>ERZ1740067.2883-NODE-2883-length-10064-cov-4.911679_pt1 | contig 10064 bp, 9 predicted proteins | sample MGYA00581736_ERZ1740067 | MGnify/ENA primary metagenome ERZ1740067 (study PRJEB43018, sample SAMN04849236) | marine metagenome | isolation source: floating plastic debris | place: Pacific Ocean | collected 2008-08-27 | study: EMG produced TPA metagenomics... | reverse complement strand
CCGCGCTCGGCTTCCAGGGGGCCGCTGTAGCGTCCATCGCCGCAAATCTGCTGGCTGGCGCACTTGGTATCGCGCTGCTTTTGCGCGGGGACCGAATGCTTGGACTACTCGTTGGGCCCCTGGATGGCCTTATCGATAATTGGAAACGCATTTTGCATGTCGGCTTGCCGTCAGCGGTCACCAACTCAATATCGCCGATTTCTGCCGCATTTTTGGTCAGCATTGTCTCGCAATTTGGCGAGGCAGCGGTCGCGGCGTGGGGTGTTTCTATTCGAGTTGAAATGCTAGCGCTTGTTTTAGCTTTGGCGCTATCTGCCTGTATTGGTCCTTTTGTGGCGCAAAACATGGGGGCAGGTCGGATTGATCGCATGCGTGCAGCCATGCGTCTGGCTTTTACGCTTGGCACGGCGTATGCGATCCTAGTTTGGGCAGTTTTAAGCTTATTTGCCGAGCCTATTGCGAGCGCGTTTGACGATAACCCCGACACCATTTTGTATGCTGTGCGGTATCTGGAAACGGCGCCTGCTGCTTATGCCTTTTATACATTCATCATGATCACAGCAGGCGCGTTCAATGCGCTGAGCATTCCGCGGCCGAATATGGTTCTGTATAGCCTAAAGCTCATCGGCATCTATTTGCCGCTCGCATGGTACGCGGCCCCTCGCTACGGCTTTGATGGCGTCATCGTGGCGAGCATCGTGTCTAACGTCATTCCCGGTATCGGCGCTATTATCTGGTACAAAGCGCGCTTTCCAAAAATACGAGAGGCTCTTCAGCCGGAACTATCGGCTGCCTGAAGGCTGTAGAGGAGTGCCGGCAACAAAATAAAGTCGGCTAGGATTGCGAAGATTAGCGTTAGTAAGACGAGCTGAGATAGCAGCCCGATGAGGGCAAAGCTGGAGAAGGTAAGAACACCGAAGCCGGCGACCAGGACAGCACTGGATATCAGGATTGCAGGGCCAACGTCCGCCATACTTGTGGCGACTGGATTGTCTGAACCTGCTTTCGAATAGAGTTGGTATTTCTCAAGAAAATGGACGGTCGCATCCACAACCAAACCCAAAGCGACAGCGACGACGAAGGCCCCGTATAGGCCAACCGTGCCGAAGCCGGCCGACCACAGCCCAAATGCGAAAAGAGGTGGCAGCACATTCGGTACCAAGCTCACCAGGCCAAGCTTCCAATCGCCTAGCGCTATAATGAGCACCAGACTGATGCCGATGGCGGCAACGAGGCTGCCAATGAACATAGCGCGTGTGTTGGATGCTGTTAGTTCTGCGAAAATCATAATCGTGCCCACGCCGGCGGATAGGTGTGCGGCGGTCATGTTCTCTCGGGCCCAGTCGAGTGCCTGCTGCCGTAGTACTCTCATTTCCCTGGAGGACTGACGCGTCAACGTGGCCACCAATCGCGACTCTGTACGATCAATCGTAAGGATATTGGTCAAATCTTCTCCCATAGGCAGCGATAATTCGTAGAGCAGCAGATATTGCGCTGCCAATGCGTTGGTCTCCGGCAATCGATAAAATCCGGGATCATCGGCATGCATATTCTGATTGAGCCGCCGCAAAATCTGATCGAAGGAGGCCACATGAGAGACTTGAGGCGAGGCGGTTAGCCATTGTGCAAAGGCGTTGAGGTCTTTTAGATAGGCAGGGTCTGTTACGCCGCCATCCACATTGGCTTTTACCGAAAATTGCAGCGAAAAGAGGGACGGTAATCGCTCCTGAATGAATTCAGCATCTTTCCGAAAGGATTGCCCTGAGCCGACCCATTCAATGAAAGTGTCTTCCACGCTGAGGCGTGCAACGAACACAGCCGCTGTGATGGCAAGCCCAGATCCCAGGGCCAGAATAATCCAGCACAGAGGCCTTATATGACCAGCAAAACCGGTGAGCTTCTCCGCTGTTCTTGAGCGACCTGTTTTATTGCTAGAAACTCCGGTTAGGCAAAGCAAAGCAGGCAACAGCGTCACAGAAATCAAACCAGCAAAGACTGTCCCTAGAGCCGAGATATTACCCAATTCACGAAACGGCGGCGTGTCTGAGAAATTGAGCGATAAAAACCCGATGATGGTGGTGAGTGAGGTCAACAAAATGGGCCTCAGATTTTTGTGGACTGCAAGTTTTGCTGCATGCAGTCGGTCTTGCGTCTGCGATAGCCGTAAGAAGCTTGCGATGATGTGAACCGCATCCACCAGGGCAACAGTCATGATCACAACAGGTGCAGGGCCTGTGGCTGGTGTGAGCTGAACTTGGAACCAGCCCGCAATGCCCATGGCCATCACAATAGAGCCACTGATGATCAGCAGGCAAAGCCCCGCTGCTTTTGTCGACCCGAAAAACCATCGCAATAAGACGGCAATCAAAATCGACATGATGGGGAACAAGACCAACATGTCTTGCACTGTAATGTCGAAAAACGTGGCGCTGAGCATAACCACACCCGTGGTAGCCAATGTCAGACCTGGCGCACGGTCACGAAACCCATCACGTAACTGGTCTACTGCCGCTTGTATGTCTGGTAGAACGTTGCCGCCATCCGCCGGCAGACGGATCGTTGTAATGATTTGGGCAGTTCTCCCGTCCGCAGATATCAGGCGGCGTACAACGAGTGGCTCACTCAAAGCGCGTTCTTTGACGCGTGTCACCATTTTGGAAAGTGAAGGCTCATCGTCGGGGAGTGGTCCAATGAGCGGCTCCACCAATAGGTCGTCGCCTTGTGCATAGCTATATTGAAAATTAGCCATGGATTGAACACGCGTTGAATAGGGCAGTGTCAGTGCCGCCTCGGTCAGCCAAAGGATCGCGTTCAAATCAGCTGGGTTGAACAGGTCACCTGTAGGTCTGTGCACGATAAAGTTGACGCTGTCGGTGGCAGAGAATTGTTGTTCAACCTTGTTGAACGCGGCCAATTCAGGGTTACTGTCATCGAAAAATGATCGGTAATCATATGAGATGCTGAGGTTTTTTAAACCAATCGCACAGACCGCAAACACCAAAACCCAAAAACATAAAGCAAGTCTGGGATGACGGAGCGGTAAGTCGGCAAAAAGGGTTTTAACCCGTTGCATGGGCCTAATATCCCCGGAAGCGTGACGCTAAATGGCTAACGGTCTTTGGTTTGTTCAAGCTTTATGCGGGCGGCGGACTGGCTTGCCAAGTCTCCATTGGCACATTGATCTGTTCTGACACCTTTACCAGCAGCGCTTGGCATTGGTTGTCATCGAGGGCTGTTTTGGCTGGTAGGCGAGGCGCGCAGCGGACGAAATACTCACCATGTGAGCCCGCTGCAAAAGGGCTCACAGCAGCATGCAGGATCGTCTTGGCGCCGCGCCGAGGCGAGATGTAGAACGGTTTAAAGGCGTTGAACAGCAGCCCAATCCATCCTGTTTCTCTTGCAAAGTCCGTGCGTACTAGGCCGGGGTGCGCGGAAATTATGACCGGTGCATCACGACCAGCATGGTTTGTAAGCGCCCGCGTCAACATGATCAGAGCCAGCTTTGACTGAGAATAAGCGGCCCAACCGGAATAGGACCGCTTTGAAAAGTCTAAGTCGTCTAAGTCCAAAACGCCGCGCGTATGCGCTTGAGAGGCGACATTCACGATCCTTCCGTCTTGCGAGAGCATGGACTTCAGGCATCCGATCAGCAGCATCGGCGCAAGTACATTGACTTGCCATTGCAGTTCAAATCCGTCTTTCGTCATGGATTTGGTGCGCCTAAACAGGCCAGCGTTGTTGATAAGCAGGTCGATGCTGCTAATCGCAGAAGCGAGTGTGTTTACTTGATCCAGCTCGGCAAAGTCTGACTGAACAATTGCGACGCCTGTACGTTTCGTATCTTTAACCAAAAAGTCCCTGGCCAGCTCAAGTCTGCGAATATCGCGGCCTGTAATGGTGACATGTGTGCCAAGCGTTAGCAGTGCTTTCGCGACTTCAAACCCAATCCCGCTCGAGCCGCCTGTCACTAGCGCATTTTTTCCACTGAGATCGAGTGGGGCCATGGCGCCTGGCGTCCGGCGCTCTAGCGGTCTTTTAGGTAGTAGCGGTCTTCTACCGCCAAGATGGAAGATAGTTCGTAGGCCAAAGGCTGTCCCGTTGGAATTTCCACCTTGGGGATTTCCTCATTGCTCAGACCATCCAGGTGCTTAACAAGTGCTCTGAGAGAATTGCCGTGGGCTGAGATAATCACGTTCTTGCCATTCTGTAAGTCCGTTGTGATCGGTCCGGCAAAGTAGGGCAGGCATCGATCAACGGTGTCTTTCAGGCTTTCTGTCTTGGGCAGTTGTACTGCATCCAGTTTTGCATATCGCGGGTCCGTATCCGTGCGATAGGGGCTGTCAGGCTCTTGCACGGGGGGCGGAATATCGTAGCTACGGCGCCAGATGAAAACCTGCTCATCACCCACCTTTTCAGCCATCTCATTCTTGTTAAAGCCCGTCAGACCTCCATAGTGGCGTTCGTTCAGCTGCCATGCCTTGACCACATCGAGCCACAACATATCCATCGCTTCCAAGGCCAGATTAAGTGTCTTGATGGCGCGCGTGAGATAAGACGTGTAGGCCACGTCAAACTTCATATGTTTGGATTTCATTAGCGCGCCTGCAGCTGCGGCTTCTTCGAGGCCTTTTTCAGATAGGTCCACATCCCACCAGCCCGTGAAACGGTTTTCCAAATTCCATTCGCTTTGTCCGTGCCTAAGCAACACTAGGGTGGGCATGCACCATTCCTTCAGCAATCCTGTTTTCACAGCGTTATAAGGCCGGAAACTGCGCCGTCTAGTCCGATAAGCCAGATTGGTAGTGCTTTTGCCACAGCCACTTGGCGAGGGTGAATTCGCTGGCTATTATGTTTGCATGGCAAAAAAGAAAACCCTTCCTGCTGCAGATGCTCTGTTTAAAAGCGCATTCGCTGACATCGTTGAAAACGGCGCATCCAAATTGTCGATTGCGCGAGTGGCTGAGGATTTGAACATTGAGGAGGCTTTGCTGGCCCCTGTGTTTAATGACTTGCCTTCGCTTGCCTTGGCATTTGGGCGGTATGTCGATGTAAAAATCGCCAAAGACGTTGGTAAGCCGAGCGATGAACCTGCGAGAGATCGGCTCTTTGAAGCGCTGATGGCGCGGTTTGATGTGCTTCAAGACTACCGGGACGGCATTGAAGCTGTTCTTAAGTACGCTCGCCGGGAGCCACCGTTTTTGCAGCTTTTGCTGAGCCGCGTGCCTTACGCTATGGAACACATTTTGGAGGTGGTCGGCGTGAAAGCCAAGGGCCCGCGCGGGCGTTTGCAGGTTGCCGGTCTTAGCCTTGTATATCTTCGCGCTTACCGTGTGTGGAGTAAGGATGACAGTGACGACATGGCGAAGACGATGGCGAGCCTGGATAAATCCCTAAAGGATGCTGATAGCATCGCGCGCCGGTTCTTCTAAGGCAAGACGTCGTCTAAATCGAGGGCATGGCGAATGGCCTCGCGATCTTCAGGATCGGTCAAGTACAAGAGGATCTCCCAAAAGGGTGCAATGGCATTTGGCCCGGCCTTGCGGTAGGCGGCGATGATCCTGTCGTGCTGGCGTGCTTCGACAGCCTTCAGCAGCGTCTCGCCTTCTTCAGATAGTCGAAGCAGCTTTTGCCTGCGGTCATTGCGGCTTTGGTTTTGAACAATGAGGCCCTGATCGACAAGCTGCCGCAGCGTTCGATGAAGGCTTTGCTTCGTCACTTTTAAAGTCGCTAGAAGCGCGCCCACCGTCATATTTGGATTGCGCCCAATGACATGAAGCGCTCTATGATCTGCTGCTCCCAGGCCAGCGTCTGTCAGGATTTCATGGCCGAGCCTGCTAAAATCCCGATGGGCAAAGAGCATCAAATCCGCCGCGCGGCGCAGTTCCTCTGGCCTTAAAAAGAGAGAGGGGTTAATTGGTCGCGATGTCGTCACGTTGACAGTTTTGGCGCACCGCCTTACCTGTGCCAAGCATTTTTAACGGGCGAGCGCCCAAGGACACGATACAATGAGTACTCCCAGTTTTGACGATCGCGATGGCCTTATTTGGATGGATGGCCAAATGGTGCCGTGGCGCGAGTCTAAAGTTCATGTTCTCACCCATGCTATGCACTATGGCAGTGCCGTGTTTGAAGGTCAGCGTGCCTATGATGGTGAGGTCTTTAAGCTCGAAGAGCATACCAGCCGCCTTTTTGAAAGCGCTCGACTCCTGGACTATGAAATCCCATGGGAAGAAGAGGCTATCAACCAGGCTTGCAAGGACGTTTTGAAAGCAAATAACCTTACCAACGCCTATATGCGACCGATTGCGTGGCGTGGGTCAGAGCAAATGGGTGTTTCCGCGCAAGCAACGAAAATCCATGTTGGCATCGCGGCTTGGGAGTGGCCTAGCTACTTCACCACCGAATCACGAATGAAGGGCCTCAATGTCACGATTGCAAAGTGGAAGCGGCCGGACCCTGAAACCGCGCCCGCTAAGTCAAAGGCCGCTGGGCTTTATATGATTTGCACCATGTCCAAGCACGCCGCTGAAAATAACGGCTTTGACGATGCTATGATGTTTGATTGGCAGGGCCGTGTGGCAGAGCTGACGGGTGCCAATGTGTTCTTCGTCAAAGGCAATGAAATCCATACGCCCATCGCCGATTGCTTTTTGGATGGCATTACGCGCCGCACCGCGATGGAGCTGGCCCGGCAACGTGGTTTTGAGATCGTCGAGCGCCGCATTTTGCCGCCGGAGATGGAAGACTTTGAGCAAGCCTTTGTAACGGGGACCGCGGCAGAGGTGACCCCTTTGCGGCAGATCGGCGACTATAACTTTGAAGTGGGTGCGATCTGCAAGCAGCTCATGCAAGACTATGACGACCTGGTGCACCGCCGTCAGGTTGGATAGACGTCACGCCCGCCTCAAATGCCCAGAATAAGGCAGGGCCAAAAGTCACAAAAGTCACACCTTAACTATAAGAAACCATTTACATTTTTCAAAGAGCGGCTGGCCGGTAGAGGCCAGTGCTTAGGAGTATAGCCGGGCTTCATTGTGTAGGACAGCGCGAACGAGCGCCGCAGAGCTACTCTTTCGAAAACTCTTCCGCCAACTCGTCAGGGGCTTTGTCATCCATGCGCATCCCTTCCACTTCTTGCTGGACGGCACGCGTGACGCGGCTAATGAGGTCGCGGTGGGCGAGCCCGCGTTCATAGCCCTCATCGCGATTTGGTTCGAACGCTTCGATCTCCGCCTTCGACAGCGTGCCCTTATTCTCAAGTAACCGCTCGATGGTATCTAGGCGCTCGCGGGTGACGGCGAGCTCTTGTACCGTTGTTAGGAGCATAGAGAGCAAACGCTCAGTTGCCGGGTCTTCAAAATACTGTGGGCGTTTGCCGCGGGATTTGGCATTCGCCAGCGTCATGTAATCGACAGGCATTAGGCAACCTCCTTCTCTTTGGAGGCAGCGGGTGCGCCTTCCTTCCAAGCGCCCAGTGCGTGCCACACTGCTGCCCGGCCGTGATCCTCTTCGTCGCCAGTCTGGGACGGCGGGAAGATTTCGGGATCTGCCCAAGCGCGCACGCCTGTGTGGAAGCACTCATTATGGCTGAAACCAGCGTCCGCAAACACTTCATCCAAATCCAGCTCATGCAGTTTAGACCAGAAGGGCTCATTGTTGTTGAAGGCATCCCAATCGCGGATGAACTGCTCATAAAGCGGCATCTCATCATCATATTGCGGCTGCTCGATATGCAGCATGAGGCCGCCTGGCTTCAGCACACGGTGGAACTCTGCCATCATGCGGCGCATGGAGGCGTTTGACGTTTCATGCAGGAACATGGTGGTCTGCACCCAGTCAAAGCTATTGTCTTCAAACTTTGACAAGTCCTCAGCGCTCATTTGCACGAAGGAGATGTTGTCGACCCCAAGTGCTTTGGCCCGCGCGTGGCCGTAGCGCAGAACGGGCTTCGACACATCAATGGCGACCACCTCTGCGTCTGGATAGGCCTGTGCAATGGGCACGGCGTTGTGGCCAATGGTGGCGCCGATATCCAAAATCCGCTTCGGTTGCCAATCCGGGTGTTCGTTTCTGGCCCAGCGCGCAACAGCTTGACCGCCGCCATCTGCATAGGCGCCCAGCGCGCCGCCTGTGGTCACGAACAAGCCGGCGTCGTAGTTGGCACCAGCCGATACGTCCTCATCGAACAGCTCTGTATGATAGCTGCCAGGCATGCAGTGGTGGTCAACGCCTGCCACATAGCGCGGTAGCTCCACACTATCGTCAAACACCAGCGTCTCTGCGCCCTCGTTGTAGCTCTTGGCCTTTTCAACCAGCTCGTCAATTTGTCGCAACACGAGGGAACGGCCTGCTTGTTGGCGCTGTTCCATAGTGTTGCGGCGCATGGCAGACCACAAACGGTGATAGGGGTCTAGCATCATCGCCCGGCGAATTTCATGGCGGTGATTGGGCTGGCGGCCATGGGTCTTTTCAAAGGCAGGCAGCACGCGCGTGTCATATGCAAGCTTATTTCCCGCGCCAAGAACGCTCGATAAATACTTGTTCATGTTGACTAAATAGTTGAATCGGGCGGTCTCGTCATGATTGGCTTTCGCCATCATATCGTGCTTTCCAACCACCGTATACGCGGGTGGAATGTCGATCACTTTTTCATCAGCCATGTGCGTCGATCCCTATCTTAAGTCTTTCCAAATTAGGGATAGCGCGCCCAAAGCGCTATGACAATTGTCACCGATATCGCGGATGGAAGCCCGCATCCCCGGACTTGATCCGGGGTCTTGTGCCGATAGAGGCGCACATTGCTGAAGAAGATCCTGAATCAAGTTCAGGATGGCGGTTATAGGCCCAAGACAGTCTTGGCGATAATGGTGCGCTGGACTTCGCTGGTACCGCCGAAGATAGACCATGCACGGCCATTGAGATACGCGGGCATAGCGATTTGCGCGTCTTCTGGGCCGACTGGGATTGCGCGGGCATTGCCGTAAAGCGGCCGTGACCATTCCAGCTGCATGCCATCATAGCCAAAGGCTTCGACGCGGAGATGGTCAATGCGTTGGCGAATTTCCGAAGCGATTGTCTTTATCATGGACGTTTGCGGTCCAGGGCGGCGGCCTTGAGCCAGCTCAGCCAGGATACGCAGCTCGCTAATCTCTAAGGCTTGAGCATCTAATTCAATTTTGGCGATTTCCTCACGGAAACGCCCATCTTCGGTGAGTGTTGCACCATTGTGACCGCTCGGCTGTGTGGCCGCTTGTCGGCGTAATTTCTGCAGGTCAGCAAGCAGGGCCGGGGAATGGCAGGAGCCGCCGCGCTCATTCTCAAGCAGGAATTTCGCGATCTCCCAGCCTTGGCCTTCTTCGCCAACGCGGTTTTCGACGGGCACGCGCACGTCATCCAGGAAGACCTGGTTGACTTCGTGATCCCCGCCCATGGTGATGATGGGTTTCACGTCAATGCCAGGCTGCTCCATGTCGATCAGCAGGAAGGAGATGCCTTTCTGCGGCTTGCACTCGGTATCGGTTTTAACCAGGCAGAACATCCAGTTGGAGAAGTGCGCATGGGTCGTCCAGATCTTTGTGCCGTTGACGATGTATTCGTCTCCGTCGCGCACGGCCTTGGTTTTCAAGGAGGCTAGGTCGGACCCGCTGCCAGGCTCTGAATAGCCTTGGCACCAATAATGCTCAGTCGAAAGGATTTTGGGCAGGAAGAAGTCTTTCTGCTTCTGGGTGCCGTAGGTGTAGATGACGGGCGCAACCAGCTTCAGGCCCAACACCACCAGGCCGGGGGCGCCTGCGAGCGCCAATTCCTTCTCAAAGATATAGCGCTGCGTTGGCGTCCAGCCGGTTCCGCCATACTCTTCCGGCCAAAAATAGGCGAGCCAGCCTCTGCTATTTAGGATGCGCTGCCATTCGACCATGATGTCTTGTTCGACAAACACAGACGGCGTGTTGGCCATGGCCGTCTTGAGATGATCGGGCAGATTTTCCTTGAGCCACCCGCGCACTTCATCGCGAAAAGCCATTTCGTCGGCTGAAAAATACATATCCATGTCGCGCACTCCTTCA
>ERZ1740067.2882-NODE-2882-length-10067-cov-4.220336_pt1 | contig 10067 bp, 3 predicted proteins | sample MGYA00581736_ERZ1740067 | MGnify/ENA primary metagenome ERZ1740067 (study PRJEB43018, sample SAMN04849236) | marine metagenome | isolation source: floating plastic debris | place: Pacific Ocean | collected 2008-08-27 | study: EMG produced TPA metagenomics... | reverse complement strand
GGCGGCGTAGGCACGGCCCGTCTCCGACAACCGCTGCACGAGGAAGTCTCGACCGAGATCTCCGCTCAGGCAGGCGAGCACGCCATCGAGGCCGTGCTGTTTCCCATCGGCGTCCATCTGCTCGACCGCGCCATCCGAGAAGAGCACGAGGGATGCGCCGGGTTGCATGCTGAGTTCGTGTACTTCGTATTCCGCGGTCTCCACGACGCCGAGCGGGAAGCCCGGATCGGTTTCGACACGAGCGGGCGTGCCGGTTCCGGGCACATGGACCGCGAGGCCGTGCCCCGCGTCCGCCAGTTCTACTCTGCCGCGGGCGGGATCGACGACGCCCGCGACGAGCGTGACGAACTTGGAAGACTCCGACCGCTGATAGAGATCGGCGTTCACCGACGCCATCGCGTCCGACAGGGCGTCCCCCGACAGCAACCGGGTCCGGAGCTGGGACTGGCAGGCGGCCATGAGCATGGCGGCTCCGACCCCTTTGCCCGAGACGTCGCCCAAGAAAAATGCCGTCCGGGACTCAGCGATCGGGAAGACGTCGAACAGGTCGCCCGCCACGACGCGACCCGGGATGGACTCGAACTGGTAGGAGACCGCGCCGTGGCACCCTTGCGCGGGCGGGGAGAGCAGCTCTTGTGCTCGCCGCGCGGCGCCGAGATCTTATTGGAGCTGTCGGTGTCGTTCGGCCATTGTCGCGGAGCAGATGCGCTGCAACGCCAATCCGAGGAGGCGTGCGACCGATTGGCAGAAGGACGCGGCGTCCTGGGGCACCACGCCTTCGGCATCGCGTGTGTCGATCGTCATGAACGCGGTCGGCGAGCCGTCGATGAGCACGGGGGCACAGATCGCCGAACGGATCCCCAGATCCATGATGGACTGGGCGTGATCGCCGACGCCCGGGTTGACCGTGAGTTGCACGAGTCCCTTTCGGGCCGCCTGCTCGATGAGGGAACGCGAGACCTTGGGCTTCTCCGCGGATGTGGAAGCAAGGACGCTGAGTTCGGCGTCGGTTTCCGGCTCGACAACGACGACCCGGCGGCACGAGGTGGCTTTGCGCACCGCGTCCGCGGCGGCCTGTGCGACCGACGCTCGCGTGTCGAGTTCCTCGAGCTTCGTGGTCAGTTCCATGAGAACGTCGAGGCCGCGCTGGGCCACGCCGCCGAGTTGCTGTGCGGGGATCGCGCTCACGCTGGCGGCTGCTCCGGGCGCCGGAGCGAAGGGCGTGGTGACACCGGGCCTTATCGTGCCCGAAGTGCAGCGGCACTGCCACTGACCGAAGGCGATGACATCGCCGTCCTGGATGGGCGTGGGGGTCGCTGATTCGATGCGACGACCGTTGATCGAGGTGCCGTGTCTCGAATTCAGGTCGGTGAGGAGCCAGGTGTCACCGTTGCGGACGACCGAAGCGTGACGTCGCGAGACTGTTTGGTCCGGGATCGGCCACTCGGCGTCCGCGGACCGACCGATATGAAACGGCCTGTCGGGCGGAAGGCTGACGGCGCGAACGGGTTCACCCGAGTCGAGCGAGGAGATCGGTCGCAGACTGAGCATCGCAGCGGCAGAATCCATAGTGGGATGGTACGAGCCAGCGTGACGCGATGGGCACGCTCCCCTTGGCGTGGCATTATCCTCTGTAAATGATCGATCGAATCGGGCCATTCGAGGTGATCCGAGAAGTCGGGCGCGGCGGCATGGGCGTGGTCTACCTCGCCACCGACACGCGTCTCGATCGGAGAGTCGCGATCAAGGCGCTGCCCGCCGAGCTCGCGTCTGATCCCGCGCGTCTCGAACGCTTCGAGCGCGAGGCGAAGACGCTCGCGCAGCTCAACCACCCCAATCTCGCCGGCATCCATGGCGTGGAGGAGCAGGACGGCTCCCGCTATCTCGTCCTTGAATACGTCGAAGGCGAGACGCTCGCCGACCGACTCGATCGGGGTCCGATTGCTCCGGACGAAGCCGTGGAGTACGCGGTGCAGATCGCAGCGGGTCTTGAGGCCGCGCACGACGCCGGTGTCATCCATCGCGATCTGAAGCCTGCGAATGTCATGCTGACCCCTGATGGCCAGACGAAGGTGCTCGACTTCGGGCTCGCGAATGCCGAGGAATCGTCGTCGTCTTTCGGCGGCCTCGACAGCCCGACCATAACGACGCCGCAGCCCCAGCACTCGCCGACGATCGAGGGCGCGATCCTCGGCACCGCGGCGTACATGAGCCCCGAGCAGGCCCGCGGCAGGCGCGTCGATAAACGCACCGACGGCTGGTCCGGCGGCGTCTTGCGCTACGAGATGCTTGTCGGCGCAAGCCCCTTCCACGGCGAGACGGCGACGGACTCCATCGGCGCCGTGCTGCACAAGGACCTGGACCTTGACCGCCTGCCCGCGGAGACACCGGCGAACCTCCGTCGCGTCCTCGACCGCTGCCTCGTCCGTGACAAGAGCCTGCGATACCGCGATATCGGCGATCTTCGGTTGGAACTGCTCCGCTCCGGGACCGCCGAGCCTGAGCAGGGCGATGCAGCATCGCGCGTCGGAAAGCGCGTCCTTTTCATCACCGTGTTGCTCACCGCCGCACTGGCGGGAGCCGCGGTCTGGTTCTTCAAGCCCGCACCGCCTGTCTCGCCCGATCCCCTCGTGCGTTCGGACATCTCGCTCCCTGAGGGCACGCGGCTCGCGCACTACTTCCTGCCCGGCCTGGCCTTCTCGCCCGATGGACAGTCCATTGCCTTTGCGGCGGGCGTTGTTCCCGAGGTCGACGAGCAGTTGAGCGTGATGAGGCGGGTGCTCTTCGAGGGCGACATCATGGTCCGCCGGCTCGCGGACGCGGAGCCGGTTCCGGTTGCGGGTGCTTCTGGGGGCATTCAACCCGTGTTTTCGCCGGACGGAACCAGGCTCGCGTTTTACCACAGCGAACGCAGACGCATCGAGATGATCCCGGTCACGGGCGGCACGCCGGTGCCGGTGTACGAAGCCACTCAAATGATCTGGGGCCTCGACTGGACAGACGACGGACGCATCGTCTTCGGGACAAGCGATGGTCTTCGGAGCATTCCCGATGCGGGCGGGCCCGAAACGCCGCTCACCTCGCTGCCGGCGACGGGCGAGAGCCTCACGCACGCTTTTCCACACGTCCTGCCGGATGATCGCGGAACGCTCTACCTCACATTGAACAGCGACGGCGTGACCTCGCGCATGCCGCTCATGGTCAAAGATCATGCGACCGGCGAAACACGCAAACTGCTGGATGTCGCGAGCAACGTCCAGTACATCGGGGGCGCGATCATCTACGCCCAATCCGCGACCCTGTACACGGTCCCCTTCGACGTTGAAACCCTCCGCATCACCGGCGAGCCGCGACCGCTGGGCATCGGTGTGATTCAATCACTCGAAGGCCCGAATAATCGTCTGATTAACGGGGCGGCTCAGTTCGCGGTCTCCGGGACGGGCGATCTGGTGTACGCACCGGGAGGAATACTCCAAGACGTGCCCAGAGACATCGGCTGGGTTTCGCGCGATGGGGAGTTCGAATCGATCGGCTTTCCGCTGCGCGGATACCTCGCACCGCGGATCTCGCCGGACGGTTCACGCGTCGTCGCCGGAGTGAATCACATGTCCTTGCCGGGCCTCTGGGTGCGGGACACCGATCGTGACGTCTCGCGGAATGTCCTGCGCGAAAAAGCGATATGGGCCGTCTTCGGACCGGGAGACAACGAGCTGACGTACCGAGCGCCGGCCGTCGGGGACACGGATTCATCGATCCGAATCATGGACATCGACAACCTCGGTCGGTCGAGAGTCATCGATCAGCCCGACGAAACCCGGTTCATGGTCGTCGGGGAGTGGTCGCCCGGCGGAACACACCTGATCGCCGTGGGCTTCGACGGCACGCAGGCCGATCTCTTTGCCTGGAGTGAGGCGGAGGGCTGGACGAACCTGACGGAGTCGGCGTCGGCCTTCGATTACCACCCAGCCGTCTCCCCGGATGGGCGGTGGCTCGCATATGTGAGCACACCCGTAGGCTCGACCGACAGCCGTGTCTTCGTGCGCCCTTTCCTCCGAGACGGGCCCACATTCCAAGTGACCTACCAACGTGCCTTTGTCCCGATCTGGAAGCCGGACGGCTCCGAGTTGCTGTACATGAGCGAGATCGATCCCGACCGAACTTCCGAACGCAGCGCATCCACGGATAGCGACGCGGAGAAGGAGCGCTGGGTGTTTTCGGTGTCGTTCGCAGAAGAATCGTCGCGCCCGCGCCTCGGCACGCCCGTGCGTGTGTTCCGTTCAATTGAGTACGCCCAATCCACGCCGATCCGCGCGTGGGACGCCGCATCGGACGGGCGTTTCCTGATGATCAAGAGACCTTCAAGCAACGACCTCCTTCCCGCGATCGAGGCGTTCCATCCCGATCGGATCCGGCTGATTCAGAACTGGACGAGCACGCTCGAGAGGGGAACTCCGTGACCGATGCCACACCGAACCGTCTCGGCCCTTACGAGGTGCAACGCGAGCTCGGGCGGGGCGGCATGGGCGTGGTGTACCTCGCGACCGACACGCGCCTCGATCGGGAAGTCGCGATCAAGGCGCTCCCCGCGGAGCTCGCTTCGGACCCGGCACGGCTCGAGCGTTTCGAGCGCGAGGCGAAGACGCTCGCGCAGCTCAACCATCCCAACCTCGCCGGCATCCACGGCGTGGAAGAGCAGGATGGTGCTCGCTACCTGGTCCTCGAGTACGTCGAAGGCGAGTCGCTCGCCGATCGCCTCGACCGCGGACCGCTGCCCGTCGACGAGGCGATCGAATTCGCGGTGCAGATCGCCGCTGGGCTCGAGGCCGCCCACGACGCCGGGGTGGTCCACCGCGACCTCAAGCCCGCCAACGTGATGATCACGCCCGACGCCCAGGCGAAGGTGCTCGACTTCGGGTTGGCGAGAGTAGACGAGGGCGGGCAGTCCTCTTCTGGCGGCCTCGACTCTCCGACCATGACGACGCCGCAGCCGCAGCACTCGCCGACGATCGCGGGCGCGATACTCGGAACCGCGGCGTACATGAGCCCGGAGCAGGCACGCGGGCGGCGCGTCGACGTACGGACGGACATCTGGTCGTTCGGTGTCGTGCTGTACGAGATGCTCGTCGGCGCGAGCCCGTTTCATGGTGAGACGGCAACAGACTCGATCGGCGCCGTGCTGCACAAAGCCTTCGACCTCGAAGACCTCCCGCCCGGCACGCCGCGGAGCGCGCGTTGGGTGCTGCGACGCTGCCTCGAGCGGGACAAGTCGCTCCGGCTGCGATCGATCGCGGATGCGCGGATCGAGCTGCTCGATAAGCACGAGCCCAAGCACAAGCCCGAGTCCGACACCCATTCGGCGGGTGGCCCCAAGCTCTTCGGCGCGTTGGCGCTCGGAGCGGCGGTCGCGGTGATCGGTTGCGCCGCGGTCTGGCTCGGCTTCGGATCGGCATCGAGCGGGCAACCCACAAACGAGCGCATGCCAACGGTCGTCAAGATCGATCGCGTTGTCGGTACGGATGAGTTCGGCATCGACGCCTCGGTGTCGCCCGACGGACGGATGGTTCTCTACAGTCAGCGCGACGACGGCGATGCGGACATCTTCGCCCTGCGGATCGGCGGCGAGAACCCGATCAATCTGACGCCCGATTCAAGTGCCGACGACGTCAACCCGGCTTGGAGCCCGGACGGCGAACAGATCGCGTTTGTCTCCACACGCGAGGGCGGCGGCATCTTCGTCATGGGAGCGACCGGCGAGAACCCACGCCGGGTCAGCGACGACGGCTTCAACCCTTCATGGTCGCCCGACGGGACGAAGCTCGTGTACGCGACCGAAGGAGTGCTCACGCCCTACAGCCGCTCCTCCCGCGCCCTGCTCAAAGTCGTCGATATCGCATCCCGTGAGGTGACCGAGCTCGGTATCACCGTGCCTCCCACGGACGGCGGGAGCCAAAGCCTCGACGCCGTCGCACCGGCGTGGTCGCCCGACGGTCGATGGATCGCCTTCTGGGGGAATGTCGGCGGGATCCGGGACATCTACATGGCACCGGCAGTCGGCGGCGAACGGATCGTGATCACACGGGACCAGCCGACCGATTGGAGCCCCGTGTGGGGGCCGGATTCGGACGTGCTCTACTTCGTGAGCGATCGACTGGGTGTCCCCGGCGTCTGGCAGATCAGCATCGATCCCGAGACCGGACGCCCAATCGGCGAGCCGACGGCTGTGCTGCCGGGCCCCGCGAACATCATGAGGCTCCGGACCGACGCCCGGGCCCGCCGCATGATCGCGATGTCGTCGGTCACCCGCGTAACACTGGAGCGGCAGGCGTTCGACCCTGAAGCCGGAGCGTTTGTCGGTTCCCCACGACAGGTCGCGAGCAGCGAGCTCGGCCTGCTCTTCCCCAGCGTCTCGCCGGACGGGGAGTGGATCGCGTTCAGCACCGCATCGCCGGATGAGGACATCGTCGTGATGCGTCGCGACGGGTCGGACCGGCGACGACTCACGAATGACCCGTACCGGGATCGAGCCCCCGCATGGACCCCGACGAGCGACGGCATCGTCTGGGGCTCGAACCGCGGCGGGAACTACGACATCTGGCAGATGGGGCGTGACGGCACGGGCGTGCGCCGGGTCGCAACACTCGGAGAGACACCGCTTACAGGGCCCTCGTTGAGCCCGGATGGCTCCAAGCTCATCGCCAACGCCTCGGTCGTCGGCGGTGTACAGGTCGTCTTCTTCGACGCGACAACCGAAGGCGAATTCACGCAGAGGGACGAAACCGTCGACGGCTTCTACGCCCGCGAATGGTCGCCGGACGGGCGGCGGCTCGCCGGTTCACTGCTGATGGAAACCGGCGAGTGGGCCTCCGCGATTTATGACATCGGGTCAGAGCAGGTCGTCACGCTTCGGCGCGATGACTCCGACGACCCGGTGGGCGGTATCAGCTTCCACTCGTGGCTCGACAACGACCGGTCGGTGATCTTCGACTTTGACCAGAATCAGATCCTGATCGCAAACGCGACGACCGGGACAACCGTCCCCATCGACCGCACGTTCGCGCAGACCGCGATGATGTTGCCGTTCCGGGGCGGTCGTGAGGTGCTCATCACGCAGTTCGAGGGCTCGGCCACGATCTGGGCGATAGACTTTGACAACGAGGCACCTTGATACCACGAGTCCGTTCGATCAACACTCACGTCGGACCGAAGTGCCGCTCGGCCGGCCGCCGGTGCACCCCAAGATCGACACCGACTTCACGGCATCACGTTTCACCGTGATTCCAGATCGTCCAACTCATCACGGACCGCTTCAGCCTGCTCTGTGCCGGAGAGCAGCGCGAGCGCAGCCCGCAGGTCTTGGATGGCCACCGCATCGCGTCCGAGGATCTTCGACACGCGCGCACGATCGCGCAGCGAGTCGGCGTGACGAGGATCGTCCTCGCCAAAGACGACGATGCTCAGCGAGACGCGCTCCTCGCACATTTCGAACGCCTCCGCGGCTCTCCCGGTGTCTGCGAGGAACTTCGCGAGATCCCTGAGCGACAAGAGCGTCTCAGGATGCTCGTCCCCGTAGATCTCCCGGCACCCCTCAAGCGATTCGCGGAACAACTTCTCAGCCTCGGCGTAACGTCCGAGCGCAGAGAGCAGAACGCCGGTATTCCCGATCGTGACGAGGGTATTCGGGTGACGGTCCCCGAAGAGCTGCCGGGCGCCCGCGAGCACCTCGAACTGCAGAGGCTGGGCCTCCTCGAGACGACCGAGACGCCTGAGCACCTTCGCACTGTTGTTGATCGACTGCAGCGTGCGCGGGTGCGCATCGCCGAACACGCGCCTGCTCGTCTCGAGCGCTTCGGTGTACAGGGCGAGAGCCTCCTTGTCGCGCAGCTGGGTGTCGAGGACGAGGCCCAGAGTGTTGATCGCGGTGAGGGTGTAGGTGTGCTCCGCGCCGAACTGCTCCCGCGAACGCGCAAGGACGTCGCGAGCGAGCGACTCCGCCTCCTCGAGACGCCTCAACCGCCAGAGGAGCGTGACCGTGTTGATGCGCACCGTGAGAGTGCGGATGTGGTTCTCACCGTTGAGCAGACGGCGCCCCTCGTAGATGCGCTCGTAGTAGGGCAGCGTCCCCTCGTAGTCACCCAACTCGCCGAGCACCGTGACGAGGTTGCCCAGTGAAGTGAGTGTCTCGGGATCGTCCGGGCCATACTCCTGTTGACGATACGCGTACACCTCCTCGAAATGCTGACGCGCCTCGCGCAGCTCGCCTCGTGCCCGGAGGACGTATCCCAGGTACATCACGGCTTCGATCGCGAGCTCCTCCCCCCCATCGCCGTCGAGAGCTCGAGCGATCTCCACCCCTTCTCGCACGCGTGATTCCGCGCGCTCGAGGTCGCCGTTCGCCTCGTGCGCACGCGTGAGGTAGAGCAGTGTGTTGACGATGTCCTCGTGCCCCTCAGGAAGGACCCGGCGTTGAATACTGAGTGTGTCGTCGAGCTCCGCGATCGCGTCATCGAAGCGTTCGATCGCCGTGAGCATGGCCCCGACTCTGGCGCGTGTGTGCAGGGTGAGCTCATGCTCCGGGCCGAGAGAGGCGCTCCTGCTCTCGATCGCGCGCCGGTACGACGCGAGGGCGTCTCCGTGCAGGCCGAGTTCGCTCTGCGACCGTCCTACAGTCTGGAAGAGCCGCCCCGCGATCTCCGGCTGCTCCTTGAGTTCGCTCTCGATGGTGCGCAGTGTCGGTTCGAAGACGCTGGAATCCAGTGCCCGGAGAGCGACGTCGGTGAAGTTGACTCCCCCAAGAGCACTCTCGACCGAGTCGCGATCCGCTTCGGGGACAAGCGTCAGGATGGTGGTCGCGATGTTCCCTCCCATCGAGGACGCATCGATCTCGGAGAGCTGCTTGGCCTGAAAGTCCGCGATGGTCTCGAGGTCCCGGGCGCGCCTTTCCGCTTCGTCCTCGGCCTGGAGCGCAAGACGCTCGCTCTGCTGCGCCGCTTCCTTCGCGAGTCGCTCTGCTTCGCTCGCGTCGCGCGCCTTCTCGCGCTCGTCCAGCGCCCACAGCAGGCCGCTGCTCGTGCCCGCGAGGCCCAGGACGACCGCTGACACGAGCGCCGATCCAACGACCACGCCCACGCGGTTCCTGCGCACGAACTTGCGCAGCGTGTACCCCTTCGATCGCGGCCCCGCGAGCACCGGTTCGTCCGCGAGGTGGCGAGCGATGTCATCCGACAACGCGCTCGCGCTCTCGTACCGACGCCCGCGGTCTTTCTCGAGGCACTTCAGCGTGATCCAGTCCAGATCACCCTTCAGTTGCGAAGTGAGCGCGGGCACGTCGGATGACCGGCGTTGCGCGGTCGATGTCGCGGTCTCGCCGAGCGTGGAAAGCTGCGTAGACGGTCGACGCGGCTCGTCCTCACGGATGATCCGCATCATCTCGGCGTATCCGTTTCGCAGCAGCTCCTCCGTCGGAAACGGTGTCGTGCCCGTCAGCAGTTCGTACAGCAGCACCCCCAACGCGTACACGTCTGAACGTGTGTCGATATCCACAGACGAGTGCTCCGCATGCTCGGGCGACATGTACGCGGGTGTGCCGATGACCTGCCCGTGCTCGGTGAAGAGGGTCCGCTGGGTCAGCTCCGTGTTGGCGGCCTTCGCGATGCCGAAGTCGATGACCTTCGGCACGGGCCGCCCGTCCTGCACCGCGACCAACACGTTCGACGGCTTGATGTCACGGTGGATGATCCCTTTCTGGTGCGCGTGCTGGATCGCGTCGCACACCTGCGCGAACATCTCGAGACGGGCGCGTGTGCCGAGCCTGTTCTCGTCGCAGTACTCGAGGATCGGTGCGCCCTCGACCAGCTCCATCACAAAGTATGGCCTTCCCGACGGTGTCGAGCCCGCGTCGAAGACCTTCGCGACGCACGGGTGGTCCATCAGCGCGAGCGCCTGACGCTCTGCCTCGAAACGAGCGATCACCTGCCTGGTGTCCATGCCCAGCTTGATCAGCTTGAGCGCCACACGCCTGCGCGGGTCGTCCTGCTCAGCCTCGTACACCGAGCCCCTCCCGCCCTCGC
>ERZ1740067.2881-NODE-2881-length-10067-cov-5.115262_pt1 | contig 10067 bp, 10 predicted proteins | sample MGYA00581736_ERZ1740067 | MGnify/ENA primary metagenome ERZ1740067 (study PRJEB43018, sample SAMN04849236) | marine metagenome | isolation source: floating plastic debris | place: Pacific Ocean | collected 2008-08-27 | study: EMG produced TPA metagenomics... | reverse complement strand
GTCCTTGCGGTAAACGGGAACCTCGCGTGCTATGCCAACAATTTTATCTTCACCGGTATCTCGGTTGCGATTGACAAAACTATCATGGTTGCTCTGCATCTCCGCAGGCACGAGCATCTTCACATTCTGCCCGATGACTTCATCGCGGCTGTAGCCCCAGAGCTTCTCTGCTGCTGCATTGAAGAAGGTGACAATATTGCTTTCGTCGATTTTGACGACGCCGTCCAAGGCCTGTTCCAGTGTTTGAGAAATCTCTTCGCGCTGTGCACGTTCAACCGTCACGTCCTTTAAAAAGGCCGTGTAGGTGATTTTGCCGTTCAGTCTAATCTTTGATAGGGACAATTGACCCCAGACTTCGGTGCCGTCGGGCCGGGTGATCGGAACATCCCGACTGGTTCCTACGATCTTGTCTTGTCCGGTCTCGCGGTTGGCATTGACGTAATCATCGTGATTTGCCTGCATTTCCACAGGGACCAGCATCTTCACGTTCTTGCCAATCACCTCATCACGTTTGCGACCCCAGAGTTTTTCAGCAGCGGCATTGAAGAAGGTGACGATATTATTCTCATTAATTTTAACAACGCCATCAAGCGCTTGTTCAAGCGTTTGCTCTGCTTCGGCTCGCAGGTTTTCTCCCAAAGTGACATCGCTGGCGACTTTTAAGACCCGCCGTACGGTGCCATCTTCATCGAGAATTGGATTGTAGCTGGCTTCTAGCCAAACAGGGATTTGGTTCTTGGCAAAGCGTTTGATCCGGCCGCTGAAACCTTCACCAGATGCAAGGTTGGCCCATAGTTTTTTATAGGCTTTTGACGAGGCTTCGTCTTTGTCGACGAACATCCGGTGATGCTGGCCAACGATCTCCTCTTTCGAATAACCCATCGCCTGCAGAAAATTCTGATTTGCATCCAGGATCACGCCTTCAGTTGTGAATTCGATGATCGCTTGGGATTTATCAATGGCCGCGATCCAGCTTTTGTTTTGGGCGGCCTCTGTCTTTGCTTTGGTAATGTCCGTCGCAAATTTAACAATTTGCTTCACATCTCCAGAACTGGATCGAATGGGGGTATATGTTGCTTGGAGCCACAGAACGCTGCCGTCCTTTTTGACACGGCGAAACTCGCCAGTCTTAGCATGTCCGTCTCCCAAGTCTGCCCAGAACTGTTGATAGTCTGACGATGCTCGGTATGCCTCGTCGACGAACATTTTATGATGTTTGCCAACGACGTCAGCGCGGCTGTAGCCAGTAGCAGCGAGAAATACATCATTAGCATGCTGAATGATGCCATCGGCGTTGAAGCCGATTACAGCTTGTGTGGTGTCAATTGCTTCAAGAACTGATTTATCGCTGCTTGAAATTGATTTTCGATTTTGAAACATTTTCGCCCAAACTTGTCATTTTATGTACCGCAACACTAGGGTGTTTGCCTGATTACCCTTACGAATCCCTTAAATGGCGCAATGCTTGACATCGGCGGTGCATTCGATCATAGGCGTGGTGTTTCGACGCAAGCTTAGTGTTCGCGCGTCTACGGATGTCCACCGGTCAGCGAAGGTTCGCCCGCCGGTGCACTTTGCGTTTGCATTGTATTGGGAGCCACATCGGCGACATGTTTGAGAGCTTACAGGAACGCCTTGGCGCCGTCTTTGATGGGCTGAAAAAGCGCGGCGCGCTAAGCGAGGGCGACGTCACGACCGCACTGCGTGAAGTGCGTGTAGCTTTGCTTGAAGCCGACGTCGCGCTCCCGGTCGTCAAAGACTTCATTGGCAAAGTGAAAGAGCGCGCCGTCGGCGCTGAGGTCATTAAGTCGGTCACGCCGGGCCAGCAGGTTGTCAAAATCGTCAATGACGCGCTGGTCGACATGTTGGGCGGGGAAAGCGAAGGGCTAAGTTTCGCCGCCAATCCGCCTGTTGTTTTCATGATGGTGGGCTTACAGGGGTCTGGCAAGACCACCACCACAGCCAAAATCGCAAAGCGTCTGCAAGAAAAAGAGAAAAAGCGTGTCCTAATGGCCTCGCTTGATGTGCAGCGTCCCGCCGCGCAAGAACAGCTGAAAGTGCTCGGTGAGCAAGCGGATGTGCCGACACTGCCCATCATTGCCGGGCAAATGCCGGTCGATATTGCCGCGCGGGCGCTCAATGCGGCCAAGCTCCAGGGTTTTGACGTCATCATGCTGGATACGGCTGGCCGCCTCCATGTGGATGCACCGCTGATGGCCGAACTTGCCGCCGTTAAGCAGGCCTCTCAGCCGACGGAAATCCTGCTCGTTGCAGATGCTTTGACCGGCCAGGATGCGGTGACGGTTGCTGAGCGTTTTGACAAGCAAATGAGCATTACTGGCGCGGTCTTAACCCGAATGGATGGCGATGGTCGTGGCGGCGCGGCTTTGTCCCTGCGGGCCGTCACCGGCAAGCCCATCAAGCTCATCGGGACTGGCGAAAAGCTCGATGCGCTTGAAGAGTTCCATCCCGAGCGCGTCGCAGGCCGCATTCTTGGCATGGGCGATGTGGTCTCGTTGGTCGAGAAGGCCGCGGAAACCATTGAAGCGGAAGAAGCGGAAAAGCTGGCTGCCCGCCTCAAGAAAGGGACCTTCGATTTCAACGATATGCTGACGCAATTTCAGCAGATGAAGAAGATGGGCGGTATGAAAGGCGTGCTTGGCCTGCTCCCGGGCGTAGGCAAGCTGCAAAAGCAAATGGCGAGCGCCAAGATGGATGACAGCGTCGTCAAGCGCCAGGAAGCCATCATCCTCTCTATGACGCCGAAAGAGCGCTCTAATCCCAAGCTGATTGCTGCCAGCCGCAAGAAACGCATTGCTGCCGGCGCTGGGGTGCGGGTGTCTGATGTGAACAAGCTCATGAAGGCGCATCAGCAGATGGGCACGGTCATGAAGCGCATGAAGAAGATGGGTGGCAAGCTGCCGCCTGGACTTGATGGGGCCTTGGGCGGCGATCCCGCTGACCTGCTTGGCGGGCCTAAGCTTCCGCCGGGCATGGAAAACTTCATGCCCAGGAAATAGGCCCAAAAAATAGGCCCAGAAAATTACCTGAGAAAATAGACACAGATTTAAACAAAGGAAAAAAATCAAATGGCAATTACGATGAGATTGGCCCGGGGCGGCGCGAAGAAGCGCCCCATCTACCGGATTGTAGTCGCGGATAGCCGTTTCAAGCGCGATGGCCGCTTTATTGAGCGTATCGGGCAGTATAATCCACTGCTGCCCAAGGACCATGAAAACCGGGTTATCTTGGACACTGAGCGTGCCGCGCATTGGCTTGGCCAAGGCGCCCAGCCGTCTGACCGCGTTGCGCGGTTCTTGGATGCCGCTGGCTTGATGAAGCGCACGCCAAAGAACAACCCGCAAAAAGCCAAGCCGGGCAAAAAAGCCCAAGAGCGCCTTGATGCCCTGCGCGAGAAGGAAGAGGAGGCCGCTGCCGCCGAGGCAGAGGTTGCGCCAGAAGAAGCTCCAGCTGAGGACGCACCCGCTGAAGAAGCATCTGCTGATGCGGCTGCCGCTGAAGACGCCGCGCCTGAAGAGACGCCTGAAGAAAAGGATTCTGCGGAAGAAGCGCCGGCTGAAGAGGCCGCTGCAGAAGAGGAAAAGGCAGAGTAGGCCTCTAGCCAAGCCCACATGACAAATCCATCAAACAGCATGGTCTGCATCGGCGCTGTGCTTGGCCCGCACGGGGTGCGCGGTGTTCTCAAGGTCAAGGCGCTCCTGGAAGAGCCGGCGAGCTTTGCATCCTTGGGCCCCGTCCACTTCGGCGCGCATGGAGAGGATTGGGGGGAGCCCGTCCCGGTGGTCACGGCCAGTGTTCACAAGCAGGACGTGCTTATCGTCCGCTTGGATGGGATTGCTGACCGTGAAACAGCTGAAGCGCTGAAAGGCACACAGTTGTTCGTTCCAGAAGACCGACTTGAGCCCGTTGAGGGCGACGAAGCCTATGTGCGCGATTTGGATGGTCTTGCAGTGCTGGATGAGGCTGGTGAAAAGCTCGGCATCATAGCAGCTGTCAGCAATTTTGGGGCGTCGGACATCCTTGAAATTGAATTGGCAGGTTCGGGCAAAACCGTGATGGTCCCCTTCACTGAAGAGGCCGTGCCGCAGGTGGATTTGGCGGCGGGCCATGTGGTGATAGACCCGGTCTATATGGCATGACGTTATGTGGAATGCGCGCATCCTCACCTTGCTGCCGGAGATGTATCCAGGCCCCCTCGGGCTTTCCCTGGCCGGGAAGGCGCTAGAAAATGGCATCTGGGGCCTAGAAACGCTGGACATTCGTGGGTTTGCGAGAGATAAGCACCGGTCCGTGGACGATACGCCAGCTGGCGGTGGTCCAGGCATGGTCATGCGCGCAGATATTTTGGGACAGGCGGTGGATGCTGCCATAGCCAAAGCGCCCGGCAACGACGTGGTGTATTTATCGCCGCGGGGCCGCCGATTTGACCAGGCCATGGCAACAGAATGGGCGGCGCGTGACGGGGTGACCCTGATCTGCGGCCGGTTTGAAGGGATTGATGAGCGGGTGCTGGATGCCCGGCCCATCATTGAGGTCAGCTTAGGCGATTTCGTCTTATCTGGAGGCGATGTGGCAGCGCTGGCCATGCTCGATGCCTGTGTGCGGCTCCTACCCGGCGTGGTGGGGACGGCTGAGACACTGGTGGAAGAGAGTTTTCAAAGCGGGCTTTTGGAATACCCGCACTATACCCGACCACAAGCGTGGGAGGGGCGCACGATCCCAGAGGTGCTCACCTCTGGCGATCATGCAAAAGTCAAAGCCTGGCGACAGGCGGAGGCAGAACGCATAACGCGGCTAAGGCGGCCAGATCTATGGGAGCGCTATGAAGCGTCCCAAGAAGACTAGTCACCCTCTGGCCCACGCAGAAAAAAAGACAGAACAGATTGAATTTGAAGGCATAAAACCATGAATATTCTGCAGCAAATTGAGCAAGAGAACATTGCCAAACTGACCGATGGCAAAACCATTCCAGAGTTCGGCCCAGGCGATACCGTCCGCGTTGGCGTGAAGGTTATCGAAGGCACCCGCGAACGGGTTCAGAACTTCGAAGGCGTCTGCATTGCGCGCTCTAACAAAGGCGTTAACAGCGCTTTCACCATCCGCAAAATTTCCTTCGGCGAAGGGGTTGAGCGTGTCTTTCCACTCTATGGTCCAAACCTAGATTCGATTACGGTTGTACGCCGTGGTAAAGTGCGGCGGGCGAAACTCTACTATCTGCGTGGCCGCACGGGTAAAGCGGCGCGGATTGCTGAGAAGCGCGACTTCTAACTCCGCCTAATGTGAGGCGGCTGCATGAGCTGGGGGGCAAACTATGCAGCGGATTTTCAAGGCAGTTGCGGCTATTTTTGTGGCCGCTTTTTTGGCAACGGCGCCAGCGCAGGCTGACCAGTGCCAGGATGCAGTTCAGGTAGCGATGAACAAAAGTAAGAAACACGGTTGGGATGTTGAGGACTTGCGTGGCAGGTTTGATACGATCTTTGTGGGCTACACGGGCAATCTGGATTGTGAGGATGTTCGCCGGGCAGCCACGTCGCTTGATAAATCACGCTGGTCGCTGAGCGCGTTTATGAAGTCTTGCGATAGTCTCAGGCGGAGCTGCACGGCTGGCCAGGCCGACAGTATGATTGCCTCCTGTGATGATGCCATCGGCCATTCCAGTCGCATGTTGGATGATTCCGAACGATTGCTAAATAACGTGGCGGGCCGCTGTTAGTTGTAACCTAAGGTGTTCTGTATAAATAAAAAGCTATGCCCCACGCAAAGACCCTTTACGAAAAAATCTGGGATGCGCATGTCGTAGACCCTGGCGATGGCGAAACGTCGCTCATCTATATCGACCGTCACATCATCCATGAGGTGACGACCCCGCAGGCTTTTGAAGGCCTTAAGCTCGCTGGTCGGAAGGTCCGGCGTCCAGAGGCTGTCATTGCTGTGCCGGACCACAATGTGCCGACCAAAGACCGCGATAAGCCGATCGAAGACCCGCAGTCGGCGGCGCAAGTGGCTATGCTCAAAGAGAAATGCGCCGAATACGGCATTGAGCATATTGAAATGAACGATATCCGCCAGGGCATCGTGCATGTGATTGGGCCTGAACAGGGTATCACCCAGCCCGGCATCACTTTGGTCTGCGGCGACAGCCACACCGCGACCCATGGCGCTTTTGGCGCACTCGCCTTTGGTATCGGGACGTCTGAAGTTGAACATTGTTTGGCGACCCAAACGCTGCAGCTGAAAAAATCCAAAACCATGAAAGTCGAAGTCGTTGGCGAACCCGGCCCGTGGCTGACCGCCAAGGATATTATTCTCGCCATCATCGCGCATATTGGCACGAGCGGCGGCACTGGGCATGTCATTGAATTCTTTGGCCCAGCTATCACTGGACTTACCATGGAAGGGCGCATGACGCTCTGTAATATGGCCATTGAAGCGGGCGCCCGCGCTGGCCTAATTGCGCCCGACGAAAAGACGTTTGAATATCTACAAGACAAGCCGCGCGCGCCGCAGGGTGTGCATTGGAATGCGGCCATGGCGCATTGGTCGACCTTGAAGTCGGACCCGGATGCAACGTTTGACAAGGTTGCGGTTGTCGACGTTGCGGATATTCCGCCGCTCGTCACTTGGGGCACCTCGCCTGAAGATGTAGCGCCAATAACCGGCACCGTGCCGCATCCAGACGATTTCGCGAACCCATCCAAGCAGGATGCTGCACGCAAGGCCTTAGATTATCTTGGCCTGGAAGCAGGCATGAACATCCAAGATATCAAGATTGACCGGGCGTTCATCGGCTCTTGCACCAACTCGCGCATTGAAGATATGCGTGCGGCAGCAGTCATCGCCAGAGGCCGGAAAGTTGCACCGAATGTGATTGAAGCCTTGGTTGTGCCTGGTTCTGGCCTTGTCAAAGCTCAGGCAGAGCGTGAAGGCCTCGATAAAATCTTTACCGAGGCTGGCTTTGAATGGCGCGAGCCGGGCTGCTCCATGTGTTTGGCCATGAATGCCGACCGTGTGGGCCCGAAAGAGCGCTGCGCCTCCACGTCCAATCGCAACTTTGTTGGGCGGCAAGGCCCCGATGCGCGGACCCATTTGATGAGCCCGGCCATGGCCGCCGCGGCTGCGATTGCTGGCCACCTCGCTGACGTGCGCGACTATCCTCCCATCCCGCCGGTTCAGGAGGCCGCCTAAGCGATGGAACCGTTCAAGACCATTACCTCAAAAGCCGTGCCGTTTAACCGGCGCAATGTCGATACCGACATCATCATGCCATCGGAGTTCTTAAAGTCTCTGAGCCGCGAAGGCCTTGGCGTGGGGGCTTTCAAGGCGTTGCGCTACCTTGAAGATGGTAGTCCCAACCCGGACAGTGAGTTTAACAACCCCGCGTATGAAGGCGCACAAATCCTCTTGGCTGGGCCCAATATTGGCTGCGGTTCAAGCCGGGAACATGCCGCTTGGGGCATTAAGGACATGGGTTTCAAAGTTATCATAGCGGCAAGTTTCGCCGATATCTTCTATTCCAATTGCTTCAAAAACGGGATTGTCACCGTCATCCTGCCTGAGGCGCAAGTAGAGGCGTTGATGGAAGATGTGAAAGAGGGCGCTGAAATCAGCGTCGACTTAGAAGCGCAAACGGTCCAACGCCCGAACCAAGAGGTATTCCACTTCGACTATGAGCCATTCAAACGCCATGCGCTTTTGAATGGTCTCGACGAAATTGGCATCACCTTACAGAAGGCCGGCGCGCTTGATGAGTTTGAAAAACAGCAAAGCCAAAAGCTCCCCTGGCTGTACGGCGCAGCCTAAGCCATATGACGCACTCACTCCTGTGTCTCGCCGGTGACGGCATCGGCCCTGAAGTCATGGCTGCAACAAAGGATGTTGTTGCGGCTGTGTCAGATGTCTTCTCCATCGACTTCGACGTAGAAGATGATTTGGTTGGCGGGGCGAGCTATGACGTTCACGGCATTCCGGTTACCGACACTGTCATCGAAAAGGCTCGCAATGCCTCAGCCGTCCTATTCGGCGCAGTAGGCGGGCCGCAATATGATGATGTGGACTATGCTAAGCGGCCCGAACAGGGTCTGCTGGACTTAAGGAAGCAACTGGATCTATTCGCCAATCTGCGCCCGGCCATTTGCTTTGGACCCTTAGCCTCGGCGTCTTCTTTAAAGACAGACCTCATCGAAGGCCTCGATATCCTTATCGTTCGTGAGCTGACCAGCGGCGTTTATTTCGGCGAGCCACGCGGCATTTCCCGCGACGCCGATGGCAAGCGCGTGGGCGTTAACACCCAGCGCTATACGGAAGATGAAATCGCGCGCACAGCGCGTGTGGCCTTTGAACTTGCACGCACGCGCGCGGGCCGTGTGATGTCGGTCGAAAAAGGCAACGTCATGGAATCGGGCAAGCTGTGGCGCCAAGTCGTTACTGAAATCCATGCTGATGAAAATTATGGCGACGTTGATTTGCAGCACATGTACGCTGACAATTGCGCCATGCAGCTGGTGCGCGCACCGAAGCAATTCGATGTGATCGTCACGGACAATCTGTTTGGCGACATGCTGTCAGACCAAGCATCAATGCTAACCGGCTCTATTGGTATGTTGCCGTCCGCCTCACTTGGCCAGCCCGACGCGCATGGGTGCAATCCTGCGCTTTATGAGCCGGTTCATGGATCTGCGCCAGACATTGCTGGCAAGGGCCTTGCCAATCCATGCGCTTGTATTTTGTCCTTTGCGATGGCCTTGCAATATTCGCTTGGCGAGCAGGCGGCTGCCCGCGCAATTTTCGCTGCTGTCGATAAAGTGCTTGCAGATGGCGTCAGAACCGCCGATATCGCTGGCGATACAGACACGCCCGTGAGCACAGCAGATATGGCCCGCGCCATCATTACGAAGATTAGGGCCTAGGCCGGCCCATTTCCGTTGCCCTGAACTTTGATTCAGGGCCTCCCTGACGAGACGATCCACCAGATCCCGGATCAAGTCCGGGATGACGGATAGACATGAAGTAGGATTGAGACCATGGGATATAAAATCGCCGTCGTTGGCGCCACTGGCCAAGTGGGCCGAGAAATGCTCAACATCCTTGACGAGCGGGAGTTTCCTGCTGATGAGGTCGCCGCTGTTGCGTCCAGCCGCAGCCAAGGCACGGACGTCCATCTCGGCGAAACAAAGACCCTTAAAGTCCAAGCCATCGATAACTTTGATTTCTCAGGCTACGATATCGCCTTGTTTGCTGCTGGCTCTTCGGTTGCAAAGCAATATGCACCGATCGCTGCCAAGGCTGGTTGCGTGGTCATCGACAATTCCTCGCTGTTCCGCATGGACCCAGACGTCCCGCTGATCGTGCCGGAGGTGAATCCGGACGCCATCGACGGCTATAAAAAGCGCAATATCATCGCGAACCCCAACTGCTCCACAGCCCAGATGGTGGTGGCGCTCAAGCCCTTGCACGATTTGGCCACAATCAAGCGGGTGGTGGTCTCGACTTACCAGTCCGTCTCTGGCGCTGGCACCGCGGGCATGGATGAGCTCTTCACCCAGACCCGGGCCGTGTTTGTGAATGACCCCATTGAAAATGAGAAGTTCACCAAACAGATTGCGTTTAACGTCATCCCGCACATCGACGTCTTCTTGGATGATGGGTCAACGAAGGAAGAGTGGAAGATGGTCGTTGAGACCAACAAGATCCTTGATAAAGACATCAAGCTGGCCGCGACCTGTGTGCGTGTCCCCGTTTTCGTGGGCCATTCTGAATCCATCAACATCGAGTTTAAAAAGCCCGTTGATGAGAATGAGGCCCGCGATGTGCTGCGCGAAGCCCCTGGCATCATGGTGGTCGATAAGCGCGAAGACGAAGGCTATGTGACCCCGGTGGAATGCGCCGGTGATTTCGCGACGTTCATCAGCCGTATTCGCAAGGACGACACCGTTAAGAATGGGCTAAACCTGTGGTGTGTGTCTGATAACCTGCGCAAAGGTGCCGCGCTCAATGCGGTCCAGATTGCAGAGCTTTTGGGCCGGCGGCACCTCAAAAAAGGCTGATTG
>ERZ1740067.2880-NODE-2880-length-10070-cov-4.526410_pt1 | contig 10070 bp, 8 predicted proteins | sample MGYA00581736_ERZ1740067 | MGnify/ENA primary metagenome ERZ1740067 (study PRJEB43018, sample SAMN04849236) | marine metagenome | isolation source: floating plastic debris | place: Pacific Ocean | collected 2008-08-27 | study: EMG produced TPA metagenomics... | reverse complement strand
GAAGTCGTAGACGCCGCTGTTGTCGAAGTCCGCCATGTCGGTGCTGAAGAAGCCGAGTAGCAGGAAGTCGTTCAGGTAGAACACGCCGTCGGGGTAGATGTCGACGTCGCAGAGCATGTCGCACTGGTCGGGGACGCCGTCGTTGTCGATGTCCATCGCGAAGTCAACGGTCGCGTCGTCGAGCCCCGGGCAGACGTCAACCGCGTCGCAGGTGCCATCGTTGTCCGCGTCGGCGAGCTCCTTGACCACAGCGATCTCGAAGCTCGGCCCTGCTGAGAGCACGCGGAGATTGATCGAGGCGCCGGGCGCGACTTCGACGAAGGGCGTGGTCGCGTTGAAAGCGCACTGGTCGGCGCCCGGCTCGAAGACCGCGAGGAGCATCATAGCGCTCGACGTCTCGAAGCGCACGCGTTGCGCGCAGTCCTGGGTATTGGTGTACGCGTACTAGACGTCGAGCTCCCCCGTCGAAGGGCAACCGCCGACGACCGACTCGGTCGCGCCGGCGGCGGTGCCGCGGATCACGGTGCGATCGCCGATGTCGAGCTTGTCCGCGCGTTCGTCGTGGACCTGGCCGGTGAAGGCGTAGGCGATGCGACCGTTGGTGGTCGGTGTGCCCGAGGTGATGGGCGCGTCGGACTGGGCGAAGTCGGGATGGACGTACGAGCCCCCGCCGCCGCCGGCGCGTGTGGTCCGCCCGCCACCGCCTCCCGAATACCCGCCGCCGCCTCCCGCTCCCCGCACGGAACCACCGCCACCGCCGTATCCGAATCCGCCTCGTCGAATCCCGCCCGTCCCGCCCGCACCACCTGTGTTGAGTCCGGGCTCTCCACCGATTCCCGGCGCGAGGCCGAATACGCCACCACCGCCGCCGGAAATACCAGTGACGCCTACGCCGGAGCCTCCGTTGCAACCGCCGGTTGCTGGATCGCCCCCGCGGCTGGTGCCGCCGACGCCGCATTCGCCCGTCGAGGCGGCACGGCCGTTCTGATCGAGATTCGTGCAGATGCCGAGCGCGATGCCTGTGTACGCACCACCACCTCCGCCGCCGACCGCGAGAATATTCCTCGTGTTGCTGCCGGCCTCGAAGTAGAGCACACCGGTTCCGCCACCCCCGCCCGCTGCGGCGCCGCGGTTCGGGCCCCGGTTGATGTTGTCTTGCCCCGCCTCGCCCACGACGAAGCGCACAAAGTCGCCCGGCGTGAGCTCGAATTCGCCGTCGCCGATGACGCAGTCGATGCGCGCCCAGGCACCCTCGCCGCCGCTGTTGAAGCAGCTGTTGTTCCGTCCCACCTCGGCGTCACCGCCGTCGGCACCGAGCGCATCGAAGCGGATGATCGAGCCGCGGAGGTCGGGAATGGTCAGATCGATGAACGTCGGGGCGGCGTAGTCGTACGTCTCGCCGAAGACGGACGGCTCCTGGGCATCGGCCCGATCCGAAGCAACGGATACGAGGGCTCCCGCGGCGAGGGCGAGCGTGGCGGTCTTCTTCAGGTTCGGCATGGTGATCTCCTTCTCGGCGGTCGCCGGGTGTGTTCGTGGTGGTCGATGCGGTGCATCTGCCCCTTCCACGCCAACCGCCGACAGGACCCGCCACCCGAAACCGAGAAAAGTCAGAACGTGCACGCGGTGCACGCGTGTGCGACTCGCAGCTCAGAAAATTCTCGACTGGGTGGCGGGTCGCTGGCGGGTTCGGCGTGGAAGTGTGAGAGGCGTCAGCAGCACGCCCGGTCCGAACCACACACCGCCGCGTCATGGACGACCCGGCCTCACGCAAAGGAACCCCGCCATGACCCGCCTGACCGCCGCACTAACCACGCTCGCGCTCGCCGCCACCGCCCAGGCCCAGTCCGTGACCGTCGAAGTGCAGGGCCCCGAGACCGCCCGCCCGGGCGAAACCGTCATCATCACGGTCGTCGCCACGCTCGACGCCTTCCCGGGCGGCGCGCTCGCGGGCTTCGGGCTCGACCTCGATGTCCTCGCTGGCCAGGATCTCCTGGGCGAACTTTCCGAAGCCACCCTGAACCCCACCCTCACCGCCGGCGCACTCGCCGGCACGCCCAGCCTCGCGGGCATCGAACGCGCCGTAGGCGGGCAGGTCCCGAACTTCGAAGACCTCAACCCGCAGCTCGACTCCTCACCCACCATCGATCTCTTCACCGCCGAACTCACCATCGACCCGGGCGCTCAGGAAGGCACCGTGACGCTCAGCGTCGACGTCGCGGAGAACGGCGGCATCGTCATCTATCCGGACGCCAACGACCGCCAGAACTTCACCGTGACCGGCGCGGGCCCCGTCGCGCTCACCTTCATCGACAAGGACATCATCGTCACGCTCCAGAGCACAACCTGCGCCGCCGACTTCGACAACGACGGCCATGTCGATCTTGGAGACTTCGACGTTCTGGGGGCCGCGTTCGGCTCATCGCAGGGCGATGCGAACTTCGACGCCAGGGCCGACTTCGATCAGGAGGGTGACATCGATCTGGGCGACTTCGGCCTCTTCGGCGTCCAGTTCGGACGCGCGGACTGTCTGCCCTGAGAACCCGCAACGCACGCGTGACGCGAACCTTGACCGCGAGGGCGCCATGTCGCCGATACTGGATCGATGGTGCGCACCGCGATAGGTTGCATGACAGGGACGAGCATGGACGGTCTGGATGCCGTCCTTGTCGAGGCCGAAGGGACCGGCTTGGACGTGCGCGTGCGGAGCGTGCGCTACGTCTCGGCGGAGCTCGGCGAACTCGCGCACGGGCTCAGAGCCGCCGCGGGGAACGAGCCCGTCACCGCGCACGAGCTGACGCGCCTAGCGCTCGAACTCGGTGAGCTGCTCGCGCTCACATTCGGACGGCTCGTGGACGAGTCAGGCACAACGCCCTCGGTGTGCGTGCTGCCCGGGCAGACGCTCGTCCACGCCCCGCCGGTCTCGCTCCAGCTGATCAACCCGTGGCCCGTCGCGCACCGGCTCGGTTGCCCCGTGCTCCACGACATCCGCGGCGCGGACATCGCCGCGGGCGGGCAGGGCGCCCCCATCACACCCCTCGCGGACTGGGTCCTCTTCCGCTCCGATACCGAGAGACGTGCGATCGTGAATCTCGGCGGGTTCTGCAACGTGACCACGATCGCTCGCGACTCCGACCCCGACGGCATCGCCGGCTTCGACGTCTGCGCGTGCACCACGGTGCTCGATGCGTGCGCACGCGCCGCCTTGGGCGAGGCGTACGACAGAAACGGGAACTCGGCGTGCGAGGGCACGCCAGACGAAGACGCGACGACGCAACTGCTCGACATCCTGCGTGCGCAATCTTCCGGCGGACGCTCGCTCGGGACGGGCGACGAGTGCACCGCGTGGGTAGATCGGCACACCTCCCTCCAAGCACCGACGCTGCTGGCGAGTGCGACACGGGCCATCGGCACCGCGATCGGTGAGCGCGTGCGCGACTCCGATGCCGTGATCCTCGCGGGGGGTGGCACACAGAACGCGGCGCTCGTGCGCTCGATCGAAGATGTGGTCGGTGCGTGCGCAACGACCGCCGCCTTCGGCATCGGCGTCCAGGAGCGCGAGGCGGTCTGCATCGCGGTCATCGGCCTGCTCGCTCTGGACGGGATCACGTACACGCGGCAGCACATCACGAGGCGGCCGCGAGCGATTTCGTGCGAGGGCTCATGGATCGGGGTGCGCCCATGAGTCTTCCCGCCGACCGCTCGCAGGTGCCGACGGAGCAGACGCACCCGAAGAGTCAGGGGCTCGACGTGCTCCCGACCGCCGACTTGTTGAGGTTGATGTCCGAAGAGGACGAGCGAGCGGTGCACGCGGTGCGCGCCGTGACCGCCGACATCGCGTCGTTGGTCGAGGACATCGTGCCGAGGTTCCAGGGCGGGGGGCGCCTGGTCTATGTCGGCGCGGGCACATCGGGGCGCCTGGGCGTGCTCGACGCGTCGGAGTGCCCGCCGACGTTCCTGGTGGACCCCTCGCGCGTGGTCGGCATCATCGCGGGCGGCGATGCCGCTCTGAAGCGGTCGAGCGAATCGCTCGAAGACGATCCGGACGGGGCCGCGCCGGAACTGGAAGCGCTCGGGGTCGGCGCTCTCGACACCGTCGTCGGACTGACCGCGGGCGGGACGACGCCTTACCCTCTCGGAGCGCTCCGCATCGCGCGCATGCGCGGCGCGTTGACCACCCTCGTCACGTGCGGCGTCGTCCCGGAGCCCCACCACGCCGCACACGTGATCCGCATCGACACCGGACCCGAGATCCTCGCGGGCTCGACGCGCCTGAAGGCGGGCAGCGCCACCAAGATGGCGCTCAACATGATCTCTACCGCCCTCATGGTGCGCCTTGGGAAAGTGCACGACGGACTGATGGTCGACGTGAGCGCGACGAACGACAAGCTGCTGGACCGCGCGGCACGCAGCGTCGCGCGGCTGATCGAGGGCACGCGCGAAGAAGCCTTCGAACTGCTCGGGCAAGCCGGCGGACGCGTGAAGACGGCGGTGGTCATGCGCAGATCGGGAGTGACGCGGACCGAGGCCGAGCGCCTCCTCGATGCTTCGGACAACGTGCTGCGCACCGCGCTCGAGCGGGGGCGGGCGTGACCGCAGCGCTCGATATCGCGGTCTTCCTGGCGTATGCGGTTACGGTGCTGGTGATCGGTTGGTGGGCGGCCCGGCGGGTCCGCAGCGCCGAGCAGTTGTACACGGGCGATCGGCGCATGCCGGTGTGGGCGATCGCGGTCTCGGTCGTCGCGACCTCTGTCTCGGGCGCCACGTTCATCGGCGGGCCCCAGCAGTCGTACGCCTCGGACCTGACGTACCTCTCCGCCTCGATCGCCTCGGTGATCGGCGCGGTGCTCGTCGCGTGGCTGCTGCTGCCGAAGTTCTACGCCATGCGCGCGACGACGGTCTACGAGCCTATCGGCGCACGCCACGGGAGATTCGCGCAGAAGTGCTGCGCCGGCGCGTTCCTTGGAGGACGGCTGCTCGCGAGCGGATCGCGCCTCTACATCGCCGCCGTCCCGTGCAGCCTGATCGTCTTCGGCGACCTGGGGACGCTGCACCTGCTGACGTGCGTGATCGCGCTCGGAGTGCTCGCGTTGTTGTACACGTCGTGGGGCGGGATCCGCGCCGTCATCTGGACGGACGCGCTGCAAGCGCTCGTGATGGTCGTCGCGGTGGTCGCGAGCATCTGGGTGCTCACGTCGCAGATCGGTGTCGCGCCGAGCGCACTCCCGCGGGCAATCGCCGAGGCAGACCCAACGGGCGACAAACTGGTGCTGATCGACCTGTCGTGGGATCTCGCCTCGCCGTTCACGCTGTGGTCGGTGCTGCTCGGGTTGACCCTGTTCAACGCCGCGGCCTTCGGGACCGATCAGGACCTGGCCCAGCGACTGCTCACCTCGCGCAGCGCACCGCGCGCGGCCTTCTCGCTCATCGCCTCGAGCCTGCTCGGAACGCTCGTCGTCGGTCTGTTTCTCTGCGTCGGGCTGCTTCTGTTCGTGCGTGACGCGTCGGGCGGGGCGCTGATGGAGGGCGACACACGCGGGGTGTACCTCGCCTTCATCCTCGACGACCTGCCCGCCGGGCTGCGCGGGTTTTTGATCGCCGGCCTCTTCGCGGCGGCGATGAGCAGCACCGACTCGGCGCTCAACGCGATGTCGAGCTCGGTCGTCGTCGACCTCGGCATCGGCGACGGGGACGAGAGCCCGCGCACCGCACGCATCATCAACGCGCTGTGCGGCTCGGCGCTCATCGCGATGGCGTGCGTCTTCGTCTTCGCCGAGGGCGGGAAGAGCGAGGGGCTGATCCCGTTCGCGCTGGGTGTGATGATCTACGCGTACGCCGGCCTCTTGGGCGTCTTCGTGTCCACGCTCTTGATTGGGCGTGGGAGTGCCGTGACGATCCTGCTCGCGCTGCTCCTCGGCGCGTGTACTGTCGGCGTGATGCAGTTCGGGATGGAGTCCCCGCCTTCGCTCGGATGGCGCATGCTCGGCGGATTCTTGGTGAGCCTCGGTGTCTGCACGCTCGGCGGCGGAGCGGAGCGATGAACGCCGCGCTGCGCGAGCTGGGTTCGATGGTGATGCTAGGCATCCGCGGCACGAAGCCCGGCGATCCCGCACTCGAGGAAGATCTCGCCGCCTGCGCGCACGCCGGCGTCCGCATGGTGATCCTGTTCGATCGTGACGTGTTCACCGGCGGTGAGAGGAACGTGGAGTCACCCACGCAGCTCAGAAGGCTCTCTGCATACGTGCGCGAACGCTTGGGTGAGGACGCGACCATCGCCATCGACCAGGAGGGCGGGCGTGTCCAACGGCTGTCATCCGTGAACGGTTTCCGCGCTTGGCCTTCGGCACACGACTTCGCATCCATGCCCGATAGCGAGCAGCTTTCACAGGCTCGCGACATGGCGGAAACCCTGAGAGATGTCGGCGTCACACTGAACTTCGCGCCGTGCGTGGACGTCAACGTAAACCCGATGTCGCCCGTGATCGGGGCCTTGGACCGCTCCTTCTCCAGCGATCCGGAAGCGGTCGTGCGGTGTGCTCAGCACGTGCTCCGGGCGCACGCCGATGCGGGCATCGGCTGCGTGCTCAAGCATTTCCCGGGACACGGATCGGCCACAGCGGACTCCCACCACGACCTCGTTGACATCACCGAGACTTGGAATCGTGATCTCGAGCTGAGCCCGTACCGCGCACTCATGAACCACCGCGTCGGCGTGATGACGGGGCATCTCATGCTGACCACGCTCGACCAGAACCGCCCGGCGTCGCTCTCGCGGGCGATCACCACAGGCCTGCTGCGCGAATCGCTCGGCTTCCAGGGCCCCGTCTTCACCGATGCGCTCGACATGGAAGGCGTGCGCGCCCGATGGTCGCTCGAGGAGTCGCTCCTCTTGGGCGTGCACGCCGGCGCGGACGTTCTCGTGCACGCGTGCAACTCGGCCCGCCGCGAGTACGCGGCCGACGTCGTGCGCGCGATGGAGGGGGTCGCTCCTGAAGTTCCCGCTATCGCGGAACGGTCCGCGTTATCGCGGGAGCGGATGAAGACGTTGCGGCATACCTGACAAGTCAGCCCACACAACTGATCGCACTCCCAACGTGCACGCCACCGCCGAACCGACCTTTGCATCGCCGAGTCGAGTCGCGACCCACTCGGCGCGCTCTACCATCTCCCCATGCCCGACGAGACCGTGAACAGACCGGACGACCGCGAAGAGATCGCGCACCTCGAGATGAAGCTCGGGCTCGTCCGGACGCTGCTGGATCTGCTGCCGCACTACATGTATATCATCGACCGTAACGGGCGGTATCGCATGGCGAACAAGGCCGCCGCTCAGGAACTCGGGGAGACGCCCGATTCGATTTTGTCGAAGCGGTTCCAGGACGTCGCGTCGGACCGGAACCAGGCCGAGATCATCATGGAGGCCGCCAACCGCACCATGGACGCGGGCCTGCCGAAGGTCACCCCCAACACGACGCTCCAACGGGACGACGGCAGCTCCATCGTGATGCAGCTGCACGAGGTCCCCTTCAAAGACCCGCAGACGGGCGAGGACTGGCTGCTCGGGATCGCGACCAACACCACCGCTGAGGCCGAGCTCGCGCACGCGCGCATCGAGAAGGCGCGCGTCGAGCGCGAGCTCTCGATCGCCCGCTCGATCCAGGAGTCGCTGCTGCCGACCGAATCACCCGCTTGCACAGCTTTCGCGATCGAAGGGTGGAGCCGCCCCGCCGACGAAACGGGCGGTGATTTCTACGACTGGTTCCGCACACCCGACGGCACGACCTACGCCGTCCTCGGGGATGTGACGGGGCACGGCGTGGGCCCCGCACTGATCGCCGCGACGTCGCGCGCGTACGCCAGAGCGCTCTTCACGGGCGAGCGCCCGATGCACGAGGTGATGACCACCCTCAACCGGATGCTCGCGCGCGAGCTGCCCCCAACCATCTTCGTCACGCTCGCGATCGCGGAAGTCCCGTGCTCGGGTCGGACCCTCCGCCTTCTCTCGGCGGGCCACGGGCCGACCTTCTTCCGACCGCACGCCGGCCCCGAGGTAAGAACACTCGAGAGCCACGGCCCGCCGCTCGGCGTGCTCGAGGACGCCGCGTTCGACCACCCGACCGAGCTCGAGTGCGCCGACCAGAGCGTCCTGCTGCTCGCGTCCGATGGCTTCGCGGAACGGTTTAACGCGCAGGGCGACCAGCTCGGCAACGACGCGGTGCGCCAGCGCGTGTCACAACACACAGGCGGGGCCGGCGCGCTGCTCGAATCGCTCGTGCGCACGACCGACGCCTTCGCGGGCGACGAGCCCCAATCCGACGACATGACCGCCGTCGCCATCATGCCGCGCTGAGGCGCATCCGGCGTAGTCTGTCGTTATGACACCCGACACGGACATGGCGGTGCCGGCGGAGACCATCTCCGTGGTCACCTCGATGATCGACGCTCAGGACGCGGTCGGCCTCGCCGCGTTCATCGACCTGCTCGAACCCGCCGACGCCACGCTGGTTGTCTCAAGGCTCGAACCGACAAAGCGCGCGGAGCTACTCTCGCTGCTCGACGCCAAGCGCGGCGCACAACTCGCTGCTGTCCTCCCGGAATCCCAGGCGGTGGAGGCCCTCTCCGCGATCCCGCCCCAGGTCGCCGCCCCGCTCCTGCGCGCACTGCCGTCGGACACACGCGCCGACCTTCTGGGATCGCTCGACCACGAATCCGCGATCGCGGTGCTCGACGCGCTGACCACCGACGAAGCGGAGGCCGTGCGCACGCTCACGGAGTACGAACACGACTGCGCGGGCGGTCTGATGGTGATCGAGTACCTCTCGTACCACGCGGCGCTCACGGTGCAGGACGTCGTTGACGATCTCGAAAAGAACGCCGACCGCTACGCGCGCTTCGACGTGCAGTACATGTACGTCGTCGACCGGGCGGGCGTCCTCAGGGGCGTGCTCCGCATCCGGGACCTGCTGCTCACCGACCACTCGCGCTCGCTGCGCACCGTGATGCTGACCCCGCCGCTGTCGGTCCGCGTCACCGCGAAGCTCCCCGAGCTCGTCGCCTTCTTCGAGAAGCGTTCGTTCGTGGGCGTGCCGGTCGTCGACGAGAAGGGGAGACTCGTGGGCGTCGTGAAGCGCTCCGCGATCCAGGCCGCCCGCGCTCAGGACAACGAGAAGATGTACCGGCTCGCGCAGGGCATCATCGGCGGCGAAGAGCTGCGGACCATGCCGCTGCGCGTGCGCTCGCGCAGGCGCCTCTCGTGGCTCTCGATCAACGTCGTGCTCAATCTCATCGCGGCCTCCGTCATCGCCGCCCACCAGGAGACGCTCGAGGCGGCCATCGCGCTCGCCGTCTTCCTCCCGATCATCTCCGACATGTCGGGCGCCTCGGGTGCACAGGCCGTCGCGGTCTCGACGCGCGAGCTCCTGCTGGGCGTCACACGACCAACCGAGGTGTGGCGCGCGGTCTGGGGCGAGGCCTGGCTCGGGATCGTGAACGGCGCGGCCCTCGGTGTCATCATCGGCGGCGTGGCGACGCTCTGGCAGGGCAGCCTCTGGCTCGGCGTCGTCGTCGGCACGGCGCTCGGGCTGAACACGCTCCTCTCGGTCTGCATCGGCGCCGCGACACCGCTGCTGCTCAAGCGCGTCGAGATCGACCCCGCCCTCGCCTCGGGCCCGATCCTCACCACCATCACCGACGTCTGCGGCTTCTTTATCGTCCTATCGCTCGCCTCGCTCGCGATCGAGCGGATCACTGGCTGAGACCACGACGTGGATCACGAACGTCGATCGTCCTCAACACAAAGACGCCGCACGCCTGCCCGGGGAATCCCGGAGCACAGGTGCGGCGTCACGCAGTTCGCTTCGCTTGCAGTCCGTCATCACGACTGCTGAACATGAAGCGTCACATACTCAACGCTCCGAGGCCTTACCCGCGCCCTTCGGGATACGGATGCTCTCCACCAGGTCCTGCACCTCCTGGGGCGGCTCCTTCGTGATGTTCGAGATGAAGAACGCCACGAGGAAGTTGATCGCCATGCCGACGGTGCCGATGCCCTCGGGGCTGATGCCCAGGAG
>ERZ1740067.2879-NODE-2879-length-10074-cov-6.221878_pt1 | contig 10074 bp, 7 predicted proteins | sample MGYA00581736_ERZ1740067 | MGnify/ENA primary metagenome ERZ1740067 (study PRJEB43018, sample SAMN04849236) | marine metagenome | isolation source: floating plastic debris | place: Pacific Ocean | collected 2008-08-27 | study: EMG produced TPA metagenomics... | reverse complement strand
GGGGAATGGGAACTGTATGGGCGTGCCCACCGTCGGCGGTGAAACCAATTTTGACGCTGGATATAATGGCAACATTATGATGAACGCCATGTGTGTCGGCGTCGCCGAACAAGAGAAGATCTTCCTCTCCGCGGCCAAGGGGGCGGGCAACCCTGTGGTCTATGTCGGGGCCAAGACGGGCCGCGACGGCATTCATGGCGCCACCATGGCTTCCGCAGAATTCGATGACGCCTCCGAAGAGAAGCGCCCCACGGTCCAGGTGGGTGACCCCTTTATGGAGAAGCTCCTCCTCGAAGCGTGCCTGGAACTCATGGCCCGAGATGCGATTATCGCCATCCAAGACATGGGCGCGGCGGGGCTCACCTCATCGTCCGTTGAGATGGCTGCGGGCGGCATTGCCGCGGGCGCGGGCGGGTTCGACATGAACCTCGACCATGTGCCTCAGCGGGAAGAGAAGATGACCGCCTACGAAATGATGCTGTCCGAGTCCCAAGAGCGGATGCTGATGGTCCTTAAACCGGGTAAGGAAGATGAGGCCCGTGCCATTTTCGATAAATGGGGCGTGGACTTCGCCGTTATTGGAGAAACAACGGACACAGGTCGTCTCGTCATCCGTCACCAGGGGGAAGTGCAAGCCGACCTACCGGTTGAGCCTCTTGCGAACGCTGCCCCCAATTATGATCGGCCCCATACGGAGGTGCCGGATGTCGCGCCGCTGGAGGATCCCAAGCAATCCTTCGCCGAAACCATGGTGACCCTCACCGCAAAAACCAAAAGCACAGACGAAATTGATGGCATCGTCTCCGCCTTGGTGGAAGAAACCCTTGCCAACACGGCGACCGGCGAGGCCGCTCCCCTCGGTGACTATAGGATCGGCTGCACGACGCAGCCCGGCGAAGAAAAAGTCTATGTTGTCGGAACAGCGCCGGCCCGCTCAACCGAAGGGTTCGTCAAAGCCGCCCAGAACCTCGTTGAAACGGGCGTTCTTGAGGATGTGAAGGTTGAGACGGAGGAAACTGACTTCGACCTCGCCGCCGTCCCCGGCCATCGCACGGTCCTTACGGCCCTGGCTGAGCTCATGGCCTCCCCTGACCTTTGCTCGCGGGAGTGGATTTGGTCCCAATACGACCATACTGTGATGGGCGACACCGTTGTGGCGCCGGGATCTGACGCGGCGGTTGTGCGGGTACACGGTACGAAGAAGGGGTTGGCGATATCCACCGATGTCACCCCCCGCTACTGCCTCGCCCACCCGGTGGAGGGCGGTAAGCAAGCGGTCGCTGAATGCTACCGCAATCTCTGCGCCAGTGGGGCGACACCGCTCGCCATCACCAATTGTCTCAATTTCGGGAATCCTGAAAAGCCTGAGATCATGACACAGTTCGTAGGCTGCTTAAAAGGGATGGCCGAAGCCTGCGAAGCCTTGGGCACCCCCGTCGTGTCGGGCAATGTCTCTCTCTATAACGAAACAAATGGGGTTGCGATCCCGCCCACGCCCGCCATTGGCGCCGTGGGGCTTTTAGATGATGTGGCGGGCACGGTGCGGATGAATACCGCCCAAGAGGGCGACGCCGTGGTTGCCCTTGGCATTACCCGCGGGTGGCTAGGGCAATCCCTATACCTCCGTGAGCTATTCGGCCTTACTGAAGGCGCCCCGCCCCCGGTGGATTTAGCGGCAGAGAAAACGACCGGCGAGCTCATCCGAAAACTGGTAACGGAAGCCCCCATCACCGCCGTACACGATGTGTCCGATGGCGGCCTCCTGGTCGCGATTGCCGAAATGGCGCTGGCCAGTGGGCAGGGCGCGGCGCTTGCCACCCCGGTGAAAGAACGCAAAGCCGCCTTCTGGTTCGGTGAGGATCAGGGCCGGTACATTATCAGCCTGCCTGCGGCGGAGGCCGACCGGGTGGTTCTGAAATGCGCCATGGGCGGGGTGCAGGCCACGCGCCTTGGCATCCTTGGCGGCGATGAGCTTATTCTGGACGGGCGGGACCGGCTGTCCCTTCACGATCTTTCGTCCCTACACAGCGAGACCATACCCGCCCTTTTCAACCCCATGCCCTTAGACGTTGGAGGAGATGCCCCCATGCCCATGGCTCAGAATGATTTAAGCGCAATGCTGAAAGAGGCCTTCCCTGATGCAGAGGTCGAAATCACCGACCTTGCGGGCGATGGCGACCACTATAAGGCGCGCATTGTGTCCGCTGCCTTTCAAGGCCTTAACCGGGTGCAGCAACACCAATTGGTGTACAAATCACTGAAAGGGAAAATGGACGGGCCAGCAGGCGAACTCCACGCCCTCGCCCTTGAAACCGTGGCGCGTGATTAAAGCGCAAGGTGACGGGGCCGGACGACAGCGAAGGAAATGGACCCCTCCTCGGCTTTGGTGCCGCCGCCCCTTGGGGGGAGCGCTGGTTCAGCGAGGACAAGGCCGAGCGGCTGATCCGCACGGCCCTCGCAAACGGTATCACGCATTTTGACACCGCAGGGTTCTATTGTGGCGGGGAGGCTGAGCCGCGTCTTGGCCGGATTCTATCGCGTGCGGTAGCGGAGGGCGTCACGACCTGGGACAGCCTGACGGTCAGCACGAAAGTCGGAAAGCAAATCGCCGAAGCGGGCGGGCTGGTCAGGGATTTCCGGCCGCCCTCGATTGAGGCGAGCGTGGAGGCGGCGACGAGAACCTTCGGTGGGAAGCCGCTCGACATCGTTTACCTGCATGGACCCAATAAACATGAGCTTCTCTCCTCTCTTCCTGTCCTAAAAAGACACAAAGACCGCGGCCGAATTATGGCCATTGGGGTTTGCACTGATACAACACAACTCATGCATGTGGCGTGCCATCCCGACATCGACGTCATCATGGCGCGCTACAACCTTCTAAACACACAAAATGGACTAGGGTTCCAAGAGGCAAAGGCAGCTGGGAAGCAGCTGGTGGCGATCGCTCCCCTCGCCCAGGCTCTATGGCGAAGCGATTTGCTGTTCCCCCGGGCGCCCAGCCATTTTTGGTATCTGGCCCGGGCGCTCAAAAACTCGCCCCGAGAAACCCTCGCTGCCCAACGGGCACGATGGCTCCACCGGGTGGAGGGGTGGTCCCCCGCCGCCCTCGCCCTCGCCTTTCAACGGGTATCAGGACTTGCGGATGTGGTGATGACGACGTCGACCAAGGACGCCCATATTATGGAAGCAGCAGAGGCAATGAAACGGCTGATTGAACCCTCCGTGGAGGAACGGTTGAGCGGGCTTCTTCGCTGAACCGTCGCAGTCGTCGCCCCGGACGCGCTGCAGCGTGCAATGCTGCTGCGCAGATCCGGGGTCTTAGAGCGCTTTCAAGACAATCGCGGTCACGGAGGAAGTGGACTCAAGCGCTCAAAATAAAAATACTAAAGCCGTCCATGGCTTTGATTGAACTGAAACGGCTCTAGAGCATTTTGCGAACAGATTGAATCGTTCGCGTGCTCTAGATTATTGATTTATCGCGTTTTCTTACGACCAACCGGTACCCACTTGGTCGGAAAACGCTCTAGACTGACAGTTTCCAGATGGCACGGCAACTTGACACCTAGCCCTATGTAAGTGGTCATCGCCCCAATATCCTGCCCCCCATCGACCCCGCGCCTTTCAGCGCGGGCCCACTTCCCCCGAAACGGGGGAAGAAACCCTCACCGGCACCAATGGCTCTTTCCTCCCCCTCATGGAGGGGGAGGTGCCAGGAGGGCGAAGGGGGAGGTTCCTCAATTTGTCATCCCGGTTTGCGCGGGAGGGAGGCCCGCGATCCATAAGCTTGAACGATAAGGTCTGCGCGCCATACTGACGTTTCTGCAGTATGGATCCCGGACAACGCCTACGGCGTTTCCGGGATGACAGAAATCCCGCACCCCCAATTGCCCTTACGGCATAATATGCGCGTAAAAGAGGCGTCCATCGCGTTTGACGAGGATTTGCACAGGCCCAGAGCCCGCGTCGCGAAGTTGGTTCAATTGCTGACGGATGGCGCCCACATCGGGAACGGCGTGCCAGCCCACCTCCATAATCACGTCGCCCTCTTTTAATTGCCCCGACAGGGGGCTCGTCGTCTCCACATGGGTGACCACAACACCCGTGGTGTCGTCAGGCAGGCCGAACAGCGTTTTGGTTTCAGCCGTTGAAGATTGCAGCGTGAGGCCCGATGCCTCAATCGTATCATCTCGAAGCGCAAATTGCGTTTCCCGCCGGGCAATGGTCACACGCACCGTCACCCGCTCCCCATCGCGAAGCAGGACCACGGGGACGGTTGCCCCGACCGGCGTATCTGCAACGGCACGGGTGAGATCCCGGCGCTCTTTAATCGGGCGACCATTAAATCGGACAATCACGTCATCCTTGCGTATGCCTGCAAGGCCCGCCGGGCCACTGGCCGAGGGCACTTCAAATACCCAGGCGCCCTCTTTCGACGGTAAGGCAAGGCGTGTACGGATGTCATCGTTCACATCTTCAAGGAGGACGCCGAGATAACCCCGCTCGGTTTGCCCAAATTCAATCAGCTGGCGGACGACACGGTTGGCCATGGTGCTTGGCACCGCAAAGCCGACCCCGACGGAGCCGCCGGTTTGGGAGTAAATGACCGTGTTCACGCCGATCACATTGCCCTTCAAGTCGAATAATGGTCCGCCAGAGTTCCCCCGGTTGATGGCCGCGTCGGTTTGGATGAAATCATCATAAAGACCGCTGTCGATATCGCGGTTGCGCGCCGAAATAATCCCAACCGACACAGAGCCGCCGAGACCAAAGGGTTGGCCGATCGCCACCACCCAATCGCCGACCCGTGCCCGATCGGAGTTGCCGAACGACACAGAGGGGAACCGCCTGTCCGATTGAATCTTTAGAACCGCCAGGTCGGTTTCGCGATCCACCCCGCGCAGGGTGGCTGGGTATTCCTCTCCATCCTCTAGGGTAACGGTGATCGTGTCGGCATTTTCAATCACGTGACCGTTGGTCACGACGAAGCCAGAGGGATCGATGATAAAGCCTGAACCAAGGGACCGCGCCTCAGGGCTGGTCGGCGCTGAAAAGGCAGTTTGAGGGATCGACTGGGAGGTGGAGATATTCACTACCGCAGGGATCACGTCCTCCACCAAATCCGCAAAACCGTCGGGCGTCCCCCGCACAGCGGCAGCGGCCGCCATAGGGGTCGTCGCAACGATCACAGGGCCCAACGCAGCCATTGCAACAGCGCCGCAGGCGGCAAAAACAGTCTTCCGCATGGAATAGTCCCCACTGATCACAGGTAACAGACAAGCCTAAGGCTAGCCTATCCTGCTGGCGGAGGCAAAGGCGATGCAGGTGGGATAAAATGTACCCAACCGTGATTTGAAACACAGCCAGGGCCCTCTCTTTGAACCAACGTCCATCGGTAACCTTAAAAAGAGGGAGACCCCATGAAAAAGCTATCAATCACCCTCGCTATTGCAGCCATCGCCTTTGCGGTGACCAGCCAGCCCGCCTCAGCCAATCCCTACAGCATCAGACTGTCTGATAGAGTCGGGCAGATGCTGTAGAAGCTTCGTTTTTCGCGCGTGAGCCGAGTTTTTCTGATCCAAGCTGATCGTCCGCCGCGCTAAGAGCGCCGTTATCGGGAAGATTGGGTGAGAAGTAGGAATACCAATTACAGCGGATAGCGTTCACCACGGCTTGTCCGTGGTGTCCATTGGGCTCACTAAAACAACCCTAGATGTAATGGACCCCACGGACCCTGCGGGCCGTGGGGAACAATAGAGACTAGACGATCTTGGCTTCCCCAGGGCAAGCCCGGGGCGACAGATAAAACCGCTTACTGATTATTGAAGTACTGGAAGAACTCCGAGTCAGGCGACAGGATGATGGTCGTCCCCTCATCCTTTAGGGACTCCTCATACGCCGCGAGCGACCTGTAGAAGCTAAAGAACTCGCGTCGTTGCGGATCGCCGGAATTCGCAGTCCCGGTGATCTGGCAGCGAATACCCAACGTGGCCGCAATCTCCTCGTCGGTCATGATCGCCCGTTGTTGGCCAGGATCGCGAGGCGCATCCGTTGCAGCAGCGCCTTCAGCCAGAGGCGGTACATTTTCGATCTCCGCGGCAATGCCTTGATAAGCGTTGGCGAAAATACAGTTCTTCACCGCATCAGCACGACCACGGATAATTTGAGATTTTTCCTCGGCCTCAGCGCGGGTGCGCACCACCTCTTTTTCAGCAAAGGCCTGGATCTCACGGGACCGGCGCTCACCGTCCGCCCGAATGGCTTCGGCCTGCTGACGATAGTCAGAGATCATCCGCTGATAAACGTTAGCGGCGTTCTCTGCGGGAAAGTCCGCCTGGCGGATCCGCACATCAATGATGGTGACCCCCTGTTTCCGCGCTTCCTCGGTCACATCAGCCTTGATCGCCGCCATAATGGGCGCGCGTTCCTGGTTGATGATGCGGCCAATCGTTTTGGAGCCAAGCTGACCCCGCATCGCCTCCCCAAGAATGTTCTGGAGCCGCTGGTTAAAGTTCGTCCGCATGAAGGAGGGGTTATTGGCCCCTGCCCCCATGGTTTGGAAATAGAGAAGGGGATCAGTAATCCGGTACCGGACAAAGGCGTCCACCAGAAGCCGTTCTTCATTCGCGACAATGATTTCCACTGGACGCGGCAAGTCGAATTCGAGATTCCGGCGATCAAAATAGACCACATTTTGCCAGGGAAGCTTCATTTTAAGGCCAGCTTCATCCTGACCCGGTTCATTAATGGCACCCGCCACCGGGTCACCAAATTGTAGCACCAGGGCCTGTTGATATTCGGGCACGGTGAAAAGGATAGTGCTGGAAAGGACGAGGGCGGCCCCCCCGAACAGGATCGCCAAAAAACGCAATGGGCTATTCATGATTACCGCCCTCCCGATGTTTGATCAGTGGTCGTCGGCGCCCGGCGGCTAGCCGCCTGGGTATCGCGCACCACATCGTTCAAGTTAAGGAACGGCACCGCGCCGCCCGCCTGGTCATCCATAATGACCTTATTGGCGCGGCCAAGGACCCCTTCCATCGTTTCCAAATACATGCGCTGCCGCGTCACCTCCGGGGCAAGGGCATATTCCGCATAAATATCATTAAATCGGCTCGCCGCCCCTCGGGATTCCAGCACCACACGCTGAGCATAAGCTTCCGCATCAAGCTCGATCTGTCTGGCTTCACCCTGCGCCCTCGGAACGATAGAGTTAGCGGTCCTAGTGGCTTCGTTCACCCGCTGCTCCGCAGCAGACCGCGCATCGATCACATCCCGCTGAGCGGGGATCACCTCTTCGGGCGGGTCAGCGCGACCAAAGTTCACCCGGATGACATTGATGCCGCTGTCATAGCTATCGAGGATCGATTGAAGAATATCTTGGGTGCGAGAGTTCACCGCCGCCCGATCAGCCGAAATGATGGGACCAAATTCGCTTTCCCCCACCACTTGGCGCAGGGCCGATTCAGCCGCTGCCTCCACGAGGCGCTCAGGCTCCTCAATGTTGAAAAGAAATTTCGCCACCGCAGGCAACTCACCGGGCTCCAACGCCCCGCTGCCTTGAATGTTATATTCCACCGCCATGTCTACATCGACAATATTAAGGTCGGAGGTCAGCATCGAGGTCTTTGCCTGCTGACTGCCGCCGATGGAAACAGACTGTTCTTGCTGGACCGGCTCCACCTGCACATTTTGGATGGGGAACGGCATATGCCAGCGAAGGCCAGGCTCGCTGAGGCCCGAATAGGCACCAAATGTCGTCACCACGCCGAGGGAGCCAGGGGCCACCTGATAAAATCCACTGGCAAGGTATAGCAGCGCCAGCGCCCCTAGGCCCAAGCCCAGAACGCGCCCACTGGGCATCTGGAAATCGCCAGTCCCTTGGCCGCCATTGCCGCCACCGCGACCAGAGGCGCGGCGAAATCTATCGCGACCTGACTTCAGAAGGTCTTCAAGATCCGACGGCGGCCGGTCGCCCGGTCGTCGGTTATCTTGCCCCCCTGAACCATTACTGGGTTGGCCCCAAGGACCCTGATTTCCACCGGGGCCGCCCCCATTGCTGCCCGATCCGCCGGGCTTATCCGTCCATGGCATCGTGTGCTCGATCTTCCTTCTATGGTCGCCAACCCCCGTCTTGAGTACTTTATCCCCCATTTTAGGGGCACAAGCGTCCAAAAGGGCTGGCGTGTCGCCTTGAGGTCTATATGTGACTCTTTCCAGTCATCGCAATTGCCCTGTTTGCGCGCGAAAGGAAACGCCCATGCTCAATCGCCTTAAGGACGCCGCCCGTCACGCCAAAATAGAGCAGAAGCTAAAACAACGATTAGCGGCCGCCAACGTGGCTGACGGCGCCTCGATTACCCTGCGTAAGGTTGCAGACCAGTTACGGGCCACTGTGCTTTTGGCGGAAAATCCTACTATTGGCGGGGCATCGGTGAAAGCCCTGGAAGCAGATCTTGCGACCATTGACGGCCTTGATGGCGTGACGTTGGTGACGACCGCCCACAATCCGAACGGCAGCGGCGCTCGTTCGGCTCCCCCCCCAGAACCGGCGACAGATGCGCGGATTAGGCGCGGTCACGACAACCCCCTCGCCATCCCGGGGGCGAAACCGGAGAGCAACACCCACCCCGGCGCTGCACCCACATTGAAAGCGCGTCCGCAGAAACAGCGACCAGGCAATGCTGGCAAAATTATCGCGGTGGCCAGCGGCAAGGGCGGCGTGGGCAAATCCACTGTCTCGGCAAAGCTCGCCCTCGCCCTCGCTGCGCAGGGCGCACGCGTGGGTCTTTTAGATCTCGATATTTACGGGCCCTCCCTCCCCGTTTTGTTCGACCTTGAAGGGGTTCGCCCCAAAGTCGCCGACGGGATGGTCCACCCGCTGGAGACGGCGGGGATCTCCCTCATGTCCATCGGCTTTTTGGTGGGAGAGGAACAAGCGCTGGCCTGGCGCGGGCCGATGGTGATGGGCGCAGCGAAACAATTGCTCTACGAGGTGCGCTGGCCCGAGCTTGATTGGATCATCATCGATACGCCCCCGGGCACGGGGGACGCTCACCTCACCCTCCTCCAACGCACACGGATTGACGGCGCGGTGTTAGTGTCGACCCCCAGCCCCCTCGCCATTGCCGATGTGAAGCGGGGAGCCGCTCTTTTCAAAAAGATGGATGTGCCGCTTCTGGGGCTCGTGGAGAATATGGCCACCTTGCCGGACGGTAGCCGCCCCTTTGGCAATGGCCTGGATGAAGCGGCGCTCACCTCGCTCGCGCTCAACCGATTGGTCAGCCTGCCGCTTGACCCCGGTCTTGCCGCCGCGCCGGGGCGAGCGACATCGGCACCGGCCGAGGCGTTTCTTACCCTCGCCGATAAGGTGAAATCTGCCCTCACCCACCTGGACCCCGCGCCCACGTCACAGTAGGAGCCGGGTTTATGGCAGATGATGATGTTGAACTCGATTATGAGTACCTGGCGCAAAATGCCCTGCGCGGGGTGGTACGTGATGTTTTAGGCATGACCCAGGCGCTGGGGTACCCGCCGGGGGAGCATCATTTTTATATTGAGTTCCTCACCACCGCCCCGGGGGTATCGATCTCCAATACGCTAAAGGAACAATATCCCGAGCGGATGACGATTGTGCTGCAGCATCAGTTCGAAGGCCTCGACGTCTCCGATGACGAGTTTCAGGTGACCCTGCATTTCCAGGGCATGCCCGACACGCTGGTTATTCCGTTTGCGGCAGTGACCCAGTTTGCGGACCCCTCCGCTAACTTCGCGCTTCAGTTTCAAGCGATGGAAGTGGAGGAAGAAGAAGGCCCCTCCGCCGAGGTGGAAACACTGCCCCAGACCGAGCATAAAGCTGGCGCTGATGATGGGGGGGAAACCCCCGACGATGATGGGCCGGACGACAATGGCGGCGGCGCTGACGTGGTGAGTTTGGACCGTTTCCGGAAGAAGTAGGCTTAGGCAGCCCGCTCGTCATCCCGGTTTGCCTGAAAGGCAAGACCGGGATCCATAAGCTTGGATGCATGTGGTTTCGCACCACTCTAGCACTCCCGCTCTTTGGATCCCGGGTCTCCC
>ERZ1740067.2878-NODE-2878-length-10074-cov-7.205809_pt1 | contig 10074 bp, 10 predicted proteins | sample MGYA00581736_ERZ1740067 | MGnify/ENA primary metagenome ERZ1740067 (study PRJEB43018, sample SAMN04849236) | marine metagenome | isolation source: floating plastic debris | place: Pacific Ocean | collected 2008-08-27 | study: EMG produced TPA metagenomics... | reverse complement strand
CGCAGCGGATTGCAAATCCGTGTACACCGGTTCGATTCCGGTACTCGCCTCCAAACCTTGCGCGATCATCAAGCCCGAACGCGCCGCTAGGGTCCGTCGTAGGTCCAGCGGTAGCCGGGTGGGGTTGGGCCCTTGTTGCGACCGCCCTGTTCGATTTGTTCCCATGCGTGCGCGAGAATGCCAACGCTGCGCGAGAGGCCAAAGAAACCCCGTGCCAACGGTGCGGGGACGCCCAGCTCGGCGTAGATCACCGCCGTTGCGCCATCGATGTTCATGGGCACAGGCTTGCCCCGCTCTTGCGCCAGACGGGCTTCAATGGCCTCTGCCACGCCACGGTAGGCACCGGTCACAGCACCTGCCCCCACCGCCTCGCCCACCAGCGACATCAAGCGCGGCGCGCGGGGGTCGGTCGGCGTGTGGAAACGGTGGCCGAAGCCCGGCAGGTAAGGCCCATGTTCCGCGCGCCAGGTATCCAGCCCGTCCAGCCCATGCGCATCAACGTGATGGTAAAGCGCCACCGCCTGCGCGCCCGCGCCGCCATGCACGTCTCCCAGCATGTTCAGACCCGTGGCCATCGCACTTTGCAGGCCGACGCCGCAGGTCGCCGCCATCCGCGCCGCCGCAATCGACGGCGCTTGCGGCCCATGATCGACCGCCGACACCAGAGCGGCTTCAAAGAGCCGCGCCCGCGGCCCGGAGAGTGGCGTGCCGATCACCAGCAGCCAGATCATCTCTGCAAAACCGGTGGTGCCGATCAACTCTTCGATCGGGCGTCCGCGCAGGGCGATGCGTCCTGGCTCCATGTCGATGATCTGTGTGCGCCACCAGTCGGCGACATCCTTGCCGTCACTCATATCACGCCCTTTTCCCGCATCTGCGCAATCTGCGCGCCATCATAGCCCAGATCAGCCAGAACCGCGTCGGTGTCCTGCCCCAGCGAGGGCGGCGGGGTCGACACAGCGGGCCGTGCGCCGTCGATCATTGCGCCCATGCGCACCACGTCGACAGGTTGGTCCAGCCCCGGCACGTCTTCGAAATGGCTCAAAAAGTCCCGCCCTTGCATCTGCGGATGCGCCAGAATGTCCTGCAGCGACAACACCGGGCCCGCCGGCACACCGATGGTGTTGAGTGCATCAGCCCACTCGGTTGCCGTGCGCGTGGTCAGCACCGTCTCCAGCTGGGCCTTGAGCCGCAAGCGGTGCGCCTTGCGGTCCTCCCGCGTCGCATAGAGCGGATCGGCCAGCAGATCGTCGCGCCCGAGGTGGCGGGCCAGCAGCACCCATTGTTCGTCCTTGTTGGCGGCGATGTTGACCAGCCCGTCGGCGCATTGGAACGCGCCCGACGGCGCTGAGGTCGGGTTTTCGTTGCCGCTGCGCACCGGGTCCACGCCACCGATCAGGTGGTTCGATACGACCCAGCCCATGGTGGCCAGCACCGCCTCCAGCATCGACACGTCGATCACGCAGCCGCGTTGTGGCGCGTTCAGCGCTGCCGTGATCGCCATGGCCGCCGTCAGCCCGCCGATCGTGTCGGCGAGCGGGTAGCCTGCGCGCAGCGGCCCGCTGTCCTGTGTTCCGGTGACGGACATCAACCCCGACACGCCCTGCACGATCTGGTCATAGGCGGGGCGGTCCGTCCAAGGGCCGGTCTGACCAAAACCCGAGACTGCGCAATAGAGCAGTGCCTGGTTTTCCGCACGCAACGCCTCTGCCCCGAGGTCCAATCGGTCCATTACACCGGGGCGAAAGTTCTCGACCAGCACATCCGCCTTGCGGACGAGCCGTCGCAGCACCTCCTTGCCCGCGTCGGCCTTGAGGTTCAGCGTCAGCGACCGCTTGCCTGCGTTCTGCGCGAGGAAACTGATGCCCATGCCCCGCGCCGACAGCTCGGGATCGGCGCCCAGATTGCGGGCCAGATCGCCACGGCCGACCGCCTCGACCTTGAGCACATCGGCGCCCAGATGGGCCAGTTGGTGACAGGCAAAGGGCCCCGCCAGCACGTTGGTCAGATCAAGAACACGAACCCCGGCAAGCGGCGCATCAGTCGCCATCGGCCACGCCCTCGGCGCGCTTGCGGGCACGGCGGGCGCGGTAGCTGGGCAGCAGGACAAGGGCCAGCGCCACCACCAGCAGGCCCAGCGTCATGGGCCGCTCGATGATGAAATCGAGCCCGCGATAAAGCTGCATGGACCGGGCAAAATTGTCCTCGAGCATCGTGCCGAGGATGAACCCGATCAGCAGGGGCGCCAGCGGATAGTCGGCAAAGCGAAAGATCGTCGCCATGATGCCAAGACCCACCAACATCAGCAATTCGGTGGCGTTGTTTTGCCCGATATAGGCGCCCATCAGCGTGAAAAACAGGATGAAGGGGATCAGGTAATTGCGCGGGATCGCAAGGATTTTCGCAATGTAGGGGATCAGGGGCAGGTTCAGGATCAAGAGCACCAGATTGCCGATGAACATCGAGATGATGACCGCCCAGAAGATCTCGGGCGTGTCCACCATCAGGCGCGGCCCCGGTGTCACGTTCAGCGCGATCAGCGCGCCCAGCAGGATCGCCGTGGTCCCCGAACCGGGAATGCCTAGCGTCAGCAGCGGCACGAATGAGCCGGTGCAGGCGGCGTTGTTGGCCGTCTCGGGCGCGGCGAGCCCCTTGACCGACCCTTTGCCGAATTCGGCCTGTTCCTCGCCCTTGGCGATGTTGCGTTCAACCGCGTAGCCCAGGAAGGAGGCAATTGTCGCCCCCGCGCCCGGCAACACACCGATGAAAAAGCCCTGCACTGATTGCCGACCGATCACCGGGATCATTGATTTGCCCTCTTCGCGCGAAAAGCGAAGGTTGGTGATCTTGTTGCTGGCCCCGTCACCGCTGGCTCCGCGCATCGGGTTCAGCACCAGAAACAGCGCTTCGGGCAGGGCAAACATCGCCATGGCAAGCGTGATGAAACTGATACCAGACTGCAAATCGAGCAGGCCCATGGTAAACCGCGGCATGGAAAACAGCGCCCCCTCGCCCACCGTGGCGAGGATCAGGCCGAGGATGGTCATCATCAGCGCCTTGGCCACCTGCCCCGTGCCCGCAAAGGCCGCGATGGCCGACAGGCCCACAACCATCAGCGCGAAATACTCGGCCGAGTGAAACAGCAGCGCGACCGAGGACAGAGCCGGCGCAAAAATCATCAGCAGGATCGCCCCGATCGTGCCGCCCGCGAAACTGGCGACGGCGGCGATGGTCAGCGCCTTGCCCGCCTGCCCCTTGCGGGCCATCGGGTAGCCGTCAAAGCTGGTGGCGACGGTGCCCGCCACCCCCGGTGCGTTCAGCAGGATGGACGAGGTCGAGCCGCCAAAGATCGCGCCGTAATACACGCCTGCCAGCAGGATCAGCGCCGCCGCCGGATCGCCCAAGGTAATGGCAACGGGGATCATGATCGCGATGATCGACATCGGCCCCAGCCCCGGCAGCATCCCGATAAACGTCCCGATCAGACAGCCCGCGATGACCATCAGCAGGTTCTGGATTGAAAACGCGGCCCCGAGGCCGATCATGATCCCTTCGAGCATCGCCTCAGGTCCCCATGAAGAACGGGAAGGGGCGCAGGAAGATGCCCAGCACCTCTTGCACCAGATACCAGACAAAGCCTGTGGCCAGCAGCGCCACGGGAATCATGATATGAAACTTGCGCTCGCCCAGAATGGTGCTGCCGCCGATCAGAAAGACGGTCGTGGCGATCAGGAACCCCGCGGGCCGCAGCATCAGTGCATAGGCCACCATCAACGCCAGCAGCGCCAGCGCCTGAACGATCTTGTATTCGTGCAGGCGGCGGTAGTTGATGTCGGTCGCACTGGGTTCGGCGTCCGCGTCCTCGCCCTTTTCGATGCCGAGCAGGACGATCATACCGACGACGACCGCCAGAACCGCCAGCATCTTGGGGAAGGTCGAGGGCCATACCGGGTTGCGCTGCATGAAGGGCGGCAGCAGCTGATCCATCGTAAAGAACGCCGCATAGCCGTAGATGCAGCAGAATGTCACGAAAATCAGCGCGATCCAGCGATCGAGCGCCATGGCCGTCCCCTCCCCAATGTGGTGCAGAACCGCCCCGCGACGCGGGACGGTCCGATGTCAGAGCTTAGAGAAAGCCCAGCGTCTTCATCAGGTCGCCGATGACCTTTTCCTGATCTTCGAGGAAGGTCCGGAAGTCGTCACCGTTGTTGTGGATGTTGACCCAACCGTTGCGCGCGCGCACTTCTTCCCATTCGGGCGTGTCATACATCTGCGTCAGCGCGGTCTGGAATGATGCCAGCTGCGCGTCCGAAACACCAGGTGCCGCAAAGAACCCGCGCCAGTTCACGAATGTCGTGTCGAGGCCCTGTTCCTTCATCGTGGGTGCGTCAGCAAAGGCGTCCACACGCTCATCCGCAGTCACACCAAGGATGCGCACTTCACCTTGCTGGGCCAATGCCACCGCTTCGGAAAAGCCGGTCGACAGCGCCTTGATCTCGCCCGACAGAAGGCCCGCCATGGCCGCACCGCCCGCATCATAGGGGATGTAGTTGAAGGCTGTGGGGTCTTCGCCCGCGGCCTGCATCGCCATTGCCGCCACGAGGTGGTCCATGCCGCCGGGCACCGAACCGCCGCCAATGGCAAAGCCGCTTGCATCGGCACGATACGCCGCCAGCAGATCATCCATCGACTGCAACTCGCTGTCGGCGTTCACGACTAGGGCCGCATAGTCACCGATGGTGCCCGCAACCAACGTCAGGTCGCGGAACGATTGCGGGAAAACGCCCGTGAGCGAGCGGATGACGATGGGGGTCGAGTTGACCATCATCGTGTTTTCCAGCGATGCCGCGTTTTCGATCAGGTGCGCGATGGCAACCCCGCCGCCGCCGCCCGACATGTTCTCGTAACTGGCCGAGCCGACAAGGCCCGCGCCGGTAAGCGCCTCGCCTGTGCCGCGCGCGGTGCCGTCCCAGCCGCCGCCGGCGCCGCCGGGGATCAAAAAGTGTACTTCGTCCAGCACCTGATGGCCGTCCGCGTGCGCGATGCCGCCAAATGCCAAGGTTGCTGTTGCAGCCGCGATTGCCACGCGGCGTGTCCACCCAAAGGTGTTCATGTGGTGTCCTCCCAAATGTCAGACGGACGTTTGCCGCCCGTTCCCGTACCCGACTATAGAAAGCGGATCGCAAAGTGACAGCTTAAAAATGCAGCACCACGCCGCCGGGCGATCTGCCCGACGCAGAAGACGTGTCGCACATCCCGTGCCCCGGACCCGCACGTCCAAAAATGAAGCGGCGCCAAAGGTCTGGCGCCGCTTTGTTTGTCATGTGATGTCCTACCGCTTTAGCGCGCCCACGCCCGAAAAGCGGAACGCTTCCTGTTCCAGCGCGTCGATCTCGTCGGCGCTCATCTGGTCGTGCGCCACCGTGATCCGCCCGAGGAAGACCAGCGGCAACTCGTCCGCGCGCCCCTCGAGGGCGGCCTTGATCGCCTCGGCCGTGGCCGCGCCCACGTCGTCGCCCATGCGCATCGGTGTGGCGTCCAGCTCACCGCGGCGGATGGCGTCCAGCTCAAGGCCCGTGCCGCCCCAGCCGGTGGAAAAGATGTCCTTTTCCTTGCCCACGGCCACCTGTGCCTCGACCGATCCCATGGCCATCGCGGTGTTGGCATTGTGGATGATGTTGGCCTCCGGATAGGCTTGCAGGATCAGCGATGTGCCGGCAAAGCCGCCTTCGCGCTGGTACTCGCCGTAATGCTCATAGACGGTGGTCCACCCGGCCTTGGTCTCGACGCATTCCTTGAAGTCGCCCGAGCGCTGGTTGTCGGTGATACCCGGGATACCCCGGTTCATCGCCATGGTCACACCTTCGCCAAGCCGTCCGATCATGTAGTCGCACATGGTCAACGCGCCCGCGGCGGACGAGAAATCGAACCACGCATCGGGCTGTGTGCCCAGCGACTTCAGCGGCGTGTGGAACGCCCAGACATAGGTCGCAAAGCCGTCATTCGAGGCGAGCTTGTCGATATTGTCGGCCTGAATGGACAGCTCCGACGGGCCAAAGATCACGTAGTCATAAAGGTCTGCATCCTGCGACACCTGATTGGAATAGGTGGATTGCAACGAATGTTCGATCTGACGCGAAGCGAACTCGGTCGTCTCATACGTGATGCCCAGCTGGTCGAGCCGCTTGGTCAGCGCCAGGTAGTTGCGGGCCCAGAAATCCGACGTATCCGACGACGGGTAGATCAGGGCGATCTGGATGGGCGCGTCCTGGGTGCCGCTAAAGGGCACCGCCTCGGCGCCGACGACGGCTTGCATCGCCTCCAGCTTGCCGTCGGCATTGACCTCGTCGGGCACCCAGTAATCGCGATCGGCGATGTCCGGCAGCTCCTTGAGGGGCAGTGTCGCATGGCCATCCGCAAAGGCTGACGTGCAAAATGCAATCGACGCAACCAATGCTGTCGTGGTGGTAAATTTCATAAGGTTTCCTCCCATTTGAAAATTGTGAGTGACGGGCGCGCGCCGTACTCGAAGCGCCCCCGCTACGCACCTCTTGGTGCCGTCACCCGCTTGGCGCGGTGTCTCCGGCAAAGACGCCTCCGATTGCCAAAAGAGCAATCAGGACGCCAATCAGCAGCGCTGAAAAGCGCATGAGTTTCTGGCCCTCGGCCGTTTTGAGATCGGCAAACCAGCCACCTGCGCCATCCCGGTCCTTTTTCTGGATCCAGGCATAGAGGGCGACAGAGCTGATGATGACAAATCCCGAGGCAACCGGCTGCCAAAAGAACTCGATCCGCAGGGTTACAAGCGCGTTCAGCATCATGGCCAGCAAGAGCACGCCCGAAAAAGATCCGATGATGGACGCGCGGCCACCGAACAGGGACGTGCCGCCCACGACCACCGCCGCAATGACGTGCAGGTTGAAAAACGGCGCCATGGTCGCCTGGATCGCGTTCTGCTTGCCCGTCAGCATCAGACCGGCCAACGCCGCACAGGCTCCGCACAGCACGTAGGCGTAAACCTTGTGGCGCTTGACGCCGATGCCCGTCAGTTCCGCCGATTCCGGGCTGGACCCGATCGCGACCGTGTAGCGGCCGAAATGCGTCCGCTGCAAAACGTAGTAGCCCGCCACCATGGTCAGAATGCCGATCACGGCCGGTGTCGGGATGAAAAACGGTGTCTGCCCACGCCCGATTTCCGTCAGCACATCCGGGAACCGCGCCAGCACCAGCCCCTTGGCCAACAGCAGAGCAAGCCCCTTGTAGACCAGATCCATCGCCAGCGTGCCGATCAGGTCAGGCACGTTGAACCGCGTGATGACCAGACCGTTGACCAGCCCCAGCAGCGCGCCGATCGTCAGCGCGATCGGAATGCCCACATAGATGGAAAAGCCGAACTGCTTGACCAGAAACGCCATGATGATCGCCGACAACACGGCGACGGAGCCCACCGACAGGTCAATTCCGCGCTGCGTGATGACAAAGGTCATCGCCATCGCCATTGGCATGTAGAGGGCGGCGTCCTGCAGGATCAGCTCGAGATTGCTGATGCGATAGAACCGGTCCGGTGACGCCACTGCCATAAAGGCAAAGATCGCAGCGATCATCGCCATCGGCGCGATGACCGCCATGTAGGGCTCCAGCCGTTCGCTGAGCGGTGGCTTGTAGTTGGGGTCGACAGCGGTGTTCATGCGGCGTCCTCCTTGGCACCAACGATCATGCCCAGCACGTCCTGGGTCGAGCTTTCGGCAGTGAGCACCACGCCGACACATTGGCCGCGCCTTTGGACATGGACGCGGTCCGCCACTTCGAACACATCGTCCAGCGAGTGACTGATCAGGATCACGGCAAGGCCCTGCGCCTTGAGCGACTTGATCAGCTTCAGCGTCCGCGCCGTCTCTTGCGGGCCACGCGCTGCGGTCGGTTCATCCATGACCAGAACCCGCAGACCTTCGTGATAGACGGCGCGCGCAATGGCGACCGCCTGCCGTTGGCCGCCGGACAGGCTGTCGGTCGGCGCGTCCAGCGACTTGAGGCGCACGCCAAGGCGCTCCATCAGGACCCGCTCGGTCTCGGACCGCATCTTCTTGTTGTCGAGAATGGTGATGCCCAACACCGTCTTGGTCAGTTCATTGCCCAGGAACATGTTGGCCGCCGGATCGAGGTGATCGGCCAGCGCGAGCGTCTGGTACACCGCATCGATACCGGCACGCGCCGCATCCGCGTGATTGGAAAAGGTGACCAATTCACCATCAAGGAATATCTCTCCCTCGGTCGGCTGGTAGACACCGGTCAGCACCTTGATCAGCGTCGATTTCCCTGCACCGTTGTCGCCGACGATGGCCAGCACTTCGCCTGCATAGGCGCTGAGGTCGACGTCTTGCAGGGCGGTCACGCCGCCGAAACGTTTGGTTATGCCGCGCATCTGCACGAGTGGCGTATCGGCCATGGTCTTGTCCTCCGTCGGACGGATGGGATGGGCGGCGTTCGCGCGCCCGCTGTCAGAAAAAAGCGGGGCCGGACCGATGCGGCCCTGGCCCCGCAGGGAGAGTCACTTGCCCCAGATCGTCGCGTAGGCTTCGCGGTAGGGGATGTCGGGATCAAAGGCGTTGCTGTCGCCCAACTTGGCCAGCCCTTCGGGCGTAACGAGTGCAGGAGAGGTGACATAGCCGGAGCACGCCTCGCCCTGCATGGCGCGGTTCAACTCGTCCACCAGTTGCCAGCCCTGCAGGTTCAGCGGCTCGGCCACCGTGATCGCCTGATAGCCGCCTGATCGGATCCGCTGAAACGCCGCCTCTGAGCCGTCCCCGGCACTGCCGGCTTGCGGGCCCTTGTCGGGTGCCAGACCCGCCGCAGCCAGCGACGGCCCCATGAAGTCGAAATACAGGTCGTTGATCGCCAGCGCGTGGGTCCAGCTGTCGCCGTATTTCTGCAGCAGCGACGTGGTCAGCGGCCCCATGCGCGTGGACGTGTCGGCAATCGGCGTGTCCACGTATTCGAGGACGGTGCCGCCCGCGGCCTCCACCGTTTCCTTGAGCCGGTCCGCCTTGTCGATGGCGATCTGGTAGGTGCTGTCTGTAAAGATCACGACGCCGACATCCTTGCCGCCATCCTCCAGCGCCCATTCCGCCGCCACCTCGGACACGGTCATGGCGTCTGTCGACACGTTGGCAAAGATGCCGCCGGGCGCGTCGCAGCCAATCTTGGGGCCGGAATGCCACGCAACCATTGGCACGCCCGCGTCCACCACCCCTTCGAGGGCGGCCTGCTGTTCGACCGCGTCAAAGCCATTGATGATGATCCCGTCGGCCTAGAGTGCCAGCGCCTGACCAATCGCCGCCGTACGGCCCTGGATGGAACCTGCGCCGTCCAGCACGCGCACCTCCCAGCCGATCTTCTCCGCAGCCTCTTCGACGCCGGTCGTCACGCCGAGAATACCACCGTTTTTCAGATCGCCCGCGACCACGACAATCGACTTGCCCTCTGCCGCGCCTGGGCCGGTCGTGGGCCCGTCCCAATCCGCCGCCAGCACAGGCGCTGCGACCATCATCGTCGTGGCGAGCAGTCCCGCCATAAATGTTCGTTTTTGCATGTTATCCTCCCTTTGCGTTCTCGATTTCAGCGCTTGTCCGCACCCTTTTTGCGCTGCGCGTAGCCTGCGATGCCGATGGCAACCAGCAGGGTCACTCCGTTGAACAGCGGCTCGACCCAGAAGGAGCCGCCGAACTGTTGAATGCCTGAAATGCCTACGGCGAGAATCACCACGCCGACCACGGTGCCCCACACATTGACCCGTCCTGGCTTGATCGTGGTGGAGCCGAGAAAGGCCCCCACCAGCGCGGGCAGCAGGAACTCCAGCCCCACGGACGCCTGACCGATCCGCAGCTTGGCGGCGAGCAGGACACCGGCGAGCGCCGTCATCGTGCCCGAGGCCACAAACGCGCCAATCACGTATTTGCGGGTTGGGATGCCGTTGAGCTGCGCGGCACGCTGGTTGGCGCCGATGGCATACAGGTACCGGCCCACAGGCGTGTATTCGAGGATGATCCACATCACGACCGTGATCACGATCAGGTA
>ERZ1740067.2877-NODE-2877-length-10077-cov-5.173917_pt1 | contig 10077 bp, 11 predicted proteins | sample MGYA00581736_ERZ1740067 | MGnify/ENA primary metagenome ERZ1740067 (study PRJEB43018, sample SAMN04849236) | marine metagenome | isolation source: floating plastic debris | place: Pacific Ocean | collected 2008-08-27 | study: EMG produced TPA metagenomics... | reverse complement strand
AGAAAAACTCACCCTTTTTTGTATGTGGTTTGGCTCCTTCTTGGTGTTGCCAATCTACAAAACCTACCAAACAATTGTATCTAAGTTGCAAGGCTAAATGAGTTTGCAACGTATACTGGGTTTGATGATTGCCCGTAAAATCCACGACTGCATGGGGCTCATTGTTATCTAACTGATCGATCTGATCATAAGTGAGTACTGTATCGTACCAACCCAGTTGATTGACAAACGCTTTGTTTCTGTCAGAAGTCAACCCAATGACGTTGATTGCCAGGCTTTGGGCTTTCTTGCGGGTAGTGAGCAAAAACGCCAAAGCCTGAGCAGTTTTGCTAGAGGCGCTTGTCAGCACAATATTTTGAGTGCCAAAATAGTTTTGTTCGTGAAATACATCATCTATCAGAAAAGAAGTCGTAAACAGCGGACGAAAAATACTTTGTAGTGCTTCTTGTTCAGGCGAATGGGTTGCATCTTGGCTCACATTGGTATAGTAATTATAAACAGGAGGCAGTGCAGCTCGGTGAGCAATTCCATCTACAAAACCATGGGGTTGTACTTTGCCAGGTTCTACTAACGAGTGAGACGCCATGGGAAAGTATCCATAAAAACGTTCGCCTACTTTTACCTCAGGATGATTAGAAACGACCACGTCGGCAAAGCCCCAAGCTGGAATAATGCCATGACCTGCCTTGGTAGGGAAAAATTTCCAGTAGCCAATCCGGTCTCCCACAATCGCATAAGTGATATTATTGGAGGTAAAAGAAAATTGATCTATTCTAAACAATACTTGATTGGACTCCAGGGTGTCAGGAAAAGTTTTTTCAACAAAATGGGTTGATTGGAAATTGGCCAAATCTACTACAAATTCTTTTGCTTGCATGATAGGTTTTGTGTTATGGTGTTTGGAGGAAAACGAAGCCATATCGACTTCTACTATGTAAACTATTGAGACGAATATATCAATCGTGTTTTGTTTGGCATAACTTGGCGAGAAGTTTTAACTTAAAATTATGTTGGTAGAAAGTTCGAATTTTCCAGATGTACCTTTTGACAAATTGGTGACTGGAAATCCCAGTAACCCGAAAATAGATAAAAAATGGTTATATTCGAGCAATTATCAAAATCTTTTGAAAGTGATGATTTTTTATTGATAAGTAAAAGCAAAAGATAGAATACACAATAAATAACAGCAAGTATTGATGAATTTATGATGTACTTAATCCAGTGATGAAAATATGAATTTACAAGACGAACTAAAGGCTCAAAGAGCCAGACTTGATGCGCAATTACCACTAGAAGTTAACCAAATTATAGAAGATACAATCCTGGGTTTGAAGCAAAGAAACCCCGCTGCCAAAGGCCCTCAAACGGGAGATATTATTGAGGATTTTACGCTTCCTAATATTTATTGGAATCGACGAGTTGACGATAAAATTCAAGATTTTATTTCAAGAACACAATCAAAAGGAGAAATTCAACTGAGTAAACTATTGGCCAATGGTCCAGTAGTGCTGAATTTTTATCGGGGTGGTTGGTGCCCATATTGTGATGTAGAGCTCAATGCATTGCAAAAAGCCCTGCCCGACATTGAAGCCCACCAGGGACAATTGGTTGCGATTTCGGTAGAAGCCCCCGAACAGGCCATCAATACCCAAACTACCAAAAAACTAGACTATCTTGTATTGAGCGATGTAGATTGTAAGGTAGCCGAGCAGTTTGGGATTCTTTTTGACGTAAACCCCAATTATGACGAGATGTTGAATAGTTTTGGGATAGCGTTAAAACAACATAACGATACCGACAAATCTCAATTGATGATTCCAGCTACGTATGTCATCGATACTGACAGGCGAGTGAGTTATGCCTTTCTGGACGAAGATTTTAGACAAAGAGCCGACATTCATCAAATCATTGATACATTAAAAAGACTTCGTTATTAGTTTTACGAAGGCATCCTTTTGGTGGCTTATCCTTTGGGGTAGGCCTTTTTCATACCTAAGATTATTTAGAATGTTTTTTAAAATTTTGTGCGCTTTAAATCGTATTTTAAAAAAATAACTCAAAAGTCATGAAGATTCTGTATTCATTCTTGTTTGTCATAGGCCTATTGGGTTTAAATTTTGTTTCAGTGGCTCAAAAAGAAGGCAACCCTGAGGAAAATAACCCAACAAAAGATACCAAAAAACGAGACCAAACCAGAAAAAACCAGAGAAGATTAGACCAGAAAAGAAACGGTAATACTGTACAGAATACCCGTGGTGAATGCTCGAGAAATAGAGCACATAAGGTAACTTTCAAGAATGAATCAGGAAAAGACATGTATGTGGCGGTTGCTTATTATGATAAAAATCCAGCCACGATGGGAGGGCATTGTTTTTATACCAGAGGATGGTTTAAAGTAGACAAAAATAAATCTATTTGGATGAATGTACCAGGACGTCAGTTTTACTATCATGCCCATCAAATAGGGAAACAAGACGTATTTATTGGAAGCGAAAAAGAGTTTTTCGCGCATCCAGTGAAGAAGTTTAGCATCAAAAAAGCGGACGATAAACATGTCCACGCAAAAAACAAGCAATACAAACTATATAAGTTTGACAAAATACCTGCATCTAACCAAGTGACCCTCAAGTAATTATGTTTGGGCCACATTTATGAACTCAAACCCACAATTCATAAATTGATACTGGCAATTGATCCAAAAAAATAACACTTTTGCATGAGAAGTGGTTAACCATGATTGATATAACAATATCAAAAGTTGGTATAATAACTCCAACGTAATACAATTAAAAAGAAGTAAATACCTATGTAGCACATTTACAACTATGATGTTTAGGTGACTACCATATTTTTCATTCAATTATTTAAATAAAAGTTTTTGTTCAAATTTTACAACACCTGTAAACTCTACATTATGAAAAAACGTATTCTAACATTTTGTTTCATAAGCCTATTTGCTTTTGCTACTTCTACTTCTCACGCTCAAATCCATTTTGGCTTAGACCTCTCTGGGGGATTTCCATTGAATGAATTTCAAGTAGAAAATCCTAATACTGGTTTTGGAGTAAATTTGAAAGCGTTTTTCCCGTTTGCTCCCAAAGTACCTGTTTACATTGGTTTCGATTTTGGTTTTCAAGGAATGGGGAGTCGTACAGTACAAAAAAGTGTAGACATCAATATTGGTATTGGAAATAACATTACCAGGATTCCAATTAACTTTGATATCGCAACCAGTAATAATATGATCAACGGTCATGCAGTATTGAAAGCAAAATTACCCTTACCACTGGTGCAGCCATATGCCGAGGGTTTAATCGGATTCAAGCATTTTTACACCCGTACTTCAATCAAAGACGTGACGAGTCCAGTGAGTTCTACCTTGGCCGATGCATTGAGAGATGAGTTTCGTCGTAATTCAGAGATTGCTGGGCAAACATTACAGCAGAGTACGGCATTGAGTTATGGATTTGGTGGTGGATTCCACATTATGTTTGGAGGAGGCCAGTTTGGTTTGAACATTGGTGCTCGATATTTATTAGGAGGTCAGGCCACCTACTATACTAGAGAAGACATTCAAGATTTTGAAGTAACCGTTACTACCAACAATGGTACCGGCCAAAACGAACAAGGAGCTACCTTAGGAAATGACAACATACGTCCTCGTACTTCTCGTACCGATATGATTTTAGCCCACTTAGGTATCGTGATTAGCTTGTAAAAAATTGAACATATTTGTTTGAATACAGAGACTCCCAGACACAACGTCTGGGAGTTTTTTGCTTTAGACAGTATAGCAAAGAGAAGGTTTTGATTTTTTTGACAGTGTAGTTACTGCACTACAAATAGAGTCTTTGGATGTTTTTGAACAGTACATCTTATTTACTTACATTTGTAAATGTAAAACCATTTACTGGATAAAAATTCTGCTTTATTATAAAAAATAAGATGAAACAAACAATTATTGCAATGCTATTGCTTGCCTTGAGCATAGGTGGGTAGGCCCACCCAAAAACCTCATTCCAACCAGGATATTACATTTCGAACAGTGGTGAAAAAATAAACTGTTATATCAAACCAAAAAATTGGATTTCAAGCCCTGAAAAAATCTCTTATCGTATGACACCGCAAGGTGACACCAAAACACTGTGGTTGAAAGAAATGAAGGAGTTTGGGGTCGGTGAAGATATCAAATTTGCTCGTTTTATTGGTTTGGTAGATCAGTCACTCAATGATGAGGAGAACCTAAGCTTGAGAAATACGCCCGATTGGGTCAAAGATACCATATGTTTGAAAGTACTCATTGAAGGAAAAGCGTTTTTGTATCGATATCGGCGAGGAGGTAATTTTCAGCGATTCTTTTTCAAGACAAGCAATAGAGATATTGAGCAATTGGTATACAAAAGGTACCGTGTATTGACTAGTTATGGGAAAAGCCTGATTAAAAAGAACACTTTTTTTAGAAAACAACTTTCTGAAACCTTCAAATGCGCTACACCAAACTCTCTTGCCATTTCAGAGATAGACTATGAACTTGGAGATATGATAAAAGTGTTTTGGCCTACAATGAATGCGAAAAATCATCCGTAGTCAATTATTCTAAATCTACCGTGAGAGAAGGGGCAAAACTAAAAGTTTTTGCAGGTATGGGCAGGACCTCTCTCTTTGTAGATATTGAGGAAATCAGCCTTAGAAAAAAAATTAACACCAAAAACAGCATCAGATTTGGGGCTGAGGTTGAATTTGTCCTTCCCTATTATAAGTTGAAAAAGTTTTACCCCTCCTTATTTATCAATCCAATGTATAGTCGGTATAAAGCTAGCACAGAAAGGAATATAATAGTGAATTCTACAGTTCTTTCAGTACGTTCAGTGAATGTCAATTATACTTTACTAGATTTAATGATTGGAGGAAGGTATTATTATAAGGCAAGCGAAAACATCAGAATCTATATAGAGTTAGGGGTTGCTGTTCCTATTCTGATAGACCTTGATATTACGGTCACTCAAGGAAGTTTAGTAGAACAAGAAGAGGGGGCCAGTAAAGGTGCTTTTTTGTTTGGAGGAGGGATTGTTTTCAAAGATAAAGTAGGACTATCTATTAGAAATTTTTTCACCAGAAATTTTAGCAACAGAACTAAGAGAGGGAATATCGACCACAAAACGATCGACTTCTTAATTAGTGTAAAGCTAAATTGATATCATTCCAAAAATAATATAGAGGGTAATCTTATGACTTCAACATAGACATACCCTCTCACAAGCTATCAAAGAAAAATCCGACGTTACATCTCCTTAAAATCTAAAAATTCTTGATAAGCATTTTTTAGCTCTCTCAGCGCGAGTGCCTCATTTTGTTGGGTAGCTACTTCAATTCCTTTTTGGTAGGCTGCTTCTGCTTTGTCTTCCATTTCCAGTTCTTCGTAGAGTTTTCCTACGTGGTAATAAGTAGCTACATAATTTGGATGACCGGAAAGCAATTGTTCAAAATAATCAATCGCTTTTTCGGAGTCGGTTTTGGTATATTCCAACGCCAAAGCATAGAGGTTGAAAGGTTCGTTGGGTTCTTCTTCCAAGAAAGTGAGTAATTGTTCAATTCGAGTTTGTGACATTTCGATGAGTGGTTTTCAAGGCAAAAAGTAGCCTTTTTTCAAAGATTACCTTGTTATTTTACAATTATAACTGGCATTCGTCTTATTAAACAAAAAAAAGGTATGCATGCATACTAAAATTACGATGCAAGTAACTATATTATTCAAAGAATATTGTATAAATTCACACCAATTTAATAAGTAAATACAACGAACTCAAACCGAGTTCCATCACTATAATGTATCAATGAGTTCTGCTATAAATACCTCAAGTGCAAACAAAAGCATTCAAACAAGTATTTACAGTAGGAATCCCATTCCACATTTAAAAAATTAAATTTACATGAAGATATTAGTTTGTATTACTCACGTACCCGATACAACTTCTAAAATTGCTTTTACCAACGGCGATACCGAGCTGGATAAAGCAGGCCTTCAGTTTGTGATTGGCCCTTATGATGATTATTCTTTGGCTCGTGCAGTAGAAATCAAAGAGCAAACCGGAGGTACAGTAACCGTATTGAACGTAGGCCCCAAAGATACCGAACCTACTATTCGTAAAGCGTTGGCTATTGGTGCTGACGATGCCATCCGTATTGACGCCGAGCCTACCGACGCTTATTTTGTTGCTCAGCAAATTGCTGAAGTAGCCAAAGCTGAAAACTATGACCTCATCATGATGGGTAGAGAGTCAGTGGATTACAATGGTGGCCAAGTACATGGAATGGTTGGAGAGATGTTGGGTATCCCTTCACTTTCACCAGTAATGAAATTGGACATTGAAGGTGGAGTAGCTAAAATGGCTCGTGAAATCGAGGGAGGTAAAGAATACTTAGAAGCTTCGACTCCATTGGTATTGGGTTGTCAAGAGCCCATTGCAGATTGGAAAATTCCAAACATGCGCGGCATTATGTCAGCTCGTAAGAAGCCTTTGAAAGTGGTAACTCCAACGAGTGATGAAAAACTGACTCAGTCAGAATCTTACGAATTGCCTGCGCCACGTACCGATGTAAAGTTGATCGATGCAGACAACGCTTCGGAATTGGTAGACTTGTTGAAAAACGAGGCAAAAGTGATATAAGGCACAAACTACCAGTTTTTTGTAATTGTTTTCAACCACAATTACAAACACACTTGATAGAAGCAAAATAGCTTCTGGAACCCAATTAAATTTAATTTTAAGAATTTACTACGTAATAAAAATATATGTCAGTATTAGTATTTGTAGAAATTGCCGATGGTGAAGTACGAGGATCATCACTAGAAGCAGTAGGTTATGGTGCAGAGGTAGCCAAAACAATGGGAGTAGAAGCCAGTGCATTGGTATTGGGAAATACCGTAGGGGCTGATCAATTGGCTAAAATTGGTAACCATGGTATTAGCAAAGTATTGAATGTATCGGATGAACGTTTGAACAACGGTGTAATTCAGGCTTATGCTTCTGTACTGAACCAAGTAGTAGAGCAGCAAAATGCCACTTTAATTGTGTTGGCTAAATCTTCTTTAGGAGATGCGGTTTCGGCTCGAGTAGCAGCACGTTTGAAAGCTGGTTTGGCTTCAAACGTCATCGCTTTGCCTGATTTATCGGGTGGATTCAAAGTGAAAAGAAGTGTGTACACTGGCAAGGCATTCCAGTATACTACCATGACTTCTGACAAAAAGATTTTAGCCCTTAAAAAAGGAGCTTACGCACTTAATCCTACTGAGGACGTAGCCGAAGTAGTAGGTACTTCAGTGACCATCGACGACGCTGATTTTGGAGTGAAAATTACCAAGACTGATAAAGTAACTGGACAATTACTATTGCCAGAGGCTGACTTGGTAGTATCGGGCGGCCGTGGTTTGAAAGGTCCCGAAAACTGGGGAATGCTTGAAGATTTGGCTACTGAGCTTGGAGCGGCTACAGGATGCTCTAAACCAGTATCTGATATGGACTGGAGGCCTCACCACGAGCACGTAGGCCAAACTGGAATCAAAGTATCTCCTAGTTTGTACATTGCAGTAGGTATTTCGGGAGCCATTCAGCACTTGGCTGGGGTGAGTTCTTCTAAAACCATCGTAGTGATTAACAAAGATCCTGAAGCGCCATTTTTCAAGGCAGCCGACTATGGTATTGTAGGGGATGCTTTCGACGTAGTTCCTAAATTGATTGAAGCAGTAAAAGCTGCCAAGTAATTTATAATAAGTCACTTAGGCATCAAAACCTCTTGACCCAAGGTATTCCATACCAAGGGTAAGAGGTTTTATTTTTGAGACTTTTGATCTAGGTTTATTAAATTTGATTAAGGTCAAATTTCTTGTATATTTGTTTAGACTTGTGATTATTTTACAAGCACAGGGTTTGTGCAAATACCCCATATGCACTTCAAATTTTCATATTAACTTCTCGAAAGTGTAAGGGTATTCGTAAGTTTTTATACCTTTATGCTCAAGTTATTATAATACTGCATTATTTTATTTGTGATGAGTTATATGTTACAGGTACAGCTTACCTAACATAATGTCTTTGGCTCGCATTTAAAATAATCCAGAAGGAGTTTTTTAGATTTAATTTTAAAAGCCGTTTTCAAGCACAGTGAGTAAGATAAAACTTAAAATTCTTGGGCTATCATCTAGTCAATCACAATCCGGTTCATTTGCATTGGTTATGGGAGAGGTGAAAGGAAATAGACGACTCCCGATTATCATTGGTATGTTTGAGGCCCAAGCAATTGCCATTGAGATAGAGAAGATCGTACCCAATCGGCCAATGACGCACGATTTATTCAAATCGTTTGCCGAATCGTTCAACTTTTCAGTGTTAGAAATCGTTATTTCTGACCTACGAGAAGGGGTATTTTATGCCAAGATTGTCTGCACCGATGGAAACCAAACCCTTGAAATAGATGCACGACCCTCTGATGCGATTGCCATTGGACTTCGCTTTAGTGTGCCTATTTACACTTTCGAAAACATTATGTCCGAAGCTGGGATAGTACTTTCCGAATCGGATGACATCGAAGAGGACTCGATTATTCCAGATGAGGAAGAGGACACCGGAGAAGCTTCACCGCTTGATCAAATCAAAAAGTACTCCTATGACAAGCTCCAGGAAATGCTGGATGACGCTTTGGAAAGTGAAGATTACGAAAAAGCGGCTCAAATTCGCGATGAAATGAATCGTAGAAACTAAGATATATACAATAAATTTTATATCAAGAACCTGTGACCACCTCACAGGTTTTTTTTATGCCTTATATAAAGAGATAATGAATAATATCTCATTGTCTTATATAACAAACAGTTTTGTTTTATTGGTAAAAAGCCTGCTTTCAGTATTTATTTAATTAAATAGTTGAGGTGGTTTTTGGTTATAAATTGAAATTATATTTTGAAATATATGTTTATGTAAAATAATAGTTGATATATGTAGTTAATTCAAATAATTGTTTGGTGTTGTTACAACAAATGCGAGTAGATTTACGTTTATAATATAATACCAAAAAAATAAGTGATGACAACTATACTATTAAATTTAAACCTGGACGTATTGTCCTGGCCTTTTTGGCCTTTTTTGGCCATATACACTGGCCTCACTCTGGGAATGATCCTAGGGTTGGTTTTCTGGAGTAGACACATCAAAAAAGTGTACTACAAAAAAGCCCTCAATCAGAAAATTAAAATTTCCAATCCGTTACAAATAGCTTACCTCAAAAATGGCCTTCGAGGTTACATTAGAGCAGTACTATTCAAATTGATTCGGCAAGACTATTTGGAGGTACCTCGTAAAGGGTGGAGAGGACATCGCCTGAAAAGTAAAGCTGGGCATCCCTCTATCAAATTGTTGAGCGAGGAAGAACAAACGATATATCATTATGCGGTAAGCCAAGGAAATTGGGAAAAAGTAATCAATTATAAAGAATTGCACGAAGACTTACGTCTAACGGCCGAAGACTTGAACAGTCAATTGACTCGTTATAGTTTGCTTTATCCTCAAAATATCATCCATCGTCTGAATCGAGTCAGAGCGTTTTTCATGTTTTTTGTATTGTTGTTTGGGGCCTATCGTTACATTGGAGGAATCAAACTGAAAATTCATTCCTGGAGTTTATTAACCGTAGGTCTGGTAGGCATGGTACTCATCATTCATTTGGCCAGACTAGATCGGGTAACCAAACAGGGCAAAACCTATTTGATGACACTAAAAAAGCGTTACCACAAACCCAGGAGGAGCATAAGCGACCAGCATCAATTGGTAAAGGTAAGTTTATTGAAAGACAACAAACAAGCCATCACCACGATTCAAGATTTATTAAAAGAAAAAGATAGATCGAAAAAGGAAAAGAGAAGCATCAGATTGAATGATAATTTGGACTTCAGTACGCCACCAAATACACAATTAGAGACATAATATTACATGAAGTATCCAAGTGGGGTTGTATTACGTAATTTGCAGTATAACTTTTTTATTTACTCACAATGAATATGAAATCATTACACTATACCACAGG
>ERZ1740067.2876-NODE-2876-length-10078-cov-3.132395_pt1 | contig 10078 bp, 6 predicted proteins | sample MGYA00581736_ERZ1740067 | MGnify/ENA primary metagenome ERZ1740067 (study PRJEB43018, sample SAMN04849236) | marine metagenome | isolation source: floating plastic debris | place: Pacific Ocean | collected 2008-08-27 | study: EMG produced TPA metagenomics... | reverse complement strand
AAGCTCAAAGCGGGTTTAAAGCTTTGTCTGGAGGCACTCGGTCAGGGTTTGGATCAATGCCTGCTCCAAGTAAGGCTTGGTCAGATAGGCGCTGGCACCCAACGATTCACCCATTTTGCGGTGCTTATCTCCACTGCGGGAGGTTAGCATGATGACGGGTGGCGTCTTGTTACCATGGCCTTGGCGACATTGGCTCAGGAACTCAAACCCGTTCATCCTGGGCATTTCGACGTCGCAAAAGACAGCGCAAATTTCAGCAAAGTTACGCGAGAGTTGTTCGATAGCGTCTCGTCCGTCTTTGGCTTGGAGGGTTTGATAGCCTGCTTTTTCCAAGGTGAAGACCAGTACCTGGCGCGCTGTCAGCGAGTCGTCTATGACCAAAATGGTTTGGGGCTGGATGGGGGAAGTGGGAACATCCGCAGGCGATGTGGGCTGAGCCGAGGGCGCAACGGTATGGGTGGGCTTAGGCAGGGATAGCTTTTGGGGCTGTGCTGTTTGGGATTTGTTGGGGGGCTCGAAGTATCGGGCAACGAGGGCCTGGCCATCAACCACGGGAATAAGGGATCCGTTGCCTAAAGTGGTACATCCCAGCAAATAGTTGGGGGGTTGAATGGCAATGCCAAAAGGCTTAATGGTAAGCTCTTGGGCCTGTAAAATGCTGTCTACCTGGAGTGCCAGCGTTCGGTTACCTGCCGCGATGACAATCAGCGGAACTTTGGCGTCCTTAGGGAGGTGATTTGCTGGCTTCTTGGCTCGTCTGCGGCTGCCTCTGAGGGGATAGTGGTTATGTTTGGTAGTGCGAGGTTAGAGGGGGTTAGTCTGGCGTTGCCATCGGTAGAAAGGGGTCTCGTCGCCAATGGTGATATCCTCCGTTGCCACCGAAAGTATGGTTTTGACCGTGTCCATTGCGATCGCAAACGTTCGACTGCCCACCGAAAACACCATTAGCTCTGCCACGTTGAGCGACAGCGGGAACCGCAGGACAAACGTGGTCCCCCGATTGGGGACCGAGATGACTTTGATCGCCCCCTTGAGCTGCTTGAGCTGGGTGGCTACCACATCGAGGCCGACGCCTCGGCCCGACAGTTCACTCACCGCCGAGGCCGTGGAAAAGCCAGGGTGAAACAGACAGTCGTAGAGCTGGTCTGAGGAGAGTTTAGCTGCCTCTTCCGTGGAGTAGAGCCCCTGCTCAATCGCCTTTTGTCGCACCCGATCTAGGGAGATGCCGCGCCCGTCATCGCTGATTTCGAGGTAAGTCTGGTGGGATTTGCTGTAGGCCCGGAGCGAAATTGTCGCCTCAGCGGGCTTATTGAGCCGTACCCGCATACCAGGGGTTTCGATCCCGTGGTCAAAGGCGTTGCGCACCAGGTGTACCAGCGGGTCGTAGAGCTTTTCAAACACGGTCCGATCAACCAGCGTGTCGCCACCATCGACCACCATTTTTACGGTCTTGTTGAACTTGGTGGACATGTCTCGCACCATGCGAGGGAAGTGGCGCAGCAGGTCGCCCATCGGCATCATGCTGGTGCGAATCAGATCGTTGCGAATCTGCCGCAGGGTTTGCTGCTTTTGTCGGTTAACCTGCTGGCCCTGCTGGTTAATAGCCGTCATGTCGTGGATGGCCTCACCCAGCTGGGCAATCTCCTCCATTACCTCCTGCATCAGGAGGTGGACATCGTCGTAGCTGTCCATTTGTAGCGCGTCGAACCCGCCATCGTTGGCCGCCGAAGCCATCAGCCGCGATCGATCCTGCTGGCTTTGATCGGCCCAGTCCTGAAGGCTACGGGTAATGCGCTCAAAGTTTCGAAACCGCTGGGTCATCGAGCCAATGACATGCTGGAGCTGTTGGGCCTGGAGTGAGCCTTTGTTCTCGTAGGTTACCAGCTCTCCAAATAGCGTATTAATCCGCTTGATTCGGTCCAGGCCCACCCGCACCGTTTTACTGCGGGGAGTTTTAGCCGACTTTAGGTCTGGTGTGGTCGGTATCGGGGGGGCAGAGCGCTGGCTTGGATCACTCTGGCGGTGGACCACCGCCTCAGGGGGAGCCGAATCCAACAGCGCTGCAAGTTTGGCAATCAGTGCTTTGGGCAACCCGGACTTGATGGGGCGGCTGAGGCCTGAAACGGGAATTCGAACTGGATCGGTGCTACTGGCTTTGGCGGGTACAGGCGGCGCAGACTCGTCCAACATTTCCTCTAGGGCATCCAGGGCAGAATCCAGTTCGTCTGGCTCGGCTGCCTCTGCTGGCACATCTGACTCGGCGGCGGCGCTAACCTGATCTGCGCGATTCTGGGGCGCTGCTGGGGGCGCTGCTGGAATGGGTAGCGGTTCCGGCACACTGGACTCGTTCACCAGCGGTTCTGGGTCTAACGAAGATGAGTCTAGCGATACTAAGTCCGATGATTCTAAGTCCGATGATTGGGGGCCTGACGATTCTGCGGTTAGGGTCTCGGGAAATTCGGGATCTGGGGGGGCTATGCCTAAAGGATCTGAGGGGACGGGCTCTGCATCTGTTAGTTCTGCGGGATCGGCTTCGCCAAACAGCGCCAGCAGCATGGCCTCTTCGGTGGAATCGTCCAAGGTTAAGACGTCGTTGTTTAATGGGGCATCGCTCAATGGGGCTTCGCTGGCCGCATCGGGGGGCAGGATTTGGGCCGTGGGCCTGCTTTCCGTCTCGACGCCAAACGCCAGTAGGGTTTCGCTGGGCTGTCCCCCCGGGTCACGCTCCCCCGCTAGGACAATGGCATGGGCCGTACGCAGGTCTTTCAGAACACAGGCGCCAATGGCCTCACTTTGGGAGGGACGGCAGTCTAGCGCCGTCAAGCCTGCCTGGGCAATAGCGCTGAAGCCCGGTAGACCAGTTAATTCCCCAATACCAACGAAGGCATCAAGCTGCGATCGCAACACCTCTATGCGAACAGCAACGTCTTCCTGTAGGGCCGCCGCCAGGGTCTCGAGTCCGGCCACGACATCGCCGTTGAACAGTGCGGTGACGATGTCGGGTGCTGTGCCGCCCGGTAGGCTCAGGGGCAGTGCAACATCATTCTGCTGTGGGTCGGCGGCCCAAGCCTCGTCATACAAAAGCGTCTCGCCTGTGATGGGGTGGTCTTGAGCTGTGTGTTCTGCATAGGGCTGAGCGGTGTAGATGCCTTCCGCCGCAGGCGCGTCTTGCGCGGGCTGGTCTAAACCTGCTGCCTCGATCATCTCGGGCCTCTCAGCGGCCCTGGTCAGCCACTCATCCAGGGCCACAAGCATCGGCTCAGCCTGGGTCAGGGTCAGAGCCTCATCGTGGGGCTGGCCCCGTAAACCCGCAATGATGGACCGCTCTAACTGGTCATAGGCTTGCAGCAGCAAAGATTCCAGCGCTTCGTCCACCGGGATAGACTGCTGCACCACAGCCGCAAAAACATCCTCTAATCGATGGGCAATAGCTGGAATAACGGTAAGCCCCACCATTGCCCCACTGCCTTTGAGGGTGTGAGCGGCTCGCATCAGCGCTGGGATGTCGGGATTAGCCTTCAGCTCCAGCAGTTCTACCTCCATGATCTGGAGCAGCTCCTGTGCTTCGTCTAAAAATAGCTGATGAACCGAGTCAGACATGGGTGGGGTGGAGAGAGGGAACGGCGGGCCTAGTTGAGTTTGAACTGGGCCACGCTGACCTGGAGAGCCTGGGCCACCTGCAGCAAACGGTCGAAGGAGTCAGAAACCTCCTCTGTTTGGGTGGATGTTTGATCGGCGATGGCGGCAATATCTTCCATCGTGCGGCTGACCATCGTGGAGGTTTCTGTCTGGGCCGCTGCGGCCTGGGAGATTTCCCGCACGAGCTGGCTGACTTGGCCGCTGACCTGGTTGATTTGGCTGAGCTGCTGGCGGGAGGCTTCCACAAGCTGTGTTCCAGTGACCACCTGGTCTGTGCCGTTTTCCATGGCCGACACTACTTCGTTGGTTTGGGCCTGCATTTCTTCAATCAGGTGGGCAATTTCTTCGGTAGCCTGGGCCGACTGCTGGGCCAGGTCGCGGACCTCTTCGGCAACGACCCTAAAGCCTTGGCCCTCCTCCCCAGCCCGTGACGCTTCCACAGCAGCGTTCAAGGCTAGCAGGTTTGTCTGAGCCGCAAAGCCATTAACTACGCTGACCACCCGCGACACCTTTTGGGAGGCTTCACCCAGCCGTTTCACCTTTTTGGCCGTTTCCGATACGGTTTCGCGGATGTCGGACATGCCCGATACGGTGCGGTTCATGGCTTCGTCCCCAGCTTCAATGGTGCTTGCCGCCGCGAGGACAATGGACTCCGCCCGCTGGGACCGTTCCGAAACCCCCTGAATAGAGGCCACCATCGCCTGGATTTGGCTCAGCACCCCGTTAATGGCCTGGAGCTGACGCTTCGAATCCTCCGATAGATCGTTAACCGCCGTTTCGTTTTTCGACGCCGTTTCCGAAACGGACTGGGACGCGGTCTTGACCTGATTCACGATGCGCCGGAAGGAATCCAAAATGGTGTTGTAGGAGGTGGCGATGGTGCCCAGCTCATCGTCTGAGACCCGTGCCCGCACCGTTAGATCCCCCCGGCTAACGGGGGCCACATCCTGCAACAGCTCCTTGGCCCGCTCCTGCAATACTTCCTTCTGCTGGCGCTGTTCGGTGGGCTTGGCAGCAGCTTCCTGACGCGCTTCGTCGCGGGCTTTTTCGGTGTACTCCAGCAGGGCTGTTTGGTCCAGGGCGAACCCGAGCTGGGTCGAAAGCTGGGTCATGAGGTCAATTTCTTCCTCCTGCCAGGTGCGAGCATCGGCGCAGTGGTGGGCACACAGCAACCCGATGAGCTGACCGTTTTGCAGTACCGGTGCCACACTGCTGGCGCGAATCTGAAAGCCCTTCAAAATGTCCTGGTGACACTCGGGCAGGGTCTCCGTGAGAATGTCGTTCATGGCTCGAACGCGGCCGTTGCGATACCGTTCGATCAGGCCCTCGCGGAAGGGGTCTTTAACGGTTTCGCCCAGTAGCTTACGCCACCCCGCTGAAACAGATTCTGCAATGATGGTGCCATTCCAGTCATCGTGAAATTCGTACACGATGACACGGTCGGTATTCAGGGCGTAGCGGAGTTCGCTCACCGTGGTGTTGAGGACGCCATCTCGGGTCATCGACCGCCGCATGTTGCCCACAATCTCGCTCTGGAGGCGAGACTTTTCGGCACTGCGAATCTGCTTTTGCAGAATAGCCGCCTGGTCCAGGGCAAAACCTAGCTGGGTGGCGAGCTTACCAAAGAGATCCACATCCTCCGAGTGCCACTCCCGGGGACCGGTGCAGTGGTGGGCGCAGATCAGGCCAATGAGGTGACCGTTTTGCAAAATGGGGGCCACAATGCTGGCGCGAATCTGAAAGCCTTCCAAAATATCCTGGTGGCACTGGGTCAAATTCTCGGTGTAAATATCGTTCATCACCCGTACCCGGCCGTTGCGGTAGCGCTCGATAAAGCCCTCCCTCATGGGATCGTTGACAAATTCACCCAAAATCTTCCGCTGCCCCAGGGCCACCGATTCTGCCACCACCTTGCCGGTCCAATCGTCCAAAAATCGATAAACAATGACGCGGTCGGTATCTAGGGCATAGCGCAGCTCGCTGACGGTGTTGTTGAGAATTTCCTCTTCCCGCTGGGACCGGCGCATGGTGTTGACAATTTCGGTCAGCAGCCGGGAGCGGTCAACGCTGAGGGTCTGGCGCTGCTGCAGGGCGGCTTGGTCAAGCACATAGCCCAGTTGGGAGGACAGTTTAGCAAACAGGTCAATATCCTCTTCCGGCCACTGGCGCGCGCCGGAGCACTGGTGGGCACACAGGAGTCCCACCAGCTTGTCATTTTGAACGATGGGCGCAACAATGCTGGCGTGAATTTGAAAGCCTTCTAAAATGTCCTGGTGGCATTGGGTTAAGTTCTCGGCATAGATGTCGTTCATTGCTCGAACACGACCGTTGCGATAGCGCTCGATGAGGCCTTCACGAAGCGGGTCTTTGACAAACTCACCGAGAATTTTTCGCCAGCCCAGGGCCACCGATTCAGCAATCACTTTGCCGGTCCAGTCATCCAAAAATCGGTAGACAATGACGCGATCGGTGTTGAGGGCGTAGCGCAGTTCGCTCACGGTGGTGTTGAGAATGTCTTCTTCCCGGAGGGACCGCCGCATATGTTCCACAATTTCCGTCAGCAACCGCGACCGCTCCTTGCTGAGGGTTTGACGCTGCTGTAAAAAGTCCAGCTGGGCCTGGAGGTCCTGCACGCTATGCTGTACCAAGCGATTGGCACGCTTCACCGTCAGCACCATGAGGGTGCCGAGGATACCGAGAATGGCCAAGCTGGCGGTGCCCACGAGGCCCAGCGCCTGCCGCTGCTGACGGATAAGCGCCGCTGTACTCAGCCCGTAGGCGGTCTGCCACGCCACAGACGGCGTTGAGGCAACCTGGGCGGTTCCGACCAGGGCCAGGTCGTCAACCGCGACCGTTTCCGCCTGAAAAATTTGACGCAGCAGCAGCCCACCATTTTTGAGGGCAGGGCTGACGGTGGGCTGGGGGGCAGCACTCTCGATGGCGCTGCCGTTGACGGTTGCGGCTTCCAATCCCGATTGAAAGAGCAACTGCCGCTGTGGATCGCTGATCCAAAATGGAGAGTCTGCTGGTTCGGTGAGGGCGGCTAGCGTTTGGGTGGGCAACTGGGCCAAGAGCACGGCCTGGGACTGTCCCTCCACGTTGCGCAGGGGCACAGCAATGGTGACAACAGTATCCCCTGTGCTTTGTGCTGTCTGGGCCATACTAATGGTGGGCAGTCCGGTTTCAACCGCCTGGGTAAAGTAGCCCTGGTCCGACTGACCCCTAAAGAAAACGCCGTCCGTTTGAGCGATGACCTGCCCTTGGGGCGTCAGCAGTGCCAAACCCTGGTAGCGTTCTGTGCTCTGCTGAAACTGGCTGAGTCGGCCTTGAGCCTGCTGTTGGGCGACGGCGTCGTTTTCGGCTGCGGTGCGAGCCGCCTGGGACAGCTCGGGCAAACCCGCCAGGACCTGAATGTCTTGGAGCCGTTCACCCATGTAGCGATCGACCGTATCGGCTAACCGAATAGCCTGCTGTTCCTGAGTTTTGACGGCTTGCCCAACAACGATTCGGCTTGTCAGTACATAGCCTGCGGCCGTCACCAGCAGCGCAGGCAGCGTGCCGTAAAGAATGGCTTTAACGATCTGCTGCCGTAGTGTTTTCTGGGGCTGAGCTGTAGATGAGACCGGCAGCTTCCCTTTACTGGAGGCTGGCCGAGCCAGACGGATAGGCTCAGTGGATGGAGCCGCAGGAGGCTGGGCTGGGCCAGAGGCTGACTGTGCTGAATACGCGTGTGTTGGGGGTGCAGGGGCCGGTACAACTACTGGCGGCTGCGACCGATCAACGGTCTCTGCCACAGGGGGCTCTTTTACGGGTGGCTCCTGTGGGGGGGCTGGCGGCATTGTTGCCTGCACAGGTGTATCTGACGGTCGCCGTCGAGGGGGCAGCGGTGGCATCTGAGGGGGGGACATCTTGGCCTGGGGCCCTCGCGGCTGAGAACCTTTGGGCTGCCGCCGTCGAGAACTGCGATCGCGCGGCCGCTTGGATGAAGTGCCTGATGCCTTGCCATTCAGATGCATAGTCAAACGGTCCTATCGGTAAGTTAAGAATTTAAGAAAAAGAGGATAATAAACCTTCGCCATGTCCAGAACCGGAGATTTCCTTTAGGGAAAAGCCATTGATTTTTAGGCTACGAGCAGTTTGGAACCACAGATTTCAAGTTGGATGCGGTTTGTCAGGGGTCGGACGCTGCTGCACTGTTTTAGGGGATTGACTTTGCCCTGCAGTCAGCGGACTGATGGCGCATAACAATCAGTCTGAGGCGACATTGGGCTAGGACACCGCTACTGCCGAAAGCTGTTGATGATGGCTTCGCCATCCAGAATCGGTAGGGGGGATTGTCCATCCACGGCTAAGTAGCCCGTGATGGCGCTTGACGACTCGGTTGGAGACTTTGGGGCGGACGGACTCAGCGGCAAGTATTGACCCTGGGGATAGGCCTGAATCTGGTGGGCCTGGTAGACCACTAAACCTAGATGAATACCTTGGGTATTGATCACCAAGGTGCTTTGGTCAAACTGGCGACGGGAGAGTCGATACAGCGGAGGGTAGCGTCTCGCCGCGCCACTCACAAATGCCGATGATCTGTGCGGCTACCTCAGGAATAGGGACAATCTGCGGTAGGGTCAGGCAGGTAATCTCACTCAGGTAATCTGCCGGAAGCAAGACCTGATGGGTCGCATTGAGAGACAACCGCAGATATGAGGAATCTGCTGAGGGAGATGCCTTAGATGTAGAAGCTGCAGTGGGCAAGGTTGCCACGGGTGCCTTCATAGAGAACGAGCAGAGAGGACAGAATGGTAGGGCGGGGCAACAGGGTATCGAGTTAATTCACAGGGTCCGTGTAATAACAGAGGTCAGGGTTAAGCTAAAGTTGCCCAATTCTTCAGGGCTGCCCACAATCTTTTCCCGGTGGCATAGTGAAACATTGGTAAAGCCTATTAACAACGCATACAGTGAATCCACTTAGGGCGCCCCTTCGTTCTCTTTATCTGAGGTCAGTCGCTGTCGAGGGGAAGATGTTTTTCAAGAATTTGAGCGACTTTGCGCGTATCGGGGGGCTTTGCCAGAAAGTCTGATGAGCCTGCCATTTTGCTTCGAACTCGGTCAATCATGCCGTCTCTGCCCGTCAAAATCACGATTGGCGTGTTCTGAAACGTACTGGTCTTTCTGAGGAAGTGGCACAGCTCGTAGCCGTTGACGTTGGGCATCATCAAGTCCAGAAAAATCAAGTCTGGCTTGTGCTTTAGCAGAGTGGAAATCTGCTGCAGGGGCTCAATCACCGGCAACACTTCATATCCCATGGGCTGAAGAATCTGAGCCATCGCTTTGCAGACCACAGGACTGTCATCGATACAGGCAATCAGTCCTTTAGAGACCGGCTTGGTGGGTGCGATCGCACTAACCGATGGTCGATAGGGCGCGGCCAAGTCTGGAATCGGCACCAGCTCGATAATGCCCTGCTGGGTCAGCGGTAGCAGTAGCCGCAAAATGTTGTCGATGGAGCGACGAGTTTGAATAGAGAGGTCCCATAGCGTGGAATTGCCCTGTAGCCAGCTCAACAGCGCTTCGTAACCCTTCGGCGAGATTTTTTGCTGTAGCGCCTGTTCGTTACGCAGGATGGGAGAAAGGTCTGGGATTTTCTGGGGTGCCAGGGCCAGCCCCAGGCTAGCCTGTCGACACTGCTGATACTGATTCCCGGCCTGATCTAAGACCCGATCAACGGATAAAAATGTGATTTGTTGAGATACCAAACGATTAGCGGTCCATTGAGGCGATTGCAGGGGCTGCTCCATCAGTGCAAACATCACTTCACCAATGACGCTGCTGACAATCCGTTTGGCCTGGGGCAGCGTAATCTGCTGTTGTTGAATGGCCTGATTGATGTAGTCCACTTCCCAATAGTCGCCCGGAACACTGAGCTGGCTGAGCCAGTCTTGCTCGGGTGTCTGACTGTGTCGTATAAAGGCGCGGTACCAGCGTCGGACCGGGTGCTTGCCCCCAGTCCCATAAATCAGCCGCCCCGAATAGAAATACAGCTTCCAGGGTGTACCGCCCTGGCCCGTATCCAGGATCAGCTCCCCTGTGGCTCGACGGTGCGCCAACTGTAAAAGATATTGAGATAACGTTCGCGTTTGGGTGAGCATATCGAACTTGAACAGCGACGATGAAATCTAACAGCTAGCGCCCTGAAATGATGCATTGTGTTCAAGCCGCTGGGAAGGAATCCAACGACTTGAACAAAGAAAAACGGAGGTAAAGGCTTTTCCCCTTTGAACCCATGAGTTAAGCAGTGACCCTTTCAGACACGACTCAGTCATTGTTGGGGGGATAGAACAACTCGTAAAGGGCTGTCCTAAGGCTTCCGCGTTCGACCCTTTCAGTATTGAGTCACTTTCAGAGTGCCCGCAGATCTCTCTGGGGCATCGGTTTTGCTCAGATT
>ERZ1740067.2875-NODE-2875-length-10082-cov-4.339583_pt1 | contig 10082 bp, 9 predicted proteins | sample MGYA00581736_ERZ1740067 | MGnify/ENA primary metagenome ERZ1740067 (study PRJEB43018, sample SAMN04849236) | marine metagenome | isolation source: floating plastic debris | place: Pacific Ocean | collected 2008-08-27 | study: EMG produced TPA metagenomics... | reverse complement strand
GTGATCGGTTGCGAAAGACGATCTCTTATCCACACGTCCATTTGTGTGCACAAGGCTGGGCTGAGGCCACCTTGTCTTCGGGGTTCGGCGTTGAGTAGCCCATCTACTTCACAAAGTACGCTTGCAGCTAGTGTTCTAATTGAAAGAGCACCTCGGTCAGCGCTGATCCAATTCGCAAGGGCGGACGAAACGGGCTGCAAGTGATCCACTCTTTGATCAAGGAAGCCGTCGCCCGGCAACGTTCTGCTTTCAAGTTCAAAATGGAGAACACGACAAGGTTCGCGCGCGTCAAAAATAGGGTCGGTCCCCGCAGCAATATGCGCAAAACTTCCGACCCTGGAACCCTCCTCGGATTTGCGTCCTAGGCGGCGCGAAACGGCACGGCCGCCAGAGACGTGAAAGATAACAACATCACTATCTTGGGGGGGCACATGAACCATCCCGGGAACATGCTGAAAGTCCCGCACGGTTCCCAGGCCAGGAACCGAGACTACTGCCTGAGGAAGCATACCCAGTTCATGAGATACAAAGGGTGCAAGGTGTTCGCCCTTCTTCTGCCGTTTTATAAGACTGTCTATCGGCATGAGCTAAACCTAGACGACTATGCTGAAAAAACAAGCAACGTACGTGTAGGTTTTAGTTGGCTTATCTTGCACCATGGCACACCTTGATGCGTGCGACATCGTCTTACGAGAATGAGCCATCGTGTTGCGCCGCCTCGCGTTCTTTTTTTGTGAGGGTCGTGATGGCCTTGCCTTCAGGCCTGTAAGGTTAGTCTGACGTTGTCTTCCGGCTCTTGAGAAGGGAGACTATCTGGCCAATCAAAAGAGCCAAGATAACACAGCCGAGAAATGCCGCGATGGGGCGTTGAAAGAAATCTGCGAAGTCCGACACCCGAGCCATCGCGGGCCGGAACTTAGTTTCCATAATGCCGCCAAGCACCATGCCCAGAATTATCGGGACGGCCGGAAGATCTAAGCGTTTGAGGATCATTCCAAACCACCCAAAGGCCGCGGCGATCGCACAATCGACAATGGAATTGCGCAACGAATAGACACCAACGAAGCTAAGCGTCAGAATTGTGATCCCCAAAAAGCGCGTAGGGATGCGTATGATTTTGAGAAGCAAGTTTGAAGACATTAGAACAAATGCGACGACGATCACGTTCAGAAGGATCATCGCGATATAGAGCGCGTAGACAAAATCCAGCTGGTTTTGAAACAGCTGCGGCCCAGGGATGACACTGTGCACATAGAAAACAGAAAGCATCATAGCCGTCAGTGCTTCGCCTGGAATCCCTAGCGCCAAGAGAGGGATCATGGCGGCTGCAGGCACAGCGTTGTTTGCAGATTCTGAAGCAACGAGCCCTTCCTCGCTGCCATTCCCAAAGGCTTCGGGCGATTTAGAGGTCTTTTGGGCATAGCTGTAGCTAAGGAACTGCGCCGTGAACTCGCCGACGCCTGGAAGCATTCCCATTAAGACACCGAAACCGGTACCCACAGATGCCAGTCGTTTGTGTCGGAAAACGCGCATCATTGCGGACTTGATCGAACCTTGCACTCGAGTCGGGGCCGGTGCGCCTTCCGGCTGGGTGAGGAGAAGGAAGGCTTGGCTCAAGGCAAAGAGACCCAATACGACAACGATAAGGTCAAACCCGGACGCGAGCCATTCTTGCTCGAACGTGTATCTTTGGGTGAAACGCGCCGGTTCTAGCCCGACTGTGCCTATGAAAGCACCAAAGCCAACAAGCATCCCCGCGGCCAACATCTGACCGCGATGCGATAACACGACCAAAACCAATCCCAGCAGGGCAGCGAGAAAGATCTCCTTTGACCCAAATAGTGGCGCGACTTTGGCCAAAAGAGGTGCAAAAAGAATAAGGCAAATGATCGACAAGACACCCGCGAAAAAAGACGCGCCATACGCCAGCCCCAATGCTTTAAGGCTCTCGCCTCGTTGGGTCATGGGGTAGCCGTCATAGGTCGTGAGCGCGTTCACAGCCGTGCCTGGTGTGTTGATCAGAATTGCTGGCAACGACCCGCCATACATTGACGAGCCATAGATCCCTAGCAAGACCACAAGGCCGACCAAAGGTGGGAGAGAAAAGGTTGCAGGAAGTAGAATAGCAATCGCAACAGCGGGTCCGACACCTGGGATCGCGCCAATGATTACCCCGCCAATTGCCCCAATCAAAAGGGCAAGGATGACTTGATAGTCGAGTAGTAGCGCGACCCCTGCAACAAACATGTCCATAGGAGCACCTCAGAAATTTGTCATAACAAAGGATCGCAACGACCCGGGCGGCAGAGTTTCGTACAGCGCGCCAGCGGGAATGTTGACGCCCATTACCGATTTGAACAGAATGACAACGCCAACCCCAAAGAAGCCCGATAATATAAGCCAGCGGCTTTCTCTGTATCCCATCCTCCACGTCAGCGTGCAGGTAAACAAGACTGTCGTTGGTAGATACCCAAGGCGCGGTACGAGCCAAACATAGGCCAAGAACCAAACGAGATATTACAGAGCTAGGAGCCAGGTTTTGAGTTCAGGTAAGGCACTCCCGACGGTACGCGATCTCACTGATTGGGCGAGAAAGCCGATTGAAAACACAGTCATAATTCCGACCGAAATACCTGGCCAAAACCGCGGTTGTTCAAAGGTTTTGGCGCGTTCGACCCACGTCGTTTCGGAAGGAAGCAATGCGAATAGCCACAAGGAGACGCCCGTGAATGCCGCGGCAAATACAAGCGTGGCAACCCGTGTATCCTTTGGATCATGCGTCTGCCGGCGAGGAAGGGTATCCTCCGCCGGCAGCTTGGTCGTATCAGACGACGTGGGCACAGGTTATTCCGTAATCCGAGACAGAACAGACAGGTCTGCGTCTATCTGTGCGGTCGCGCTCTCGGCGTCTTGCCAATAGATCAACGCTCCTGTGTCCGCGGCCAGCTTTCGCGCTGCGTCGGACGACATCACCCGCTCTGAAACAACTGCCAGCTTGTCTCGGACGTCTTGTGGCGCGTCAGCATGGACAAACAGCCCGTTCCACAACGCAAGGTTCAAGTCAGGCAAGAGCTCGCCCACAGTCGGGGCGTCGGGGGTCAAAGGCAGACGCTCAGACCCAATCGACGCCAAGACCGTGATGTCATCAAGACAGGGCAAGACCAGCTGAAGCGTCGTATTCATAACGTCGACGTCACCGGACGCGAGAGTGTTGCAATCCAGCGCGTCAAAAGCGGCTTCGAAGGCATATTCGAAGCCAGACGCCTCCGCCGCAGCAAATGTGATTTGTGTCGGTGACAGGAAGGAACCGAAATGGCCAAGAGCGACTTCGTTTTCCTGAGCATAAGCTGCCAGTTCTTCCATCGTAGCGTAGGGGGCATCACCAGATGCGGCAATCACGAACGGATAAGTGACAAAGATCCCAACGGGTTCGAATGGATTGGGCGAAAGCGCCGGAATGCCGACACTGGGCCCTGTTAGGACCACGTCAGAGACGAATGATCCGACCGTGTATCCGTCAGCCGGAGCATTTGCGACTTCTGCAGCGCCTGGAAAGGGCCCGCCGCCGCCGCCTGGCTTGTTAATAACCGCAGCTGGAACGCCGTATTCCTTCTGGAACTCTTCTGCGATTAGCCGTGTGAGAATGTCCTCGAGATCACCTGGCGGGAAAGGGACGATAAACTCGACTGGCTTTTCCGGATATTCTGCGTGAGCCGCGATGGGAAGCGCCATCAGCGTGGCCGCAGCAGCATTCAATACTTTCGATTTGATCATTGAGTCTTAACTCCCTCGTTGGATTTTTGATTTGGGTTTGTGGTTGTCATGTGGTGCCCAACGCCATGCCGATTACGGCGACAGACATGGGCATGACCTCGGCCGTGGATCGAAAGCAGCGTACGTGGATTAAACGCGTTAGCGCGTAGAGGCTTGCGGCAACAAAAACAGCAAGGAGTGCTATCGCGGCATGCACCAACGCGAACGTTTCTAGGTGCATTGGAACCTTTATGATCCCTTCACTTGTCAGGAGTGGAAGCGCGCCAATCCCGCAAAAATCCGCTCCGTTGACGGCGTAGAGCGCTACCAAGGTCAAGACCATGCACGCCATCGCGAGTGCGCGATGTAGGTTTAGCCACAGCGGCATGTCACCCCGGATCATTGGCAGCGCCACGGCGGTCATGAGCATGACGCCAATCAGAAGGTTCACCATTCCGCCCAACATGGCTACGGCCATCCCAACCGACCCAAGAAGCGCGCAACATCGCGGCAGGGTGGAGGCATCTTTCGCGCAGGCAAGCGCACCGATAGCCGCCAAACCTAGAAGAATGGTATGGTAGGCCGTCATGGGTTCGATCCCGTTACAATCGCTTAGGCGTCTGCGGACTTGTTCGAGTGGCAGCAGTGCGCGCCGTTGGGATCCTCTGGCACATCCAATGTTGGATTGCGGTCAAAGAAATTTTCAGGCTTCAGAGCAAAGCCAGCGTAATCCACCGGCATAATCGGCCAGTCCTCACTGCGTGGAAAATGCGTCAGGCCAAATGTATGCCAAACAACAATGTCTTCGCCGTCAACTGGTCGGTTTCCGGACGTATAGTCTGGTAGTCCTGCCCCTCCCGGATGCTGGTTTGGTGTATACCCCGCAGCCCAGAGTTCATCGCGATCGAATTGCGTGACCCAAAGTGACTTAGTCGCAAAACCCGCCCGTTTGGTAATCGAGGCGTCGTCGTCGGCGAGCAGCAAGGGTAGCCCCTCGGGGAAGAGAGCATAGCCAGTAGCGTGACCGACACGGTTGGTTTTGTCTGCCGAAGATATCAGCCAGGTTCTGCCTACCTCATTTTTTGCAATCCGCTGGCTGCTTGCCTCGTCGGTGAGTCGCGTGAATGTGCGTGTGAAGGCGTTACCAACCGGGTTACCTTCGCCCATTGGGAGGCGCTTTACGTCAATTTCGTCGACGCAGTTTCGGTCGCCGTCGATTGCAACATCCAAGCGTGCTGAGAACATGTGTTGGTGCACAGGCGCACCCAAGCGGGGGGCCATTTCGGTCGCCCATTCGTAGTCGCCTTCGGGTCGCCCTGACGTAAAGACGCAGCCAGTTGCTTTGCATTCAAGCTCGATTTTTCCGTCTAGGTAGAAGTGCCAGTAAAAGCCGTAGTCATAATTGCCCACAGTCACAAAGAACGAAATGACCAGTCGGCGTTGGCGCCGCATATCGCTGCGTTCAGCAAAGATGCATGTGTGTTTCCACAGCGTGCCAAAATCTTCTTCATGGATACAAATGGCGTTCTTGATTTCCATCGGGTTGCAGAAATCATCCACAACCGTTGCATCTAGATAGTGAATCTCACCCAGGCAATCACAGCCCAAGACCAAGGAGTTGGCGCATCGTCCAAACTGGTACTCGCCGGCGTCAAAATAATTCTGCCATTCGTGGGTTGGGCTTGGCTCGCCGTAGGGGACAACCATTTCTGATACGGAGGCGCGGTTCAGGATCGGACGCAGAACGCCCTGATCCCGGAAGCCGATGTCGTGCAAGGTCAATCCTTCACGGCCGTTAAACCCAATCCGGATCGACCAATTTTCCCACTCCAGGACGTTATCTTTGACCTCGAATGACGGGCCATCGGGTTGAGTGATGTTGAGCGGCTTCATCGTCGTGCGCGGCTCGACTGCAGGATCAAGATAGTCGTTACCCGCTTCAGGTACGTGGGTGTAGCCGGTGTCCACAAAGCGAAGCACCTTGGCCTCGCTTAAGTCTACATGGCAAACCACGCCATCAATTGGACGCTCCCACAGAGTGTGGATTGCGTCTGGGTTTGGGGCATGGAAGCTAAGCACGCGCAACATGCGACGGCCTTCTTCGTCTTTGTGACCGAAGACTCCTGCAGACAGTGGCGCACAAATGATTGTGTCGAGGTCGGTGATGCCACGCTTGGCCATCGCTTCTACGTAGCGTTCATCGGCCTTGCAGATTTCACCCGCTGAGATGAATTCTTCGTCCAAAACTGGACCCCAACCGTCTTTGGCTGGGTCTTGAGCATCTTCAACAATGATTTTCTTAGCAGGTACATCGACCACAACATGGGTTACATTGCGACCAGGGACATCTGTGACCAAGACACCGATTTCGCGTGGGACGTCTCCTCCGGGAACAAAAGTTTTCAACGTTTCTCGAGTGGGTTCCCGCAGCATCACGTAGGAATATCGAATACCCTCGCCTTTGTAGCCTGCGTCCTCGAGGATCACTTTGACGGTTACAATCTCTTCCGCACTAATTGGATCCAAAGGGTGTTGGACAGTGCTTGGTTGAACGGACGTATGGTCTACCGGATCATTCATGATGACATCTCCCTCATTGACCAAACGGTCGGACGGTTTATCTCTTGAAACAACGATAGTTTGCGCCAATGAATCGATAATTTGCGCCATGTCTTTATTAATGGCGCGCGCCCGTGCAGGTCTTGTCCATTCACAAACGCGTCTCTGTCTTAGCAAAGCTTGATTTAAAGCTTGTTGCCCAGGGGCGCCGCGCGGGTCTGGGCGTCAGACAGATTTCACCAGATGCGTCGGGGATTACAGCCCGGCGCGGCCGTTGCGGGGCGTGTGATCAAACCAATCTCTATAAGCACGACCAAAGGCCGTTGCATCCGAATACCCCATAGACTGCGCTACCTGAAAAACCCGGATGTTGGGGTCTTGGAGTTGCACCTGTGCCGTTTTCATTCGGCGGTCTCGTAGGATTTGGCGCAGGCTGGTCCCTTCCTGAGCAAGCCTGCGCTGTAGTGTCCTTGGGGAGAGCCCAAGTTCGCGTGCGACTGAGGTCACATTGACAGGCGTTTGTCCCAGTCGTCTTCGAACAACAAGTATGACACGATCTGTCAGGGTTTGCGCTGTCGCCTGAGCCAGCTCCGAAACATGGCGCTCGATTAACTGGATAAGCGTTCTGTCCTCTTCGCGATAGTACGTCTTCAATCCAATTGCGGGAAGCAGAATCCGATTGGTGGGCTGGCCAAAATGAACGGGCGCGCGAAAGATCTGTTGTAGCGCCTCGCCTCGTGAGGATCCGTAGTGCTGGAAATGGACCTCAGCCGGACGCCACCGCCGATCAAAGGCCAGCCGGACTATTTGGCACATGCAGGACAGTGAAAATTCAGTGTCTTGTGGGGTATGAGAAACGGACCCTGCCAACAATTGATAGGACAATTGCGCGCCCTCATCGCGGTTGTCAAAAACCATCTCGGTCGCACCTTGGAGAGCGGCAAGACTTCGGGTGAATCGTTGCAAGCCAGAACTTATGGACGCCGACTGTGACAGCAAAACGCCCGCTGGGCCCAAGTCCGCGGGTGTCATACTCAACCCAAGTTTGGCCCCCAGATTTGGCTCTCCTGCAACAAATGCTGCGTCTTCGAGGACATGAAAGAAGGTCTCTAGAGGGACAATTGTGTAAGGGTCCCGAATTGCGCTCAGGGTTAATTGTTGTGCCGACAGGATTGGCAGCAGCACGTGTGTTTTGTTTTTGAAATGCCGCAGAAGAGGGGTGAACGCAGAGGCCCGAAGGGAAGGTGTATCTATCTCAACTGGATGCGACGTCTTATGCTTCATCACGCTGCTCGACGGAGCTGAGCTCCCAAGTCTCGGAGGGCACCATATCTGTCGACCTTGCCTTAGCCCACGGCACCATCACCCAGGCTTTAGCCCATTGAGTACCAGATCAGAAACCAGTTCGGCGTAGGATTGCCGGGCTTCCGTGCCTGCGCCGGTATTCCACATGAAATACCAGTTTAGCATGCCGAACACTGACATCGTCGTGGAACGAAGCTCCGTTTTGTCCCCAAATCGGTCTCGGTCAAAATCACGGATAATGCTCGAGACATGGGCAACAAGTTCGCGTTGTATGTCTCGAAGCGCCTTTTGCTTATCGAGCGCTAGCACATTAAGAGTTTGCATTTGAATTCGGTGGTGGTCATCGGCGCCCTTGTAGGCGCTCAGGATCTCACTGACGGCGATCCGGAATCTTTCCTCAGTGTTCGCCGAAGGGTCATCCGCGGAAATGACCCGCTCGCTAAGGGCGGTGAGATGCTCGGATAAGAGGTCGAAGAGCAAGTCTTCTTTGCTGCGGTGATAGTGGTAGATGTTCGCTTTTGAAACGCCGCAGGCTTGTGCAACACTGGCCATGGATGCTCGATCAACGCCATCCCGCGCAAAAACTGCTGCGGCCGTGCTCATTATTTGCAGCCGCTTTTCATCGTGATCTTTTGCGAGTGTTCTAGCCATTTTCCGTCACAGTCTTGGGGCTTGTTTGCGAGCGCCGTCGCCCATGTTTGAGACAGTATAGAGCGTGCCATAACCAGCCGGAAGCATAAATTGACCGGCTGGTTGGTTTTAGGGTATCAAGACTGTGGAGGAGGGCAAAATATGGGAGATTTTGCCGAACATTGCGTTGGAAAGCCGACGCAAGCGCCGGTCGAGGCATACGTTCGCGACTTGCGGAACGTGTGCGGTTTGTTCGATGTTGAACCGGCGTCCAAAAACGGGCTCGTTGCTGGAAATGTTGGGGTCTCGCGCTTTGGCAGATTAGACATCGCCCGGGTCCGCCTGAATGCTCGGGAGGTTTCGCGCAGTGAACGGCGGGTGCTGCAAGACCCTGGGGAACATGTTTTCGCGATCATGCAGATTGAAGGTCGTTCTCAGATTGTCCAGAACGGCGCCGTGAACCATGTCACGCCAGGGGACTTTTGCCTGGTCGATTCTTCTTCTCCATCGAGCTTCGTTTACGGCGGCGCGTTTTCGGATCAGGTGTCTTTTCACCTGCCGAGGGATGAAATGATCATGCGGTTTGGAGGGTATTGGCGGAACTGGCACCGTTTGAACGCTTTAAAAGACTGGTTTCCGGCGCTTTCTGCAGTGGGCGCGCAATTGGTGGCAACGCGAGACCACAAAGTGAAGCAACAACTTGAAGAAAGCTTTTTCTCTTTAATCGGAGCAGCACTTTGCGATGCCGATGCCAACGCGCAAGACATGACGTCAAGATTGCTGTCATCCGCGCTAGACCTCATCGACAGGCATTGTACAGATCCGGAGTTTTCATCGAAGGCGCTTGCAGAGCAGCTCGGACTTTCTGCCCGTTCGCTTCAACGCGAGTTTCACCGGATAAATGACACGCCAACTCACCGTATCCTCGATGCGCGTCTCAGACGAGCGTATCTGCAGCTGAAAACCGGCTCATTGGCGCAGCCGACTTCCGTCACCGAAATCGCATTTGACTGTGGCTTTTCGGATTTGTCCTATTTCCACCGCACGTTCCGTAAAAAGTTCGGCAAAACGCCTGGCTCGCTCAGACCAAAGATGTGACGCTTGAGTCCATTGTCTTGGGCGCTCTGATCCAAGACCTCTGAAAACCCATCTGCCTTCTTATCTGTAATCCGCCCGTCCGTGCGGGCGCGACAAAACAGGTTAGGAGGAGCCCTATGACAGCTTATTCAGCGATTATCGATGGAGACCATGTCTCTACAAATGAAACCTTCGAGGTTCGCAACCCGTCTACAGGCGATTTGGTTGGACATGCGCCGCAATGTACATCAGCAGACCTGGACCGGGCCGTCGCTGCCGCGCAGGACGCGTTCGAAACATGGTCACAAAAATCGGACGCCGAGCTTGAAGCGGCGTGCTTGGCGGTGACCGAAAAGATGAACGCGCATGGGGAAGAGCTGGCGCTTCTTCTTACAAAAGAGCAGGGTAAACCTCTCAACGGCTTGGGATCACGCTGGGAAATGGGCGGTGCTGGTGCATGGGCTGGATACACCAGTTCGCTGTCTTTGCCGGTAAAGGTCCTTCAAGACAACAACGAAGGCCATATCGAATTGCATCGCAAACCGCTGGGCGTTGTGGCATCGATCACGCCTTGGAATTTCCCCGTCATGATCGCGATTTGGCACATCATGCCAGCGCTGCGCACTGGCAACACAGTTGTGATCAAACCTTCTCCAAATACGCCGCTGGCGACATTGCGGTAGGTGGAAATGATGAACGAGGTGATGCCCAAGGGTGTGGAAACCCTAGTCACCGCAAGAGATGCACGCCCAGAACCC
>ERZ1740067.2874-NODE-2874-length-10087-cov-20.275419_pt1 | contig 10087 bp, 6 predicted proteins | sample MGYA00581736_ERZ1740067 | MGnify/ENA primary metagenome ERZ1740067 (study PRJEB43018, sample SAMN04849236) | marine metagenome | isolation source: floating plastic debris | place: Pacific Ocean | collected 2008-08-27 | study: EMG produced TPA metagenomics... | reverse complement strand
TTTCTTTGCATACCATGAACGTTAATGTGTTTAAAGTTCCCCAGGCTAGTCCCAGTGACCTGACAGGTTTAATCAATCTGATTAAACGGCAGCAGATTGATCCTCACCACATCGTTGCCATTATGGGTAAAACAGAGGGCAACGGGTGTGTCAATGATTTCACTCGAGGGTTTGCCGTGGCCTCCCTCAAGGGATATTTAGGGGCGCTGATTGGTGAAACAGCTACCAGTCGAATTGTATTTGTTATGTCTGGGGGCACTGAAGGGGTGTTGAGTCCCCACATGACTATTTTTACTCGGCAGACCGAAGGCTTAGAGGGCTCACCTCAGCTGGGACTAGCGTTAGGAGTGCATCACACGCGAGATTTTTTGGTGGAGGAGATTGGAACACTGGCGATGGTACAAGTAGTGGCCGAAGGTGTGAGATGTGCGATCGCAACCGCCAATCTCACACACGAAAACGTCCACTTTGTCCAAATCAAATGCCCCCTGATTACCGCATCCCGCAATACCCAAAGCGTATCCACCATCACCCAAGACAGCTACAAATCCATGGCCTACTCTCGTGGTGCAGCTGCCTTAGGAGTGGCCTTAGCCCTCGAAGAAATTCAGCCAGAACAGCTAACCAATGCCGATATTTGCACCAATTATCAGCTATATTCATCAGTCGCCTCTACATCAGCCGGCATCGAACTGCAAAACTGCGAGATTTTGGTCTTAGGAAATGCTGTCAACTCCCATAGCAATTATCTCATTGGCCATAGTGTAATGGAGCATGCACTGGACACCGCAGCAGTTCAACGGGCGATACCAAAAGCGACAAACCCTGGCCAGATTATCAATGTCTTCGCCAAAGCAGAAGCTGACCCATCAGGGCGGATATTAGGCTGTCGTCATACCATGATCGATGATTCTGATATTAATCATACCCGTATGGCCAGAACGGTTGTAGGAGCTGTCTTAGCCTCGGTGGTCCAAGACCCGATGATCTACGTATCTGGTGGTAGTGAACACCAAGGCCCCTCGGGGGGTGGCCCCTTAGCCATCATTAGCCAAAAGGGTTAAGTCAAAATAGATGAGCGTTTAGGAGCTGTGCCTTCAAGGCTAGCTCAGCGATTAGAATTATTGCCGTTGCTGACTTAGAGGATGAACCGAGCGGTGAGATATGCTGTGGGACAGTGTCTCGCAGAGAAAATCATACCGAGGATCAGCAACGCCGAATTATTAACCAGTCAATGCTATATCTCTGAACCTGAAAGGCTATGGCGTTGACCATGACAGAAATAATTTAGAGCTGAACGCTTACGGTGGGCGCAGGAAAAGTTAGTTTAAACAACAGCAGCACTCAAAATAATTACCAAAACCCTTTCTCACATTCCAAACGCTTAATCAGAGAATTGTTGCAACCAGGATAGATAACAACCAATCTTCTCTCATAAACCCATTAGAGAAAATATTGATAACACAATTGAGTGCTGCTTTCGTCTTGATGATATTGAGTCTTGAGATTCAGCTATACCAACCTCCTCAGCTATCGTTAGCCTTGTGACCTGGTCTGTTGAGGGAGCTATTTGCTCCACCCACACTATAGATCTCTTGAGAAGTACTTGGGATACATGAGATGAAAGTTCACACTTGAAAAAGTAGTACTCTCAATTTAACGCATGGCTTGGTCTACTGTGCTTAGCAGGCTATCTCGATCTGCCTATTATTTCTTGTTCAGACATAATTGTTTTCTTGCAATCGATACCCAACACCGTGCACGGTTTCAATCAGCATCTTCGGTGCACCTGCGACTTTTAGTTTGTTGCGTAAACTCTTAATGTGGGCTTTGACCGTCTCTTCGTCGGGGGGGCTTTTCATGGACCAAAGGGACTCTAATATAAATGGGCGACTAAGTACCCGTCGCCCGTTACGCATTAATAATTCTAAAATCGAAAATTCTTTGGGTGTAAGCCTTAGTGCCTGTTTGTTATAGGTCACGTCATAGGTGGTTGGATCTAAACTGAGGTTTTCCCAAGTAAGGGCCATGGGCGATTGCCCACTACCCCGACGCAGTAAGGCCCGAATCTGAGCCAACAGCTCAGACAGGTCAAAGGGCTTAACTATATAGGCATCTGCCCCAGCATCTAACCCCCGCACTTTATCTTGACTGGTATCCCGTGCCGTCAACATCAGTACCGGTAGCTCATATCCACGGCTGCGTATGCGCTGGCATAGCTGAATCCCATCCAGGTAGGGCAGCGTCACATCTAGCAGCGTCAGGTCGTAGTCCATTAGCTGCATCTGACACCAGCCCGATTCACCATCTTTGACGGTGTCCACCACGTAGTGCTGGGCTTCTAGAACCTCTGTCAAAGACTCTGTAAGTTGACTATCATCCTCAACTAACAGTAAGCGCATCCCACTAATTACTGATCAATACAGGAAAGCAAGCTCCCCCCATACCAAGATGACTAGAGATTCAGTATTGTGCTGTGTAATTGATTACATGTGCTGATGAAGAATTGTCATCGAAATAATAACCTCAATGACATGACATCTGACTCTGCTAACACGACATCCAAATGCGTCATATCGAGTCATATCTATTATTTGAACGTCGGCACCAGATCTGCTCCTAGGATATTAACGAGATTGAACCAGATTTACTCTCGGCGTTGCTGAGCCTCAGGATGATTTGTATCTGTAAGGTGCTGCCCTACGGTATATTTAATCGAGCTGTTCATCCTCTAAATCAGCAACGGCTTACTCTCTACGTATGGCAAATACTATATCAAGCAGATTCATGTTGCTGTTGTCGCAGTGATGCGGTTGCTGTTTCATCAACTTCGAAGGTAACTGGGTTAATTTCTACGCTATAGTCCTGCTGTGCCGATTCTATAGTCAAGAATTCATCCAAGACATCTTCTAAAACCAACGCTGGATCGCGTTCTAAAGGATTGCCATAGCCACCGCCACAGGGACTGATTGTCCGTAACGTGTCACCAGGTTTTGTCTTACGACAGGGAAACTTAGATGGCAAAATTTGTACCTCGTCCTCATCTGGATTGAGAATTTGTACACCGCCAGGGGTACCATCGTCTCCACCAAAGATGCCCCAAGGTGCGTACTTATTACCCTCACCCTCCAGGGACATTTGCCCCGGCGAAAGAAACTGAATATCTCGAATTGAGCCCAGCCCACCGCGCCACTTGCCTGCACCGCTAGCATCTTCGATCAGCTCATAGCGGGTCACTCTTAAGGGCAAATGGGCCTCAATATCTTCGATAGGGTTGTTGCGAGTATTGGCATAAAGCGTATCCACCCCATCCATACCATCCTTGCCGTAACGTCCCCCGTAGCTGCCTTCGGTAATATCCATATAAACCCAATAGTCTTCATCTAAAGCACCACTGTAGGAGACCACTTTAATGTTGCCGATGCCGCCGCTAACATTTTGGGGAGCTACCTGAGCCAGAGCTTTCATCAGCGTGTCAGCGACAATATTTCCTGGACAACAGCGAGCAATAACTGGGGCCGGATAAATGGGATTTGCCAAACATCCCTTAGGGGCAACAATGTGGATAGGACGAGTTAGCCCCGAGTTCTGGGGTACATATTCCATCAACGCTGTGTCTAACAGAACAGAACGCAGGGTGACAAAAATGGCAATGTCCACGGTGCCGATAAAGGGCATATTGATGGGGCGATCGTCCACCTGGGGCGCTGTACCAGTTAGATCAATGGTCATGTCGCTACCGTCAATGGTAACCGTGACGGCTATTTTTAAGTCTTTTTTACTCGGATCTGGATCATCCAAAAAACCATCGATAAAGCCCTCAGCCGAGTAGGTGCCATCCGGTAGTTTTTCAACTGCCTGACGAATCATCCGTTCGGAATAGTTCATCAAGACCTCACTGGCCGCCAATACCGTATCCAATCCGTACTGGTCCACCAATTCCAGAAACCGTTGTTCACCCACGCGACAGGACGCCACCTGGGCCTCAATGTCGCCTACGACGACCTGGGCACTGCGAATGTTTTGCCGCAGCATGCGCCAAACTTGACGGTTTTTGACACCCTTTTCGTAAATCTTCACCGCCTTGAACTGTAGCCCTTCGGCAAAGGCATCGACGGCATCGACAATGCCACAGCTGCCGGGAGACGATGAGCCAATATCCAGGTGATGGGCGGTGGTAAAGGAGTAACCAATCAGGTCTTCTCCCCGAAAGATAGGAATGCCAATGCCAATGTCTGGCCCGTGGGAAGCACCGTAGTAGGGGTGATTGTGCAGAATCACATCACCCGGATAAAACTCTTCTCCATCTTCTTCCATCGCTTTGAGCACACCCCGCATATAGCCAGGGATAGGGCCGAGCTGTAGGGGCGTGCTATAGGCGCATTCGGCCAGCTGCTGACAGTCGGCATCGAGAATAGCAGCACCAAAGTCCTCGGACTCACGAATGATGCTGGAGTAGGACATGCGGGCAAGCTTGTGACCCATTTCTAGGGCAATGCCGTTGAGGGCTCCGGCAATGACCTGGGCGGTGACGGGGTCAATTTTCGGGAGCTGGCGGGGTTGGGGAGGAGAGATTGTCATGATGGTAAGGGTATAGGGGAGAGACGTTCCATGGAACGTCTGTACAAGGGGGGGGAAGAGGTTATGTGGGTTCTTTAGCTGTGGCCATCGCTAGGGATTTTTCCAAAGGCAAGGCATCTTCAGTTAAGCGAATGACTAGATTGCCGCTGGGTTCTACGGTGGTGCGGCTGTGGGGAGGTAACAGAATTGTGGAGTCTTTTTGAAAGATGACGGCAGGACCCTCGATTTGGGCTCCCATGGGTAATCGGTCTCGGTCAAAGAATTGGGTGGAGTATTGTTCTAGCTGGCCGTTGACTCGGAAGTAGGTGACGGCTGTTTTTAACCAGGCGTCTTTCAAGTCTCCCTTGGTGGGTGCGGGGAAGTCTGAGAGTTTGGGCATGGGTCCGGTACCGGTAACCCTGAGGGTAACTAACTCCACCGGGTTTTCTGGAAAAGCGTGGCCATACTCGGCGGTGTGGAGCTCGTGGAACTGTTGCCACACCGTTTGCAGAGCGGCCTCATCTAGAATGCCACCGGGAACCAGGGCTCGCAGTTCGTAGCCCTGGCCCACATAGCGACAGTCGGCAAACCGTTGTAGGGTCATGTCTGTTTCGCTAAAGCCATCGGCCCGTAGCTGTTCTTTGACCTGGTCTTCTAAAGATTTTAGATCTGCATTGAGTTTGGGCAGATTGGGCTCGGTGCTGAGGGTAAATTCGTTTTGAATCAGATCGTGTTTGAGGTCAGTGGTGAGCAGACCCATGGCGGAGGTAATGCCGGGATAACGGGGTACGATGACTTCAGGAATCCCCAAGGATAGGGCAACGTCGGCAGCGTGGAGCGGTCCGGCACCGCCCTGGGCAACCAGGGCAAACTTACGGGGATCTTGGCCTTTTTGGATGGTACGGGAGCGGATGGCATTGGCCATGTTGTTATTCACGATGGTGAGAATTCCGGCTGCGGTCTCGTAGAGATCTAGACCCATGTGATTTGCTAATGTTTGTACAGCCGCAAAGGCTTTTTCTGGGTAGATGGTCATTTCACCCCCGAGAAAATACTCTGGGTCTAACCGGTTGAGAACAACATTGGCATCGGTTACGGTGACCTCAATGCCACCTTTGTCGTAGCAGACAGGGCCAGGTTCAGCGCCAGCACTGCGGGGACCCACTCGAAACGCACCGCCAGTATCGACATAGGCGATGCTGCCACCCCCGGCCCCAATGGTATGGACGTCGATCATGGGTACCATGACGGGGTATCCAGCAATCCAGGTATCGCGCGCGGTGGCTTCGGCAAAGCCCCGTTCGGTAACAATGCCAATGTCGGTGCTGGTGCCACCCATGTCGAAGGTAATCAGTCGATCTCGCTGGGACTGGGCACCAGCCGCTGCACCCCCCAGGACTCCAGCGGCTAACCCCGATAGCAACAAGGTAACCGGCTGTTCTCCAGCCACATCTGCCGTGGCTACCCCACCGTTCGAGCGCATGATGTGTAGTTCACCCCGCACGGATTGCTTTTTGAGACTGTGGCTGAGATTTTGGATGTAGCGTTTTACTTTTGGGCCGACAAACGCATTGATACAGGCAGTGGTGAACCGTTCAAATTCTCGGAACTGGGGAAAGATACTGGCGCTGGTGGTGATAAAGGCTTCGGGATAAAGCTCTCGGGCGATGGCGGCAACGCGTTCTTCGTGGCGAGAATCAAAGTAGGAGTTGAGAAAACAGATGGCAATGGAGTCTACTCCGGCGGCTTTGAGTTCTAGAATGGCGGTTTTGGCTTCGGCTTCATTCAGGGGGGTGAGGGTATGGCCTTTGGGGTCGAGACGTTCGGAGACCACTTTGCGATCGCGTCTTTTCACCAACGGTCTCGCCTGCCAGGGAATATCCTGCATGATGGAATAATGCTGGGGTCTTTGGTGACGACCAATGTGAATAATATCCCGATAGCCTTTCGTAGTCACCATGCCGGTGCGGGCACCATCATGGGTGAGCAGCGTATTAGTAGCGATGGTGGTACCGTGGAGCACATGCTCAATGTCGCCGAAGTCAGCCTGGGCCATCTGACACAGGGTCTCAATCCCCTGCATCATAGCGATTGAGGGATCATCCACGGTGGTCGGCACCTTATGGATCCAGGTCTGTTGCAGAGCGACATCCGCCAGGATCAAATCTGTAAACGTGCCACCAATGTCTACGCCGATAAGTTTCATGCTCGGTCCATACGGTAGAAGCTATCGCTGGGATCTTAAGCATTTCTCCCTAGACGAAGTGTTCAGCATGTACCGTTCAACAGAATCTTATTGATTGAGCAAACAATCAGTAACGAACTGTAATATAGCTTGCCCATAGTTGATAACAAGACCGAACCCTGAGCCTCTTAAGTTACAACAGCTATGGGCGCTGAATGCATTTAGCAATTTGCTTACTCTCCAGTAATCTTAGTAACAACGCTTTCAGTCTTTTCTGATAACGATAGAACCATACGTTTTGAGATTTCCTATGGTTACCGTCGCCTTACAGACCAACCACATTCGTCTTCAACAGCGGTTAAGTGACCTCGCCACCATTGGACAACTCTCCTGTGGTGGTGTGCGCCGCACAGCCTATAGTCCAGAAGACCTGGCAGCTCGCCAGATGGTGATTGCCGCCATGGAACAGGTGGACATGGATATCACCATTGATGCTGCTGGCAACATTATCGGTCGCTACCCTGGCACCCAAGATTTACCTGCCCTGGCCACGGGCTCCCACATTGACACAGTGCCAGCGGGTGGTCGCTATGACGGAGCCCTGGGGGTACTTGCCGGTATTGAGGTCGTGGCCACATTATATGAAGCAGACCAACGCCTCAAGCATCCCATTGAAGTGATTGTATTCACCGATGAAGAAGGGGAGATGATTGGCAGTAAAGCCATGGCGGGAACGGCTCATTATAGCGATGCAGACTTTTATCATCGGCTGGATGATACCCCAATTCAAACCTGTTTACAGAGAATTGGCGGCGACTGGAGCACTCTTACCACCGCCCAACGCACGGCTCATGACATGGCGGCCTATCTAGAGTTACATGTAGAACAAGGGGGTGTTTTAGAAACTGTAGACTGCCAAATTGGTGTGGTTCAGGGCATTGTCAGCCTACAGCGTTACCTGGTGACCATTTTAGGTCGTCCGAATCACGCGGGCACCACTCCTATGGATATGCGACAAGATGCCCTCTATGCCGCTTCTCTCTTAGTAGCAGCGGTCCATGACGCAGCAGTTCCCGGAGACCAGGTGGCCACCGTGGGGTATCTCACTGTCACACCCAACGCCGCCAACATTGTGCCAGGACAGGTGGACCTCACCATTGACCTGCGAGATTTATCCCTGGAGACCGTTGAGACTATGGTTAATGCCTTACAAAAACGGGTACAGGAGATTGAAGCAGCAACAGGTACTCAGATTCAGTTAGAACGCCAGCATGCGGTGGAGCCCACCCTGGCTAGCCCTAAGATTCAAAAGACCATTGCCACCGTTTGTGACTCCCTCGCTCTGAGTCATTATTCCATGCCGAGTCGGGCCATTCACGATGCCCAGGAAATTGGTCGGTTTACCCAAATGGGGATGATTTTTGTGCCCAGCCAAGCCGGGGTGAGCCATGCGGAAGATGAGTACACCTCACCGGAACAATGTGGTCAGGGGGCTGATGTTTTATTGAACACGTTACTTCAGCTTGACCGACAGTTGCCATAAAGGTTCAAGATACTATCGTTTTTCACAAAGTGAGTTATGCCATGCCTTTAACTCTCGTCCGTGGCAAATATTTTATGGGACACGGTGTGTGGCTCACAGAAGAAGATAGTGACCTGATTGCTGAAACAGGGACAATGATTTGCCACAATGCCAGCTCTAATCTGCGGCTGCAAAGCGGTGTTGCCCCCCTCAACCATTACGCTCAGAAAGGGGTGAGAGTGGGCATGGGACTGGATGAGGCTGGCATCAATGATGACCGTGATAGGCTCCAGGAAATGCGGCTGGTGCTGAAGTTACATCGGGTGCCCGGTGTGGACAAGGATGCATTGCTGGACGAACTGTCTGAGATGCTCAAGGCTCCCCTAACGCCGGATAAATTGCGGCAGCGAGAATTAGCCAAAGAAGTTTTTCCCTATGTTAAGAAGGTCTATGACGGTTGGTTTAGATCAGAGGCCTATAATTTGTTTTACTGCACGAGTTGCCAAACCTATCATCCAACGTCAGGGTAGAAATGGATTTGTATATCAACAAAGAGCGCCTGCTTCAACGGCTGGATCAGCTAGCCCAAATTGGTGCCATCCCAGGCAACGGCGTCTGTCGCCTGGCCCTCACCGATGACGACAAAGCCGGTCGAGACTTAGTCGTCAGCTGGATGAGAGAACTGGGTCTAACCATCACCATTGATCAAATTGGCAATGTTGTTGCTACCCGTCCAGGTCAGGAAGCTGGCCCTCCAGTGATGACGGGGTCCCACATTGATACCGTGGCCACTGGAGGCCGTTATGATGGCAACCTGGGCGTACTCGCTGGGTTAGAAATTATTGCCACCTTAAATGACAACAATATTCAAACCCGTTATCCCGTAGCAGTGGCCTTTTTCACCAATGAAGAAGGCGCCCGCTTTCATCCCGACATGATGGGTAGCTGGGTCTTTCGCGGTGACTTTCCTGTGGAAAAAGCCCTGGCTGCAGTAGGCATTGACGGCACCACCGTTGGCGAAAACCTGGAGCGCATTGGCTACGCTGGCCCAGTGCCCTGTGGAAGTCAGGCAGTCAAGGCATTTGTGGAACTGCACGTGGAACAGGGCCCCGTACTGGAACTAGACGGCGTTCAGATTGGTGCGGTGACCGGAGTGCAGGGCATGTCATGGCGGGAGTACACCGTAAAAGGGGTGTCAAACCATGCGGGCACTACACCGATGCATTTACGCCATGATGCCGGGTATGGGGCCAGTGCGATCGCAACCGCCGCCCGTGATCTCGCCCTGGATATGGGCGGCCATCAAGTCGCCACCGTCGGTTCTATAAAACTCATCCCTGGGCTGGTGAATGTGATTGCCAAAGAAGCCCGTCTCACGGTGGACCTGCGCAATACTGACGAAGCACTCTTACAACAGGCCGAAGCTCAGATGAGCGCTAAAATCGACGCCATTGCCAAGGCAGAAGGGTTAGAGATTACTAGCCGCTCCCTGGCTCGCTTTGAACCCGTTGTCTTTGATCCTGACATGATTGACCTGGTTACCAAAACAGCGCAAGACCTGGGACTATCTATTAAATCCATGCCCAGCGGTGCCGGTCATGATGCCGGGTTAATTGCCCCCATGGCCCCCACTGCCATGATTTTTGTCCCCAGCGTTAACGGCATTAGTCACAATGTTAACGAGTACACCGCCCCCAACGACTTAGAAAATGGAGCCAATGTGTTATTACAGGTGTTGTTACAGCTGGCCAATCCCTAGTTGCTCCTAGTTTGTGGCTGCACACTGTCTATAGAGATGCTTAGACTGTGCCTAACACTAC
>ERZ1740067.2872-NODE-2872-length-10094-cov-7.173922_pt1 | contig 10094 bp, 8 predicted proteins | sample MGYA00581736_ERZ1740067 | MGnify/ENA primary metagenome ERZ1740067 (study PRJEB43018, sample SAMN04849236) | marine metagenome | isolation source: floating plastic debris | place: Pacific Ocean | collected 2008-08-27 | study: EMG produced TPA metagenomics... | reverse complement strand
ACATCCTGACTCCACACCAAGTATAGTTCGGAACCCGGAATATACTCCCAACGCAACACCATGTTGGAACGCCATTGAACGAATGCAAAGTCTGGTTGAAAGAAACTATAATCGTTTAATCCATCAAGATTCTCATCAATTTGATAGGTGTTGGAGTCCAATTGAATTTGAGAAACAACGTAAGGGGTTACACGTTGGTTAAGCGTATTTGCAACCGGGTCATTGACAAACTTAAAATCTTGATAAACTCCTTGAGAAATAAATGGTTGCCCCCAATATTGAAGACTTAGTGTAGGAGTCAAAATGTAATCTATCCGTAAGGGTGTACCAAATGTTTCTTGATCAACGGTGCCGAGAACATATCGAGAGTCTTGTTCAAAATTATTGGTGCTTACATATTGTAACTTGTCTTTTGTTTTGGTGTACGATGGAAGAATTGAAACGGTAAGGGCATTGGTGGGCTGATAGGTAATTGACCCTCCAATTGAAAAGCGATTTAAAGCATCCTCTGCCATGCGTTGGTTTGAGAAATTAGCGCCCACCCGAAACTTCTTCCGACTATCTGAAGTAAATCGACCCCCAAAAGTATATTCATAAGGCAGTTGAAATCGGGGTCCCCCACGTAGTAAAAAGTTATTGAAATTCACCGGTTTGAAATCAACAAATCCATTGAACCAGGTGTTATTGTTAAGGTTAAACCAAGCGTTACCGTTTAAAATGAGCTCATTGAGGTTACCTCCAAAATCAAAAGCGGCAAAGTGATTATAGTTTAGTCTCCAAGAGCGCATCGATTTTAAGGGTTTTGTAGTTCTATACCCCAGCCAACCATAATATCGGAAATCATCTGCCCTCAGTTGAAATCCAATATCATTAAGCTCTAACTCTGGTGAACGCCAGGTAAACCCTGTTTGAAACACCAGGTTTCCTGCGCCTTTCCCTATTTGCAAGTTACCACCTGTCCCAGTAAGAGAGGTAGCGTTTAAATCTACATTTACGTGTTCTGCTCCTTCCCTTTGAAAAAGATGGGTAATGGATTGTTGTGTCCTAAGAATAGCGTTTTCGGAACCAGTGACCTTACTAAAAATTAAGTTACCCTTAACGTAGTACGCCCGATTTTTCCAATTATGGGTAATATCAATACCACCCGTGTAGGCGGACGTATGTAAAAAATCAAGACTATCAGTTAAGCTGCGGTTGGTTGCGGTAAATATCCCTCCTATAAACGTATTGTTGTTATTAAAATCTTTTTGAACTCGAGTGACTAGGTAATTTGTAAAAGGTTCAACAGTCTGCTCACGCTCCGAAGTGCCATCAGTAATCGTTGCCACTTCTTTTGTAGTGGCTGCTTCCAAAACTCCAATAGACCAACCATCTCGTGTTTTACCACTAAACTTTGCTGCTCCCAGAATTGTTGAAATATTCGGTTGGTTACTGAACTCACCGTCTTCCAAATTTAGAAACCCTTGTGGAGCCCTACCTATCCTTCTTGAGTAAAATAGGTTATCAAATCCGAAAGTGCGCCCTCCATTAATGGAACTTGAAAAAGCATAGTCAAAAATATTTTTGTTTTCAATGAAAAACGGACGTCGTTCTTGGAAGAAGATTTGAAAACCATCCAGAGCAATGGCCGAGTGATCGGCTTCCACCTGTCCAAAATCTGGATTTATAGTAAAATCAAGTGTCAAATCATTCGTTATTCCAAGCTTTCCATCCAACCCAGCATTCAATTTCGTTTCGCTTTCTTTTATCAGTGGATTTGCACTTTGCTTACCAAGTTCATTTTGAGAAACTACCGAATATGGTTGAATCTCGAGTTGACGCTGGGGCTTTAAATTATTGAGTCCGTGCAATTCCCCAAAACTGCTGACCCAACCTGGTGCATTTAATGGTGTACGTTGCCAAACAGAGCGTTCTTCTTTACGGAAGAACCTTCTTGTAGATTGTATACCCCATACTTGTTCCTCAGCTTTACCAAAACGTATTTGACTCAAGGGAATTCGTATTTCAGCAGTCCATCCTTCTTCATCAACGTTGGTTTTAGGGTACCAAATAGGATTCCAAGTGTTGTCCCAATTTTGACCATCATTGGTGATATACTCCTCTCCTTGGACCCCGGATACTGATATGGTAAAGGAATAGGCCGTCCTTAAATCTGCCAGACTACCGATGTTTATCTCAACCCAATCCCCGTCAAATCCATCCCTACGAGATAATCTGCTCACAATTTGGTCAGGTTCCCCGTCATAGCATCTAAAGGCGACGAACAGGTTCTTGTCGTCATATAAAATTTTAAGTTTCGTCCGATAAGAAGGTGCTGTGTTTTCATCAGGACTCCACTCCACATAATCACCACTCCATTCCACTAAATCCCAAGCTTCATCGTCGAACAAACCATCAATCTTGGGTGCCTTTGTATTTCCTAAGTATGTAGTATTATAAATCCTTTTAGGTATGATATCTTGAGCAAAACTTTTGTTCAAAAAAAGGCATACCACCCCCAATACAAAAAGGCATATTTTTTGCATAATATTGACTATCAGTACTTTATTTGATAATTAGCTTGTATTAACGCATAGGCTATTAAAGTCTATCACTTCATATTAAAGAGGAGCGACTAAAAACTGTTGTAGCATAGTAATATGACCTGCTCCCATTAGCACTTAAATTCTATCATCGTCATTCTCCTTAATTTTTTGAATATTGCGAACCGTCCTTAAACTTATATTGAACCAATATAATCGACATCACATCGGCACCAGTATAACCCCCAAGTACAAAATCAGCAGAGAAGTTTGCTGAAAAAGTACAATTCATATCTTCCTCATTGTTATTATATTTAAAACCCTTTAGTAACTATTGTTCTTTTTCATAGTATTTGAGATATGGTATCTTCCAAGTAGCCTATATAATTTGGCTCATCAGCATTTTTTAAAACATATTTTATCCAAGAAGCGCGCTCGTGTGCAAAAACCTCAAGTTCCCATACACATAGCAACGAATTTGTTTTATATGGTGAGTCCGTTATCATCTCAGGGGAATCAAAACTGCTAAAAAACACCTTGGTCTCAATCATTTCTCCACCGGTCCACCAATTCAATAAAATCCAAACACCTTCTCTGGCTTCGTGTACAATTAGAAAAGCCTTTTTGTAGATGGGCAATTTTGTATGTTCTATTTGACGTATCCAGACGTGTAAATGCCTTTTGATATTATTCAAAATAATGAATGAGGTGAATTCTTTTTTATTTGTTATGGTATATATCTTCGTGCTCCATCCATTGGTTGACCATAATTCATCAAAACATATTGCCCTTGGCTTATAGGCCTCAAAAACTGCTCTCATCACATCTTTATTTTTATACAAACATCTTATTCCCTTATGAGGTCTTAATTGACTGATATGTAGAATTCATTTTTCATAAATATCTTTTTGAGATAATCTCCATATGCCATATTTCGTGACCTGATATCGTAAAAGCAGCTGCCCTAGCTGACATTTTTCCACCATTCGCCATTCCAATATTCTTAAGATCTTTATCATGGAGGCTATTCAGTAAAGAGATTGAACTTTCTCGTACAACACTGAATTCTTCGATAAGCGCATCCATTATTTTCAAATTAGCGGAAGAAGGCTCGATATAATTATTCTGTTCAAAGCCGGCCAGTTCAGTTTTATCATTTCGAGCAATTCGAAAACACCGGTATTGAAAAATTCGTTCGGTATCAATCAAATGCTGTAAAACTTCCTTGCAGGTCCACTTACCGGTAGCGTAAGCATAGTTGCGCTTATCTGCCGGAATGTTCTTAAAGAATCTGATAACACTACCCTTACCTAAAATAAAACTATCCAACAGGGTTGTTTTATTAGATAGTTTATCAATATATCGCCAGTAATATGGGTCGAATTCTTGTGGGCTAAGAATGTTTTTAGTCATTACAATCTATTTACAGCAAAGCTATTATATTAATACTATGATATTAATTATAATATTATGCTATTTTATTTTTTTATCTATTTTTATAAATATTTTTATGCTTAAATCAAAATATATGAAAATAGATTCCATAAACTGGAAAATTTTGGAAATGCTACAGGAGAATGCCCGAGTTGCTTTGAAAGACATCGCAAACGCAGTTGGACTTTCTTCTCCAACGGTTGCAGAACGAATCCAAAAATTAGAGGATGCCGGAATCATAGAATCGTATCACACTAAAATTAGTCTTGACAAATTGGGCTACTCTTTAGGCGTTTACATCACCATAAAAATTCGTTTTGGACAAACACAACGTTTTGAGGAATTTATTACTACCGTTCCAGAAATCAGTGAATGCCATAAACTTACAGGTAGAGATTGTATGCTATTAAAAGGGGCTGTTCGAAATCCAAAACACTTGGAAAAACTTAACATTCGATTGGCAGCTTATGGGGAGTTAAACACATCATTACTATTAAATTCTATAGTTGATGGAAAAATCTATTCTGAACATTTTTAACCACATCGCTACTACTCAAATACCAATGGTTAATATTATGAGAGGCATTAAAACATGAAGTTGCTTTAACCCATACTTATCAACATCTGGATAACTTATTTTATTTTAAATCGAAGTAATGTTCTGAAATAGGCTTTGGTTCAACCCTAATGTTTGACCCATTACTTCAGTTCTTGAAGACCAGATAACCTTTATTTTCCTTCCAGAACATTGAGAATAATACTTTGTAGGAATCTTTATCGCCCATATGTTCAAAATACTATGTTTTCATAAAGTATCGTATGTTGAGAAGGGAAAACTCAAAACCCTGTGTTCGCCAAAGTGTAAAATATGGTCAGCAATATTTTAAGACTATGCCATTTTTCCCTAAGTCACCATCATTTAACATAGTACAGCGAACATCATCATGAAATCAACTTTATTGATATCCTTTATATTCCATGTAAGACGCAGTATTCTTTGCAACTTCCTTCCCGTGTAATTGTTCAACTATATGAAAGGAAAGGTCGATGCCGGCAGAAATACCTGCAGAAGTATATATTTTATCATCTGTTTGGATAAAACGTTTATTCTTTTGTGGTTTTCCACTTGGCACCATTTTTTCAATAAATGGATAAACGGTATTATGCGTGCAATAGGGCTTTGCTTCAAGCAAGCCAATTTTACCCAGAATGGCGGCACCAGTGCATATACTCATCGTTAACTCTGACTTTTCCACGGCTTTATTAATCCATTGCAAAGCTCCCTCATCTTTAACTACGAGACTCGCACCCATTCCCCCTGAAATTATCAATATATCAAATGAAGGTGCATTACTATAAGAGTAATCCGGATTTACAGATAGTCCATTCATTGCGACAATAGGCTCTTTTGTTTTGGCCACCGTACTAACATTGAATAATGCATTATTGTGAATTTGACTGGAAACAGAAAATACTTCAAATGGACCGGCAAAATCGAGGACCTCTGCATTTTTAAAAATTACAATTCCAACGGTTCTCTTTTTGATTACTGAAGAATCTTTTAAGACTCCATTATTGATTCCAGCATAGGCCGTACATGCCGATATAAGAAATAACAGGATTAAGTATATTTTTCTCATGATAACATATTAGCTAAGTTTACTTTTATAAAGTTCTCATTTATCCTATTCGTATCTTATAATTAAAAAAGTAAAATTTCACAAAATACATTACTAAATAAGTATTTTCTGTTAAAAATTATAATATTATAATTTTTAATATTTTATTGATTTTAGATATGTACAAATCGCATATAAAGTAAAGATTGTTTTTGACTCAAAAGCTTATCAAAAAACACTTAGTTAAAATCGCGAATGTTTCAATGATGTTATATCTAAAAACCCAGTGTTCTTCAAAATGGAAGAGGTTCTGACAACAACTTGAAATAATTTCGCATTTACCTGAGAAATGCTCAATTTCAAGCCTCTGGAAGTATTTGAGAACCCTATAATTTTAATTCAAATTAAAATTTAGAAACCATAGAGAAACGAACTGTTTTTACGAAAACAAGCGCTTTTAAGGGATAGAAAAGAATATATTCCAATAGCAATAAAAACTACTCATGGGGAAATGGACATTAAAGCAAGAAAACACTTGAATAAGTCAAATGCCTATTTAAAATATCGTGACAGTACCAAGTGTACTGTTTCAACCAAAGGCGTCTTAAAAATGACCAAACTCGAATTTAAGGCAAAAGAGCTAATGGATTGAACTGGACAGTGGACATTCGATGGATATGCCATTGAGAACATATATACTAACTACGGGAACAATATTTGAATGCTTAGATTAGATTATAAAAATGAGATAACTCTAATGAGTTCGGGCTTTCAGTCGATAGGGAAAGTAATTTGGTTTAATGGTGCACCAACAGCTTTTCTTTAGCTTTATCGAATTGATATGAAAGTTGTTTGAACGTTTCTTTTACAGCACCCTCAAAGTGATGTGTATCGCTTGAGGCAAAAAGTTGCTTTCCCGGAAGGTGAAGTTCTATTTCGCATAAACATTCTTTGGGTACCTTTTTTACGTCCTTTTTGAGGAATATCCTAGTATTTTGCATCAATGGATAATGGTTCATTAGTATAGCAACTTTATTATCAATATACATTTCCGGACTATCACTAACTGGAATTTTTACAAAATGGATATTAAATAGTGGTTTCTTCTGTTTATCATCCCACTACAAAGCCTACATATACTTTTTAATATCGCTTTCACCTGTTCCAAATTCGATAAAAGATATTTTTAAGTTTCAACAACTTTCTCGGTATTTCGTACACCTTTTTGACAAAAACTTACATGATTATTGAAGAAATATTAAATTATTTTACTATTAGGCTCTAGTTACTTAGGAGTCAAAATCTCGATATTTAATGAACTAGGGATGTTGAGCTTTTATGGAACCAAGACAACAAACCGCCCAAGCAGTATAATAAATTTGGATAATTCTCAAAAATTTCTTGAGCTTTATATTCATTCCAAAATGTTTATAAAGAACAATAATTTTCTTTCAATAAAGGAAGTGAATAGAAACGTTGAACTTATGTAGAGCGTAAAACCAATTAATCTGTAAAAATATAAGTTTACCTACAAGCTCACTAGATAAATCCTATGTTCACTTGAAATACTTTGGTTCTCTACCTTATTTACAAAATAAACTATACTTTTTTCTCAATAAAGAACATATTTAAATCTAAAAAAATACTTTTTGTTTTTTATTTAAATATATTTGGGTTTTCCCCCAAAAATTTATCGGAACTAAATAGCTCAAAAAGACTTTTGTCTTGTTATTGTTGTGATTTAATTTAATTTTTAACCCCACAAATACTGAAAATGAAAACAAAAATTACTCTATTATTTTTTGTTTGTTCTTTATTCTGCACCAATGTCATTCGTAGCCAATGTAGCGGAGCAGATTTTGAAGAACAAAATGGAATTGCCGTAATTGAAGCTGAGTCCCTTAATAGACTTTCCTCGGGATGGAACAGGGAGAGCGGGGCTTCAGGTTTTACTGGAAATGGATTTCTTGCCTGGAGGGGTAGTGATTCATTTAATACCCCGGGCAATGGCACTATCCAATTAAAAGTTAGAATTAACTCTCCCGGGCGTTACCGATTTATCTGGAGAAATCGTATAGGAATAGTTGCCTCCTCAAATGCGACAACGGAACACAACGATTCTTGGTTACGAATCCCCGATGCTAGCTTATTTTTAGCTCAGCGAGGATCAAGCATCATATATCCAAGAGGTTCGGGAAGAACTCCAAATCCAGAGGGTGCCAGTTCAAATGGCTGGTTTAAAATATACACAAATACCATAGCTTGGAATTGGAATACCAAAACAAGTGATTTTGACGCTCATGATGTCTATGCCCAATTTAATAGCCCAGGTATATATACCATTCAAATCTCTGGTAGATCTAAAGGCCATTTCATTGATCGAATTGTGCTTTTTGATGAGAGTCGAATTTCGCTTTCCTTCGCGACAAGTACATCTAGGGGGGAAACAGATTGCGACGGAAATAATAATCCGCCACCGCCACCGCCACCCAGCGAGGACAATAAGGAACCAACTGTAAGTATTACAAGTCCTTCAAACGGCCAAAATATAAATGCGGGTAGCAATGTATCAATAAATGTTACCGCCAACGATTCGGATGGGAGTATTACGAAATATCAAATTTATGTGAACGGTTCAATAGTTGATACTGATGGGCCTAACTACACGCCTTACGTGATTTCAAATATAAGTAACGGAGCTTATTCCGTTAGGGCAGTGGTAACAGATAACTCCGGGGCGACCTCAGAAGACACCGTTCAGTTTTCAGTAGGTGGTGACAATCCTCCACCTCCGCCTCCACCAAGTGGAAATAATGTTGCGCCAACCGTAAGTATCACAAGTCCCTCTATTGGTCAGGGTATTAGTGGTGGAAGTAACGTATCTGTAAACCTTTCGGCCTCTGATAGCGACGGAAATATTGTGAAGCACCAAATTTTTGTTAATGGGACCCTTGTAGATACCGACGGAACCATATTCACTCCTCATATCATTCTAAACATTGCCAATGGAAATTACGTTGTGAAAGCCGTAGTCACAGACAATGAAGGTGCTACTGCCGAGAATACCATTCAATTTTCCGTGGGCGGTGACAATCCACCACCCCCGCCACCACCAAGTGGGGATAATGCTGCCCCAATCGTCAACATAACAAGTCCTTCAAATGGTCAGAACATAAGTTCAGGGGCCAATGTTTCTATCAACCTTTTAGCTTCTGATAGTGATGGAAGTATTGTTAAATACCAGATTTTTGTTAATGGAACCTTGGTAGATACTGATGGAACCACATTTACACCACATCCTATCAACAATATTGCATCTGGTAATTATACGGTCATAGCTGTTGTTACCGATAATCAAGGCGCAACGGCAGAGAATACCATTCAATTTGCCGTAGGCTGCGACAATCCACCCCCACCACCGCCAAGTGGGAATAATACGGTCCCAACAGTCAGTATAACAAGTCCTTCAAATAATCAGACAATTAGTCCTGGGTCCAATGTTTCTGTTAACCTTTCGGCCTCTGATAGCGATGGAAGTATTGTTAAATACCAGATTTTTGTCAACGGAACCCTAGTAGATACTGATGGAACCACATTTACACCACATCCTATCAACAATATTGCATCTGGTAATTATACGGTAAAGGCAGTGGCAACAGATAATGATGGCGCAACGGCAGAGGATACGGTACAGTTTTCGGTTAATTCACTTTCAGCGCGAATTGCGCTCGAACAGTCTATTGTTTACCCTAATCCAGTAAAGGAATCCAACTTAAATGTTCAGTTGCCTGAAGAAATCAATGGAACGGTTGGTTATAGTGTTAAAAATATTTCTGGAATGGAAATAAGTAATGGGACCATAGAACCAAATGAAAGGACTACCTCTGAGGGTCTTACTAGTATTAAAATTCCTACAGGTACTGTTCCCGGAGTTTATTATTTAATACTTCAAACTCTTGATGGGCAGAAAGTCATTCCCATTGTAAAGGAATAATATTAAAATTGTTTTGAAAAGCCCGTAAATACGGGCTTTTTTAATTTTTGAATAACAGTAGGACTTTAATATTCCTTTTATCTGCCTACTATTATCAAATCAATTTTTTGTAATCTAAGTTGCCTATATCAATAAAATTAGGTTAGCTTGAGTATTGTTTATAACCAAGAAATTAAAGTAACCATTTAGATTCAATATTAGCCCGCTCTATCTAGAGGATGGTCTTCATAAAAATCCTTTAGGGTTTTGGTAAAGTTATCGTTATCAATCGATAACCTTGTGCGCTATATATACGAGCCATCCTTTACCAAATATGGTAACATAGAATACCAAGATAAATAGAAAGTTCATGCTGACCATAATGGCTACCTTTATAAATATCATTATGGCAAACCCTACAACCCCTATCATAGAATAATCTAGCGCATTATTTTGCCTGATAATTTATACATTCCTAAAGAATGTTCTAGAATAAACAATAAAAAAGGCTCCATTGAACAAGAGCCTTTTTTGTGCGTATGAAGG
>ERZ1740067.2871-NODE-2871-length-10099-cov-6.101454_pt1 | contig 10099 bp, 9 predicted proteins | sample MGYA00581736_ERZ1740067 | MGnify/ENA primary metagenome ERZ1740067 (study PRJEB43018, sample SAMN04849236) | marine metagenome | isolation source: floating plastic debris | place: Pacific Ocean | collected 2008-08-27 | study: EMG produced TPA metagenomics... | reverse complement strand
GGGGGCAAGACTTGGACCCCACTGGCTACTGCTGACATCAAGGCGTATGCTCATGTCATTAGAGAGGATCTCAAAACTCCAAATTTGTTGTTTTTGGGTACGGAGTTTGGCTTGTACATCAGCCTGGATGCTGGAAAAAACTGGACTCGTTTTAAAAATAATTTGCCTATGGTAAGTGTGCGTGATATGGTGATTCATCCCCGTGAAAATGACTTGGTAATGGGTACCCATGGTCGGGGGATCATCATCATTGATGATATTTCGCCTTTGCGCCAAATTACCCCTGAAATGGCCACTAAAAAACTGACTTTCCTTAAACCCAAGCCCATTATGATCAAGAGTTTGGGTGGTGGACAGGAGTTCCCCGGAGCAGCCGAATTTATAGGAGAAAACCCTAGTGCCAACGGTAAAATCATCTATTTTCAGAAAAAGCGCCACATTTTTGGTACGATGAAAATCGAAATTTTCGATGCCAAAGACCAGTTTATAGCGAATTTGCCCGCAGTCAAAAGTGCGGGCCTGAATGTGGTAGAGTGGAGCCCTCGACTGAATCCTCCTAAGGTGCCCAAAGCCAAAACGTTTACTTTTGGGGCTTTTACTGGGCCATTGCTTCCCGAAGGGCAATACAAAGTAAAGCTCACCAAAGGGAAAGACACTTTTGAAACGACCATTGAAGTGAAAACTGATCCCAACTCGACGTTTGATGCCACTGATCGAAAATTGTATCAAAAAACCACTATGCGTTTGTACAACCTCATCGAGAAACTGGCCTATACTACTGAGGTCATTCAATCTATGATGCAACAAACCAAAGCCAAAGCAGGCAAAGAAAAGAAAAACAGTCGCTTGAGCAAAAAACTGATGACGATGTACGAAAAACTGAGCAAGTTTAACAGCGAACTCGTGATTACAAGTGGTGACAACTACACCGATTCGGCCGAAGATCGTCTCAACGATAAATTATCCGGATTGTACGGGGACATTAGCAGCTACAGTGGACGTCCTTCTAAGGATCAATTGCAAAGGGCTGATGTACTCGAGAAACGGGTAGAAAAAGCGTATCAGCGCATGATGAAAATCCAAAACAAGGAATTGAAAGAGATGAATGCCCGCCTTGCCAAGGCCAAAATTGCTGAAATCAAGGTAAAAACGATGGAACAGTTTAAGAAAAAGAGCAGGTAACTGATATCATTGCTCTATTGTTACATTGATTAATTGTTCCGCAATGCGTTGCGGAACAATTAAGGGAGGATGCAAGAGATAGTCTCCCCATTATAGCCAGTGATTTTGCGGATAGATGAGGCTATTTTTTGCACCCATAGCTGTGCTACGGGTAATAAAAATAACGAAATATATCCGTGAAATAACGGCTATTAATTGGGTATGTTATTTTTTGGATACTCCCTAAAAACCCAGGTCAAACTGAGCTTTTTCGGTCTTTAATCCATTGTAACCAATGCAAATCGTTGATTAAATAACGTAGTTCCAAAATGGTCACCTCCAGGTGATTTGAGATGGTGTCGGTATTGTTTGCATTCAGCTTGTAGCCTCCTTCGTGGAGGTGCTCTAAGGGAGTATGGGCCGAAAACGAAAAACGCTCCAGGCGCACCCGGATGTTTTCTTCCATCAAGGCCAGCGAAGGCCTATTTTGGTTGGTAGCCTGCAAATTGGTATCTTGCATATCGTTATATTTTATAATTTAACAAAGCCTCGAAGTTTGGTTTTCCACGACGCTACTTCGGGGCTATCTTTTTACCTAAAAGACATGACAAATATATAAAAATCTCACATATTTTAAAAATGCGTGATAAATTTATTCCTCTACCTCGTATATAATTTTAAATTTACTATACTCATTCAAGATTGTATTCATTCTCTTAGTAGACACTTTTTCTCCTTCCTTATAATAATAATACTTTGCATTCCTCAAAATATGTTTGTCTTCCGAAGGTAAATTCGGATAAACATGCTCTAAAAACCATTCAAAAGCTTGTTCTAAAGTTTGGAACTGGGGCATTGTTGTTTTGCTTTGTTTTGTCTGTTTCAATTTATGGAAAACAAAGGTAAGGAATTTTGAGGGTTGATACTTTTCCGACTTTCCAGACCTCCAAGTCTCAAACGACTTTACCAAGGGTACCCTCCCTCAAAAAATACTTCACAATGGGGCAAAGCCGCTCGAATGGCTCGCTTTACTACTATATCCATCGGATTGTTATGCAAGTATAGTGTTGTTAGGTTTTCCAATTGGGTGAGTTCTACGGGCAGGTCCTGAAGGTGATTTTCGGCCAAGTGAAGTGAACGCAGGTTTTGTAGTCTCCCTATTTCAGGGGGAAGGTGGGTGAGTTGGTTGTAAGACAAAATCAAGGTAGTGAGCTTGTTCAAATTCCCTATTTCGGGCGGCAAACTTTGCAATTGATTGCTATTCAAAAACAATTCTTGTAAATTTGATAACGCTCCTATTTCGGGAGGAAGGTGGGTGAGTTGATTGCCCCTTAGATACAACATATGTAGTTTTTTTAGCTTGTCTATTTCAGGAGACACGATTTTGATTTGATTGAAATGGAGGTACAAATACTCTAGTTTATCTAATGCCCCAATGACATCAGATACTTCTACCAAAAAATTCTCCTTCATATCCAAGTGAGTCAGATTTGACAACTGACTCAACGCAGCAGGCAATTTGGTGTGCTCTTCGTACCTTATAATCAAGGTCTCTAGATTTTGGTAGTAGTCTCTTTCTACCCCATATTTTACGCAAAGCAGTTTGTGTTTTTGCAATGCCTTGGCCACCTTTTCACCATAGTTTTTTATGGTCACTGCGCACAACTGAAAGGCAAGCTCTATGTTTTTTGCATTACCACTATTTAGCAATTGTAATACTTTCTCATCATCATTGGACATCACTGAATTCAAGATTAAGATGAATAACTTTATCCCAAAAAAAATGATCACCTATGATGCTATTCTCCCACCTTCTCCACAAAAAAAGCATTGGCATTGTCATATTTAGGAGGAATCACCATTTTGCCTTGGCGATTGATATAACCAAACTTCCCCCCTAGCTTTACTGGGGCCAATCCCAGTCTAAACCATTTTACTTCTTCGTATTGAGGCGCAATCACAAACTTCCCCTGTTTATCAATGAATCCATACTTGACTTGACCGCCTTTTTTGATGGCCACTGCTGCCAACCCTTTATAAAAATCATCTGCTCGCTCAAACTGGGGACGAATGACCCATTGCCCCGTTCGATCCACATATCCCCATTTATTATCCTTGGCTGCTGCTACCAATCCTTCCGAAAAGTATTTGGCATGAGCGAAGGTTTGCTCAAAGGCGCGTTTACCCTCTTTATTGATAAAAGAATAGACTACCACATTGTTCGAGTTTTTGAAGGTAACTGATGCCAGTCCTTCTTTGAATGGGTTAATCTGCAAATAGGTAGGTTCCAAAATAACTTGTCCTTGTTCGTTGATCAAACCAAGTTTACCATTGGCACCATACGTATTCGACAAGCTCTCATAAAAACTAAAACCAAAATTGTAACCTGGTTTGGAGGAAGTTCTAAATATTTCCTTCCCTAATGTATCTATTAAAATCGCATTTTTGTTTTGAAAAACAGTCGTTTTTCCATCAAAAAACAAGGGTAACATAAAAGTATTGTCATACTTGGCCGGAATTGCCAATTCGCCCTTTCGGTTTATAAACCCAATTTTAGGTGTTCCATCCTTCTGTCTTATCATTACTGCAATGAGTCCATAGGAGAAAAACGAGTAGCGAGGCGTCGTATTAAACGAGGGATGCCATTCGTATTTAAATGGAATGACAAACTTGCCGGTGGTATCTACAAAACCTAACTTGCCTTTGTGCAATACCCCAGCCAATCCTTGTTCGTCGAAGCTGCCAATGAGCTCATATTGTGGTTTCACAATGAATTTCCCTGCTCTATCAATCATTCCCATTTTTCCATTGCTCACCACCGCCGCAAAACCACCTTGAAAGCATCGAGCATGATCGTATTGGTAAGGGATGAGTAACTTCCCCTGAAAATCGGTAAAGCCTACTTTTCCACCTTGCTTTACCGCCACCATTCCGGCTGAATAACACACATCTACCGGGACTTGATCAAACAAAAAATCACCCTTTTTGTCTATATATCGCCAATGATTTTGATAAAATACTTCGGCCACCTCGATGGATTTTTGGCCCAGTGAAACATAAGAAATCAAAAGTGATGTAATGAGTAACAATGCTTTCATGTCGTCTAATCTTGTTTATTATGAAGATGATAGGACAATTTAATACTTTTTGCTAAATTTGCATTAGCAAAACCCATGCTTTTAGGGCATTTTGCTATCTTTACACGCATTTTTGGATACAATATTCACTTACTAATACATGGAAACGGCTGAACCAACCTCTCCCACCACCACCGAAAGTGGACTTAAGATCAAGAAATCACAGGTAGTAATGGTACCTGTAGACCGCATTGATGTTCACCCTGATAATCGCCCTTTGGGGATCAACGATGAAAAAATCGCCCAACTCAAAATATTGATTCAACACGATGGGTTTGATAGTTCGCACCCGTTGGTAGTACGTTTGCAAGACGAACGTTACCAGTTGGTAGAAGGAGAACACCGTTTTCGGGCGGCCCGCGACCTGGGTTACCAAGAATTGCCTTGTGTCATTCGGGTCATGGACGATACCGAGGCCTTGATTCAGTTGATTACCGGAAACATCCAAAGTGACAACAAGCCTCTTGAAATCGGCCTCAATGCATTGAAGGTTACCCAAGCCCACCAAGGACTCACCGTGGCTACTTATGCCCAACGCTTAGGAATGTCCGAAACCTCCATTCGCCGTTATATGCACGCCAGCGAGGCTTTCCAGTTTATCAAGGATCAATTGCCCGATGGAGCATACATTTTGGAGGAGGTCTACAAACTAGAAGAAATTCAACGTTGCGCCAAGCCCGACTGGATCTGGCTGCATGACCTGATTACTGAGCGGGAATTGTCTAAAAACCAAGTCATTGAGATTTGCCAGGCCATTCGGGAGATCAAAACCGATAATCCCGACATTTACCAGTTTTTTGATTTCACTGCGGTTCGGCAAAAAGTGGCCCATGAGATTATTCAAGGTCAAAAAACGGCCCATCGCGTGTACAGTGAATTGTTGGAAGCGTTTGAGACCAGCTACAACAATTTGGACGAAAAAATTGACGTATACGAATACAATGTACTGCACGACCAAATAGATCAGGAAGAAGTAGATCTAAGAGAATGGTTCATTGGTAATCTGCGCTCAGCCTCTCCCCTCACCAAGGCTGCCGTACTAGAAGTATACAAAGATGCCTTGCAACTTAAGCGTAGCAGTAGCAAAGAGGAAGCTGAAAGGGATGCCCATTATTTCAGAGACAAAAAGAACCAAAAAGAACGCGAGGAGCAAGAACGCATCGAACGGGAAATGCGACAAGTACTCCCTGGTGAGTGGTGGCAATTGGGGGAGCATGTACTCTATTGTGGTGATGGCCAAGATGAAGCATTTAGAAATCGTTTGCCCGAAAAATCGGCTTGGGCTTATGCCAACTTCATCAAGAATGACCCCGAAAAACAGGACAACAATCTAGCCAACGCACATTTGGCTTGGCAGCAATACGATTGGCTGGTAGCACGTTCTCAAGTCGTTACTGCCATTGTGCCTACTCAATCCATTCCTCATTTTTTGCAAGCCACCCAAATGCCTTACAAATGGTCACTGTCCATCAAAATTGCCGAAAAAGAAGGCAATTGGGGCAGTTGGTTGTACGCTGCAGTATTTTCGGAGGCCAAAAGCATTCGGCAGGCTACTGATTCGGCCGAAATCAAGAGTGCGCCTAATTTGGCTGGTTACTTACCCAAAGATTTGTTGAAATACTTCATTGAGGCTTTTTCTACCACCCACGACCCCATTATTGACCTGGAAGCGGGCAATGGAACGCTGCTGATGCTGGCCGAAAAACACAACCGAGTTTGTTATGCCGCCGAGAAAGATCCGGAAGCTTGTAAACTGTTGCTAGACGATTGGGAAAAAGAAAGTGGCGGCAAGGCCCGTAAAATTGATGATGCTGAAGCGGTTATGCCAGGAATTGTGGAATGATTTTATTGTTGCATTTTTCTATTGTTACATTGTTCCGCTTCGCTTATTGTTGCATTGTTAAATGGCTGCGCAAAGCGACTCATAACTATCGGCTATTATTAGTTTTTTCGGCTTTGCTCAGGACTAAAGGTTCCGCCTCGAACTACTGTGGACTATGGGCCAATGTTGTTTCCTTAGCGTCCAAAAATAACCACTCCAGACCTGACAGGTTTTTGAAACCTGTCAGGTCTAAACAGTTCCTTCGGCTTCTGCTCAGGATTAAAGATTCCACCTCGCGCTACTGTGGACTATGGACCGTCGACTATCGACTAAAAAAACTATTAACTCCGGACTACGAACTCCCAACTAAAAATAATATTGGTCATTTTCTGCTAAAAGTAGTTTTTCCGCATAAAAATCACCGGAAAAGATGATATATATTCTCTGATTCGAGTAACTTAGTAAATAATTAACACTACTGATCGGAAAACCCAATAACCCATCACCTCTATTCATCGTTAACAATGTAATGTTTTGTATACTCAGGTAATACATTGACAAAAAATGAGTTATCTCTGTAATGCTTGCTCGAAAATAAACTATTTGAGTGGAATTATCTTAAATGAGCTTTTAACAGTAAGCTATGTAATAAATATTTGGTATAATAATAAAGTGAGATTTGTATAATCAACATCGCCATATGAAAAAAGCCTTAATATTCTTATCACTATTGATAGTCGTGGCTAGTTTTGTGTTTATTCCACAAAGTTCGCGCTCCGACCTTGGCAATAGTCTCCAGGACACTTTAAAGGAACTAAAACCAGAAAAAATTCACACTGAAAAAGCCCAATGGGTCAGTCGATTGATTACGGGGTATCATTACCGCAAAATGAAATTTGATGATTCTACCTCGGCGGTCATGTTCAACGCTTATTTGAAATCTCTGGACAATAGCAAACTCTATTTCTTACAATCTGATATCGACGGATTCAAACGGTATCGTTATTACCTCGATGATGACCTAAAGTACGGTAAAGTAGATCCAGCTTACGTTATATTTAACCGTTTTCGCAAGCGTTTTTTGAACCGTATCGATAAGAACCTCAAGACCATTGAGAAGGGTTTCGACTTTACCAAAAATGATACTTACGAGACCAATCGGGATAACGCCACCTGGAGTACCTCAGAGGCAGAATTAGATAAAATCTGGCATAAAATTTTGAAGAATCAGTATCTAGGGCTCAAACTAGCCAAAAAGAAAGATGCTGATATTCTAAAAACGTTGAAGAGACGTTTTGCCAACTACAAGAAAAACATTAGTCAATATACTTCAGAAGATGTGTTTCAGACCTATATGAATGCGCTTTCTGAAACTTATGACCCCCACACCAATTATTTCTCACCGATTTCTTCAGACAATTTCAAGATTCGCATGAGCAAGGCATTGGAAGGCATTGGGGCTTTGTTGGGCACCGAAAATGACTACACCGTAATTAAAGAAGTTCGCCCGGGTGGGCCCGCCTTTAAGAGCAAGGCCCTACACCCTAACGACAAGGTAATTGCAGTAGCTCAGGGTGACGACAAAGAATTTGTAGATGTAGTAGGTTGGAGAATCACTGAGGTAGTTCAGCTCATTCGTGGTCCCAAAGGATCGGTAGTACGATTGAAGTTGATTCCCCATGATGCTTCTACTGATGGGAAGCCAAAAATTGTACGAATGGTACGTGATAAGATCAAATTGGAAGAGCAAAAGGCTTCTAAGAAGATCATCACCCTGAAGCATAACAACAAAAGCTATAAGATAGGGGTCATTAACATTCCTTCGTTTTACCTGGATTTTGACGCTTACCAGAAAAAACAAAAAGACTACGCAAGTACCAGCAACGATACCCGTCGCTTGCTCAAAGAACTAGAAGCCGAAAATGTAGATGGGGTGTTGATTGACCTTCGCTACAACGGAGGTGGCTCACTCAAAGAAGCCATTGACCTTACCGGATTGTTTATCAAAACCGGGCCCGTAGTACAAGTAAAAGGGACCGACGGTAAAATTGATGAACTGAAAGACGAAGATGAAAAACAAGTATATACCGGACCTTTGGGAGTATTGGTAAATCGTTTTAGTGCTTCTGCTTCCGAAATTTTCTCAGGAGCCATTCAGGACTACAAGCGAGGAATCATCATTGGGGAACAAACCTATGGTAAAGGCTCGGTACAAAACGTCATTAATTTGGGACGTTTTATTTCTGATAAGAAAAAAGCCGGTCAGTTAAACCTTACCTTGGCCAAATATTACCGCATTACCGGAAGCAGTACTCAGAATAAAGGAGTTACTCCGGATATCAAGCTTCCTTCGCCTTACTCAAGTAAGGAAGTAGGCGAAAGTGCGCAACCTAGCTCATTGCCTTGGGACGAGATCAGGTCTTCTAATTTTGCTACCACCGATCATGTCAATGGCAAACTTGTGAAGCAACTCAATCAGTATTTTACACAACGACTAAATACTGACGAAGACTTGAAAAACTTGTTGAGTGATATCAAAGAAATCAAAGCCGAAAGAAAAAATACGGTGGTATCGCTGAACGAAACCAAGCGACGCGCTGAAAAAGCGAAATGGGACAAAAAGAGAAAAGAGCGCAAAGAGCGTGACAAGCAGCTGAAAAAAGACGAAAAGCGGGATGTTTCCTTGCAAAATGGAGGACACATTTTGTCAGAGATGATTCGCTTGAATGCCAAGCAGTAGCGACCATTTCAATTAACATATATCAGGGAACGTCTGGATATCCAAACGTTCCCTTTTTATTTCCTCAAATAAATTGCCTTTAGCTGGTTCTTAAACTATTTGGAATGGACATAGTCCGTGAAGTAAAGTGGGGTATTCTATCAAATAATTACTTATCCCCCCTACTCAGGCTGATTTTAACCGAGTTCCTGGGCTCTCCTTATCATCAAAAAAGGGAGTGTTTTTCAAACACTCCCTCATCATTAAATGGGTTAATTTAGATTCAGAGAATACTCTAGAAATACGTTGATGTACGCCAAAGCTTCCCTAACGATTGACTACTAAAGTTTTGGTATGAATGAGTTGGCCATTGGCATCTAAAACTCTGATAAAATACACACCAGACTTTAGTGTCTCTAAATTTAACTCAGCTCGCCCATCATTTGTTTTCACCCGATGAAGCGCTTTGCCTTGTAAACTCATCAATACTACTTGCTTTGCTGCTCCATTTTGAATCGTTACCTGCTGAGAAGCTGGGTTGGGATACATCGCAGTTGAGGTGGCTTCCGCAATAATGATGTTGGTTTGGGTTTGTCGCTGCACCGCATTGGGAGTCAGTTTTCTAATCACATGATTATTTCTATCGGCCACATAAATATTCCCGTTGGCATCTACCGCCATATCCCTTGGCTCGTTGAGTTCAGCCGAGGTAGCCGCGCCACCATCTCCTGAATACCCTCCGGTGGTTGTTCCCGAACCAGCAATGGTTTCAATAAAGCCATCGACATCTATACGACGAATACTGTGATTGTCTAAATCAGCAAAAAACAAATCTCCATTGCCATCTAAGGTAACTTGTCGAGGTTTGCCCAATACTGCCGAAACGGCCAAACCACCATCACCCGAAAAACCATTGTTACCGTTTCCAGCAATGGTACTGATGTTTCCACTCACTGCATCGATTTTTCTCACCCGAAAATTGTTACGGTCTCCAATGTATACGTCCCCATTGCTGGCTACAGCAATGCCTACCGCTCGGTCCAATTCGGCAGTAGTCGCCAAGATACCATCGTTGTTGTAACCCGCACTGCCTGTTCCGGCAATGGTAGTAATGTTACCACTACTCGCTGTTACTTTCCTTATTTTGCTATTGTCACGATCAGCAATATAGAAGTCTCCATTGCCATCTACAAACACACCAATAGGTCGGCTCAACTGGGCTGAAGTAGCCAAGCTACCATCCCCACTGTCTCCTATGGT
>ERZ1740067.2870-NODE-2870-length-10099-cov-7.671943_pt1 | contig 10099 bp, 4 predicted proteins | sample MGYA00581736_ERZ1740067 | MGnify/ENA primary metagenome ERZ1740067 (study PRJEB43018, sample SAMN04849236) | marine metagenome | isolation source: floating plastic debris | place: Pacific Ocean | collected 2008-08-27 | study: EMG produced TPA metagenomics... | reverse complement strand
ACCTCAACAACAGAAGGACTTTCAATCAGCTATTCGGTTTTTGTCCTGTACATAGAAGTTCCACACGCATCTTCTTCTGCTTCCATCAGGCAATAGCTGGCAACTGTCTGGAGAAACTCTGTAGAGATGATTCAAGAGAAAACTGTAGACGCGCATGGCGGTAACCTTTTTCTCGAACAGCCTCAATTTGTTTTGGATTAGCATGTAATTCTTCAATAGATTTAAACAAAGCATTAGCATCATTCGGCAAGAAAAGTCGACCTGTCTCTCCATCTTGAATAATCTCCAATGCGCCACCAGCTGCTGCGGCGATTACCGGCCGCTTCGCCAGCAGTCCCTCCACGAGTACACGTCCAAAAGGCTCTGGTTCTGTTGAGGGATGCACAATATAGTCACACGCTTTCATTAATTCAGGAATATCTCTTCGAAATCCGAGCCAGTGAACGCGATCGCCTAAGCCAAGTTCTTGAACCTGTGATTTGAGATAATCTACGTAATCAGTTTCACCAAAGAGTGCATAGCCCTCCATGACGACACGGTTTGCTGGTTTCTGCTGTAGTGCCTCTAGATGAAGGCGTTGTCCTTTCCAAAACGAGAGTCGGCTAAAGACGCCAATTACTGGCGCAGCACCAATTTTTAACTCCTGTCGTAGTTTAGAATTTGGCTGAGAGGTAAATGCCTCAAACGGCTCAGAACTAATGCCGTTATAAACCACTTCAACCAGCTCAGGATTGCCGCCTGCTTTGACGAAAGCAGTTGCAGTTGCTTGGGAGTTGGCAATTACCCTAGTGGCACAGCGGTTAGCTAATAAGACAGCCACCTTACGGTTAAGCGAGCTATAGTGACTCGCCGTAAGAATATCTCGAAGGTGCCAAACGATAGGGGGTAACTTTGTCATCTGGTTGGCAATGGCTGCTATGACTAAAGCTTTCTGAGAGTTCACATGAATAACGTCAAAGCCTTCTTGCGCTTTGATGCCGACCCGATGAGCGAGTTTAACGAGGTTTGGAATAGAGAGCAACGTCGCCAAACGGCTGCTGGTTTTAACCTCGAGGAGGTTCTGAGATGCTGGAAAAACCGTAACGGGAATATTTTTCTCCTGCAAGGCATTCTCAAGGGGGCCATGATTAAAGATAAGTACTTCACTGGTTTCTCGATAGTTGTGGGCTAAATCTATTAGGCTTAGCTCCGCACCACCAAGGACAGCAGAATGGGTCATAAAGAGAATGCGATGTGTCATTATGAGTACCTTTGTGAAATGAGAGAATTTGAGTAGACGTTCGCCAAGAAAATGGCGAAGCGATGCAGGAAGCCGTCTGTGAAGAGTTCGGTTTAGGAAAAACTTAAACAGATTGATAAACAGCTCTCAACTGCTTAGAAACCGTTTGCCAACTGTAATTTTTCTCAACGTACTGCCGGCATTGCTGTGACTGTGGTAAAACGCGATCACCAGCTAAAACTTCTTTAATGCCCTGAGCGAGATCACCGGTTTGATTCCCGTCCAAAACCATTTGTGCATTTAGTGGTCTCAGCACTTCTGGGATACCACCTACAGGCGTTCCCAAAACGGGTGTTCCTGTAGCTAAAGATTCTAGACAAATGAGTCCAAATCCTTCCAAGCTTTGGGAGGGCACAATGGAAAAATCAGCAGCTTGATAGCAAACGGGCAAAACTGCATCGTCTACATAGCCTAGCAATTCCACATTTTGCTTCAGGTCTAGACTATCAATGAGCCCTTGCAAAGTCTCAAATTGATTACCTTTTCCCGCTATCTTAAGTAGGACATCAGGGTGGTGCTTTCTTACTTGGGACACAGCCATAATGAGCTGCTCCAAACCCATTCTCTTTGCCAATCGTCGAACAGCCAGAATAGTGGGGCGCCCGGATTCCCATCCTAGCTGTTGTCGTGCTTGCTGCGGTTGTAACGAGCAGTTAAATCTATCTAGATCTACACCACCTGGCACTATTGAGATTATCGATGCAGGAATGTCGTATTTTGAAATCAGAATTTTTTTAAATGCTGATGATAAAACGATAAATTGCTTTGCCTGTCCGTAGACAAGCTTTTCGACATTTTTTTTAATCTGGGCTCTTAGCCAACGATTTCCTTCTGCTTGGCCTTCAAATGCCCAAGGCCCATGAAAATGAACCACCACTGGTGAGTGCACTAAGTCCAGGATGGGAAGCGCATACATTGCAAAATGAACGCTTAGAAGGTCATGATGCTGTTTCTGTCGGATAGCTTGAAAAGTGCGTCTCAATTCAGCCCAGCGATTGACTAGGGAGGTTGTAGCAGAGCTAGAGCTAAAAACCTGCTGCTCTGACATTGTTAAAACTTGTTCAGAGCCTGTCACCAGACCTTGAATATTCATAGAGTTACTAGGTAAATACTTAGTACAGTCGTAAAAGTAGCGGTTGAGGCCACCTGACTCTTCTGGGAACCAACCTTTTCCAATCTGTAAGACATTCATCATGATCTTTCCCCTTTAATGGATTTCTAGCCTTCATGTTTTCTACAATGACCGGGCAGTGTTCACGATGGTGTATACGTTAGGCTTCGCGAAGAAGTTATACAGATTTATGAGACGACTAGAAGGTGGGGATAAGGGCTTCTACGGACTGTTTATACCTCTTTTATACTAATCACACAGTTCTGCCTTCAAGTATGGGTAACTTTAAGGTTAACTGCTACCGATAGTCCCATGGCAAATAGCCCAACAATGCCATCGTCTGCAACCGATTTAGGTTATGGAAAGCTTTTTGCAGTTCTAATTAGACAACGTATTTGGATTTTGAGTGTACTGGCAGGTGTTCTTGCCATTGCGACTCCTCTATCATTTCGCGCAAAGCCAACTTTTGAAAGCTCTATGCAGCTTCTAGTTGAATCGAATTACCAGGCCTCTAAAACACAGAATTCAGACTTAGCAAGCTCACTGGTAGATTCTGCTGTGGAGATTGACTATGCCACTCAGCTAAAGCTGATGAAAAGTTCCGAACTTTTGCAGCGCGCTGTGGATAAGGTCAATAGTGAATATCCTGAAATGACGATTGAGGATATTCAAAAGGCTATTCGATTAAGCCAAGCTGAGGAAGACGAAGTCAAAACGAAAATATTTGAAATTAAGTTTGTCGGTGAAAGCCCTAATAAAACGAAAAAAGTTTTGGAGGCTATCCAAGCAGTCTACTTAGATTACAACTTACAGAAGCAACAGGAGCGGCTCTCGCGAGGCCTCGTTTTTATAGATAGCCTATTGCCCGTTGCCCGGCAAGAGTTGGACAAAGCTCAACAATCTTTGCGCACTTTTCGCCAAACATACAACTTGATTGATCCGAACAAGCAAGCTGATGAAATTTCGAGCAGACTGATTGAGATTCAGCAGTCCCGCCAGGAAACGCGGGCAAGCTTAATTGCCACCCAAAGCCAAATAGAGGCCATGGAGACCGCTTTGGGGGCGACAAGCATGGCCAGCTCTTTAGCGTCAGCGAGGCTGAGTCAATCCGAACGGTATCAAGCCTTGCTAGATGAATTACAGGCCGTCGATAAAGAGTTGGTTGACACGCGATTAGTCTATCAAGATAGCAGCCTGAATGTTATTGTTGTTGCCGAGAAACGAGCAGAAATTCTGAATCTTTTATCTGTCGAAGCGGGCCGAATCGTTGGCACTCTAGGAGGTAGTACTGGTCGAGTAGATGGGCTAACTTTAGAGTACGGTCAGTATGGAAGAATGGACTTGGAGCTGACGGCAGACTGGATCAGAAAACAGACAGAACAGTATGCTTTAGCCTCTATGAGCCAGAGTCTGGCAACGGCTGAACTAGAACTGCGCACGCAGCTTGACAAGTTACCTGAACTCATCGATGCGTACAATTATCTTGAACCAGAGATTGAAACTAATCAGGCGACAATTGAGAAATTGTTGACTGCGCGCCAAGACTTAGCGATAGAATTGGCTCAAGGGGGATTCAATTGGCAAGTTGTCGAACCGCCTAAATATGGTGAGAAAATTGGGCCAAATTATAAGCGTAATCTGATTTTAAACATGATTATGGGCGCGGCTCTAGGTGTAGGTGCCGCATTCATTCGAGATGCCATGAGTGATGTCGTGCATACGCCTGACGATATTGTGGCCCAACTAAAGGTTCCTTTAATCGGTAGTGTCTCAAGGCCGCCTAGCGCCTTTGCTGACACGATTGAACAACAACAGTCTTGGTTAGATGAGATCGCACTTATTTACAAGAAGCTAACGCTACGCAGCCTAGAAAAAACCTGGCGCTCAGTACTACTAACCTCTGCATTGTCTAAAGAAGGAAAATCCACACTAGCGATCGCACTCTCACTCAGTGCCTTTCAGGCAGGAGATAATGTGCTCCTAATAGATGCGAACCTTCGCAATCCTCAGCTACATAAGACGCTGCAGTTAACAAACGAAAAAGGACTTGGCACCGTCCTTCAAGAAGAGTTAACGGAACAATGGTCTTTGCCTATTGTTAAGTCTAAATTAGGATTCAATGTGCTCACCGCAGGTCCACCAGTTGTGAATACCCTGCCTCTTTTCAGCGCAAAGAATCTACGTCAGCTGATGGAAAAGCTATGTAATTTTTATGATCGTGTCATCATCGATACGACCACGCTCTCAGATAGTGCTGATGTTTTAGAGCTAGCTTCAGTGTGCGATGCCATTTGCTTAGTAAGTCGTACTAACTTGACCACTGAAGCAGCACTCGAAACCTTGCATACAGACATACAAGGGCTCCCTATATTAGGCGTCGTTGTCGGTGATGATAAAGCCCCTGAAAAAGCCAAGAGAACAGATCACCATACCCATAGCATTGATATAAAAGCTTCCACAGCTAAAGACAAGACTTTCTAGAGAGATAAGATGTCTAGAGAGATAAGATGTCTAAAGAGATGGATTAAAAAGAGAACTGTAAACCAGCAGAAATAGTCGGGCTGGTGTTTTCACCAAACATGTTTTCCACTCGGAAATATACCCCAGGGCCTTTAGCCTGACCAGTTCCAACCATTTGAGCGATGCGATCGCCTTCTTCGTCCAAGAGAAAACGATTGACAGCGACTTCTGCAATGGTATTGTCTGGTCCAACGAGTTGCTCAAGAACCTGCTGACCAGACTCATCTAGCACAGCTTCTGTTTGATAAACAGGTTGTAGATTTCCAGCTAGGTCATACTGGTAAGCCTCACGTTGCACTTCGCCAAAAGGATGAAAGAGCACCTCAGTTCGCCAGCCAGTATTCTGACCGCCAGTGTGTCGGCCAAGGATGGTATCACGGGCAAATAGCTCAGCTCGAACAGTATTTGCCGCCGCTGTCCAAGGCGTATTGCCAAAGTTTAGAACATAGCCCAGGGTTAACTCACCCATGAGAGGAGAAAAGTTAGCGCTAGACTCTTTTGATGTCCTCTGAGCTTGCTCCTGTGCCGTGACTGAGTCACCTAGCGCAATAACTTCTTGCTGAGTAACAGAATCGATTAACTGCTCTTCTCCCGATTCAATTACGCTAGAACGTCCTATTTCTTGACTGCTGATTTCAGTCGTTGTATCACCATTCCAGAAGAAGCGTGCATTGTCTAGTTCACCTCGGCTATTAAGGTTGAATAAAACATTTCCGGCTTCGCGGGTCGTTGATGTCGTCTCAGTGATGACTGTATCTATTTGGCTCAAAGGGGTCATGTAGGTATTCAGAGTACGTCGAGTGATCAACTTATCTGTTGCCACCGCTAACATCTCATCTACTCGCGTTAGCGTGTTTGTCTGATTCCCCAAGCCTCCGGTCAAAGACCCACTAAGGTAAAAGCCACTAGCTACGGTTGTTCGGTTGTATCCCCACTGTTCTGCCGATAGCTCCGTTGAGACGCCTGCCAAGAGGCTGGAGAGCTTGTCAGCTGAATCCTCAGGCGTTTCTGTTGTAGAAGCGGCGGGCACGTAACCGACCCAACGGCGATTATTAAATAGCCCCGTGGGTTCTACCAAATCGGTCCCTTCATTTTCAGGGGTTAGGATGTCATTGCCAAATATATCCGTCGCCTGACGATGGGTCGAATTGAGAAACTGAGTCAGCCCGACTGTACCTGTTAACCCAGCTTCGTTATCAGCAGCAAAAGGATTAAACGTCACACTGCCAGATATCAAAGTTGGTGGCAGGTTTGGATTATCAAATAAGGGTGCAAGCTGGCCTGCCAATCTGAATCCATCACTACCTGCCCTGATATGTCCTTCGCTTGAGTAGCGGTCATACACAAGCAGCTCATCATCTTCGGTGACAGCACCACTGGCATGCCCTAACCGAAGTGGGGCAGCCGTAGGCGTTACAACCTGTCCCCAATCTGTAACAACTTTAGAAGCCTTATCAGATGATTGAGTAACATTTTCGACAACGTCAGATTCCACAATCTCCTCTACTCGGGTTTCAGGTGCGAGTTCAGTCTCAGTGATTGCCTCATCAGAGGTCACCGTCTCCGTCTCTCGTACAGCATCGGCCTCACCGCTGGTATCGGAAAATTCAAGATATTTTCCATCGTTAAAATCCCGATCCCCACCATTTTCAAGATCTTCTACAACAAAATCTCCATCTTGTGAAAAATAAATACCTGATTCTTGAATGTCACCCCCATTCCTACGAATATTAAGAACGCGCATCTCAACCGTCGAGTCTGCACCATAAGTGCCGCTGATTTGGCTTGTTTCAGGCAATGCCTCTCCGTCCGGTCCAACCTCAACTTCATAGCCACGAACAAACGTAGATTCACGACTCACTTCTGTACCGGTTCCATCTACTATCCTCAATTCAACGCCCTCACCGTAGGCATGGGAGTCACCCCATTGCTGAAGGTTGAACTGGGTCGTCATAGATAAAGAGTCTTCATTGAAGGTAAAGTCAGCGGCAGGGTCAATGTTATTTAAATAGGCATCTACACTTTGGAAGATGTAAGGCACATCAGGCTTAATATCAATGCTATTTGGTGCTAAGAGATCCCTTCTCACAGGCTGGGGTGAACTCTCATAAGCGTTATCAACTAAATTTGCAGGCAAAGGAATCGATGAGGTATTGTGCATTTCCCCTGTCCGTATATCCCAAGCATTGCGGTCTATCTGAACCATGCCGCTATCGCTGTCGTACTGTATACTTTCAGCCACAGATTGATCAGCTCTGTAGGTAATTCCATCGTAAAGAACTAGCAGCGCTGCAGCAAAGAGTGCAGTTTTTATCGTATAGTTAAGTCGTTTTACGGTAGTGGAACGATTCTTAAAAGCATCAGCAAAGCAAGATAGATTCAAGAGTTTCATAGCAATCACGAATATGGGTCTAGAGACTTAAATGTTTAGGCACTGGCTGTAGAGACCAACCCCTTACATCTGCCCAGTAATGGCAAATTCACAGGTGTTGTCGTACTAGATTGACGATCTAAATCGCTATTTGATAACGACACATTAAATGCTGATATCTAGAAACGAAGAGACATGTAGCAATCGCTATATGTCCTTTTGCAATGATGGTTATATTTAATTTATGAATGCCGTGTTTGTGTTCGTGTATACGCAGCGTTAGACTTTGCAGTTAGTGCTCTAAGTCCATGAACTCAGATAACTGCAAAGCCTCCTCTCACCTATTTACAAGGCGTGACACCTCTTTTTTATATCTGACTAAAAGTCTCTATATGAAAGGCATATGACCCACAAAAAACACGGCACAGAGACGATTCACTGGCCGTGAAATGACTAACATCTAAATCCCAATAAAGTCTGAGGCAGTCAATTGGGTGGTATCGAATCCTGACAACGTTGCTAAAATATTGTTGCTCCCTTTTTGGAAAATGTCGTTGCCTGCAAAGGCCAAGTCGCTAAAGGTAATCCCAGATAACATCCCTAAAACATCGTAATTTTGTGTGAAATCAGTAATGGTGTCAGTACCTGCATTTGCTTCAAGTACGAAAGTATCTTCACCGCTACCGCCTGTGAGAATGTCGTCACCGAGGCCACCCTGCAACACATCACGACCTTTGTAACCTTCCAGTAAGTCGTTGCCGAGGGATCCTGTGAGGACATCTCGGCCTTGAGTACCTTGAAGATGCTGATCAAAGGATTGTGTGGCAAAGTCTAAAATATCTTCACCTATAGACAGGTTGCGCCAGTCGCGCCCAGCGCGGAATTTGGCCTCCGTATTGGCTACGCTGGTGGCCCCTTGGAGCTGAAAAACCAGGTCATTATAGTCGCGATCGCCACCGCCCTTGGTTACTTGAATATCCTCTATGCCATAAATGCCGTTACCCTCACTCCCTAGCCCATTAAGGTCCACCATCTGATTGGTGAGGTTGTTGCCGGGGTTAGCTTCTGGAATAGAAAAGAGTGCCTGCTTGCCGAACTGAGCCGCTAACTTAGGGTCGTCTGCCAGTTGGGCAAGGCTAATGTTTTGACTCAAAATCACGGCAAACTGGTCGCCAGATTTCATCTGATAGGTTTGCGCTCCGGCATGAACTCCATCGTTAAAGTTGCGCTCCCAGGATAAATCAGCCTGGAATCGAGCAGCTTGGCTACGGTCCTGAATGACCACATGACCAAGGTTAGAAGCACTGGTAGCGCGGCGGGCTGCCTCTTGTAAAAACGCCTCTGACCCCAGGGTGTAATTCTCCATACCACTGAGGTTAAATAAGCCTAGTTCACCTTTGTTAAACCCACCACCATCAAAAAGAAAATCGACCGTTACCTCAGCAGATTCACCGACAATAAACGTACCTTCTGTATAAACATGATTCCGGTTGGCATGGTCTAGGATAGATTGACCGACTGGCGTTTTGGCAAAGTTGCGGGACTTATTGGTTTTATCTTCAGCCGCAACCACATCACTGGTCGCGCCTTTAATTTGGAATACAATATCGTTGTAGTCGCGATCGCCCACCGCAGCCAGATTGCTATCTTCCATACCATAGAGGCCATTCCCCTCAGCCGCCTGCCCGTTAAAAGCGACCAGTCGGGTCGCAACAGCCGAACCTTGATTCGCTTCAGGAATCGAGAAAATGGCTGACTGACCCGTCTGTTGCGCCAGCTCCGGATTTTCGGCTAGCTCACTCACCGAGCCATTTTGAACGAGCATGACGGCAAACTGAGTACCTGCCTCCAAAGAGAACTGTTGGAGCCCTTGGTAATGACCCTGGTTGAAGTCACTTTCCCAACCCACAGAATCGTTGAATCGGGCGGCATCTTGGCCATCTTGAATTAGCACATAACCTTGGCTCCCGGAGAGGGCACGCTGCGCAGCTTCCTGGATAAATGCCTCCGAACCAGGTCGCAAATCAACCATGCCCTCGATGGCGAATACTGCTAACTCACCTTGAAAAGCGCCGCCATCATACAGGTAATCTAGGCTCATCAGTCCCTGCTCACCAGCAGTGAAAATGCCTTGAGTGCCCATGGTATAGTTCGTGCCGTTATTCAGCAGAACCTGATTCGCTTCGCTACGATTGACCACCAAGCTATCTACATCACCATCTTGGTCTAAATCGCCTAAGGCGACACCGTAGCTATTGGTCTTGTCTGAGAAGACATCGACTTCAGCAAAGACACCATTGCCATCGTTTAACAGAATTTGGTTGGTACCACCATCATTAACCACCAACACATCAAGATCACCGTCTCCATCAAGATCACCGAAACTAGCATCGTTGCTATATGAACTGTGAACAGGTTGAATTGCCGATTCAGTAAAGCTCCCGTCGCCTGCATTCAGCAGAAGTTGATTGGATTGGCCTTTGTAATTAGCGACAAAGGCATCTAAATCGCCATCACCATCTACATCACCTAACGTGACGCCGGTGCTGTACCCGCTCCCGGATGGCTGAATCGCCGCCGCAGTAAATCTACCCTCACCATCATTCAGCAGTACTTGATTTGCCTGCCGATTGTAGTTAACGACAAAGGCATCTAGGTCGCCGTCTCCATCCAGATCACCCAGGCTGATATCAGTACTATATTTATTACCTGGTAGTTGCGTGACAGACTCAGTAAAACCTCCTTGTCCATCGTTTAACAACAGTTGGTTCGCTTGACCCCAGTAGTTGACTACAAAAGCGTCAAGGTCACCATCACC
>ERZ1740067.2868-NODE-2868-length-10101-cov-6.679873_pt1 | contig 10101 bp, 11 predicted proteins | sample MGYA00581736_ERZ1740067 | MGnify/ENA primary metagenome ERZ1740067 (study PRJEB43018, sample SAMN04849236) | marine metagenome | isolation source: floating plastic debris | place: Pacific Ocean | collected 2008-08-27 | study: EMG produced TPA metagenomics... | reverse complement strand
GTTGCGCCAAATCCCACATGACATAATCTCGCCTGATTTTGGCCACAATTGAGGCTGCCGCGATGCTTTGCGAACGGCCATCGCCTTTGACAATCGCCTCCGCGTTGATCGTCAAACCCCGCGGTATCATGTTGCCATCGACAAGCACATGATCGGGCACCTGTTTCAGTCCGGACACCGCCCGCTCCATCGCCAGATGCGACGCGCGCAGGATGTTAATCTTATCAATCTCTTCAACCGTCGCCTCGCCCAGCGCAACGTCTGCGTTATCCCACAGCAGATCATTCAGTGCCTGCCGCTTTTTCGCAGAAATCTTCTTGCTGTCGTTCAGCCCGTCCGGAATACGCGCCGGATCCAGTATGACCGCCGCCGCGACGACGGGCCCGGCCAATGACCCCCGACCGACTTCATCAACGCCCGCGATATGCAAAAAGCCGCGCGACTGCGCAGCGCTTTCAAATGAATAGTCCGGTCTCATAGATTTGGCTTGCCGCATCCCGACCCCTGCCGCAAACAAAAAAGGAGGAGGGGCCATGACCACCCCCTCCTCCAATCGAGCCGGCGACCCCAAATCGCCGGTCTCTGCTCGAAAGCGATTACCGTCCGGCGATCACATAGCCGCGCTTGCGGAGACAGCCCGGACCCCAGCCGCGGCGAACGCCTTCATAGGTCTCAACCTGACGGCGGCATTTCCGCGGAAGGCTGTCCACATAGTCGTAGTTCCGGCGCATGCAGCGCCCGGACAGGATCTTGCGTGACCCTTCCCAACCGTTAACCCGCGTCAGGCAGTAGCCCGGCAGACGGGTCGACCGATGCGGGCGGTGATGGACTTTGTTCTTCTTCTTGTGCTTGGGCTTGTAGTGGTGATGATGCACCTCTTTCTTGCGGCTCGACTTCCTGTTCTCACTCTCAATCGCTTTGCCGATGATGAACAACACCGTACCGGCGGCAAGGATCTTGCCCAGATCATCATCCGCCCGCGCAGGCGCCGTCGGGAGGGAAGTAAAGGCCAGCGCCGCTGCCAAAACCGTTGCAATCATTCCTTTGGTCATCTCGTGTCCTTTCCATATGCGGTCGGTGGCACAAGCCGTTGACCTGAGATGACCCAACATTGAGGGCAGCGCGGACGGCTAAACAATAACACCCCCTTGTTATCGGATAACGTCGCTGCCAAGTGCCGGTTGTTATTGAATAACCCCGGTTCGGCGGTCATGCTTCCCATATGAAACGTATCCTTGCTCTTACAGCACTTATCCTCGCGCTGGCTGGCCCCGCCCATGCTGCCTGCTTTGCCGATTACAAAGCAAAGCAGGACGATCCCTTGCGTCTGCACTATGGTGTCGCCGAGATTTCGCAATGCTCCGCACAAAGCGCGCGGCGCGAGTTGGAACCTCGCCTTGCCCGCGCCGGGTGGGAGCTTTTGAACATCCTGTCGGTCTTCGACGACAGCGGACTGGAGGAGCGTAGAAACAATGCCGGACGCCACTTCCTCCGCTACTGAACCGGCGCGCAACGGCAGCCGCGTGGTGCCTTATGGGCTTGCGGCGATTGTCGTCATCCTACTTCTTACGGGCATTGCGCTGTTCTGGAGCCTGCCTGACGCCAACGCCTTTAACGACCGTGTCGAACGCATCTTTATAGAAAACGACGCGCTGACCGCGAGCGATCAGATTAAACTTCTAGAAATCCTCGCACAATCGGGGACGGCCTTCTCTGACACGCTCTCCAGCTACCGTGTGGTGATCTTCGTGCTACTGATCTTCGCCGCTGCTCTGCTGATTACATCGCTTGTTTTCCTGATTATGCTGGTTGGCCTGAACCGCCGCATGGCGCAGGTGGAACAAGCAGGCATTCAGGTGAATTCCCTCCTGATCAGCCGTGACCAGAACCTTGTTTATCTGAACAACATGGAGTTCAAGCTGACCGAAGCAGCAATTGAGACGTTGTCCGTTCTCGCCGAAGCGCGCATGGATGATGATGTTTTGTCGGGCGCCGAGATCGAAGCGATGATTTCAGGACGCAGCGCATCAGACTGCGATGAGGCTGCCGGTGCAACACGGATCAAGCGTTTGCGGGACACTCTGGGCAACCAGATGGTCAGCGATCTTCTTGTCCGCAACATCGCGCGCAAAGGCTACATGCTATCGATTGATAAAGACGTCATCCGGATGGTTTAGAGGTCCAACTCACGACCGAAATCAAACTCTTCAGCTGCTGTGAAGCCTCCGGTCAGATAGGCGCTTGGCGCTTCCTCGAACAGAAACTCAAGGAAGGCGTCTGCTGCGGCGGGATCCCTGTTGAGCCGGTTGGTCTTTGCAACCGCAATTTCAGTTCCGAACGGCATCGCCTCGGGGATTTCAACAAACGCAAGATGTTCAGGCCAGTGGTCTGCATAAAAATCAGCAAGGTGACCAAAGATCAGGCCAATCGGCGCGATGTCGTTCATGACAGCGTAAGGGATATCCCTATGTTGGATCGCCATTCGCCCTGGGAAGTCCGGCACCTCCCGCTCAATGACAGAGGTCGCTTGTTCCTCGCCAAGAAGGGCATTCATCGTAGCAAGGTACTGGTTGCGTGCGCCTGCTTCGCGTGTTGTCGCGATCACGAAAGGCAAATCTGACGAAATGAAGGAGGCAAAATCCGTAATGTCTTGCCCGACCTCCCTATCAATCAGCAGGCCCATACCGCGATGCCGGGCAAAGACACGCGGATTTTCAGCAAGCAGGTCTTGTTCGTTCAGACGTTCCATCGGTCGCTGACCAAGCATGACCAAATCGGGGAAGACAGGCGTGTTCTGACCGACAGGGAGTTGCGCATTACCGAAGCGAAAGCCACCGCTTTGCAAACCGGCCACGATCATTACCTGCGGCAGCGTCACAACCGTGATGTCGCGAGGCGTAACATCACACCGACCAGTGCTGGCGCAGTACTCGGGGAATGCTTCCAACGCGAGCGGAAGCAGAACCGGATAATGGTTGCCCTCGGTAAAGATGGTCAGCTTGGCACTGCCATCAATCGGACCGACGATGTCGGGTAGGCTGTTGGTCAAACCATCACCGCGATCAATACCATTATCAATCCGAAGATGCCCAAGCTCAGGGCCGTAGACGGGCCAATCCAATGGCTCAGCAACGCTTTCGTTGTTGGTAAGTAGGACGCCGACAACTGCGGCTGCAAGACAAGTGGACAATCGGCAAAAGAGGATATTCACAAAACACCTCCATCAGAAATTGAGTTAAGAATTTCCTAAGATTGAAATTTGATTGTATCATGCCTCTTAAAGCTGCACAAACCAGACTGGCTGGAAAACACCTTTATCAGAGAGAGGAATCAAAGGTACGCGCGAATTTTGCTCGGCTTTATTGGATTTTCTCGACAGGCCAGGACGCACAAGAACTCCGTATGTAAACAGCCGCCGGTAAGTACAAAAAGGCCGATGGGTGCGCATCTTGTCTTGGAACGCATTTGTTTTGACGATGTGAAAGATCCTGATGTTAGTTAAAGATCTGTTTGAGCGACGAATGTAAAAGGTGTCGGTGATTCACCAAGTCAGTCAGGATCAAGACCCATTCATCGGCTTGATGCTGAAACGGTCTTATGACTTCCAGGTCCCCAAACGTTTTTTTTTGGGGGGGGTACTATGAGCAATCTGTATTGGCTGAGTGAAGAAAGAGATGGGACGGCTTGTGCCGTATTCTCCGAAAAGCCGAGGGCGACCACGCGTAGATTAAAGGCGACCATTTAACAGTATTATATTATTTAACTACAATGTCTTATTCTGAATCTATGCTCCTCAGGAACATGGTCCACCAAAGACATTGTGCAGCCGTTGGAAGCAGCGGAGCGATATACTGGTATTCGTGCGGATCAGGACGAGATTTGCGGCAAAACCGTCAAATACGACAAGTGCCGCTAAAAGCGCCACAATCGGATCGAGAGAGAGTTCGGGTGCTTCAAAGACTGGCAGCGTATCGCAACGCACTACGACAGGCGCCCCAAGGTTTTCTTGTCAGCTATCGCTCTCGCCGTAACCATCATAGTTTGGTTGTGAGACTGGAGCCGAGTTAGCAATGTTTCAAAATGGCAGTTCAGTTCGCCGTTGTGACTTCGATTGGGGCAAGACGTTGGGCTTGCAGCGAAAGGACGATCTGATGAAGTTGCGTTGCAACCAGTGATGCAGCGGCGACAGTCCGCTATCGACCGCCCTTGAAGGCAACCCGACGTTGACGCGGCACGATATCATAAGTTGCTGCGCTCCTCCCCCCAAAGTCGGCTCAGAGCGCAAAGTGGCGGATGCTGCTCCTTCGACAAATGTCTGCACGGCAACATTTGCGCAGACTTCATCACCGGATTATTCGATGATACCTAAATCAGCATGACCACCGAAGTCGCGCCAACTCTTTACTCGACGGTGTCTCGTCAGTTCATTGCGGATTGGTTGGCCGCGTTGCGCCTGCTGTGCTCGGACGATGAGTATCTGTCGTTTCTGAAGCGCGCCGACTTGATGACAGATCAGGATCCATCGCAGGGTCGTGTGACGTTGGACCAAATCGTTGGTTTGTATCAACTTGCGGCGGTGGAAACAGGCGATGAAATGATGGGTCTTTGGGGCCGCCCGATCAGACCGCGCGCATTGCAACACCTTTTGACATCTGTGCGCGAGGCGACGTCCCTCACGTCTGCGCTCTATCGGTTCTCAACGTTCTGGAACCTTTTGCTGGATGACTATCAGTTTCGTCTGGCAGAGACTGGCAGCGTCTTGGAACTGGCCCTGCTGCCGCAAGGCGATCCGCCTGTGCAGAGATTCGGCCATATGTTGATCCTCAAACTGAGCCACGGCCTTTTGTCATGGCTCGCCAAGCAAGAAGTGCCGGTGAAAGACGTTGGCTTTGCCTTTGAAAGTCCGGCCTTCGCACAGGACTATGCCGTCATTTTTCCTGCACCTGTGACGTTCGGCAAGTCGGCAACCTCCATTTCGTTTGACCTCGATACACTGGGCCCCGTTCAGATGCGCAGCACCGCAGAACTGGACCTGTTTCTGGAAAATGCACCGAGGGACTGGATATTTACAAAGTCGCGCGAACACACACAGTCATTGCGGTTACGCAACTATCTCAGCCAGATCGATTGGGAGAAAGCAAACCTGACAGAGGCGGCGCGTTCGATGAATATGACGCCGCGCACCCTGATCCGGAAGCTGGAGGCCGACGGCACATCATTTCAGGCGATCAAGGATGACCTGCGCCGCGACATCGCCATTCGGCACCTTCAGATGGGTCAAAAGAGTGTTGAAGCAATTGCACATGAAGTTGGCTTCTCTTCTGCTGCAAATTTCCACCGGGCCTTTCAAAGGTGGACTGGCAACACACCAAGTTCGTATCGTCGGGGCCGGGCCGAAGCCAGCTGATTGTGTCACTTTCGGACAATAATCTGTCACGTCACGAGATAGAATAGCCCCATCTGACAAGCTAATTTCACTTCAGACGTTCGATATTTAGCTATAAAACTGCATCCCCGCCTCTCGCGCCACCTTTGGGTGTTTGGCGAGAAGAGAGAATGCTTTCCATCAAAAGGACCAACCGATGTCAGCGAAACTTGCCACCATCCTTGAAGCCGCCCGTGCACATGCACAAGATGTCATTGTGCCAAATGTCGATGCATGGAATGTCGCCAAAACATGGCCCCGTGACGCATCCGACAAAGCCGGTGCGGCCGGTCTGACAGGTCTTTACGCGCCAGAGGAATTTGGTGGCCAAGGCTTGCCGCTGTCCGAAGGTATTCAGGTTTATGAGCAACTGGGCCTTGGCGATGGGGCCTATGCTTTTGCATTGTCCATGCACAACATTTGCACCTTCGCAGGCTGCGGGTACGGCACCGATGCATTCAAGCAGAAATGGGCGCGCGACCTGACGTCCGGTCGGAAGTTGGCAAACTTTGCCCTGACCGAACCGCAATCAGGCTCTGATCCGATGCAGATGTACACCCGCGCGACGGTCAACGGCGACGGCACCTGGACCATCAGCGGTGCGAAAGCCTGGGTCAGCCTCGCAACTGAGGCCGATATCTACTTTACGGTCGTCAAAACAAGCGACGCGCCGGGCCACAAGGACATGGCGATGATCGCCATTCCGGCGGATGCGCCCGGCCTCAGTTTTGGCCCGATGTATGACACGCCGTCCTACAATTTCCTGCCAATGTCCGAGATGTATCTAGATCAGGTCGTCGTCAGTGAAGATAATATCATCCTGCCCATCGGTCAGGGCCTTCAGGGTTCTCTTATGGCCATCGACATCGCGCGCGTCTCCATCGCATCGGGCTGCTGTGGGTTGATGCAGGCCGCACTTGATACGGCGCTGTCCTATTCAAAGAACCGTAAGATGTTTGGCGTTAAAAACCTTGATCTGGACGGAATCCAATGGATGCTGGGCGAGGTTGCTACCGATCTGGAAGCCTCCAAACTGCTTTATCGCAAAGCCGCCCAGGCCCTTGAGACCCCTGAGGGTCCGCTGATGGCGGCCCATGCAAAACGGTTTGTGCCGGATGCCGCTGTGAAAGCGGCCAACACTTGTACACAGGTGTTGGGTGGCATGGGCCTGTTGCAACCATACGGGCTAGATCGCCTGTCCCGCCTCGCCCAAATGCTGCGTATTGTCGACGGCACAACAGAGATCAGTCGCGTCGTCATTGGGCGTGCCTTGCAAAAGCGGGCTGCAAGCCTGCCTGATCTGCCGGTGCCGAAGGGGTTTGGCGAAACAGACACAAACGCGGCGTCCATGGCGGCAGAATAACCAAAGTTTACGGGTAGAATTGCTGGGATAAGTGCAAAGCGGCGGCTCAGTGGTCGCCGCAAAATAACCCTTAGCAGTCGTTGGTTTTCTAGAAATCAAGATCCGTGTTGTCCGCGACGTATGAGTTCATATCAGCCTTTATCTTGCATCTGTGGCGAATGACCGGTTTGGGGAAGTTGGCTTGTTAAAATCTCAACACTCTGCCCGCTTTAACGCCTATGTCCTGTTTTCAGCCGCAGTACTTACGCACTTCAGTGTCGCGCAATCCGGTAGCCACGAGCATACAACGATTTCGCGCCTCGTAATAATACCCTCGTGCATACCACATCACTGCTTCGGGTTCGCTGCCATCTGACACCATCCATGCGCCACGCAGGTACTTAACTGCGTATGTTAAGTTGGTCTGCGCGTCCAAGAGGTCCGAGTCATTTCCACGAAACCCCATTTGGCGTGCTGTTGCGGGAAGGATTTGCATGAGCCCGTAATAGGGGCCGTTTCGCGCTTTCGGGCGGTAATCGCTTTCCCGCTGAATGACGCGATGCACAAGGCTCCGCGGTACTTGATAAGCGTCGGCCGTTTCATTGATCATCAAGCGAAGCTCGGCTGTCTCACCGGGATAGAGTGCCACTTCGGGGGTCGGTACTTCGTTGGGTGCTCTTCCACAAGCGGCCAGCCACAAAGCGACAATCAAGATCAGGTAACGCATCGGTTTTTCCATTTTTATGCCCAAACGCGGCTATGTCGGTCGACGCGCGGGTGATGTTCAATGACCTTTGGCTTTTATGCGCGGGTTTCAGCCTGACCGGGCGCCTTTTAGGACCCGAGTGAAGCAACGGATGCCTTGGTTGCTTGCATCGTAGGCACATCACACGAGTGCGAATACCTATTATCTTAACCCATGCTGGGAACATCTGCGCAGCCCAGATGCACTCAGATCGACCAGTTTCGGCTTCAGCGCCAGAGGCCGCATCGCAGGTCACACGAGAGCCGAGCGAGATCGACAGCATCAATGTGCGCCGTATAGCCTTAGTCGCTAGCAATTCAGAAACCACCTCTATCTCAACGACAAACGCGCCCGCGGCCCCAAAGTCTTGGACCTGCTGCCAAATCAGTCGGGTATTGTCCTCGGACTTTCCGACGGCCGTGAACCCACCGCTACAAGTCGCTTTGGACGGGACGAGGCCAACATGTCAGATGACGGATGCACCCTTACGGACCAGCGCTTCCACCATACGAGGGCTCCAGCCGCGGTAGACAGATTGCACGCGGTGGGACCCAAATGCCGCCCCGATCATGCCCATGCCCGCAGCAAAGGCAGCCAAAGCTGATTCCTCACGCGTGACCTTAACTAAGGCAATGATGCGCTTTCCTTTAACGTGGAGCAGATCCTTAACCATCATCCCACTCATTTACTTGGCACCGTTCGTGAACATCTTGCGCCGCTCGCGGATCTTGGCATGACTCTCAACCGTGCCGTCATGGAACGAGCCAAACCACTTGTCCCAAGGCAATTCGAGCGAGCCATAGTTACACTCAAAATACCGGTGATGCATCTGGTGGTGAAAAGTGCCAAGTCGCAGGCGGTTCTTGTCCTTGACGACCATCCCTTCGAAGCCCGTATGCGTCGTCGCCGCCGTCAGCGCATAGTATTGCAGGTGGAACAGAATATGGATCGGGTGCGCGGTCACAACAAAATGGATCAGAACAGAGCCTAGAAAAATCAAATGCTCCAACGGGTGCATTGCCAAGCCAGACCAAGGGCCGACATTGATATTGCGGTGATGCAGGGCGTGAACGTGTCTGTAGAAGAACGGAATATGCAGAAACCGGTGGATCCAATAGAAATAAAAGCTCTCCCACACGGGGATCAGCAAGAAAAGCGCGATGAACCAAATCGGGGAAGCAGCCCACGTCAGCATGGGCACATAGCCATTGGCCATGGCCCAGAACATCAGCACCTCGTAAGCCGTCCAGACCGTCACACCGCTTGAGATTGTCCAGAAAACGTTGTCCCTGATTTGTTCGCCCAGCGTGAACTGTCGTCCGTTTTTCATCAGCGGGCGCGGGTCGTATTTCAGGTCCTGCCCCTGTTTGGTAAAGGTGTAGAAGTAGAGGTGTAAGCCTCCCGCAACCAGCGTCATCAAGACAGCATTTCGGATGAACATCTCGGCGATCCATCCAAAAGCCAGCGTCTGCGTGACCTCTAGTGGCGGTTGAAACCAGTAGAATGAGATGCATGCAATCGCGACGATGATCAGACGCTCAGTTAGTAAGAACCACGAGTTCCAAAGCCACGTTGCCATCGCAAGGGGGCGCGGTGGCCAACTGAAGAACGGGGATACTTGCAAAGGGACATCTGGCGTATGGTTCCAGCCCTTCAGTTGCGCGTCGGGCATTTCCGGCCTCCTAGAATGACTGAACACAAGGATGTCACGCTTTATCAAATCAGAAAAACGATAATATACGATCAAACAAAGCTGACATTCGAAGGTTTATATGGCGCTCACTCTCACGGCGATGGAATACTTTGTTGTGGCGCAGCGGCATGGCAATATCGTGAAGGCGGCAGCCGATTTGAACATAGCAGCATCTTCGATTGCGACAGCTATCCCGCAAGTAGAAGCGGAGTTCGACCTCAGGCTCGTCGCGCGGCAGCGGAATACAGGCTACCGCAGATTGCCAAGGAACCACTGGTCTGCTGAACCGCCACGTCGCTGCATCATATCACGAAGGCCCTTTCCGACCAGGGGCGCGGCAGCAACCGGTTGTGGCCTATGCCAATTCGACCGAGATGGTGCGCAGCCTTGTGGCGTCCGTACGGGGCTCCGCAATCCTGAACATACGGCCTTCGACCGCCAAAACCTACTGCGGAGCGCCTGTGGTGGAACGCCTTATCGCTCATACCTTGCCCCCGCTTGTGCTGGCGATAAGCTGTGATACCTTACGCGCGACTCCTTGAGCTAAGTTTAGTTTGGCGGGTCACTGAAAGTTCTTTCAGGCAGGAGGCTATCCTTCCACAACCTCTCGGGACCAAAAGGCAGCGAGGCCGAGTGAGATGAAAGGTTCCCAAACCCAGATTTCACAGGGGGGTCAGAAACAAATCGTCGTTAAATTGCTACGAATTCAACGTGTTCAGGCCGCCTGTTCTATCGGCAAATTTTCGGTACAAACCACTGAATATAGGTAATGAATCCGAATACGAGCATCCCGCGCACCATTATCTTGCGCACAGATGTGGTTGGTCTGGCAATCAGAAAGACTGGCGACCCCGGCAGGATTCGAACCTGCAACCTGCCCCTTAGGAGGGGGCTGC
>ERZ1740067.2866-NODE-2866-length-10111-cov-6.237371_pt1 | contig 10111 bp, 9 predicted proteins | sample MGYA00581736_ERZ1740067 | MGnify/ENA primary metagenome ERZ1740067 (study PRJEB43018, sample SAMN04849236) | marine metagenome | isolation source: floating plastic debris | place: Pacific Ocean | collected 2008-08-27 | study: EMG produced TPA metagenomics... | reverse complement strand
GTCTCCTCACCTCATGGACTTGTACGAGTACTTGATTGTAAATGACAAAATAGAAGACATTGAGGATTTTGAACGCGATAGCCTGAAGATCATTTCAGACAATGTACTCAACATGATTAAGCAAGGAACACCCGGCTGGCAAAAGATGGTTCCTGCCGAGGTAGCCAATGCAATTACCGAAAAAAGACTATTTGGTTATAAGCCCGACCAGGTAGAGGCCAAATAATATCATATTGAATACCCTCAAAGCCCGTATCACCAAGAACGGGCTTTTTTTGTTAAACCGGGTAAAAGCATATCCATTGACTGCGGATTGAAAAGACCAATCAACGATTTTTGGTATCCCTCATTGTGAATTGTTTGGGTGTATATAACACTAAAAAACCAACTTTGTCAATCAATGGTTGGAATCTGCTATCAACCCAAAAACTCCAGAAACAGCGTAATCGTTTATCCGCTAAGTTATTTCAATTATCAAGGCTAATTTTGTTTTTTTAGCAAAATAACTTTTATTGCATGCCAATCTTCTAGGCTAGATTTAGTCCTAAAAAATCAAGTTATTTTACTCCTTTTCTATCGTTTATTGGTTCCTCCAAACAATTGTCTTTTTGAAGGGTTGGTAGCGATATTATTTTTTGACTTAAAGAAATCTATATATTAATTTTTAATTATTAACATTTATGAATTTTCCGGATAATCTAAAATATACCAAAGAACACGAGTGGGTGAAGTTATTGGATGATAACACTGCGGTGATAGGTATTACTGCGCATGCTCAAGGTGAGCTGGGAGATATAGTTTACGTTGAAATCGAGACCGAAGGAGAAGAGTTGGAAAAAGATGCGGTTTTTGGTACGGTAGAAGCAGTAAAAACTGTAGCAGATCTTTATTTACCGGTAGCGGGTAAAGTACTGGAAGTCAATGAAAAACTAGCTGATAACCCGGAATTAGTAAATGAAGATCCATATGGTGATGGATGGATGATTAAGATGCAAGTTGCTAATCCAGACGATTTGGGCGAACTTTTACCAGTAGCTGAATACAAAGACCTTGTAGGAGCTTAAATCAGTCTTACCCAGTACAAGTCATTGGTAGTATCAATACATACCAATGACTTTACTTTTTTGATTATTTCACAATTTTTTTGCAGAATTGTCCCTCCAAATTTTCCTCCAAATATGTTTTTAAGATACAATTTATATACGATTTCTTGGGCAATCATTATGTTTTTGTTAACCATTGCCACCAAGGGCGACTTGCCCAAAATGGACCAATGGGACTTGCTTAGCTTTGATAAGTTTGCTCATTTTAGTCAGTTTTGTATCTTAATATTTTTAATGATCATTGGATTTCATAAACAGCATACATTCAGGGCATTAAGGTATAGACCCATCCAAATATCTTTGATTATATGCCTGGTATATGCGCTGGTTCTTGAAATACTGCAACTCCTGCTGGCTAGTGGCAGAAGTTTCGACTTCACCGATGCATTAGCAAATATTCTTGGGTGTTTTGGAGGTTTGTTAATTTTTTATTTGATCTATAAAATTTAAACTAAGAGTTTAGTTTTTTTGAAAAAGATTGAATATATTTGTTTTGTATTACAGAATGTTACCTAATATTTGAAGAAATACCAAATAAGTAAAGTTTGAATTATGGAGTTAAAAAAGAATCCTAAAGTAGATATAGGACGGAAAAAGTGGATGTTTTTCAGCATCGGGCTTGCCATTACTATGCTATTTCTGGTAGTGTCGTTTGAGTGGAAAGTATACGACAAAAACGCTCAAGTGGTGGTTCTTGAAGAAGAGGAGATCGAAGATATGATGGAGGATCCTCCAATCACACAACAACCACCTCCTCCCCCACCCGTGTTGCAACAACCAGAAGTGGTAGAGGTTCCTGATGAAGAGGAAATCGATGATGAGATCGAGGCAAACATGGATATTGAATTGAAAGATATCCCCACTCCAGCTCCTCCTCCAAAGAAAATTAAGAAGAAAAAGAAACCAAAGGTAGAGGAGAAGGAAGAAGAGATCTTTATGATTGTAGAGGAGCAAGCAATGCCTAAAGGTGGTCTAAAAAAATTCTACAAATACATTTCTGATAACTTGAGTTATCCATCACAAGCTCGTCGTATGGGAGTGGAAGGCCGAGTGTTTTTGCAGTTTGTAGTAGAAAAAGACGGTAGCATTACCGACATCAAGGTATTGAAAGGTATTGGCTCTGGTTGTGATGAAGAAGCAGTAAAAGTGTTGAAATCTGCTCCCAAGTGGAAGCCAGGTAAGCAACGTGGTAAAGCGGTGAGAGTTCGTCGTTCTATCCCTGTTTTCTTTAAATTACAATAGTAGGCAACTACCTATTACAATAGTTTTATGAAATTATGAAGCCTGACTAAATTTAGTCAGGTTTTTTTATTTTCTTTCTGGCCATGCAACCCCTCCCAAAAATTTGGTGTCTTTCCTCAACAGTAGTAGAATCTATTAGCATTGTATTTCTTGATTTTATGCAAATATGGCTGAAGCAAAAAAAAATGCATTTCTTGATGACTCTGGCTATGTTAAAAAAATATTAAGTTCAATAAAAAGGGGTTTGATTACTTTAAAAAATTCAATAAAACACCTAGTTTTGCCCCACATTAACACCAATAAATGCAATTTCAGTATTTATTCTAATTAGGTGAATCTATTCACAATACTTTTACGTACTTAACTAAAACAATATTGCTTACACCATAAACCAATACTATATGGTTATAAAACTACTTAAAAAATTTTCGTACTAATTTAATCTAAAATTGATATAATGGAACTCAAAAAAAATCCAAGTGTCGATATAGCACGTAAAAAGTGGTTCTTTTATAGTATTGGACTCGCTGTAACTTTGTTCTTTATCGTAGCTGCTTTTGAATGGAAAGTATATGACGACAATGTTCAAATACAGATCATTGAAGAAGAAGAAATCGAAAATATGATGGAGGATCCTCCAATCACACAACAACCCCCTCCCCCTCCACCTGTATTGCAACAACCAGAAGTGGTAGAGGTTCCTGATGAAGAGGAAATCGATGATGAGATCGAGGCAAACATGGATATTGAATTGAAAGATATCCCCACTCCAGCTCCTACTCCAAAGAAACTTAAGAAGAAAAAGAAACCAAAGGTAGAGGAAAAGGAAGAAGAAATTTTTATGATTGTGGAAGAGAAGGCCCTTCCTAAGGGCGGAATGTCCTCTTTTTACAAATACGTTGGTGCAAATTTGAAATACCCTACCAAAGCCCGTAAAATGGGGATTGAAGGACGAGTAGTCATCGAGTGCGTGGTAGACAAAGATGGCAGTTTAAACAATTTCAAAGTAGTAAAAGGAATCGGTGGTGGATGTGATGAAGAAGCCATCCGAGTATTGAAATCTTCTCCTAAGTGGAATCCAGCCAAGCAACGTGGTAAAGCCGTTAAATACCGTATGTATGTACCGATTGCTTTCAAACTAGGATAACTTTATTGAAAAAATATATCAAGAGCCTGATTCTCCAAGAATTAGGCTTTTTTTATTGTTCAAAAGACATCTATTATATATTTATTCCATGTTTGTTCGTTTTTATATTATCAACTTATGAAATATTTGATTATTCTGGTTTTAACGACTATAACTTGGGCAAATACCCACCAACTTCAGGCACAAGAACCTGCAATACCCCCACCTCCTCCCCCATTGAACGAAAGCAAAGCACAGGAAATCTTTATGATTACCGAGGAGTTATCTACCCCCAAAGGAGGTATCAAAAACTTTTACCAATATATACAAGACAACCTTCGCTACCCTGAACAAGCCAAAAGGTTAGGGGTAGAAGGCCGAGTATTCGTACAATTTGTAATAAATGAAGATGGTAGTTTTAGCCAAATAGAAATAAAAAAAGGAATTGGTGCAGGATGTGACGAAGAAGCGGTTCGCTTAATAAAAGCAGCTCCAAAATGGAAACCAGCCAAAAATAGAGGAAAAATTGTGCGATCCCGCCGGATGGTCCCCATTATATTCCGTAAAATCACCCGACAAGCCCAACCTCAAGGTGGATATGCTGCCTTGTACGCATTTGTAGAAAAAAACCTAAAATACCCTCAAGAAGCACAACAACAAAAGATTCAAGGAACTGTAGAGTTGGCTTGTACCATAGAGGCAAACGGTCAACTAGGCTTGGTAAAAGTAGTGCAAAGTTTGGGAGACGCTTATGACCAAGAAGCCATTCGTCTCATCAAAGCTTATCCCACCTGGAAAACCAAGAAGGTATATAGCAAGTCAGTTAAAGGTGAGTATATTGCAAGTGTATACTTCTACAAAAAATAAGGCGTTTCCGTAACGACTCAACACCAAGGGCAAGCCTGGCACTCATACCATCGTTTTACTTTGATTTATCATTGTATTTCATATTATTGACAACAACATTTGAAATTTAGATCACGTCATACCCATGTATTATCAACTTACTTTGACTTTACTATTGTGCTTATTTTCCGCTACTAGCTACGCCCAAACCTCTCAAAAAGTAAATACCCCAACTAAGCAGAAAAAACTTGCAACCCTAGAGGAATTTCGTCGTCATATAGTCGAAAACCTAAAGTACCCCGAAAAAGCACTTCAATATCATGTAGAAGGACGAGTATTTGTACAGTTCACAGTAGAAAAAGATGGAAAGATCACCCATGTAAAGCTCATCAAAGGAATTGGGTATGGATGTGATGAAGAAGCATTGCGTCTTGTTAGGTCTGCTCCGAGCGTAAACTATCGTTGTGGGTGCCGATATACTCCTCCCCAGAGAATAACAAGGTCGCTCGTTGTTAAATTTACCTTACCTGAAAAAGAAGAAGAAGAAACCCATCAGTAAATTTATCGCTACGCCACTTCAGATTGATAACCCGTTTTCATTGCTATGTTCTGTCAGAATGTGTTTTAAAGCACCCGAATGAAATCTTACAAACGCCTTGGTTTTGCTAAAAACTCTTTAATTTTGAATTATTATTGCTAATGATTTATCAAGAGATCATATGAAATACCTCAAACAGAGTTTAGGAGTGATGTTAAGCATCACCATCCACTTCGCCTGTGCTCAAACTTCTTCTACTACTTCTGCCATTATTCAAGGAGCCAAAAAAACAGTTCAGCAATTGAGTGCTCCCTCCATGCACGGGCGTGGATATGTAAATAATGGAGATCGAGAAGCCGCAAATTACATCAGGAATGAATTTAAAAAGCTAGGGCTTAAAAATTTCAATGACAGCTATTTTCAAAAATTCCCTATCAACATCAATGTATTTCCTCGCCGCATGAAGCTAAAAATTGGCGGAAAAAGATTGAAACCTGGCAAGGACTTTATCATCCATCCCAATTCCAAGGCAGGCAAAGGCAGGGGAAAACTGCTGTGGCTCGATACCTTACTACTCAAGGAACCCCAACGAGCAGAACGCATCCTGAAAATGGATTTATCCAAAACTATTTTGGTATATACCGCCAAGTATATGCAGCAACTACGAAGAAATTCGCCTCTCAAAATTAACTTTTTCCGAAAGTTAGAGCAATCCAAAGCCGCGATTGAACTGAGTGACAAATTGACAGCTGGATACTCTACAGTGCCTTTGAATAGACTCATATTAAAAGTAAAAACGAGTAGTTTTAACCGTACCGCCCGCCGAGCCAAATTTGTAGTGGATAATCAATTTTTACAGGGCTACCAAACCCAAAATGTAATTGGCTACATCGAGGGGCATCAAGTACCCGACTCATTTATGGTATTTACGGCCCATTATGATCATATGGGGCGCATGGGCAAAAAAATATACTTTCCTGGTGCCAACGACAATGCCAGTGGGGTAGCGATGCTAATTGAGCTGGCCAAATACTATAGCAAACCCCAAAACAAACCAAAATACTCTATATTATTCATTGCTTTTGGAGCCGAAGAAGTGGGATTGGTGGGTTCTTTGTATTTTGTTAAACGACCACCTATAGATTTGGGCAATATTAGGTTTTTGGTCAATTTCGACATTCTGGGTACAGGCGATGAAGGCATCAAGGTGGTAAATGGAACTGTATTTAGAAAAGAGTTTGATCGTTTGAAAGCAATCAATCAGCAAAAGAAATATTTGCCCAAAATCGAAATACGAGGGAAAGCCGCCATTTCAGACCACTATTTTTTTACCGAAAACGGAGTACCTAGTTTCTACATGTATACTTTAGGCGGTATTCAAGCTTATCATGATATTTTTGACAAGTACGAAACCCTGCCTTTAACTAAATTTGAGGGGGTGTTTCATCTCATTACTGATTTCGTAAAAACATTTTGAACATACTACTAGACATTTTTCGTTTGTGTCTCCACAAACGAAGACGAGCGCGCCGTTGGCAGTGTCTTCACTGCCAACTTTAGCCAAAATGTCTAGTAGTATACAGTAATATAAAAATTGCTTCATTTTAGCCCTGATAGGCTTCGAAAATCTATCAGGGCCAATGCCATCAAAAGGTCAAAAGGCTTTACAAAAAAGTAGAACGAATATCACAGGTAGCCTTGACCCCAATGTGTTCGTAGTTTTTATTCAACCAGTCTTCTGCATATTTTCTTCCCAGCTCTTTTAGCTCGGTCAAAAAACCCCAAGTAGCATTGAGTTTACTTGATAAATTCCAGTCCCACATATCTTCCTCAGGATTGATATTATGGATGCGAATTTTCTTGAACAGGCCGTCTGGATTGATGCCCTTTTCTATCAAACGATCTACAAAGCTTACCCGACGCATCTCAAGCATCAAACTAGAATTGAAACTCAATTCATTGATCCGATCACGAATTTCCTCGGGTGTTTTAGGGGTTTTAGGAATATTGATTGGGTTGATTTGCACCAACATGATATCGTCGCAAGCATCACTACCAATCAACGGAAAAATAGGCGGATTCCCCATGTATCCCCCATCCCAATAATCTTCCCCATCGATGGTAACTGCGGGAAACAAACTAGGCAAACAAGCCGAGGCCAATACGGCATCTATAGACATTTCGTCTAATCCAAAGACTTTGGCGCGTCCTCTTCTTACATTGGTAGCACACACAAACAACTTGGTCACTGTACACTTTTTGAGCTCCTCGAAATTGACCAACTCCTCAAGGATCGGACGTAATGGATTGGCTTGAATTGGACTTTGATAGGGTGAAAAAAACAAGGACATGACTTCGGTGGCTCTATAAAACGGAGAATAGTCCATATTGCCTTTTTTGCCCAAATATCCATCTAACCAAGTAGGCTGTAAAGGAGATCCTGCCGCTGACTCGGAAGTTATTTTCCAAAACCTATCCAGTAACTCTCTAGCTTTTTCCCGGCCACCAACGTGTAATCCATAAGCCAACACCGAAGCATTCATTGCGCCTGCGCTGGTTCCTACAAATCCATCCAACACCAGATCTTCCCTTTCAAGAAAACGATCAAGCACTCCCCAGGTAAAAGCCCCGTGAGCGCCTCCTCCCTGTAAAGCTAAAGAAAGGTGTTTTACTTGCTTGCTCATAAGTTTTTTTAGTTAAATCTATTGGTTTATAAAACTCTAAATTAATGTCTGTGAGTGGTTATCAAAAAGAACTTACCCTCTATTTTGCCTTAGCCACCATTGTATACAAAGCACAATCAATTGCTTTTGTTTGGATCCATGACCAGATATCCACCAAGCTTTGTTTCAACAATTAGCTTAAGTTTCTGCTAGTCAATGTATTAGAAATCATTTTTTTGTTTATTTTCAAAACCAATTCGTAAATTGTAATTTTATTTCTGCTGCAAAAGCAATTATCAAGGTATGGCGCACCAAGCACGTATAGGCTATTATGAGATCGAGAGCACCCTGGGTACAGGTGGAATGGGTACCGTATACCTGGCCAATCACACCCAAATAGGTCGTCAGGCGGCCATCAAAGGACTCAAACCCCAACTTGCCGTAGACCTTGACATCAGGGCCCGCTTCAAGAACGAAGCCGCCCTGATGGCCAAACTTCATCACCCCAATATTGTGGACTTGTACGATTATGTGGAAATGGAGGGGAATCTTTTCCTTATCATGGAATATGTGCAAGGGGTTACTTTAGAGCGATACGTATACGAAATCACTGGTCCGCTTACCGAAAACCAAGCCAAAAGAATATTTGCTAAAATCTTAGATGCTTTTGCCTATGCCCATCAAAGCGGAATTGTACATCGAGATATCAAACCTGCCAACATCATGATTACCCAAACTGGGGATATCAAAATCATGGACTTTGGAATTGCCAAGATGGCCAATAAAGAAGATAAAAAGCTCACTCAAGCTGGGGTAAGGCTAGGTACGCTCTTTTACATGAGCCCTGAACAAATTCGGGCGGCCTGGAATATAGATGCTCGCAGTGATATTTTTAGTCTGGGGATTACTTTGTTTGAAGTCCTTACGGGTAGCCTCCCCTACCCAGAAAATATGGGAGAATATGACCTGAGTCAAAAAATTGTCAATGAACCGCTGCCTCGGCTCAAAGATTACTTATCAGAGGCCAGCGAGCATATGCAAAAAATTATTGACAAAGCCACTGCCAAAAACCCCGAAGATCGTTTTCAAAGTGCCGAAGAGTTCAAGAAAGCCTTACTGAGTGCCAACTTATCTGGAAAATCTGAGACCGTAGAAGAGCACCTGAATCAGGTAGTATGGAATATTCAACAAGAAAAATCGAGAAAGCCAGTTCCAAAATCAGTTGAGGTTCCCCCTTCTATTCCAATAAAAGAAACCACTCCAGATGACAAACCAATCCAAGCTGCTCCTCCCAGTGAAAAGGAAACTTTGCTGTTACAGAATTATTTTGGTATTGTGTCTAATCGGCGGGTACAATATTATAAAAACAAAGATTTGTTCGAGAAAGGCAAAAAAGAACGTCTGTATCTATCTCAAATCATAGATATAGAATACAATACCCGAAGAGAAATTGTGTCGGGGGTTGTCTTTCTATTATTGGCTTCGGGTTTATTTCTGGCAGGTTATTTAGCTACCTATTTACTGGCTATCAGCTTATTAACATTCAGCCTCATTTGCTTTATGCCTTTTCCAGTACTCACTATTCTCAAAACCGACCAAAAAAAGGCGCGCATGAAAGCTTGGCCTTGGCACTTAAAACAATCCAAAAGATTTTTAATTGCCCTAAGAAGTCAGTTGAGCAAGCGGTCGCGGAAATAGTGTTTTTTATCCCAAAATTTGAGTATTTCCTGGTAAAAGACACTCAAAACTCATCAAATTATCCAATTCTATCGTATCATAGTTTATATCACTTTACCAAATGAGGTCATCATTACGCATGCTACTTCATTCGATTCAAGGTAAATTTACTACTCCAAACAGGATAAGTAACGCATTCGCAATAACTATCTGTCTTTCTGAACTGCTGGACTTCGTTATTTAGCCTTTGGCAGAGCTTCTGTTAGTTTAGACCAAAAGGTAAAGCTGTAGCCGTCGGTTTTATTGCCCGTAGCCCTGCTATGGGCGCAAAACTTGTCCTGTAAGGAACTCTGAGGCCCAACAACCGAAGGACGAAGTCTGAGCTCAACGTAAGTTAATTCATGCATATGACCAAACCGGACACTTATTTTGAAAGCGTTACTAAGATATTTCATCTGGGTACACCCATTTTAATTAACCATTACGAAATATGAAAAATTTATTTATTCAACCATCACTTTTTGCTTTGATTTGGTTGTTTGGCTTATCTGTATTCACTAGCTGTCAAAAAATTGAAGAGGTAGACCAAAAACCACAGTTATTTACCGATACACAGTATTTAGTAAGTGCTACGTTAACCGCCGACTTGTCGCTAGACGGGGTACAATCCAACCTATCGGCAGATAGCCTTAGTAAACTTGCATCTGATGTCAGCGGGCTGGATTTGGCCGGAATCAAAGTATACAAGTTGATATACAAAACCAAAGATGCTGACGGTAACCAAGTATTGGCCTCAGGTGCTTTTCTTTTCAGCACCTCTCCTACTGCCAAGCCATTGTTGAGCTACCAACATGGTACCATTTCTAAGGAAACAGGTGCCCCCTCACTCTACACGCCCAATTCTCTGGATTCGTTT
>ERZ1740067.2865-NODE-2865-length-10111-cov-12.039280_pt1 | contig 10111 bp, 8 predicted proteins | sample MGYA00581736_ERZ1740067 | MGnify/ENA primary metagenome ERZ1740067 (study PRJEB43018, sample SAMN04849236) | marine metagenome | isolation source: floating plastic debris | place: Pacific Ocean | collected 2008-08-27 | study: EMG produced TPA metagenomics... | reverse complement strand
GGTCCAAAAGAGACATCGCGCGACGCAAAGCTCTTTCCGAAATTCGAGAACTGTCAAGAAGGCTTGACCAGAATTGCATGCATCAAAGGGCTATCTGCGTCCAAGAGTCCGTCTATGACGTTATAATGGTGGCGGTTGGGTTCGACGACATGTTCGCATCGCCACGCGTCTGCAAGCCATTGTGCTTGATCCAGAAAGGCAGGGCGTTCCTCTGCGCCAACCCAAACCGTGACGCGCGTTTTGGGTTTTGGCATCAAAACAGGGCTTTCCTGAGATGCTGTTGTTTCGTCGAGTTTAAAATCCTCGTTCATCGATGTTTTGATCAGTGGGCGCAGATCAGAAACCGGCGAGATCGGCACCGAGATTTCAATGCGTGCAAGGACGTCGTCTGGTAAGATGTCTGATGCCAGCATACGCGACACCAAATGCCCACCCGCTGAATGGCCAGCTAGCCTGATCGGTCCGTCGAAATCATGTGCCATGACAGAGATCGCCTGCGCGATTTGCCGGGTGATGTCCGCAATGCGCACACGCGGGCAGAGATCATAGGTGGGCATGGCAACCATCCACCCGCGCGCCAACGCCCCTTGGGCAAAATGTGACCACGTCGCGCCATCAAACTTGCGCCAGTAACCGCCGTGCACAAAGACAAACAAGCCTTTTGGGGTGCCGTCTGGTTGAAACACATCGACGACTTCGCGGGTGCCATGCCCGTACATGACGCCAAGCCGTGCCCGGCCCATCACCGACATTTGGGCGCGAAAGGCGTTGGCTTCGGACTGCCAGCGTTCAGGGTAGTCTGCGGCATCTGCGATGAAAGCCGCGTTGTCATAGGCGTCGTCCAGTTCCAAGGTGCTCTCCTGTGTGTCATGCCTTGCCAAAGCTTCTCTCAAATGATCCACCTTTGTCAGCATTATTTCGGAGGGGACCCATGCTCGACCAGACAACAAATCTCGCAAGCTTGTTAAATGATCCGTCTCTGCTGGAAACCCGCGGTTATGTGAACGGCACATGGGTAGATGGCGCCGATGGAACCTTCCTCGTTGATAACCCGGCACGTGGTGACACAATTGCCGAAGTGGCAGACCTGTCGCGTGCGCAGGTGGCAGAGGCGATTTCAGCGGCAGAAACAGCGCAAAAGGACTGGGCCAAGTGGACGGGTAAAGAGCGGTCCGCTGCTTTGCGCAAATGGTTTGACCTCATGATGGAAAATCAGGACGACCTTGGGATCATCCTGACCGCTGAGCAGGGCAAGCCCTTGGCCGAGGCCAAAGGCGAGATCGCTTATGGCGCATCCTTCATCGAATACTTCGCGGAAGAGGCCAAGCGCGTCTATGGTGAAACCATTCCCGGTCACCAACGGGACAAGCGGATCATGGTGATGAAACAACCCATTGGCGTTGCGGCGTCCATCACACCCTGGAATTTTCCGAACGCGATGATCACCCGCAAGGCGGGGCCTGCCTTGGCGGCGGGCTGTTCTTTCGTTGCGCGCCCTGCGGCCGAGACACCTTTGTCGGCCATTGTGCTTGGTGTGCTGGCGGAACGCGCCGGTATTCCGGCGGGTGTGTTCAACGTTGTACCTTCTTCGTCCGCGTCCGAGGTGGGCAAGGAGTTCTGCGAAAATCCGGCAGTGCGCAAACTGACCTTCACGGGGTCCACCGAGGTGGGTCGTATCCTCCTGCGTCAGGCGGCAGATCAGGTTATGAAATGCTCGATGGAGCTGGGCGGGAACGCGCCGTTCATCGTGTTTGACGATGCTGATGTGGACGCAGCCGTTGAAGGCGCGATCTTGTGCAAGTTCCGCAACAATGGCCAAACCTGCGTCTGCGCCAACCGCATCTACGTTCAATCAGGTGTGTACGATGCCTTCGCGGAGAAGCTGAAAGACCGGGTTTCCAAAATGTCAGTCGGTGATGGTTTGGAAGAGGGCATCGCGTTTGGCCCACTTATCAACGCCGAGGCGGTTGAGAAGGTCGAGGAACATGTTGCCGACGCCAAAGCAAAAGGGGCCACGGTCGTTTTGGGTGGCAATCCATCCGAATTGGGAGGCACCTTTTTTGAACCGACCATCGTGACTGGCGCAACGCAGGACATGGCATTTTCAACCGACGAGACCTTTGGTCCGCTGGCACCCCTGTTCAAGTTTGAGGACGAGGATGATGTGATCGCTATGGCAAACGATACGATCTTTGGCCTTGCGAGCTATTTCTACGCCAAAGACCTTAGCCGCGTTTACAAGGTTTCCGAGGCTTTGGAGTACGGCATCGTTGGTGTGAATACCGGGATCATCTCTACCGAAGTTGCGCCGTTTGGCGGTGTGAAGCAGTCTGGGCTTGGGCGCGAAGGCAGCCATCACGGGATCGAAGAGTTTCTCGAGATGAAATACGTTTGTATCTCGCTGGATGGATAAGGCGCGTTTCGCGGCTAGTGGGACGCTTCGCGCAACCAGTCGCTGTCGGCGTCGTCACCAAATGTGCGCACGGTGCGCAGATCTTCGGACAGCGTGATCATCTCGGAAAGTGGTCGCCCTTCGATACCGTTTGCTTGCTTTAACCCGATGAGTTCAGCCGGGACACGTGTCGCAGCCGCGAGTGCCTCAGGCAGGTCTATGCCAACCGTTTGAACCAGATTTCGAGCGGCGGTAAGCAAGTCCAGATCCGCTCCGGCAAGCGTTCCATCTGCCAAGGTGAGCCTTTTGTTTCTCCGCTCGATCTGACGACTGCCCAGCGTGAAACCGGATTGATCAGTCCCTGCGACGGCCATGGCATCGCTGACAAGAAACATCTTTTCGTGACCGGCTTTGGCTTTCCAAGCTGTGCGGATCGTTTCTGGATGCACATGGATCAAGTCGGCGATCAAACCGGCAGAAACGCCTGGGTTGCCGATTGCCGCGCCAACTAGACCGGGCTCTCTGCTTCCTAACTGACTCATAGCGTTGAACAGATGTGTGGCGTAGCTCGCCCCGGCCGTAAAGTATCGTTGGCACGTGTTATAAGTGGCATCGCTGTGGCCGAGTGACACGAGGGCCCCTGCCTGCGCCAGAGCTGCGACTTGATCTTCCGTGACAGATTCTGGTGCAAGCGTGACTTTTAAGCATGCAACGTCGCGTGCGGCAGACAGCAAAAGGTTCAGGTCTTCTGTTTCCATCACACGGATCAGGTGCGGATCGTGTGCACCTTTTCGGGCTATGGAAAGATGTGGGCCTTCAAGGTGCAATCCGGCAATTCCTGGCACGCCGATGCGTATGGCATCTTGAACGGCGTTGATTGCGTCGCGGGTTTTATTTGGTGTGTCAGTGATCAGTGTTGGAAGAAAAGTCACGACACCAAGTCGCCAATGCGCGTCGGCCATGATTTTGAGTGTTTCAACGCTTGGATCGTCGTTGAACATGACCCCACCGCCACCATTCACCTGCAGGTCCACAAAACCCGGCGATAGGATGTCGTTTCGCAGATCAAGAACGCGACCCTGAGGCGGAGCAACCGTGCCCTTATCAACTTGGACGATCGTGCCATGTTCGACGTGAACCGTCTGATCGGGCTTCAGAGCTGTCCCATCAAAAACCTGCGCGTTTGAAATCGTTAAAGTTGCGCCGGTCATACCGTTTTTGTGACCTTGTTGAGGTGTCTTGGTGCGTCCGGGTTGATGCCGCGTTTCTTTGCGATGGCGTCAACCATCCCGTAGAACGACACAATGGTGGCGATTGGATCTGTCAACCAGTGGTCAGTTCTGACGAAGGGCAATGTGGTGGCGGACGTAACCTTGTCAGTGGTCGCAAAAACAGTTGCGCCTTTCCCGACCAGTTGGTCAGCTGTGGTAGCGAGGCTGTCTTCTGCGGCATCTGCTGCGGCAAATGCAATCACAGGGAAGTCTTGTTCTACGATCGAGACAGGGCCATGAAACACCTCAGCGGATGAATAGCTTTCCGCATGGATGAGGCAGGTTTCCTTGAACTTTAGCGCCGCCTCGTTCGAGATCGCCCAAGACGTGCCGCGCCCCAACGTGAAGACCGATTGCCCGGTGATGGCATCCAGCGGCGCGGACCAATCGCATGTATTGGCATTTTCCAGATGCGTCGGGAGCGATTTTAATGCAGCCAACACGTCCGTATCCCTTTTGATTTCGGCCAAAAACCAAAGGCCAGCGACCAGCGAGGTTACAAAGGTTTTGGTCGCCGCCACGCTTAACTCGGGACCGGCATGGATCGGCAAGGTCGCGTCCGCGACTTCTGCCAAACGAGACGCGGAGTTGTTTGTTATGGCAACCGTCATTGCGCCCGACTCGCGCAGCGCTTCTGTCATCGTAACGATGTCGGGGCTTTCTCCGGATTGTGAAACGGACACACAGATCGCACCATTGGCGTTGAGCTTTGCCCCATAGACTGAGGCGACCGAAGGGCCGACTGACGCCATGGGGCGGCCCAAAAGCAATTCACTGGCGTATTTCAGATAGGTGCACGCATGATCCGAAGAACCGCGCGCGACCGAGACAAGAAAACTGGAGTTCAGGTCACGCGCCTGACGTGCCGCGCGTTGAATGGCAGTCTCACCTTGCGACAGCAGCCGGTCGACTGCAGACGGGATTTCCAGGATTTCGCGTCGCATTTGGGTCATGTTGCCCGGCATTGAGTTGTCTTTCTGCTTCAAAGTCAAAGCTCGCTTGCAAAGTCTCGGGCAAGCGAAACCGCCCCGGCGAGCGGGGTGCCTACCGGAGGCTTGTACGCGGTCTGCATGTCCGTAGGAAGAAAAGGCAGAAACTCTGCGCCGATCCCGCCTGTGAGGCATAGAGTTTGGTCTGGCGTCCAGCCCAAAGACGATAGAGTAAACGCAATGTAGTCCGCGCCCGTTTGCATTACGTGCGTCGCCCAGACATCTGCGGATTTTGCGAATTGCGTTACTTCGGGTGCGATTGCTCCAAACTCGGTAGGTGACGCGGTGCTTGCGAATTGAACCAGCCCAGCTGCGCCGCCGTACGCAGACAGAAGCTGGTGCGTCAGATCAGAGTGATCTTTCAGGCCGTCTTCACATTCCAACGCAATGTGCAGTGCCTGTCTTCCAACCCATTGGGCGGAGGCTTCATCCCCAAGGACGGGCCCCCAGCCGCCGACAAACCGCATCTTTCCGCAGTTTTGCGCGGCAAGGAACGACCCCGTGCCGCAATGCGCGACGACACCGTTGGCTGTGCCCAACGCGCCGCGCACAGCGGCAGGTCGATCATCGGCAACGTGCATGGTCTGAAACGGTAAAGCGGCTTTCAATCTGTCGATGATCGCGTTTCCGACCGCTCCGGCAAGGCCGATAAAGGCTGGCGTTTTGTGAAAACGTTCTAACGAAATGCCTGTCTTTTTCGACAACTCTTCAAGACCTTGCAGGATTTCTGACACCGCACCGTGGAAATCTGTGGTCACGTTGGCCGGTCCGGTTTCGACATGCGTGACGGTGTCACCAACCGCCCACGCCAATCGACACCGGGTGCCGCCGCCGTCTATCGCCAGTACTGAAGTGTTCAGGGACGCATCCATAAGCGCACCATTCACCATCTGGCCCTGGCCAGAAAGATCTATTCCATATTCAATGCAGGTTTGCCTTTGATGCCTTAAAAAACTGATGGGCGTTGTTGGCGTTGAACCAGAGACCCAAACGGCACGGCACGCAAAGCACCGAAGTCTGCCCAAGTTCACAAAACTGAATCAAAACTGTCATCTTGCTGTCTTGACCTTACGGCAGGTCGCTCTTGTCCATCCAAGGGGGATTTTCCATGACATACCGTGCTGCGTGCCTGACATCCGTCATCGCTCTGACAGCGTCGGCGGCTGCCGCTGACATGAATTTCAATCGCATTGCCTCGTTCCCGGTGGTGATGAACATGGCCGAGGGTGAAGATCGCAATCGCGAATCCAGCCCCGAGATCATCGACGCGACAGCAGATGGCATGACGCTGGTCTACACAGACAGCCCACTTGGCGCGATTGGCCGTATCGATATCGCCAACCCGTCTGACCCGCGCCCGTTAGGCAACATCGAACTTGGCGGTGAACCAACCAGCGTCGTCGTGATCGGCCAGACCGCTTTTGTCGGCGTGAACACATCCGAAAGCTACACCGCGCCATCGGGTATGGTTAAGGCCATCAATGTTGCGTCGGGCAACGAACTGGGCATGTGTGACATCGGTGGTCAGCCCGACAGCCTGGCCAAATCGCCCGATGGCACTTTCATTTCAATCGCGATCGAGAACGAGCGTGACGAGGTTTTGAACGACGGCATCATTCCACAATTGCCGGCTGGCAACCTTGTCATGATTGATGTGTCAGAAGCGGGCCTTGTCTGCGATACAATGCTTATGGCGGACCTGACCGGCTTGGCCGACGTAGCTCCGACAGACCCAGAACCCGAATACGTGCACATCAACAGTCTTGGCGAAACCGTCGTCAGCCTGCAGGAAAACAATCATATGGTTGTGGTCGCGCGGGACGGGTCCATTTTGAACCATTTTTCGGCTGGCGCTGTCGATCTTGAGAACATCGATGCCACAGATGAACGCGGCGCGCTGATCTTCACCGAAAGCCAGCCGGGTCGTTTGCGCGAACCCGATGCTGTCACGTGGATCGATGACCAGCACTTCGCCACGGCGAACGAAGGTGACTACGAAGGCGGATCGCGCGGGTGGACGATCTTCAACAAAGACGGGACGGTCGTTTACGAAAGTGGCACCGACTTTGAACATGCCATTATTCAGGTGGGCCATTACCCGGACAAACGCTCTGACAGCAAAGGCGTTGAACCTGAAAGCGTGACATTCGCAACGTTCAACGACACGCCCTACGTTTTTGTCGGTGCAGAACGCTCCAGCATCGTGGGTGTCTACAATGTCACCGATCCGGCGAACCCGGTGCTGGAACAGTTGCTGCCGTCGGGCGTTGGCCCAGAAGGCTACGTCACGATCCCGGACCGCAACCTGCTGGTCTCGGCCAATGAGGCGGACCTCATCGAAGACGGCGGCGCGCGGGCGCATGTGATGCTGTTTGAATATCAGGACGCGCCAGCGGTTTATCCGCATCTGATAAGCGCCGGGATGGAAGAGCTTACCGGTTGGGGCGCGATCTCTGGCATGGTGGCAGATGGCGAAGACATAGTTTGGGCCGTCAATGACAGCTTCTATGGCTATCAGCCCAGCATCTTCAAAATCGACGCGTCTCAAACGCCAGCTCAGATCACGGATGTGATCCGCGTGACCCGGTCCAATGGCGCACCTGCGCAGAAGCTTGACCTTGAAGGCATCACTCTTGACGGCGATGGTGGCTTTTGGGTGGCGTCCGAAGGGCGCACAGACCGGGTCATCCCGCATGCGCTGTATCACGTGAATGCCGACGGTCAGATCGAGGACGAAATCGGTCTGCCAGCAGAACTGATGGCTGTCGAGCGTCGTTTTGGCTTTGAAGGCATCACCAAAGTTGGCGACACGCTTTGGATGGCGGTTCAGCGCGAATGGAAAGATGACCCTGCGAACCACGTCAAACTGGTGGCCTACAACACCGATACCGAAGAATGGGGCGCTGTGCTCTATCAGAAAGCAGAGCCTGAAACAGGTTGGGTCGGCTTGTCAGAGATCACGCTGCATGGTGACTTTGTGTATGTCGTGGAACGCGACAACCAGCACGATTTTCGCGCTGTGACCAAGAAAGTCTACCGTATCCCGCTTTCTGAAATGCAGCCTGCGCCGCTTGGCGGTGACTTGCCAGTCGTGTCTAAAGAGCTTGTTCGCGACTTGCTGCCAGATCTGACATCAACCGGTGGCTATGTGCTTGATAAGGTGGAAGGACTGGCCATCACACCGTCAGGTGAAGCGTTTGTATCGACCGACAATGATGGGGTGGATGACCATTCGGGTGAGACGATGTTCTTCTCGATCGGGACTATTGCCAGCGGCAGCTAACAGCTTTTCATTTAAAGAAAGCCCGGCGTCTTTCGCTGGGCTTTTTTGTTTGAACGGGCCGAAACGCCTTCACGGAGAACGAACGCCGGTTTGTTCGTCATGCAGCGACGTTGATCTGTGTCGTCCATACCAGACCGAACAGCAAGAACGCTGCAGACAGCCCGCAGGCAATCGTGCGTACGGTGTTCCAGAAGGTCCAGCGCGGCAGGTATGTTTCTGTCCAGTAATCGCGTGTCGCCTGGGTTGAGACATCCATTTTGGCCAGTGTTTCGTTCATTGGAACGTTGAAGAAGACTGTGACCCCGAAGCACCCGATCACGTAGATCATTCCGGCCGCCAAAATGAATGAACCAGAGCTGTTGCCGACGTAAAAGCCGCCATAGACAGCAATCAGTAATGACATCGGCGCCATGCCGATGAACAGCACCATGAAGACCCAGCGAAACACTTCGCGATTGATGACCTGCATGGTGTCAACACCGCCAGTACCGGAAGCGTTCGCAAGCGACCGCATGATGAAATCGGAAAATGCGAGGAAGACACCGCCGATAAAGGCGTATGCAAGAACAGCGAATTGGAGCAGTAAAAGAAAGATCGGGGACATTGCGTGGGTTCCTTGGATAAAGCTGTGGGCTGCGGAGCATGAGGTGTCCCGCAGCGCGAAAATCATGCGGCCGACGGCCACGCGCCTGCCTGGGCAGCGGCTCTCGCGTAATCGGCGAAGTCACGCGGCGCGCGACCCAATACACGCTCTACCCCGTCGCAAACATGCGCGTTGCGCCCATCCAGCGTTTCACGCGCGATTGCTGTGAAGACATCGGCAACAAAGTCACCACCAGCTTGGGCGACGTTCGCGTGGAAATCCTCAAAGCTGATCGGGATGTGCTGGATCGGACGACCTATGCTTTGCGACAGCGTATCTGCCATTTCGGCAAAGCTCATCAAGCGCGGTCCCGTGACCTCATACAGCGCGCCTTTGTGGCCATCTTGGGTTAAGGCAGCGACAACCACATCGGCAATATCCTCTATGTCGATGATCGGTTCTTGGATCATGCCACCGGGCATTGGGAGTATGCCTGCCAGAATAGGGTCGCGCAGGTATCCTTCGCTGAAATTCTGTGCAAACCATGCTGCGCGGACCAATGTGTAGTCGAGACCAGAATTGCGCACGGCCTCTTCGCCAAGTTTTGCGTGGTGTTCACCACGGCCTGACAACAGCACAATGTGATCCAGTCCGGTGGTTTTTGCCGTCTCGCACAACGCCGCAACCTTTTCCACAGCGCCTGGAAACGCGAGATCTGGAAAATAGGTCACATATGCTTTGGAAACGCCTTCAAGGGCTGGGGCCCATGTTTCGGGGTCTTCCCAATCGAAAGGAATTGCCGCGCGCCGGGTGCCCAGGCGGACGTCCAAACCTTTCTGTTTCAGGCGAGTTGCGACGCGCGCCCCGGTTTTTCCGGTGGCGCCAATAACGAGGTATGTTTCGGTGTTCATGTTCAAATCCTTTTGGTGAAAGCCGCAGGCATTCGCAGTTTTGCGGCGTGGTTGGGCTTGAGTTTGTGAGTTGCGAATGACGGGGTGCGCCGACTGATGTGTCGCGGTTGCGTTATGCGCTCACATGCCAGGCGATAGACATTGCGCTGCCGCTCAGGACGATCATCAGCGAAAAGTAGACGGTGTAGAAATTCATCGGACATCTCCTTTGGTTTGGGTGATGTCCATCTTTTGGCTTAGGCAAAGCGTCTGGGTATTGACCGATCCTGCCGAGGTTTTGACCGTGACGGCCAAAACGCTGTTAGACGTGCAAACTGCCCTTTCGGTAAGTAGCCGGTGTGTGACCAACCCAGCGTTTAAACGCTCGGGTGAAGGAGCTTTGTTCTGAAAATCCAGTAAGAAATGCGATCTCGGACAAGGAATACCTGTCGTCGCGCAGCAATCCTTCGGCCAATTCGCGCCGTGTTTCTTCGGTCAGGGTTTGAAAGCTCAATCCATGCTCGGACAGTCGCCGATGATATGACCGCGCGCTATAGCCCAACCCGCGCGCAATATCGGCCATTTTGGGTAAACCTTCGCTGAGCGCTCGCGCGATGGCATCTTTGGTAATCGCTTCAAGCGTATTTTCCGCCGCGAGTTCAGACAGCTCTGCCTCAAGATGCGAGATCAGGAATTGGGTGAT
>ERZ1740067.2864-NODE-2864-length-10112-cov-7.937556_pt1 | contig 10112 bp, 9 predicted proteins | sample MGYA00581736_ERZ1740067 | MGnify/ENA primary metagenome ERZ1740067 (study PRJEB43018, sample SAMN04849236) | marine metagenome | isolation source: floating plastic debris | place: Pacific Ocean | collected 2008-08-27 | study: EMG produced TPA metagenomics... | reverse complement strand
CCTCAGCCTCGGCGGCGGTATCGTAAGTCACTTCATCCGACATCAACCGTCCTCGTAGACCACTTCAAGGCTTTCCTTCACGACAGCATTCTTGCCGCGCATGTCCTGATCGGTGGCGGGTTCCAGAACCACGTCGCCACCCGTCTCGGACGCATCGAACAGACCCAAAAGGCCGTCCTGATCCAAAGGCGCGGGGCGCATGGGCGGCGCTTCGGCCACGTTGTCACCAAGCGCGGCAAACAAGTCGCCCCATTGGCTCTCGGCCGTGCCAACAATCTGGTAATTCGCGGATTTCTTGCGCAGGTCATCGTCCTGCGGGATCGACGCAAGGATCGGAATATCGACTGCGTTCGCAAACGCCGCCGCTTCGCCCGTGCCGTCATCCTTGTTGATGACCAGACCGGCAACGCCCACATTGCCGCCCAGCTTGCGGAAATATTCCACCGCGGAACACACGTTGTTGGCGACGTAAAGCGATTGCAGGTCGTTCGACGCCACAAGGATCACTTTCTGAGCCATATCCCGCGCGATGGGCAGACCGAAACCGCCGCAGACAACATCTCCGAGGAAATCCAGGAGCACATAGTCAAAGTCCCAATCGTGGAACCCGAGTTTTTCCAGTAGTTCAAAGCCATGGATGATCCCCCGGCCGCCGCAGCCACGCCCGACCTCGGGGCCGCCCAGCTCCATCGCGAAGACACCGCCGCGCTTGAAGCACACGTCGCCGATCTTCACTTCTTCGCCCGCCAGCTTTTTCTTGGTCGAGGTCTCGATGATCGTGGGGCAGGCTTTGCCGCCGAACAACAGGCTGGTCGTATCCGATTTCGGATCGCAGCCGATCAACAGAACGCGTTTGCCCTGCTCGGCCATCATGTGGCTGAGATTGGCAAGCGTGAAGGATTTGCCGATGCCGCCTTTGCCGTAGATCGCGATGATCTGCGTTTTGCTGGTCGGCTCTTCCATGGGCACTTCCAGCGTGGCCTCTTCATTGGCCTCGTCACGCAGGCGCTGGTCAAAGTCTTTGAGATTCGGGACATCGAGGGTCATGCGACACCTTTCCAATCGAGGATCATTTTCAGGCAGGCGGGGTCCGTGAAGGCTTGCTCGTAAGCTGCCGTCGCATCTGCCGCCTTGTTCGTGTGGGTAATCAGACCGCCCAGCGACAGCGCACCGCTTTCCACAAGCGTGCGCGTGGCCAGCAGATCATCAGGCTGCCATTCTGCAGCGATGCGCAGACGCGCTTCCTTCATAAAGGCGGGCGGGAACGCGAAGCTGAGCGGTGCGGTGTAGAATCCGGCTAGCACAATCTCTCCGCCGCGTGCGATGCGCCCGATCAGACTGTTCAGCAAATCACCGTTGCCAGAGGCATCATATATAGATGTGTAATCGCGGCGCTCATCCTCATCGGGATGGATGCACTCATAGCCCTCTGCACCGGTCCGACGATCCGCATCAATTTCCCAAACCATCGGCGCGGGTGCACCGGCAGCAATCGTCAAACGCGCCAGCAAGCGGCCCAGCACGCCATGCCCCACGATCAGATCGGGGGTTTGTTTGTTCAGCCCCGCCATCGCGTGCCGCGCCGTTGCGGCCAGGGCAAGCAACGCGCCCTCTGCCCCAAGACCAGCGTCGATCCGGGTCACACGATCCGCTGCGGTGACCAACCGGCGGGTCGCCCCACCAAACAGGCCAAACGCATCCTCGTAGCAATTGGCGCCCGGCACGAAAACGCGGTCGCCTATAGTATAATGTGTATCCGCCCCGGCCTCGACGACTTCGCCGACGGCCTCATAGCCAGGGACCAGCGGATAGCCCATGCCGGGAAACGGCGGCATCTCTCCGGTCCAGAAAAGCTTTTCGGTTCCGGTGGAAATACCCGAATGGGAAATCTCGACAACCAGATCATCCGCACCCGGCGCTTTCAGCGCGAGCGTATCAAGGCCGAGGTCTTTCGGGCCCTTCAATATGACGGACGTGGTGTGCACCGGATGGCTCCCCCTTTTGGCGGTGGCGCGTCCCGCGCGAGTCGGGAAAAGACTCGGGTTGGGACGTATTATCATAGTGTCAGTTTAACCTGACACTTTTGACTGTCAATCTAAATAGACATTCTGTGCTGTAATTTTAGTCAGACAGTCTTGTGCGCAATGACAGCACTGGTCACGAAAGGCCGCGGTGCTTTCGGAACCTCAACACGCCCGAACCCGGCGCGCCTGCAAATATCGGATATTTCGGCACAAGACCGCGTGCGACCGGTGCGCATCGCCATCGTATAGAACGCGAAGTAAACATCGCCTGCGCGCGAGCCCAGCATCGGCTCACTGATCACCAGCCGTCCGCCATCGGGTAAACTGTCAAAGCATTTAGACATCAGATCGGCGACAGTCGCGTCCGCGTGATCATAAAGAACCCGAATCAAGGAGATCGTGTCGGCCCCGTCCGGCAGCGGATCATCCCGAAACGAGCCAGACGTGATCGTCGTCCGACCCGCCATGCCAGCCGCCTCAAACCGCGCGCGGGCCTCCGGCACCACAGCAGGCAGATCAAATAGCGTCACCGGCAGCTTGGGATAAAGCGCGCCGACCTCCGCCAGAAACGCGCCCGTCCCACCGCCGATATCGAGCAGGTGATCAGTGCCTTTGAAGGGCACCATCCGCAACGTATCTTCGGCGACCAACTGCTGACTTTCGGCCATCAGATCAGAATAGGTCTGGGCCGTCTCCGGATCCTCCGCAGCGCCTGCGCCAAAGACGTAAGGCCAGAAGTCCGCCAGCTCCGTCTTCGTCTCACCGCGCAAGAACGCCGCTGGATCCTCAAGATCACGATAGAGCACCCGGTGGTGCTTGATCATCTGCGCCAATCCCGGCACACCGATCAGCGCAGCACCCTTCTGGGTCAATGAATAGGTGCCGCGCTTTTGCGCAAGCAGATCAAGCGCGGCACCCGCCCTCAACAGAACACCCATTCTGTTTTCGGGAATCGAAGCGCAGTGGGCCAGTTGCGCGGTGGTCATCGGTCGTTGCAACAACGCCTCCAGCACCTCCAGCTCGACCAGAGCCATCAACGTTTGTGAGTGAACGAACCCCGCGACCAGATCGAACATCGCCTCGCCGTCACGGCGGGCCTTGTCGCGGGTCAGTGGAAATTTCGCGGCCCACTTCTGAAACTTGCGCGAGGCGACCAAGCGGTTGCGCCATCCGGTCAACGACGCTTTGGGTTTCGGCAAAGGGGTCGGCTGGGCGATATCCGCCATGGTCTCAGGCGCGGTTCACAGCAGGCGCGACCGGCGTCAGTCGTTCGGACTGCGCGCGCACCATCTTGGCCAAAGCCGCCTCGCCGGGGCAGGACGGGATCGACGCAATCGCGCCACCCAGAATGTCTTTCAGGTGTTGGATCGCCCCTTGCACGCCAAACTCGCTGACCGCGTTGGGCCGGTCATGCAGATCGTCCTGACCGGCAGGCTTGCCCAACGTCTCTGCATCATAAAGCGCGTCGCGCAGATCGTCTGCGACCTGAAACGCCTCGCCAATCCGCGCACCCAGTTCTTCCCAAGGCTCCGCATCTTGCCCCGCAGCCACAGCACCCATCTGGGTCGCGGCAATAAACAAGGCGCCCGTCTTGGCACGGTGATACGCGCGCAGATCAACCTTGTCCTCGCTCTCCCAACCTTGGCCCGCGCAAATACCGTTCGGCATGCCCGTGCGATGCGCCAAGGTCTGAATCAGGTTCACAGCCCGCATCGGATCCGTTCCGGCCGCCTTCGCCAAAACCTCGAACGCCAGCACGATCAGGCTATCGCCTGTCAGCAGCGCAATCGGTTGATCCCATTCCTTATGCACCGTCGGTTTGCCGCGCCGGATATCGGCATCGTCAAAGCAGGGCATGTCGTCATGGACCAAAGACGCGCAGTGGATCAGCTCCAACGCGGCGGCGGCGGCATTGCTCAGCTCCGGGCGGTCATCGCCACAGGCCAAAGCGACCGACATTAATATAGTAGGCCGAATGCGTGCCCCACCGGGCGTCACCGCGTAGTTCAACGCGGCGGACAGTTTCGGAGGGGCAACGCCCCCCTGCCCCATCCCAATCGCTGAGGAAATCGCGGATTCGATACGGTCTGAAAGCGGCATGTCTGGTCCTTACATCAAGGTGTCAACAAAGTGCGACACTATATGTGTAAACTATACTGGACACATTGCCTGTCAGAGTCAACAATCACCACATGGATAGCCCCCTTGAGTCGCGAGACTCAGTCCTCATCATTGGCGCCGGTATTGCCGGTCTCGCCACAGCCTTGCGGTTGGCCCATTCCGGGCTGGCCGTAACCGTTCTGGAACGCGCAAGTGACGTGGGCGGCAAGATGCGCACCCTGCCTTCAGACGCAGGCCCGGTCGACGCAGGCCCCACCGTGCTGACCATGCGCCCCGTCTTCGAAGAGCTGTTCGAAAGCGTCGGCGAAACCCTCTCGTCACACCTGACGCTGATCCCCGAAACGATCCTCGCCCGCCACTGGTGGCACGACGGCTCGACGCTTGACCTGCACGCCGACCCCGCCGCATCCGAAGCCGCGATCGAGGAGTTCGCAGGCCCCCGCGCCGCATCCGACTTCCGCCGCTTCTCTGCCAAGATGAAAGCGCTCTACGAGGCGTTCGACGCGCCCATGATGCAATCGGCGACCCCCTCGCAGTTCGACCTCACGATGCGCGTGCTGCGCCAGCCATCTCTGATCGCCGCGATGCAACCGCATCTCACCCTCGCCCAGTCCCTCAGACGCGCGTTCCGCGACACACGCCTCGCCCAACTTTTCGGGCGCTACGCCACTTACGTCGGCGGCTCTCCCTTCGCCGCCCCTGCTCTGCTGGGCCTCATCGCGCACTCCGAGGCGCGCGGCGTCTGGCGCGTTCAGGGCGGCATGCACAGGCTCGCCCAAACGCTCCGTCAGCTTGCCGAAACACGTGGCGCGAGGTTTATCACAAACGCCGATGTCATCCGTTTTGAGGTGCAACAGGCTCGCATTTCCGCCGCCCACACCGCTAACGGCGCACGCTACACCGCGCAAAGCGTCGTCTTCAACGGTGATCCGCGCGCGCTGGCGACCGGCCTGCTCGGCGACAGCACCAAACACGCCGTCGCCACCAAAGCCACCGAACCGCGCAGCCTGTCCGCCTATGTCTACGCCTTCGCGGCGAAACCGGATGGTCCCGACCTGCACCATCACAACGTCTTCTTCGCGCGCGACCCCCGCGCCGAGTTCGACCCGCTCGCCCAGGGCCACATGCCCGACGATCCAACTCTCTATATCTGCGCTCAAGACCGTGGCACCGGCACCGCGCCGCCCGGCCTTGAACGCTTTGAAATCATTATGAACGGCCCGCCCCGCGACGGCGCCGTCAGTCAGGAGATACCCCAATGTCAAACGAAGGTTTTCGAGACACTCGCCCAATTCAATTTGACGTTTACCCCGAGGCCACCGCCCGAAACCCTGACGACGCCCGAAGGGTTCAACAGCTTGTTTCCGGCCAGCCAAGGCTCCCTTTACGGGCGCAGCCCGCATGGGCTGACGGCATCGCTCGCAAGACCGACAGCGCGCTCGAAGATCGCCGGGTTGTATCTGACGGGCGGCGGAGCGCATCCGGGCGCGGGGATCCCGATGGCGACCCTCTCCGCCCGGCATGCGGCCGAGGCGATCTTGCAGGACCGAACTTCAACCTCGACGTCGCCGAAAATGGCTACGCGTGGTGGTATGTCGACGGCATCTGCGAAGATGGCTCCCGCGCGATCTCGATCATCGGCTTCATAGGCTCGGTCTTTTCGCCCTGGTACCGCTGGTCAGGCCGCAAATCGCCCGACAACCACTGCTGCATCAACGTCGCCACCTACGGCAAAGGCGGGCGTTTTACGATGACCGACCGGGGCCGCGATGCCCTGAAGCAAACAAACGAGACCTTCACCGTCGGCCCGGCGTCGATGCGGTGGGAGGACGGCAAACTGGTGATCGACATCAACGAGGTGTCCAGCCCGCCGCTGATCTCGCGTGTCCGGGGCCGCGTAATCGTGACGCCGACCGCTGTTACGCAAGTCGAACTGCCGCTGACCGACGACGGCACCCATGTCTGGCGCCCCTTCGCCCCCTCCTCGCATATCCGCGTCGAGCTGGACCGCGAGGGCTGGGAATGGGAAGGCCACGGCTATTTTGACGCCAATTTCGGCACCCGCGCGCTGGAACAGGATTTCAACTACTGGACCTGGGGCCGCTACCCGGTCGAAGACGGCTCCGTCTGTTTCTACGACGCCACCCGCCGCGACGGCAGCAATCTGGCCATCGGGGTGCATTTCGACCATGACGGCAACGCCCGCGTGATGAATGCACCGCCCAAAGTCCGCTTCCGCCGCTCCCTCTGGGGGGTTCGCCGCGAAACGCGCGCTGATGCCGGCTATAAACCGCGGCAGGTCAGAAGCATGCTGGACGCGCCGTTCTATTCCCGCTCTGCCGTGAAAATTCAATATGGGGGCGAGGAAACCGTGGGTGTGCACGAGGCGCTTGATCTGAACCGCTTCCGTGGCCCGTGGCTGATGCCGATGCTGGCTGTCCGCGTACCCCGCCGCAAAGGCTGGCGATTTTAACCAGCGGCCGACGCCTTCGGCGAGAGTACTTCGACACAGATGAGAGCAATTAAGGTTAACATACACTTAAGGCTTCTTTTGTGCATAAATACTCTAAATCCCGTCAGGCGGTTTGGGTAACATCGTCCGGGTTCATTTTCCAGACGGCGGCATTCAAAGCCCCTGCCACAGTAACCCAAAGCAAATACGGTGCCATCAACCACGCCGCGACAGTGTTGAGCATTGAGAAGGCGACAAGCGTTCCCAGAACCGAGATCCACAAACAGACAAGAACAACCATCCCTGCCTTGATCCGCTTCAGTCCAAAAAACACCGGCGTCCAGAGTGCGTTCAACCCGATTTGGAGTGCCCAGAAGGCCATGCCCATCGCGTTACCGTCCATCACAGCAACCAATGTCGCCGCATAAGCGCTCATCAGATAAAGCGTTGTCCACGCGACCGGAAACATCCAATCCTTGGGTGTCCAGACCGGTTTGCGCAAATCGCGGTACCATTTGTCAGGCGGAAACATAGAGCCTGTTGCAGCCGCAGCGCAACACGCGGCAAGGAAAACGACGAAGATTGACCAGTCCATGAGGACATCCAATTCTGATGGCTTCCGTTATAAACTAGCGCATGATCGTTAAGGTTCCAACACCCGCCGTTGGGCGTCTTGCGCTTTCAACGTGGCGAAGATGCCGACCAGCTCGCCGGCCCGCCCGTCGCCCCAGGCGCCTTGGGGGGCATCACGGCGCGCTGCCGCATCAACCAGAAACGCCACTTCCGGCAAGGGTGCGGCGTAGATCACAGCAGATTTCGGCAAGACCATCGTGGCCCCCGCACTCATGGCTGCTTGCGTGATCCAACCCATCTTTTGCGCCTTTGACGTATGCGCGCGGGTTGAAATGCTGTCGCATCCCGCACGCCGCACTTCGCGGCCAATCCCGGCATAGATGTAGCTTGCCGCGTATATCCCAAGCCGCGCGCTGCGGGGCAATCCCGCGATCCCAGCCTCGGCGCGCATGTAAAGCCGATCTGCTGCGTTCAGCAGTTTGCGCACGACATCGCGCAGCGCATCAGTTGGCAGCGGATCGCGCAGCATTAGCTCCAGATCGACGCCCGTCTCCTCCAACCAGTCGAGCGGCAGGTACACACGCCCCGCGCGGGCATCCTCGCCCACGTCGCGGGCAATGTTCGTCAGCTGCATCGCAACACCCAGGTCGCAGGCCCGCGCCAGCGCATCGGGGTCGCGCACGCGCATCAGCACGCACATCATCGCACCCACGGCGGAGGCCACGCGCGCGGAATAGGAATAGACGCCGGACAGGGTCTGATAGCGTCGCTCCACCGCATCCCATGCAAGCCCTTCCAGCAACGCCTCCGGCAATTCGCGCGGCATCTCGAAATCCTCGATGATTGCGGCAAAGGCCCGATCCGCAGGCGCATTCCGAGGCGCACCGTTATAGCATTTCTCCAACCGCTCGTTCAGCGACAGAACGGCGCCGCCCTTGTCTTGATGCAGATCGACCGCATCATCGGCCAAGCGGCAAAACGCGTATAGCGCCAGCGCAGGATCACGCACTTTCGAAGGCAACAGTTTTGACGCTGCATGAAACGACAGTGACCCGTGCCGGATCGCGCGTTCACAATGCTCAAGATCGCGTGGATCAATCATTCCGCCGCCACTTTCAACACTGTTTCCATCGGGGCAGTTTCCACAGAAATCGTCTCAACATCCGGTACCAGCTTGGCCAGCACCTCAGCACTGGACACAACACCGGGAACGCCCGCGCCCGGATGCGTCCCCGCCCCGACCAGGAACAGGCCCTTCGCCTCTTCACTCACGTTATGAGGCCTGAACCACGCGCTTTGCAAAATCCGCGGCTCAAGCGAGAAACCCGACCCATTAGGCGACAGATACCGGTCGCGGAAATCCTCGGGCGTAAAGACAACCTCGGTCGACACATGCTCCCGAAACCCGGGGATCGTCTTGTCAATCTCAGCCGCGACCTTGTCCTTGTAGACCTCCATCTCGGACGCCCAATCCACAGGGTTTTCATGCCCCAGATGCGGCACAGGCGACAGAACATAGAACGTGTCATCCCCCTCGGGCGCGACGCTTGGGTCGGTCACAGAAGGCCGGTGGATGTAAAGGCTCATGTCATCCGACAGCTTGCCCTTGATGAAGATGTCCTTCAGCAGCCCTTCATAGCGCGGCGCATTGGTAATCGTGTGGTGCCCCACATCGGCCCATTTCCCGCGGGTGCCTTTGGTGCCGAAGTACCAAACGAACAGCCCCATGGACCACCGCTTGCGCTTCAGTTTCGCGTCGGTCCAGCGCTTGCGCCCATAATTGCGCAGCAGCCGCGAATACGTATGCCCCGCATCGGCATTGCTGACGACAAGCGGCGCGATCACCTGCGCCCCATCGACCATGCGCACGCCTTGCACAGCACCGTCCTTCACCACGATTTCGTCCGCTTCGACGCCCAACTGGATAGAGCCGCCCTGCTCACGCACAACCCGCGCCATCCCATTGGCAATCGCCTGCACACCGCCCATGGCGTAATGCACGCCGAACTGCTTTTCGAGGTATCCGACAAGCGCATACATCGACGTCACATGCCGCGGATCGCCCCCGATGAACAGCGGATGAAACGACATCGCCATGCGCAAGCGGTCATCCTTGAAGCGCCGTTTCGCCAGCCCAAGGATTGACCGATCCGCGCGCAGCACCCCAAAGGTCGGCAGGACTTTCAGCGTGTCCCACAGCTTATGCATCGGTTTCGCAACCATGCCTTCAAAGCCGACGACATAGCGTTTCCGTCCGTCCTCCAGGAATTTGCGGTAGCCTTTCACGTCACCAGGCGATAACCGCGCAACCTCCGCCTCCATCGCGGCGGTGTCCTGCCGCGCGGTGAACGTCGATCCGTCCGGCCAACGCACCTCGTAAAACGGGTCCATCGGGCGCAGGGCGATATCATCGTGAAAATCCCGCCCGCAAGCGCGCCACAAATCCTCATAGACCTGCGGAACCGTGATAATCGTCGGCCCCAGATCAAACCGGTGCCCATCCTGACTGATCGACGAGCCGCGCCCCCCGACCACATCCAACCGCTCCAACACGGTGACGCGGTACCCCTTCGCCCCCAGCCGCATCGCGGAGGACAGACCGCCAAGCCCGGCGCCAATCACAATGGCATGGGGGCGCTCGGAAACAGGAGTGAGAGAAGTCATGGCGACAGCCTTTGGCAAAGTGTCTATTTTTATTTACATATGATCCTATGCCAGTCAGATCAAAGGGCAAAGACCTCTTTTCTATTTCACAGAATAATGTAAGCTAAAGTTGACACTCTTTGTGGAGAAAGAGGTATTTATGACGCAAACAGTCAGTCTCAGCTTCTTCCGATTCGCCTCGCCACTGGATCGGATCTGGGCATTTACCATGATGGGCGCGGCCCGATTCGCGCTTCCAAAGGTCCCCGACCTGCAATTCTGGAAGCTTTGCGGCTCGG
>ERZ1740067.2863-NODE-2863-length-10115-cov-11.572664_pt1 | contig 10115 bp, 7 predicted proteins | sample MGYA00581736_ERZ1740067 | MGnify/ENA primary metagenome ERZ1740067 (study PRJEB43018, sample SAMN04849236) | marine metagenome | isolation source: floating plastic debris | place: Pacific Ocean | collected 2008-08-27 | study: EMG produced TPA metagenomics... | reverse complement strand
CCTCCATCGCGGGCGGGCCGACCTTGCCATAGCCGGGCGCGAGCGCGCCGTCCCACACCTGGATATCTTGGTCATCCACTTTGGCGGCACCCTCATAAAGTGTCGTCAGGCGCAGCATAATGCGCCTGAGGCGTGCGTTTTGGACGTCTGCCGCTCGGCGCACGCAGCTTCCATAGACTGGGGCCGTGTGCCCTACCCCGCGTAGTCCCGCCAATAGGCCTGAATGGGTTGACCCACTGCCGGATGCCACAATGAACGCGTCGAAATCATCGCGCTGTTTCAGGATTTCGTGGGCCGCATCGACATAGCCCAAAGCCCCCAGCGGCGGGTGGGTTTCACCAAGATGGATCACATAAGGCCGCTTTCCTTCGGCGCGCAGGTCACTGGCCCGAGCCTCTAGCGCGCGGTCCGCGCCAGCCTCGTCTTCGCCTTCGGGGTAGGTTATGATTTCGGCCCCCAGAAGCTGGTTTAACAGAACGTTGCCGGAGGCTGCATAGACCGGAGACTTCGTGTCGACGCGCTGTTCAAGTTGCACGACGCAGTCAAGGCCAAGCGTATTCGCAACCGCCGCAGCGATACGGACGTAGTTCGACTGCACCGCGCCTGTGATCAGAATGGTGTCCGCGCCCTGTTCGAGCGCGTCGCCGAAATAGTATTCCAGCTGCCGCGATTTGTTGCCGCCAAAGCTGGGCCCCGCGAGGTCATCGCGTTTAACGAAGAGCTCGATCCCGAGATGGTCAGACAGCCGGGACAGGCGTTGAAGCGGTGTGGCGGTCTCTACGATGCGATGTACGTCCATACCGAAGCCTAGCACCGGCGCTGCGGTCAGCGCCAGTTGCACAGGTTAGACGTAGCGGTTCACGATGTTTTCCAACCGCTCTTGCCGACCAGAGCGCGGAGCTGGGTCAATCTTGCCTTGCGAGACATGATCAAAGTAGCCGTCCAGCCCGCCCTTGAGCATCTCTTGCACATGCGCCGCGTCCCAACCGCTGTAACGGTCAGTGCGGGCCGCTTCGAGATCGCCGTCCTCTGACATGGCCGCCGCTGCTTTCAGGCCACGCGCGCAGACATCCATCGCGCCCACATGCGCCGCGACAAGGTCTTCGGGATCAAGCGACTGGCGTCGCAACTTGGCGTCGAAATTGGTGCCACCGGTGGTGAACCCGCCCGCCTTGAGAACTTCGTAATAGGCCAAAGCAACCTCAGGGACGTTGTTGGGGAATTGGTCGGTGTCCCAACCGGATTGATAGTCATTGCGGTTCATATCGATGGAGCCGAACACGCCAAGCGACGCGGCAAGCGCGAGTTCGTGTTCAAACGAATGGCCTGCAAGGATCGCGTGGCCCTGTTCGATGTTCAGTTTGACCTCACCCTCAAGCCCGAAGTCCTTGAGAAAGCCATACACTGTGGCGACGTCATAATCGTATTGGTGTTTCGATGGCTCTTGCGGTTTAGGTTCGACAAGGATCGTGCCGTCAAACCCGATCTTGTGTTTGTATTCGACCACCATCTGCAAAAAGCGCCCGGCATTGTCGCGCTCCCGTTTGAGATCGGTGTTCAGAAGGGTCTCATAACCTTCGCGCCCGCCCCACAGAACGTAGTTTTCACCGCCCAGTTTGTGCGTTGCGTCCATGCAGGTTTTGACCGTTGCAGCCGCGTAGGCAAACACGTCTGGGTCCGGGTTGGTCGCGGCCCCTGCCATGTATCGGCGGTGGGTGAAGAGGTTCGCCGTCCCCCAAAGCAGCTTTGGCCCACCCGCCGACATCTTTTCCCCGATATAGTCGACGATGGCTTCGAGGTTGCGGGTGGTTTCCGCGAAATCAGCGCCTTCGGGACGGATGTCAGCATCGTGGAAGCAGAAGTAGGGCTGGCCGAGGATGTCAAATAGCTCAAAGGCCACATCGGCTTTCATCCGCGCGAGGTCCATCGTGTCGCCAAACCACGGACGTTCGAATGTGGGGCCGCCAAACGGATCGCCGCCGGGCCACGCAAAGCTGTGCCACCACGCGACGGCGAAGCGCAGATGGTCCTCCAACCGCTTGCCCATCACCACCTCATCCGGGTTGTAGTGGCGGTAGGCAAGAGGCCCACCGTCGAGGCCCTCGTATCGGACCTTTTCCAGGCCGTTGAAAAAATCGGTCATGACAGCTCCTTCAGGGCGACATAAAGCGACCTGTAGCGGTCGTAGGCGGATTGAAAGTGATCGAACAAAGCGGGAGTGGGGTCCACAACCCTTTGAATTTCCGGGGGTGCCAGCGTTTCTGGCCCGACGTGACCCGCCGCCATCATCCCGAGGCGCGCGGCACCAAAGGCTGCGCCGAAATCGCCGTCTTTAGGCACCGCGATGGGCAGGTTTAGGACGGTGGCGATGACGTTAAGCCAATAGTCCGACCGTGATCCGCCGCCCACTGCGGTAAGCTGGGACGGCGCGCCGCCGGTGTTGCGCATTGCCTCAAGGCTGTCGCGGAATGCGAAGGCCACACCTTCGAGCACGGCACGTGTTGCGGCTTCGCGGTCTGTGGCGTGTTCCAGTCCGACGAACGATCCACGGATACGGGCGTCATTGTACGGCGTGCGTTCGCCACCGAGGTAAGGGAGGAACATCGTCCGACCGGGCGCTTGCAATGAGCCAAGACTTTCGGTCAGCGCGGCGGGCGTTGTGCCCGTCAGACCCGCGAACCATGCGAGAGAATCCGTTGCAGAAAGGATGACACCCATCTGGTGCCATGTGTCGGGCAGCGCGTGACAGAATGTGTGCAAGGCGGTTTCCGGATCCGGGGCATATCCGCCGGACGCCGAGAAAAGCACGCCAGAGGTGCCGAGCGACAGAAACGCTTCACCGGGTTTGGAGACACCAACGCCGACGGCCGAGGCCGCGTTGTCGCCCGCTCCACCGGCGACGGGCGTCCCCGCAGGCAGACCGAACTCCGACGCAATCTGAGGTCTCAGTCCGCCAGAGGTGGCACTGCCTTCGACAAGGCGTGGCATGTGGTCCAGACCAAGGTCGGTTGCCGCAAGCAGCGCCTCTGACCAGTTCCGTTTGGATGGGTCGAGCCAGGCCGTGCCGGAAGCGTCGGACATGTCAGACACGTATTCGCCGGTGAGCCATAGTCGCAAATAATCTTTGGGCAGCAGTACTTTGGCCACCTTTTTGAACGTATCCGGTTCATTGTTGCGCGCCCAGACCAGCTTTGGCGCGGTGAAGCCTGGGAAGACGATATTGCCGGTCTTGGCCCGGAACCTTGGATCGGCGTCTAACTTCGCTGCTTCTAAATGGCTGCGGGTGTCGTTCCACAGCATGCAGGGCCGCAGCACCGCATCGGATGCGTCCAACAGCGTGGCGCCGTGCATTTGTCCAGAAAGACCTATCCCTTTGACACCCGACAGATCGTTTGAGGCCGCCAGCCGCTTGAGCGCTTGTGTGGTTGCGGAAATCCAGTCTGCCGGGGCTTGTTCGGACCACCCAGGCGCAGGCCGCGACACCTCAAGCGATGCGTTGGCCGTCGCCACCAGCGACTGGTCCTCTGCAATCAGCAGGGCTTTGACGCCGGACGTCCCAAGATCAATCCCGATGTACATCAGCCTTCGAGCGAGACCCAAGCCGCATTGCGGGCTGACGACCGAACGCACGCATCCACAAACCGCACCCCGGCCAGGCCGTCCATAACGGTCGGATAGATGCCATCTGCTGGGGGTTCCGTTCCATTGGCCTGCGCCATGATCGCGTCTGCGGCTTCGCTGTAGATGTTGGCAAAGCCTTCGAGATATCCTTCGGGGTGGCCCGGAGGAACCCGAGACATACGCGTAGCTGCCTCGCCCGCACCTGCACCGTTGCGGGTGATCAGACGCTTGGGTTCCCCGAATGGCGTGTACCACAGGTAATTCGGATCCTCTTGCGCCCATTCGAGGCCGCCCTTGGTGCCATACACCCGCAGTTTGAGCGCGTTCTCGTTGCCCGGGGCCACTTGCGAACACCAGAGCATCCCGCGCGCGCCACCTTTGAAGCGCATCAAGACGTGGCCGTTGTCGTCGACCTGACGGCCCGGCACGAAGGCTTGCAGGTCGGCGGCAAGGGATTCAGCCTCTAGCCCGGTGACAAAACTGGCGAGGTTAAACGCGTGGGTGCCGATATCCCCCGTTGATCCTCCTGCCCCCGATTGCGCTGGATCGGTGCGCCAATCGGCCTGTTTGAAATGCACTTCCTCGGTAAGCCAGTCTTGGGCGTATTCAACCTGAACGACCCGCAATTCACCGAGGTCGCCGTTTGCGACCATCTCACGCGCCTGCCGGATCATGGGATAGCCGGTGTAGTTGTGCGTCAGGACAAACAGCGCGCCTGAGGACTCTGCCGCCTTCACCAGCTTCTTGGCATCCGCAAGGGTCGAGGTCAGAGGTTTGTCGCAGATCACATGGATGCCGCGTTTTAGGAATTCGCGCGCGACCGGGTAGTGCATGTGGTTCGGCGTGACGATGGACACCGCCTGGATGCCGGTCTTGAGCCGCGCCTCACGTTTGGCCATTTCGACATAATCGTCATAGGCGCGGTCTGGCGCGACGCCAAGATCGGCGGCCGAGGCGCGGGACTTTTCCGCGGTTGAGCTAAACGCCCCGGCAACAAGTTCATACCGGTCGTCAATGCGCGACGCGATGCGGTGGACCGCGCCGATAAAGGCGTCACGGCCCCCACCGACCATGCCCAGTCTAATGCGTGGTGGGCGTTGTTCCGAAGTTCCGTCGATTGGCATAGTCTGTCCCCCTCAGATACCCAGCATGCGCCGGTTGGCAGCGTCGTCGGTTCCGCCGCCTGCGAAATCGTCGAACGCGGTTTCGGTCACGCGGATGATGTGATCGCGGACGAATTGCGCCCCTTCGCGGGCGCCGTCTTCGGGGTGTTTGAGACAGCATTCCCATTCAACCACGGCCCAGCCGTCAAAGTCGTTTGCCGCCATCTTGGAAAAGATCGCACCGAAATCGACTTGCCCATCGCCAAGCGAGCGGAACCGCCCTGCCCGGTCCACCCAGCTTTGGTAGCCGGAATAGACCCCCTGACGCCCTGTCGGATTGAACTCGGCATCTTTGACGTGGAACATCTTGATCCGGTCTTTGTAGATGTCGATGTTGTCGAGGTAATCGAGGCATTGCAGCACGTAGTGGCTGGGGTCGTACAGCATGTTGCAGCGCGCGTGCCCGTTCAGCCGTTCAAGGAACATCTCAAACGTCACCCCGTCATGCAGGTCTTCGCCTGGGTGGATTTCGTAGCAAACGTTGACGTCGTTCTCCTCGGCATGATCGAGGATCGGACGCCACCGCGCGGCAAGCTCATCAAACGCGGCTTCCACCAGCCCGGCTGGCCGTTGCGGCCATGGGTAAACATAGGGCCATGCGAGCGCGCCAGAGAACGTCACGTGTTCCCGAATGCCGAGGTTGGCTGAGGCGGAGATCGCTTTTTTGACCTGATCGACCGCCCATTCCTGCCGGGCCTTGGGATTGCCATGCACGCTTGGGTCGGCAAAGCCGTCAAATGCTGTGTCATAGGCCGGGTGCACCGCCACAAGCTGACCCTGCAGGTGGGTGGACAGTTCCGTCACCTCTACCCCGTTTTCGGCGGCCTGCCCTTTGAACGTGTCGCAATAGTCTTTGCTCTCTGCGGCGGTTGTCAGGTCAAACAACCGGTCGTCCCAGCTGGGCACCTGCACGCCAGCATAGCCGCAATCGGCAGCCCATTTGGTGATCGCGTCCCACGAGTTGAACGGCGCGTCGTCTCCGGCGAATTGCGCTAGGAAGAGCGCGGGGCCTTTGATGGTTTTCATGACATGTCCTCCCTTAATCCCGTCTTTCTGCGGGCATGTTTTCACGCAGGTAGATATCGATGCGGATCCGCTCCTGCGTGTCGTCGTATGGCAAACGGTCACTGGTCGCGCGCAAGAGCCGGATGGCGGACCGCACGATGTGACCGGTGTCTTGTGAGATGATTGCGTCGAACACGCCGTCGGACAGCGCTGCGCGCGAGCTTGCGGTTAGTTCGTGGGCGACCACGACCAAATCGTCCTGCCGCCTGCTTTTGACTAGAAAGCTGATCAAGCCGGGATTGCCTGCCGCGGACGAGTAGACACCGACAATGTCGGGGTATGCGTCAAAAACGTCGGGCAGGATCTTGCGGATCAATTCGGGATCGTCGCGTCCTTCGACCGATGCGAGCACGTTGAGGTTGGGAAAGGATTCCGCAATGACGGCGTCAAACCCTTTGCGGCGTTCAAGGTGATCGCGGGCAAGCCTTGATCCGGTGATCACCAGCACACGGCCTGATTTGCGCACAAACCGGCCCATAAGCTGCGCGGCGGTGCGTCCCGCAGCAACGTTGTCGATGCCGACAAAGTGGTCCCGGTCAGAGCTTGGGAGGTCGGCGACCAGCGCCACCACTGCGATACCGCGTGTTCGAGCGCGTTTGACAGCGTCACGAATGGCAGGGGTTTCAGGGCCAAAGACAGCCACACCGTCGGTGCGGTCCGCATCAAGGCTGTCCAGCGTTTTGACGATGGCTTGCGGATCAAAGAGCGGGACTTTGGTTTCGCTGACCAAGACCCGTTCATGGAGCAGCTTGGCCCCTTGTTGGGCCACCTGATGTTCCATCGCGGCCACAAATTCATTGCTTGTGTCTGGTAGGACAAATACGAAGTTGAGAAATCGACGCCGCGCCAGATTGGCCGCAGCCGCATCGCGGACATAGCCCAGTTCGGCGATGGCGTTGTTGACCTTTTCAATGGTCACAGACCGGACGCCGGGCCGCGCGTTCAGGACGCGATCAACGGTCGCCAAGGACACACCCGCGACGCGGGCGATGTCATTGACCGTTGGCTTTGGGCCAGACGTGACGTCCTGCTTGTTCAAACCGTGCTACCCCGCAACCGACCGGGCCAAACCTTCGAACACCAACGCCACAGCTTCGGCGCCCGGGTCGTTGTGGCCTTTGAGGTTGTCGGACGGCACATATGCCGCGCGTCCGGCCTTGGCTTTGTGGATGGAGGCTGTGCTGTCTGCGCCCGAACGCGCGGCGGCGGCAGCAGCTTCGAGACCGTTTTCCAGTTCTGCCAGCGCTGGCGCCAGCGCATCGATCATGGTGCGATCGCCCACAGTTGCACCGCCAACGTCACTGACCCGTTTCATGCCGGCCATCAGCGCCTGATGCACGGGCGCGCCATTGGCGCAGGCATCGCCCGCCGCGTTGAAATAGATGGCGAGGATGACTCCGGATGATCCACCCATGGTCTGGCTCAGTTCATTGCCAAGCGCCGGGAAGAGTTGGGTCAGGTCGGCCAATGGCATCTTGTCGAGCCGCGCCTTCAGTGCACGGGCGGCGGTGGCCAAGGTGCTGCCGGTGTCACCATCGCCGGATTTCGCGTCCAGTTCGTTGAGCGCGCCTTCGGCTGCAATCAACAAGTCTGCCACATGCTGGATTGTCGCCTCGGTCTGCGCGTTCGCGGATGCGATGGGTTCAATCGGGGACAGACCGTCAGGCAACGGGTGCACATCTGGGGCAACGATCTTTTGCAGGCCGGGCCATGCGGGCATCGGGACGCCCGTTTGAAGCGCGGCGAGTTCCGCGTCTGTGACGGGCAGGATGGACACAGAGAACCCGTGCATGTCGAGAGACGTCATCATCGGGGCTGGTCCGATCACATGTGTGGCGATCTTGGCATCCGCAAGCGCGTGACACAGCACCGACATTTCCAGTGGGGTGGTTGAGCCAAGATTATTGACCAAGGCTACGCTTGTACCGCCTGTCGCGTGCGGGCGCAGCTTGTCTAGAACGATCTCCATCGCCTCAGCCGCGCCGACAAAATCCACCTGTTCGACACCGGGTTCGCCGTGGATGCCCAGACCAAGCTCTGCCTTGCCGGAAGGGATGCGGCTTTCCTTTGGGGAGCCCGGGACGGTGCACGTATCAAGGCTTTTGCCGATTGAGGCGACATTGGTGATGACTTGGCGCGCAGCGGCGGCAATCTCCTCCAATGGCTTGCCTGCTTCGGCCATGGCCCCTGCGATTTTGTGCACAAAGAGCGTGCCAGCCACGCCGCGCGGTTGCGGCAGGTCGGGCAAGGCCACGTCGTCATCGACGACGACCATTTCCACTTTGCGACCCAACGCCCGGGCGCGCTCTGCGGCGAGACCAAAGTTTAGCCTGTCGCCGGTGTAGTTTTTGACGATCAGCAGGCACCCCGCCTCACCGGTCACGGCCAGAATTCCGGCTAGCACTGCTTCGACTGACGGGGAGGCAAACACCTCTCCACACACTGCTGCCGTCAGCATGCCCGGCCCGACAAACCCGGCATGCGCCGGTTCATGGCCGGACCCACCGCCCGAGATAAGCGCGACACGCGACATGTCCCAATCGGCGCGACAGACCACCTTGATATGCGGATAGCCGTCAAGCCGGGTCAGCGTTCCACCAGAGCAGGCCAGAAGGCCATCTATCGCCTCTTTCACGAGGTCGTCTTTTGCGTTAACGAATTGAGCCATTGTCCCCTCCTCCCTCAGGTGATCCGCGCGCCTTGGGCGTCGAAAAACACCGGGTTGTCCGGTGCGATTTGTATGGTTTGACCAGGTGCCAGATCGGTGTGCGGATCGGTCAAGGTGATCACGTCATGATCCGCCACTTTCAGGTGCAGCCGGGTTTGGTCACCCAGATGTTCCACCCGTATGACTGTGGCGTCGCGGCCGCTGCCTTGCCGGATGTTTTCCGGGCGCAATCCGACCTGCGCTGCACCAGCAGGCGCGCCATCGTCCAAAAGCCCGACGGGCAACAGGTTGATGCGCGGTTGCCCGAGCCGGGCAGCCACATACGCCGTGCGCGGGTTCTGGTAGATCTCGCGCGGTGTGCCGAATTGCACCAGTCGTCCCTCGTCCAGCACACCGACATGGGTGGCCATGGTCATCGCTTCGATCTGGTCATGTGTCACGTAGAGCAGCGTCGCCGCGAGTTGGGCGTGGATGCGTTTTAGCTCAACCCGCAGGTCGGTGCGGAGCTTGGCGTCCAGAGAGCTAAGCGGTTCGTCCATCAGATAGATTGCCGGGTCACGGACAAGCGCGCGCCCTATAGAGACGCGCTGCATCTCACCACCCGAAAGCTCCGTCGCTTTGTTGTCGAGCTTGTGGGGAATGTGCAGGACCTCCGCCACTTCTTGGACCTTGCGGGCAATCTCGTCCTCGGGTGTTTTGAGGATGGGGGATCGCAGCGGGAAGGCGAGGTTGTCGCGCACGCTCATATGCGGATAGAGCGAGTATTGCTGGAACACCATCGCCACGTCGCGTTGCGCCGGGGTCAATGCGTTGACGTTTTCGCCACCGATTAGGATGTTGCCGCTGTCCGCTTTCTCCAGTCCCGCGATGAGCCTGAGCGTCGTCGTCTTGCCGGCACCCGTGGGGCCAAGCAGAACCACAAAGGCACCATCCGGGATGTCGAGTGATATATCGATGATGGCGTCTGTCGATTTGAAGGATTTTGACACCCCCTGGAGTTGTACCTCAGCCATGGGCCAGCACTCCTTCATTCAGTTCTGAGCGGAGCGCGTTGCCGGATGCCTTGTCAAAGAGCGTGATCGTGCGGCTATTGAACTCAAGCCCTACCGTTTCTCCGACAGTGGCCGGTTGATCCGACGCGATCCGTGCTTTGACTTCGCCGTTTGAGGTGTTGAGCGTCACAATCTGAGTGGTGCCAAGGTATTCTGTTGCCAGTACCTCTGCCCTGTAAGCCGCATCGGTGGACAGTTGGATATGCTCCGGGCGCACACCAAAGACGAGGTCGCCTTTTGCCGCTTCGCGCAATACCGGGACAGCGGTGTCGTGACCGGCCAAGGTGATGCTATCGGCACCCGCGCCAAGACTGCCTTGGAACTCAAGAAAGTTCATCGAGGGCGACCCGATGAAGTCAGCAACGAACATCGTCGCGGGTGCGTCGTAGATCTCTTGCGGGGTGCCAAACTGTTCGACGACCGCATTGTTCATCACGACGATCTTGTCGCCCATCTGCATCGCCTCAAGTTGGTCGTGGGTCACGTAGACCGTGGTGGCCCCCATCCGGTCGTGCAGCGCGCGCAGCTCTTCGGCCATGTGTTCGC
>ERZ1740067.2862-NODE-2862-length-10116-cov-44.183381_pt1 | contig 10116 bp, 8 predicted proteins | sample MGYA00581736_ERZ1740067 | MGnify/ENA primary metagenome ERZ1740067 (study PRJEB43018, sample SAMN04849236) | marine metagenome | isolation source: floating plastic debris | place: Pacific Ocean | collected 2008-08-27 | study: EMG produced TPA metagenomics... | reverse complement strand
ATGCCAAACAGGTCAATGATTTGCGCAGCTTTCTTCAGCAGCATCCGGCATGTCGCAAGGAGAGGGAGTGATCAATCCGCACGGCATCTGCGCCCCATCTGGGGCCGCAGTACAAAGAAACCATATCTAGGTTTTGCCATCTCGCATGCGCGAGACGTTTGGGGAGGGTCTTGATCACACCGGACGACTGGACCTTTTGGCCAGACGTCTTGACCCACAATCAATTGGCCAGATCATCTTCTGCGGCGGCCAAAGCTTTGACCAATGCATCATACTTGTTCAGCATGTGTATCTTCATCAAACGGCCAAGGCTTTGGCCGTCGCGCGCGCGCAACAGGACCATCATCTTTTCGTGCTCTTCAATGGCCTGTTGCCAGCGTTCATCCGACAGGTTGACCATAAAGCGGGCGCGGCGCACGCGAGCGGCAAGCATGCGGTGATGCGATTCCAGAATGTCATTCCCGGCCCCTTCGATCAGAGCGTTATGAATGTCCTGATTGGCCTTGAAATAAGCCTGCAGATCCCTAACGCCAAACGCTTTGATCATCGCGTCGTGCCGCTTTTGGATATGGGCAATCCCTGCATCGTCAAGATTTTGGCAGGCCAGTTCACCCACCAGCTGTTCCAACATCGCGATGACGGCAAAGGTGTTTTCCAGCTCTTCCTGCGTCACTTCCGCGACGCGCGCGCCGCGATTGGTTTGCAGAATCACCAGCCCCTCGGACGCCAGCACTTTAAGCGCTTCACGCAGAGGTGTGCGCGAGACACCGAAAGCCTCGCACAGATCTTTTTCGGGCACCTTCTCGCCTGGCTTTAACGCATCTTCGACGACCATGTTGCGCAGCCGCTCCACCAGCTCTTCGTGCAATGTCGGCCGCCTCAGCGTTTCGATCTGGTTCATCAGCCTCTCCTATCCAGCGCGCGCCAAATCAAGCACTCGGGCCACATGTTGCGCCGTTCTGGCTGTTCCATCGGCAATCTGATGGCGACAGGACGTGCCATCTGCGACGATCAATGCGTCGCTGGGTGCCGCTTCAAGCGTAGGAAACAGATCAAGTTCAGCCATCTTGAGGGATACATCTATCGTGTCCGGTGCATATCCGAAAGCCCCGGCCATACCACAGCAACTGGATTCGATCAGATGGACTTCTGCCTTGGGGATACGGCGCAACACATCCAGAACGGGTGACAACGCATCATGGGCTTTTTGGTGGCAATGCCCATGCACGTAGATCGGACGTTGCAAGGGGCGAAGCTGCAGATCGTCAATCTGCACCAAGAACTCTTCAAATGTCATAGCGGCTGCGGCCAGCGCTTCCGCATCGGCGCCCGGGCACAAGGCAAGATATTCGTCCCGAAACGTCAGAAGCGAGGATGGCTCAAGCCCGACCACGGGCGTGCCGCGCGCGACCGCTGCGCGCGTCGCCTGAATGACCCGCTCTGCTTCTTGACGTGCCTCGTCCACAGATCCCACGGCGAGCAATGTCCGCCCGCAATCAAGCGCACGACCCGTGCCGTCTTGCGCCACAGCGACGCGCAAACCTGCGCCCCGCATCACGCGCAATGCTGCCCGAAGGTTTTCCGGCTCAAAGTAGCGGTTGAACACATCGGCAAACAGCAGAACGTCCGGATTGTCATCCTGTGCTTCATCGTCAGAAAAAGGGTTCGAGGACCATAGGGGCAGGTCCCGCCTGCGCGACACCCCGGTCATGCTTTCGGTCAGCCAACGAACGGGACCGATCTTGTTGCGCAAGTTCATAAGCCACGCCGCCTTTGCGGCATAGGGGGCATAGCGCGGCAGATACCCGACCAGCTTATCAGGCAGGCCAAGTCCCTTTCCTCGACGCTGCGCGGCCAGAACCTCGATCTTCATGCGCGCCATATCCACCCCCGTCGGGCATTCGCGCCGACAGCCCTTGCACGAGACGCAATACTTCATCGTCTCTGCCATCGCGTCCGAGGTCAGCCCCCCCGGCATCTGCCCGGAAATCGCAAAGCGCAGCGTATTGGCCCGCCCACGCGTTGTGTCGCGTTCATTGCGGGTAGCGCGGAAGGACGGGCACATGACCCCGCCCTTCAGTTTGCGGCAGGCCCCATTGTTGTTGCACATCTCGACGGCACCCTGAAAGCCGCCGGCGGCACCTGGCCAAGCGCTCCAATCCAGGGCAGTTTCGAAGTCGGGAACGGCATAGTTGGGGCCATATCTGAACACTCGTCGATCATCCATTGCGGGTGCGTGGACAATCTTGCCCGGGTTCATCAGGCCGTCCGGATCGAACCGGGCTTTGACCTCTTCAAATGCCGAAACGATACGCGATCCAAACATCTTCTCGTGGAATTCGGACCGCACTATGCCATCGCCATGTTCGCCAGAATGAGAGCCCTTGTAGCGGGCGACCAGATCAAACGCCTCTTCTGCAATGGCGCGCATTGTCGCCACATCCTTGTCTTGGCGCATGTTCAACACAGGCCGCACATGCAGACAGCCCACGGATGCGTGCGCATACCAGGTGCCGGTGGTGCCGTGCCGCGAAAAGATATCCGTCAGGCCTTGGGTGTATTCGGCCAGATGAGGCAGTGCGACTGCGCAATCCTCGACGAATGAAATCGGCTTGCCCGCCTCTTTCATGGACATCATCACGTTCAGACCGGATTTCCGATATTCGGCAATGGCGTTTTGCAGCGACTTGTCGACCACGGGCACCACACCACCCCAAGCGTTCCCCGCACCCCGGAAGTCAAAGCCCAGATCGCCCATAAGTGCGGACAGCTCGGCCAACTTCGCAGCATTGGCATCAGCGCTGTCTTCTGCGAATTCGACCAGCAAAAGCGCCGCGGGATCACCTTCCACAAAGGCCTCGATCGTTTTCCGAAACAGCGGAATGTCCCGTCCAAGCGCAATCATCGTTTCATCAATCAATTCGACCGCTTGCGGATTCAGCGTGACCAGGTGTTGCGCGGCATCCATCGCAGCGTAGAAATTGGGAAAGTGGCACACACCCGTGACTTTCTGACCGGACAACGTGGCAAGGCTCAGCTCAAGTTCGGTGAAGTAGGCAAGCGTGCCCTCTGATCCGACTAGAAGATGCGCCATGTTCACATCGTTGCCGCCGAGGGCGTCGATATTGTACCCCCCCACGCGCCGTTGCGCCTTTGGAAACCGCGCCTCGATCTCTTCGGCCTCGCGCTGGCCAAGTGCGCGCATATCCGCAACCAGATCGGCATAGGGGCCGGGGTCGGGTGCCAAACCATTGAACCGGGCTGTCGTCCCATCCGGCAGGATCGCGGAAATCGCCCGCACGTTGTCCCGCATGATCCCGTAGCGAAGCGACTTGCCCCCCGACGAGTTATTGGCTGCCATCCCACCCAAAGTGCAGCGCGAAGCCGTCGAGGGATCGACCGGGAACCACAAGCCATGCGGCTTCAAAGCACGGTTCAATTCGTCCAGCACAAGCCCCGGCTCCACCCGTGCGGTCATTGCATCCGCGTCGATGTCGAGAATGCTGTTCAGGTGGCGCGTATTGTCCAGAACCACGGCCCGGTTCACGGTCTGGCCGCATTGCGACGTGCCGCCGCCGCGCGGCAATATCGGCACTTCGGCCTCGCGCGCGACGTCCATGACTGCCTGTACATCTTGAACCGAGCGGGGCACAACGACGACTTCGGGCACCATCTGATAAATAGAAGCGTCGGTGGCATAACGGCCACGTGAAGCGGCATCGGCCAAAACCTCACCATCTACAACCGCCGATAATTTTTGAGATAAACCGGGATTTTCACGCATAAGCCACACCCTCCCCTCAAAGGCCGTGAAGGTCGACCCGAAATATTCCCTGTTGACTGAATTATGAATTCATAATTACATCTTGGCAACGATTTATTGTGCCGGATGTACGGCGCATCAGGGAGGGTACATTTCGATGCGCCAGGCTGGCAGACACTTCTTGCAAATTCCGGGGCCAAGCGCTGTGCCCGATCGAATCCTCAAAGCGATTGGCCAGCAAACCATAGACCATCGCGGGCCAGATTTCGCGGCTGTGGGGCTAAAGGCGCTGAACGGGATGAAGACCATCTTCAAGACCGATCAACATGTCTTTATCTACCCGTCCTCGGGCACGGGCGCTTGGGAAGCCGCACTGGTCAACACGATGTCGCCGGGTGACAAGGTCCTGATGTTCGAAACCGGACATTTCGCGACACTCTGGAATACAATGGCCCGCAAGATCGGTATTGAGCCCGAATTGCTTGAGGGCGACTGGCGCGGAGGCGCCGAACCTGACCGAATCGAGGCCCGTCTGCGCGAAGACACCAACCACGAAATCAAGGCGGTTTGCGTTGTTCACAACGAAACCTCGACCGGGTCGGTGTCCCCAATTGCAGAGATTCGCAAAGTGATCGACGCTGCGGGGCACCCCGCACTGCTTATGGTGGACACGATTTCCGGCCTTGCATCGATCGACTTTCGGTTTGACGAATGGGGCGTCGATGTCTGTGTCTCCGGCTCTCAAAAAGGGCTGATGCTGCCGCCGGGATTAAGCTTTAACGCCGTCAGTGAACGTGCGCTTGAATACGCAAAAACGACCAACATGCCGCGCAGTTACTGGGACTGGCACGACATGGTGGGCCCCAATGCTAACGGCTATTTTCCTTACACGCCTGGCACGAACCTGCTTTATGGTCTTAACGAAGCCATCGACATGCTGCATGAAGAAGGGCTGGACAATGTCTTTGCACGGCACGCCCGCCACGGTGTGGCAGCCCGCGCCGCCGTTCGGGCCTGGGGGCTTGAGGTGCTATGCGCACGGCAGGGCGAGGAATCCGGCGTGCTGACAGCGGTCTTGATGCCGGAGGGTCATTCGGCCGATGCTTTCCGGGCGACCACACTCAAACACTACGACATATCGTTAGGCAACGGTCTGTCTAAGGTCGCCGACAGGGTATTCCGCATCGGGCACTTGGGTGATTTCAACGACCTGATGTTGATGGCCACGCTGTCAGGCGTCGAGATGGGCCTGGCCAAATCCGGCGTCCCCCACAAATCGGGCGGGACCCAGGCGGCGATGGAACATCTCAAGGACACCACAACAGAGCGGGTCGCCGCTGAATAGCGCCTCGGGTGGGGCGAAAGGGAGGAAAGCCATGAAATTGAAATCGACCATACTTGCATCCATCGCGGCTGTTGCCATGCCGATGACAGCAATGGCCGCCGATCTGACCCTGCGCTTTGGGCATGTGGGCAATCCCGGATCGCTCTTTGAGGCGTCGGCAAACGCTTTTGCGGAATGCGCGAACGGCAAGCTGGGGGAACGGGCCGAGGTGCAGACATTCGGCGCGAGCCAACTGGGCAAGGACCGCGAATTGCTTCAGAAGCTGAAACTGGGGCAGGTGCACTTTTCCCTGCCGTCTTCGGTCATGTCCTCCGTCGCACCTGAATTCGGTGTCTTCGAGATGCCCTACATCGTTCAGGATCGCGACCATATGCGCCGCATTCAGGCGGAGATGGAGGATGTCTTTCAAGAAGCCGCCCTTGGCCAAGGCTACCGGATTATCGGGTATTTCGAGAACGGCTTCCGCCACATAACCAACAACACGCGGCCCATCAATTCGCCCGAAGATCTTCAAGGCATCAAACTGCGGACACCCAACGGCGAGTGGCGGGTAAAAATGTTCCAGCTATACGGTGCGAACCCCACGCCCATGGCCTTTTCCGAGGTTTTCACCGCCCTGCAGACCAAAGTGATCGACGGACAGGAAAATCCCTACGCTCAGATCGCTTCGGCCAAGTTTCAAGAGGTACAGAAGTATCTTTCGATCACAGGCCATGTCTATACGCCAGGGTATGTTCTGGTAGCTGAAAACCAGTGGCAGCGCCTGCCGGAAGATGTCCGCGCCGATCTCGAAGGTTGCGGGACCGAGACCCAGGATTTCGTCTATGAACATGCGGCCAAGCTGGAAACTGAGCTGCTGCAAGTGATCCGCGATGCAGGGGTCGAGGTGAACGAGGCCGACAATCAGGCCTTCATCGATGCTTCCGCCCCGATCTATGAGGAATTCGCTGACACTGTCGATGGCGGCGCGGACCTGATCGAACGTATTCAGAACCTCGCATCCGGATCCTGATCCCAAATCGGGCAGAGGGGTGCGCGACATTCCTCTGCAGCCAAAAACCTGACAACCTTGTCAAAGACGATCGGGCGACATGCTCGACGAAGGCCAGCCATGCTCGTTTCACCGCGCAACTTCTTCGAGAAAATACTGGAGTATTTCGTCGTCTTGCTCATGATCGTGCTGACGGGGATTGTGATCGTTGCAGTCCTTTATCGCCTGATGGGATCAAGCTTGGCCTGGTATGATGAGGTGGCAGCGATCCTTCTGGCGTGGATCACCTATTATGGCTCTGCTCTGGCGGCCCTGCGTCGGCGTCATATCGGATTTGACAGCGTCCTTTTGGCCATCCCGATGCCCAAGCGCATGTGGGCCGTCGCTTTGGCCGAGGCCATCACAGCTGGCTTTTTCATCCTGCTCGCCTGGGCCGGATATGTGGTGATGACAATCCTTGGCGGCATGTCGCTTGTGTCACTCACCTGGGTGCCGGTCAGCTTCACGCAATCGGTAATCCCCTTTGGGGCTGCGCTGTTTGTCCTGTGCCAATTGCTCAGCCTGCCGGATTATTGGCGGAGTACAGCGCGAGGTGTCTCGCTGGAACATGCCGAGATCGAAGAAGAGGTAGAGACAGAGATGAAGAAGGCGGGGAACGCCTGATGCTGATGCTCGGCATCTTTATCGCCATGGTCGCAATGATCTGCCTGAACGTGCCCATTGCCGTAGCCCTTGCGGTTTCAGCGATTGGCGGCCTGCTGATCCTCGAAGGTACGGGATCGCTAGTGAATGTCGCCCTCGATATGTATGGCGGAGCAACGAAGTTTTCCCTGATTGCGATCCCGATGTTCGTGCTTGCCGGCGCGATCATGAATGCGGGCGGCATAACAGACCGCCTGATCAACTTCGTGGCGGCCTTGATCGGGTTCATCCGCGGGGGCCTTGCGCATGTGAATATCGGTGTGTCGCTGTTCTTCGCCGAGATTTCGGGATCGGCCGTGGCCGACGTTGCTGCAATGGGGTCGGTCATGATCCCCCAGATGAAGAAGCGCGGTTATTCGGGCGCCCTTTCGGCGGCCGTCACCTCGTCTTCGGCATCGCTGGCCATCATCATACCACCCTCGATCCCGATGATCCTTTATGCCACCTCCGCCAATGTCTCGGTCGAACAACTGTTCGTCGCGGGTGTGATCCCAGGGCTGATGGGGGCAGCGGGACTGATGGGTGTGGCCTATTGGTTTGCGGTCCGTTACGATCTTCCGCGAGAAGAGGCTTTTTCCGGCCGCCGCCTCTGGATCGCCTTTGTCGATGCCCTGCCGACCTTCGCACTTCCCGTCATCATCCTTGGCGGTATCTTCGGTGGCTACGTTACCGCAACCGAAGCTGCGGGTCTTGCCGTTCTGGCAGCCATCGCGATCAGTCTTTGGTATCGGCAAGTCGATCTCAAACACCTGCAACGTTCTATGCTGGATGGCGGGATGCAAACCGCCGTCGTCATGCTTTTGGTGGCCGCCTCCGTCGTGATGGGCGGTTTCCTGACCCGCGCGCAATATCCACAAGAGCTGGCGCAGGGCATACTCAGCATCACCGACAACAAGTGGCTGATCCTGCTGATCCTGAACTTCTTCTTTCTGGTGATCGGCTTTTTCCTTCACTCGGCGGCGGCGATCATTCTGGTGGTGCCCATCGTCATTCCCCTTATCGATGCGGCGGGCATCAATCCCATCCACTTCGGTCTGGTCGTGACCTTGAACCTCGCCATCGGACAACAGACCCCCCCAGTCGCCAGTGTCCTGATCACAGCCTGCGCAGTTGCGCGCGCCAACATCTGGGACGTGACCAAGGTCAACATCTACTTCATCGCCGTACTGCTGACGGTTCTGCTGATGTGTACCTACATTCCGTCAATCCCACTGTTCCTGGTCGACTACTTCTATAACTAGTCGGAAGCGGTCGGCCGGGTGGGTCTCACCACACGCATGCCATCTGACCGCTTCAAACTGCGACACCGCCATTGGAGCGGTTCTGAGGTGGCATTCAGGTTGCTCGGCAAAATAGAAAAACTGGTTAATCTGCCTTAATGAATTCATAATTCATTATTATAGAGAACCCTGTCAGCCAGCGGCACTGCCGTTCGCGCAAAGTATTCCTCGGAGGTGAACTGGGATGTCAGGATCAAATAAATTGTCTTTCACATGGGCGGCGGGTCTTGGCCTTGCGGCAATGCTGGCGGCGCCGACGCAGGCACAATACGTCTTTGACGGCAGCAAGGTCCGTGTGAACATGTCAAACTCATTGGTGATGCTGTCCCAGCAGATTAGTGCCGCGGCCTGCAACGCGAAGGTTGGGATGGATGCAACCGCCGCCCGGGAAGAATTGAAAGCAGCGCGCAGCGACTTTCGATTGATCCTGGATGGGCTCGCAAACGGGGCTCCTGCCCTTGGCATCCCGACCGAAGAAACTTCGCCCCGTGTTCTCAGATCGCTCGCAAGCGTTGAAGAGATTTGGGCAGAGGTCGATCAGGCGCTTGAAACAGCGTCGCAATCGCAAGACGGCGACGCCATGACACAGGTGATCCGACTTAGCCAAGAGCCGCTTTTGGACGTAACAAGCATCTTGGCATCGGATGTCCTGAACGGCTATTCCAGCCCATTTGAGATGACGCAGCGCGACGCGCTGTCTTTGAACTTCGCAGGCCGCCAGCGCATGCTTGGTTATCAGATGTCGCGGTCGATCTGCGGCATCCTTGGCGGCCTTGAGGATTTCGGCACACCTGAAACGCTGGATGAATATGCCTCGCTTTTCGACATATCGCTGATGGCGTTGAAAGACGGCATGCCCGAGGCCGGTGTTCAGCCGCCGCCCTCGAATCTGGTGGAAAGCATGCTGACCGAAGCATCGACGCAATGGTCCAGTGTGAAGCCCATCGTGGAAACGGCCGTAGATGCCGGAAAAGCATCTGAAGATGCCGCCAGCGCGCTGAATAATTTCGTTTCAGACACCAAGCTTTTGATGGACAACACCGTCACGCTTTACATGTTGGCCAATGGCGATGGTGGCGATGTCTACAAGGTTGCCCTTGAGGAATACGCCCGAACGGAAGTCCCGAAATGGCTGGATCAACCGATCCTGATCGACGCCCTCCGCGCGCAAAACGGCAAACATGCAACACTCACCCAGGCAGAGGTCGATGAGCTGGACCTGATCTGGCGCGCCCAGATGAAAGAAGGCGGCGGCGAATTGGTCAGTGAGCTGGTGGACCGGCCCCTGTCTGACTGGTTTCGCGAGCGTGTAGACGCCACTGCCGGACTTGTCGTTGAAATTTTCGCAACCGACAATATCGGCCTCAATGTCGGGCAAAGCAACGTCACGGGCGATTACTGGCAAGGTGACGAGGCGAAATACGAGCAAACGATTAAGTATGGGCAGGGCACCGTCCATTTCTCCGATATGGAGCTTGATGTCGAAAACGGCGTCTATCAAGCTCAGATTTCAGCGCCCGTCAAGGATCCAGAGACAGAAGAATGGATTGGCGTGATGATCTTCAGCGTGAACGTGCAGTCGCTTCTTTAGACAGTTCTGATTTGGCCGCCCCAGTCGCGGAAAAGCGGGAGGGGCGGCTGCAACTGAAACGAAGATTCGTCAAAGTCTGGGCTGGAACCATGCCTTTGATGGTTGTCATCATTTGCGGCCCCGGCCACAATCAGTTGGTCGAGCGTCGGATCAGATACAGCTTCATCCAACCGCCGGTTCTATCTCAGAAGGCATTTAAGGTTCTGCGATTGATCCGCATCTTTGGGACCGTCTTTTTTCGGGGGTGGTCCGTTCTTGCCGTGCCGCCGCTCTGCCGGATCTGTTGCTGAAACCTGTTCGATCAGAGCGCATTGCTACTAGCCCAATTGAATGCGCGGATCCTGTAAAGATGAGACTGTTGCATTAACCGCGCCATTTGGCCACGTTCATGCTTTTGAGGTTGTTCATGCCGCGCAAATCGCCCTTCAAGCATCATCGGTTTCC
>ERZ1740067.2861-NODE-2861-length-10123-cov-4.273639_pt1 | contig 10123 bp, 9 predicted proteins | sample MGYA00581736_ERZ1740067 | MGnify/ENA primary metagenome ERZ1740067 (study PRJEB43018, sample SAMN04849236) | marine metagenome | isolation source: floating plastic debris | place: Pacific Ocean | collected 2008-08-27 | study: EMG produced TPA metagenomics... | reverse complement strand
GTTTACAGGCGGGTACACCTTTGCAAGCGGGTCGCGTGTGAACGTGAACATTGGCGGGACCGACTTTACCATGTTTCCCGATGGGGCCTGGGCCTGGCCAGAATCGGCAGAGGATGATGCGAAGATCATCAACGCAATGAAACGCGGTGCGAACGCCGTCGTAACGGCCTTGTCGAGCAGAGGCACCACAACCAAAGACACGTTCAGCCTGTTGGGGTTCACGGCGGCTTTTGACGAAGCGACCAAGCGCTGTACGGGTTAACCTGAGCGAAGGAACTTTGTCAGAGCGTCCAGCACTTCGGCCGGGCGCTCTTCTTGTATGGCGTGCCCGCAATCCAAGGCGTGTCCTTGCACGTTTTCCGCTTTGGCACGCCAGCAGGCGAGGACATCGAACAACTCCCCCACGACACCTTTGGCACCCCAAAGGGCGAGCAGCGGCGCGCTGATTTTAGCGTCATCTTCTGCGTCATGTTCCAGATCGATGGAGGCCGCGGCGCGGTAATCCTCGCAGATCGCGCGGATGGTTTCGGGTTTGCGATAGCAGCGCAGATATTCGGTTATCACGTCTTCGCTGACTGCGCCCGGTGTTCCGACTTGCCCCGCGATGTGGCGGCGCAAAAAGTATTCCGGGTCGCGCCCGATCATGGTTTCGGGGAAGGGCGCGGGCTGGATCAGGAAGAACCACCAGAAATAGCGGCGGGCAAACGCGGCACTTGTTTGGGCATACATGGCCGCTGTTGGGGCGATATCGAGCACACAGATCTTGTCGACACGTTCGGCGTGATCGCGCGCTAGGCGATGCGCTACGCGCCCGCCTCTGTCATGGCCTATGACGCTGAAACGGCCATGACCCAGTTGGGTCATAAGTCGTGCTGCATCTTGCGCCATTGTGCGTTTGGAATAGGTGCTTTGATCCGGGTCCGATGGAGGTGCGTCGCTGTCGCCGTACCCGCGCAAGTCCATCAGCACGACGCTGTAATCTTTGATCAGGTCCGGTACGATCTTGCGCCACACAATCATGGTTTGTGGGTGTCCGTGCAACAGCAGCAGCGGCGGACCGCTGCCAGCCGTGGCGACGTTAAGGGTAATGTCGCCAACGATTTCGCGGCGAACATGGAAGCCGAGGAGGTAGGTCATATCAGAGCTGACCAGGAGTTACGGAGCAGCGCCAGCGGCGGACCGGTTGGGTGACGCCGCGATATTGAGCTGCTTGATCTATGCCAATCATGTTAGCTTGCTGACCGAGGTAAGCGCTGGCGGCAATAAAGTAGCAGCCCGGTCGGACCGGTTCGCCGCTGGCCCGGGGTTGCTGCGGGACCTTTTCAGCGGGCCGAGGCTCTGGTCGGGAATTTTGAAAAGGCTTTTCAACGTACCCTATCCAGAACAGCATCTGCCACAGCACTGCCGCATGTCACTGTATCCGCAGGCCCACCTAGATCGCGCGTGCGCAAAGCATCCTCGGCCAGTACTGCCTCAATCGCCTTTACAATTGCGGCGGCGGCTTCGGGTTTGCCCAGATGATCGAGCATCATTGCGCCGGACCAGATCTGCCCGATTGGGTTCGCAATCCCTTTGCCCGCGATATCGGGCGCAGAGCCATGCACAGGTTCAAACAGGGACGGATGCGCGCCCTCGGGATTGATATTGGCCGAAGGCGCAATGCCAATGGTGCCGGTGCAGGCGGGGCCAAGATCGGACAGGATATCGCCAAACAGGTTGGACGCCACAACCACATCGAACCAATCCGGGTGCAGCACAAATTGTGCACACAGAATGTCGATGTGGTATTTGTCCACTTTTATGTCCGGAAACTGCTCGGCCATCGCCACGACCCGCTCATCCCAATAGGGCATGGTGATCGAAATCCCGTTTGATTTGGTGGCCGAGGTCAGATGCCCGCCGCGTTTGGCCGCCAGTTCGAACGCATACCGCAAAATACGGTCCACACCCTGGCGGGACATAACCGTGTCCTGCACCACGATTTCGCGATCCGTACCTTCGTACATCCGGCCACCGATCGACGAATACTCCCCTTCGGTATTTTCGCGCACGATCATCATGTCGATATCGCCGGGACCACGGCCCGTGAGCGGCAGTGGCACGCCCGGCATCGCGCGGGCCGGACGCAGTGAGACATATTGATCAAAGGTCCGCCGGAACTTCAGCAACGACCCCCAAAGCGAGATATGATCCGGCACCTGATCCGGCATTCCCACAGCACCAAAGAAAATCGCATCCGACCCGCGCAGCTGTGCCTCCCAATCGTCGGGCATCATCTGGCCGTGTTCGGCATAATAATCGCAGGACGAAAATGCATGCTCGGTGAAGTCAAAGCCCAGATCGAACCGCTTGGCGGCGGCTTCCAGCACCTTTAACCCTTCGGGCATCACCTCTGTTCCGATCCCGTCGCCTGCAATTACTGCAATATCCATTGCATTTGTGCTCATTTCTGCTCCTCGCAGGTTTTGACTATTGCTGCAGACCCTATATAGAGGCGCATCCCAAGCCTAGGAGCCGCGAGATGAGCGCGCCGATCACGCAGGACGTTTTGACAATCCCCCGGAAATTGCCGAAGGGGCCGGTAAATCTTGTCGGTCTGACGCGCGACCAATTGCGCGAGACGTTGATCGCGCACGGTACGCCAGAAAAGCAGGCCAAGATGCGGACGGGGCAAATCTGGCAGTGGATTTACCAATGGGGTGTGCGCGACTTTGCCGAGATGACCAATTTGGCGAAGGCCTATCGCGCCGAATTGGCCGAGAAGTTTGTAATCGAACTGCCCGAAGTTGTGTCCAAACAAGTCAGCACCGATGGCACGCGCAAGTACCTGGTGCGCATCGCGGGCGGGCATGAGGTTGAGGTGGTCTATATCCCCGAAGACGATCGCGGCACGCTGTGTGTGTCGTCCCAAGTGGGCTGCACACTGACCTGTTCGTTCTGCCACACCGGCACGCAAAAGCTGGTGCGCAACCTGACCCCGGCGGAAATCGTGGGGCAAGTGATGATGGCGCGGGACGATCTGGACGAATGGCCCGTGCCGGGTGCGCCCAAAGATGAAACGCGGCTGCTCAGCAACATCGTTTTGATGGGCATGGGTGAGCCTTTGTACAATTTTGAAAACGTGCGCGACGCGATGAAGATCGTGATGGACGAAGAGGGCATTCAGCTGAGCCGTCGTCGTATTACGCTGTCGACCAGCGGTGTTGTGCCGGAAATTGAACGGACTGCCAACGAAATCGGCTGTCAGCTTGCGGTGTCATTCCACGCCACCACGGATGAGGTCCGCGATAAGCTGGTCCCGATCAACAAGCGCTGGAACATTGAAACGCTTCTGGAGGCGCTGCGCGCCTATCCGCGCGGGCGCAACAGCGAACGGATTACGTTTGAATACGTGATGCTGCATGGCGTAAACGACACGGATGCCGACGCACACCGGTTGGTGGAATTGCTGGACGGCATCCCCGCCAAGGTGAACCTGATCCCGTTCAATGAATGGCCCGGCGCGCCCTATACCCGGTCGTCCAACAACCGCATCCGCGCCTTTGCGGATATTATTTACAAGGCGGGTTACGCCTCCCCCATCCGCACGCCACGCGGTGAGGATATTCTGGCTGCTTGCGGGCAGTTGAAGTCCGCCACCGAACGCGCCCGCAAATCCCGCAAGGAAATCGCGGCTGAGGCGGGGCTGGGGTGAGCATCAAGGTCGTCACCGACCCCGCACAGTTCGATTTCAACCGGATCATTCCGTTTATCCAATCCAGCTATTGGGGTGAGGGTCGGAGCGGCGAGGATATTCGAGCCGCCTTTGCTGGTTCAGCTTGCGTCGGGCTGTTTGAAGAGGGCGAACAGTTGGGCACAGCCCGCGCGATCACGGATGGGGTGTTCCATGCCTATATCTATGACCTGTTTGTTTTTGAGGCGCAACGTAGGCGTGGCCTGTCGCATCTTTTGATGCAGGCGTTGTTTGACCATCCGCGTCTGCGAGGCGTGAAGGGTTGGATGTTGTCCACGCGAGATGCGCATAGGCTGTATGAAAAGTATGGGTTTCAGCCTGCTGAGCCGGATCGCGTGATGTGGATGCGCAAAGCTTAACTGATAGAGGGCCAGCGGCAGACCGGTCGGGCGGTCCGACGCTGGCCCGGCGGCCTGCGGCCTAGATTCCGGGCTGGGTGCTCAAGGCGACTATCGGCTGGAATTTCTGAAATCAAACGTCATTATCCAGCCCAAAGACACCCCCACCAACAGGAGATTCCACACGTGGCACGCACGACTTTGGGACGCACCGGCATTGAGGTCAGCGATTACTGCCTCGGCACCATGACATTTGGCACCAACACCTCCGAAGAAGACAGCCACCGCCAGTTGGACATGAGCCTCGATTTCGGGATCGACTTTCTGGATACGGCGGAAATGTACCCGGTGAACCCGGTGAAAAAGGAAACTATCGGCGAGACAGAGGCGGTCATCGGACGCTGGATCGCCAAGACCGGGCGTCGGAATGACTATGTCATTGCCACCAAATGTTCCGGCGAGAATAGCTCTTTCGTGCGTGAGGGCCAGATTGTCGACGCTGCCGTGCTCCGCGAAGCGTGCGAAGGGTCGCTGAAACGGCTGAAAACGGGTGTCATTGACCTTTACCAACTGCACTGGCCCAATCGGGGGTCTTATCACTTCCGCCAAATCTGGGAATATGACCCGTCCGGGCAGGATCGCGTGAGCACGGTGCAAAACATCGAAGACGTGATGGGTGCGCTCAAGGATCTGGTGGACGAAGGCAAGATCCGCGCGTTTGGTCTGTCCAATGAAAGCACTTGGGGCACGATGCAATGGCTTGCGGCGGGCGAGAAAACCGGCGGCCCGCGCATTGCGGCGATGCAGAACGAATATTCTGCGTTGTGCCGGATGCCGTATGACGGGGATATGGCCGAGTTAGGCCATAATGAGGATGTGACACTGCTTGCCTTCTCGCCACTGGCCACTGGATTCGTAACGGGCAAGTACCTCGACGGAGCTCTACCAAAAGGGTCTCGCCATGAAATCGCGGGCGGTTCACCCCGCGACGCGCCGCGATTGGACGGTGCTGTGCGGGCCTTTATGGATGTGGCAACCAAATATGGAATTGACCCGGTTCATCTGGCGATGGCGTTTTGCTTGCACCGCCCGTTCCCCTGCATCCCGATCTTCGGTGCCACCACGACTGCGCAACTGGAACACATCACTGCCGGGCAGGATCTGCAGCTAAGCGACGAGGTTTTGGCCGACCTTAACCAAGCTTATCGCGACCATCCGATGCCGTTCTAACGACGAAAGCTAAGCGCGTCTTTGTCTGTCACGGATGCAAGCGTCCGGTTCACGATCCCAAAGTGAGGCCCAATTTGGAAGGCCGGATGTCCTTGCGACCTGCGCGCGGCTTTTAGTAGAGTGATGATCAAAGATTATTGAAGGCCGAAAGAGCGACATGGATCATCGTGAACAGGCACACGCCGCTGCCAAGCTGACCGTGTTGTCGCACCACCGGTTGATTGATGCTGCACCGAACCATGCGCTTGCCGAAGCGATTGCGGTTGAAACCAGCGCCCAGTGCCAGTTCCAGTTCACGGCACCGTTTTGTGGATGCATCGGACCCGAGAACGCGGCACAAAATTTTTGGACTCCTTTGCGGGCCTCTTTCGCGCCGCTTCAACGCAGGCCGGATATCTTTTTTGCGGGCGACAATCATCTAAGCGATGAACCAGGCGTTTGGGTTGTTTCGATGGGTCATCTGTTGGGTCTGTTTGATCAGCCGTTTCTTGGTATGCGCCCCACGCGGCAATCAACCATGCTCCGATACGCCGAATTCAATCTGGTTGTGGAGGGTGAGATAGTTGAGTCGACTGTGTTCCTGGATGTGCTGAACCTGATGGCGCAGGTGCGGGCAGAGGCACTGCCGCCCTCAACAGCAGCGACACTCGTGACGCCGGGGCCGCGAACGCATGACGGGTTGCTTTTAGAAAGCCAACCTTCGCGTGAAGGCGAAAAAACACTCAAACTGTTTCTTAGGATGATCGACCGTTTGTTGGCGGAAGATGTTCATACGACGAACACGGATCTGTCATTGGATTGGACTGATGACATGATTTGGTGGGGTCCGGGCGGGATCGGGGCGCCTTACACCCAAGGGCGCTATCTTGAACAGCATTGCGTGCCTTTCGAAGAAGGGTTGAAATGGGGTGATTTTTTCGGCCACCGAACCGAGTTTGCCGAGGGCCACTATGGCGGCTTTTTTGGATGGCCCACATTCGATGTGACATCGCTTGGTGGGTATATTGGGTTGGCCCCGAAATCCGAAAAGAAGGCGACAATGCGGGTTGTTGATCTTTATCGGCGGGAGGGCGAAAAGATCGCTGAAAACTGGAACTTCATCGATCATCTGCATTTTCTTGAACAACTCGGCGTTGATCTGGTGGCGCGCCAGCGTGTGTTGACCGGCCTTGATTGAGGTTTTGAGATTCGGTGCGAATCGCGTATAGTTGGCGCGCATACGTATGCGAAAACGCACCATTGAACGACGTGCGTTTTGGCGGATCCAACGAGGTCAATTTCAGAGAGGAAATCATGTCAATTATCACACGTCTCGCAGTTGCCTCAACTGCGCTTGGGCTGACTGCAAGTGCTGCGCTTGCCAGTTGCCCGGTCACCAGCGGAAGCGTTAGAATTCTCGCAAACGACTTCCCAGCTTTGCACGCCGTTGTCGACAATGCCGAAGCCTGTGTCGGAGACGGTGCAGCGTTCTCGAAGAACCACTCGTCGAAGCACAATGAAATTCAGGTTGCGGCGTTAACGGCCAACCCGGCGGAATACACCTCTAAGATTGTTGCGAATTCTTCCATCGTGCCGTTGTTGAACGATGGCTTGATCCGGCCGTTGGATGACCTGGTCGCCAAGCATGGCCAGAGCCTGCAGCCAAACCAGTTAATCCGTATTGACGGCAAGATCATGGCTGTCGCTTTCATGGCTAACGCGCAGCATTTGATTGTGCGTCAGGACATTCTGGATCAGGTCGGCAAGGAAACGCCAACCTCATATGAAGAGGTCTTGGACGTCGCAGAGGCAATCCGCGCAGCAGGTATCATGGAATACCCGTTTGCGATGCTGACCAAATCGGATTGGAACCTCGGCGAAGAGGTTGTGAATATGTACCTTGGACATGGCGGTGCATTCTTCAAGCCGGGAACGGCTGAGGTCGCTGTCAACAACGACAAAGGCGTAGCGACCTTGAACATGCTGAAGTCTTTGATGGCGTATTCCAACCCCGATTTCCTGACCTACAACACAGGCGCAGTGGCGCCTTTGTGGGAATCTGGCGAACTGGCCATGGCTGTTATGTGGGGATCGTCGCTCGGCGGTCTTATTGATGACGAAGGCTCAACTTCGGAAATCGTGGCCGCCACCAAACCGGCCGGTGCAATGACTGTCGCAGGCGGTTCGACGCCAGCGTCGTCCTTGTGGTGGGATGGCTTCACGATCGCGGCAAACATCAGTGATGAAGACGCCGAGGCGACCTTTATTGCGATGGTGAATGGCATTTCAGACGACATGGTCTTGGCCAACAATGACAAGGCGGTCTGGCTGATGGACAGCTACAAGCCCGGATTGGCTGCACAGGGCGTAGCCGCAGCAGCTGGTGCCGGGGCCGAACCCTATCCGATGCTGCCGTATATGGGTCTTTTGCATTCAGCCTTCTTCCAAGAGGTTCCCGACTTCCTGCAAGGCAATGAAAGCGCCGAACAAACGCTTGCGGATATCGAAGCTGCCTATACCGCCGCCGCGAAGGAACAAGGCTTCCTTCAATAGTTCCAATTCTGTGTGCGGCGTCCTTCAGATGCCGCGCACATCCTTGACAGGGTTGCCTCCTATGCCGCACGGAACTTTCGCTCGCTTCATCTGGCCGTCATTTCTGGCGATGATCCTGTTTATCGCGTTGCCGATTGTGTCGGTTGCCCTGCAATCTTTCTTTGTCGAACATGAACAGGTCATGCGCGAGGTCGAAAACTGCGGACCGTTCAAATGCACCACGGTTTTGCAAGTGGATCTTGAAGCCACAGAGGCCGTGAAAGAGGGCGCGCCCATGGGGCGCTACAATGGTTTGGGAACTTACACGAACCGCAGTCATCTGGCGTTCCAAGAAGTGTCCCAGATTTGGGCGGAAAGCGAGAGCTTCAGCGCCTTTATCGTAGGCGTCTATAACCTGCCGTTTTACAAAGCGTTGTTCTTTACGCTTACGTACACCTTTGTCGTCACCCCGCTGGTGATCATCTTCGGACTTTTGATCGCACTTGGTGTGAACCGGCTCCCTAAAATCACCAAAGGGCCGACGATCTTCGCCTCACTTCTGCCAATGATTGTAACGCCGTTAATCGGTGGATTGATCCTGTTTTGGATGGTTGATGCGGACGGCATTATCGGTGCCACGTTGCAAATAATCTTCGATGATCCCGATCTCAGCCTCAAAGCTTCAGCGCCGCTGACTTGGGTCATGTTGATGGTCTATGGCGTCTGGCATTCGACGCCTTTTGCGTTTGTTGTGTTCTATGCGGGCCTGCAGACGGTTCCGAGTGATACGCTTGAATCCGCCAAGATCGACGGCGCAAGCCGGTTCCAGCAAGTCCGGTATGTCATCGTCCCCTATATGATGCCGCTTTTAGTATTCATCACACTGATGCAACTGATGGATAACTTCCGGGTGCTTGAGCCCATCGTGTCCTTCTCAGCTGAGGCCAAGGCCAGATCGCTCAGCTGGATCATATACAACGACCTGTCGGGTCAGGATAAACTCTTTGGTTCAGCTGCAGCCACTTCGATGCTGACCATTCTGGGCGTCGCGATCCTTTTGACGCCCGTGCTGATCAAGACCTGGCGCGACTTTAATCAGAGGGCAGCCTGATGGCATCTGCGGCAACCAGATCTCCACGTCTGCTGACGTGGTTTGCGACATCAATGATCATGTTCTGGCTGATGATCGCGGTGGGACCGTTTGTCTGGACAGTCTGGGGATCTTTCAAAGTACAGGGCGATTTCTTCTCTAAAGCGGACTGGAGCAATGCGCTTTACGGAGTTTTCACGTTGGCGGAAACCGGCGGTACGTTCACAGGGAGCGGTTATTATGGTGCTTGGGTTCAAGAAGATTTCTGGCGAAATGTTCTTAACACAACAATCGTCGTGGCATGCACGGTTGTCATTTCACTGACGTTGGGAACATTGTGCGGATACGCGTTGGCACGGTCGGGATACCGCTATGCCTTCTGGCTTTTGATTGCGGCGCTCGTATTTCGCGCCATGCACCATATCACTCTTGTTTCCGGGTACTTGCTGCCTTTCTTTGAGTGGAACCTTTGTTGTCGGCTGACTACAACAATTGTCGTTCTAGTCGCGATAAATCAGCCGTTCACGTTGTGGATGCTGCATTCATTCTTCCTGAACATCCCAAAGGACCTGGACGAAAGCGCCATGGTCGACGGATGTACGCGGTTTCGGGCGTTCTGGCATGTGATCATCCCAGTGATGTGGCCCGGGGTGATTACCACGGGCTTGTTCTCCTTCCTTTTGGCGTACAACGACTTTGCTATCACCTCGATGCTGCTGAGTTCTGAAAACCAGACAATGGTGCCCAAGATCGCCAGTTTCCTCACGCAGATCCGCGAGCAGGGCAATGTGATGTTCGCCGTCTCGGCTGTGGTTAGTGCGATGGCGCCTCTTTTCTTTCTCGTTCTCTTCTTCCAGCGCCAGATCGTCAGCGGGTTGACGGCGGGCGCAGTAAAAGGGTGAGGCGATGCACAGCATAAGGTTAGCAGCCAAGTTGGCACCGGCGATCTTCACCTGGTATTTGGGGGATCGGCTTCAGACCTAAAGATTTGTCGTTGCGATGCGGATACCGCACCCAAACCGACAAACATCAACTTAGGGACCATCCATGATCCAAGATCTCAATTCTGCCAAAACACGTGTGCAAGATTACATTGCGGCACGTGATACGGCCGCTCCTGGCCGCGACACTGCTGCAGTCTGCGGCCATCACTTGTCTGCTGATCACGCTTATCGGGGCATGCGCCCGTTTTATGATATAAAAGGTACCGCCGCGATGGCC
>ERZ1740067.2859-NODE-2859-length-10123-cov-7.014005_pt1 | contig 10123 bp, 7 predicted proteins | sample MGYA00581736_ERZ1740067 | MGnify/ENA primary metagenome ERZ1740067 (study PRJEB43018, sample SAMN04849236) | marine metagenome | isolation source: floating plastic debris | place: Pacific Ocean | collected 2008-08-27 | study: EMG produced TPA metagenomics... | reverse complement strand
CACCTTCCTGCCCGCCCTCTACATCGCGTCCGAAATCGGAGAGGCCGATCCCTCCCTCGCGATCCGCCCCCGCGCCAAACTATTCCGCTCTGTCGGGCTGGTCTGGCGTAAACGTTCCGGCAAGACCGCCGCGTTCGAACGCATCGCCGAGGCGATCACCCAAATCGCGCGCACCCGGTTCAAGGGCCTCGTGCAGGTTGAGCGTTAACCGCGATGCCCTATTTGACGCCCATGACCGAACAACCCAGATCCCAACCGCGCGCCATTCCCGCCACCCGCCTGTCGCGCTTCAACCGTCTTGCGTCGATGACAGCCCGCGTCGGCGGCAATATGGCAGGCGGCGCGATCCAAGACCTCGCCCGTGGTCAGCGGCCTAACATGCGTGACCTGCTGCTGACGCCCGGTAACATGCGTCGCATTGCCGATGATCTGGCCAAGATGCGCGGTGCCGCGATGAAGATCGGCCAGCTTGTGTCGATGGACACCGGCGATGTGCTGCCGCCCGAGTTGGCGCAAATCTTCGCCCGCCTCCGCGCAGATGCCGATTTCATGCCGCCTGCGCAGCTCAAGAAAGTGCTCAACGCCAACTGGCCCGACGGCTGGCTCAAGCAGTTCGCGCGCTTTGACGTCCACCCCATCGCTGCCGCCTCTATCGGGCAGGTCCACCGTGCGCAGCTGAAAGACGGGCGCGACGTGGCGATCAAGGTGCAGTACCCCGGTGTAGCCAAAAGCATCGACAGCGACGTGTCGAATGTCGGCGCGCTGATGAAAGTCTCCGGCCTGCTGCCCGCGGGATTCGAGCTGAAGCCTTACCTGACCGAGGCGCGCCGCCAGCTGCACGAGGAAACCGACTACGCCCTCGAAGGCCGCCAGTTGCAAGCCTTCCGCGCCCATCTTGAAGGGCACGAGGCGTTCACCCTGCCTGAAATGTACGACGACTGGACGACCGAAAATATCCTGACGATGTCCTATGTCTCGGGCGTTCCCATCGAAGACGCGATGAACGCCCCGCAGGATGAGCGCAACCGGATCGCAAAGCGCCTCCTCCGCCTCATGCTGGACGAGTTGTTCACCTTCCACCTGATGCAGACCGACCCGAATTTTGCCAATTACCGCTATGATCCGGGCACGGGAAAAATCATCCTGCTCGATTTCGGCGCGACCCGCACGATCGACTCGGAACTGGCCGATCAATACCGCCACCTAATGCACGCCGGCTTTAACGATGACACAGACACACTGCGTGCCATCGCTGTCGAGATTGGCTTTCTAAGCGAAGGCACAGACCCCCGCCACGCCACCCGCATCCTGCGTATGATGCAACTGGTCTTCGCGGCCCTTTCGGACACGGATGTGTTCGATTTCACCCGCACCGATCTATCCGATTCCATGAACCGCGAAGGTCGCGCGCTGGCCGAAGACGGGTTCGTCCCCCCGCCGCTGCCCATGGATGTGCTTTATCTTCAGCGCAAATTCGGCGGTATGTTCCTGCTCTGCGCGCGGCTGAAGGCGCAGGTGCCGGTCAAATCATTGATTGCAGACTATCTGTGACCCCGCCCAGGACCCGATCCGGGGCCTCACCGATCAAAGATCTCCGGGATCACGTCGGCGACGCGGGGCGCTGCGATGCAAACCAGTAACACTGCCGGAGCCCAGTTAACCCCCTGACTCTTAACCCTATTGTAGCGGCGATAATCCGCCGAGTAGGGTCGCTGCCATGCCCGATAGCCCAAATATCGTTTTCATCGCTGTCGATGATCTGTTCGAGTTCACCGCGTTCCGAAACTCCTTCGGCGTGGAGATCCAAACGCCGAACATGGATCGCCTGCTTGAGAAATCCGCACATTTCGAAAACGCCTTTGCGACGACGCCTGTCTGCAACCCGTCACGCACCTCCTCACTAACCGGCAAATCTCCGTTCGAGACAAACGTCCACGACAATGTGGAAAGTTGGTACAACAACACCCCGATTGAGGAATCCCTGCCCGCCGCACTCAAGGACGACGGCTATCACACCGCGTCAGCTGGCAAGATTTTCCATGGCTACAAACCTCAACCCGATTTCGTGAATGACCGCGTGTTTTCCGAAGACGTCCCCGACATACGCGACAGTTTCGATGGCAGCGGCGGTGTCTCGAATGGTGGCGGCTGGCAGGCCAAGGGCTATACCGGCGTTGACGATCAGTTTTACGACCACAAGGTCGCGTCCTGGGGCGTCGAGTTCATTGAAGACTAGGATCAGGATGACCCGATCAAGCAGATGCTCGGCTACCAGCCTACGCACAAAAATTTCGAAGCCCCGCAGCAATATTACGACCTGTACGACCTCGCCGCGATCAAGGTCCCCGAGGATTGGGTCGCCGGAGACCTCTCGGACGCGCCCGCCTTTGCCCAGCAATTCATGCACAAGGGTCAGTTCTTTCCCGACAAGGACCTCGACCAATGGAAAGGCACGGTTGAGGGCTACCTCGCTGCGATTTCCCATGCCGACGCACAAGTGGGCCGCGTTCTGGATGCGCTTGAGGCCTCCGATCACGCCGACAACACCGCGATCCTGCTGCACTCCGATCACGGCTTTCAGCTTGGCGACAAGGACCACTTCGGCAAGTTCACCCTGTGGGAAGAAAGCGCCAAAGCGCCGCTTTTCCTGCATGTGCCCGGTATGACCGAAGGTACCACCATCTCGACCCCTGTCAGCCTGATCGACATCATGCCCACGATGCTTGATCTGGCCGGTGCCGACCCTGCGCCGTATAATATCGGCCAAAGCCTGATGCCGCTGATCGACGATGATTACGGCACCCATGACAGCGGCCCGGTCTTCACGCAGGTTTACGGATCGCTCTCGATCCGCTCTGACGACATGCGCTTTATCCGCTACGCCGACGGCTCAGAAGAGCTTTACGACACCGCGACCGATCCCGGTCAGCACACGAACCTCGCCACTGATCCGGCCTATGCCACGACGCTCGAGACCCTGCGCGAAGAGCTTTGGACCGAGGCAGAAATCTACAGCCTGACCACCAACGATTACGACCCCTCGCTCACCGGTACGGACGGCACCGACGTGCTCATGGCCCAGCCTGAAACCGAAAAGCTTGAGGGCGGCGCGGGTGATGATATCTATTTCCTCTATGACAACACCGCCCAGGTGATCGAGGCCGAGGATGGCGGCCATGATCTTGCCTATCTGTCTGGCGCGGGCCCGATCACCCTGCCCGACAATGTCGAGGACGGCTTCTTCGGGATGCTCGTTGCGCCCGACCGTGTGTCGATCACCGGCAATGATATGGACAACACCTTCTGGATCACCGGCGCCTCTGTCTCGCTGCGCGCCGGCACGGGCGACGATACGGTCAACGCCGAACAATGGTCCGGCAACCGCATCTGGGGCGAAGACGGCAATGACATCCTCAAAGGCGGCAATTGGAGCGACCGTCTTGATGGCGGCACGGGTAACGACACGCTGCAAGGCGGGCGTGGCACAGACTTTCTCAAAGGTGGCGCAGGGGCTGACCAGATGGACGGAGGCGCGGGCTTTGACACCATCGACTACAAAAGCGCTGACACCGACATCTACGTGAACCTGCACACCGGGCGCGGCTATGGTGGCGATGCCCAAGGCGACCACCTGACGGGCATCGAACGCGTCTGGGGCAGCAAACACGGCGACACGATCATGGGCGACCACGGCGTTAACACGGTGCTTGGTTATAATGGCAACGACTACATCAACGCCTTTGGCGGGGACGACGATCTATACGGCGGCAATGGGAACGACATCCTTGTTGCAGGCGATGGCAACGATCGCGCCCAAGGCGAGGCGGGCGATGACCAGATTGACGGCGGGCGCGGAAACGATCTTCTGATCGGCGGTACCGGGGCCGACACGCTTGACGGCGGACAAGGCGAAGATGTCGCCGATTACTCCGCCTCAACCGGAGAAGTTTACGTGAACCTGAACACCGGGCGCGGCTATGAAAACGACGCCGATGGCGACCGTCTCAGCAATATCGAAGAAGTCACAGGCTCCGCCTTCAACGACACTCTCATGGGCAGCGCGCAAGACGACATCCTCAGCGGCGGCGCCGGCGACGACTACATCAACGCCTCGCATGGTGATGACACGCTGATCGGCGGCACTGGCGCAGACGCCCTTGTTGGCTCTTTCGGCACCGATACCGCCAGCTACGAGGACAGCGCAGAAGGCGTCGTCGTCCAGCTTGGTTTGGGCAAAGGTTGGCAAGGCGACGCGGCGGGCGACAGCTATCACGGGATCGAGAACGCCACCGGTTCCACCTATGCGGATACCCTGATCGGCAACAGCCAGAACAACCTGCTCACAGGCGGTGCAGGCGACGATTATCTGCACGGCGGGCTCGGAGATGATCTTCTGACCGGAGGCTCAGGCGCAGACGCGCTTGTCGGCGGCACCGGCTCTGACACCGTTGACTATGAGATGTCCGCAACTGCCGTGACCATCAACCTCAGCACCCTCACCGCCTCGGGCGGCGACGCGCAGGGCGACACGTTCTGGGCTGTCGAAAACATCCAAGGTTCCAACCACGATGACACGCTCACCGGCGCGCGCGACAGCGGTCACATCTGGGGCGGCGACGGGGACGATCTGATTATTATCGGCCAAGGCGACACGGCAATGGAAGGCGGCCAGGGCGCTGACCGCTTTATCATCGACGCATTCCAACTTGATGATCAGGCCCTGCATCGCATCATGGATTTCAACGCCGATACCGACAGCCTGATCTTCAAAGGTGCCGTTACGCTCACATCGCTGACCACCGACGCGGGCAGCACCCACATCGAGCTTGCAGGCGAGAACGATATCATGGCGATGCTGACCCTCGATCAGGTCACGCTAAGCGAAGACGAAATTCTTTATCAGGATGAGGAAGACGACCTCGACGATTTGCTGATCTAGACCACGACCGTCGTCGTCCCCCACTCCTCGCAACTGCGCGCAAGATCAGGCGTAAGTGCGGCATCCGTGAAAAACACGTCGATATCCCTAAGCGACCCGATCGCCACAGGGGCCGAGCGTTGGAATTTTGACTGATCCGCCACTAACATACTCTGTCGTGCGCGCCGCAGGATTGTCTGGCTCACGCCGACCTCCTGCATGTCAAAGTCCAGAATGTCGCCTTCCTGATCCAGCGCCGAGCAGCCGATCACCGCGATGTCGAACTTGAACGTCTCAACCGACCGCATCGTGAGCGGCCCTACCAGCCCGCCATCGCTTTTACGTAGACTCCCGCCGGTCACGATCACCTCGCAATCGGGGTTCCCGCGCAGAATATTCGCGACATTCATATTGTTCGTCATCACCATCAAGTTCATATGACCTTGGAGCGCCTGCGCCACCGCCTCGGTACTCGTCCCGATATTCAGAAACACAGACGCATCGTTGGGGATCAGATCCGCACAAGCCTGCGCCACACGATCCTTGGCATCCATATTCAGCTGGCGCCGTTCCTCGTAACGGATGTTATCCACGCCCGAAGGCAGCACGGCCCCGCCATGCACGCGTTCCAGCTTTCCGGCATGCGCCATCTCGGTCAGATCGCGCCGGATCGTTTGCACCGTCACGTCAAACCGCTCCGCCAGATCCTCGACCATGACCTTGCCCTCCTTGCGGGCGATCTCCAGAATATCTGGGTGCCGGAATGTCTGCGACATGGCGAGTCACCTCCCTCAACTATGTTCGTTTTTGTTCGATTTCGCGATTCCGAACAAGGAAATTTCGTTCGATCTTGCCCAAGGCCGCCACAGACGGTGGGTCATTTCGCCAATCATCCGCGTTTCAAAGCGCTTTGGTTTCGGTTTATCTGGTGAATGATATCAAAAAGAACGTAAACGAACAAATAATCGTTGACGCACAGCGGGAACGCTGTTTCCCTAAGCCTCGCACATCGGATCTGGGAGGAGCGGTTGATGCCAAAAACCACGACACCCGTCGACCTGTTCGTCATCGGTGGCGGCATCAACGGATGCGGCATCGCCCGCGACGCCGCCGGGCGTGGTCTTACTGTTGCGCTTGCCGAGATGAACGATCTTGCCTCGGCCACCTCATCCGCCTCCACCAAGCTCTTTCACGGCGGCCTGCGTTATCTTGAGTATTTCGAAGTCCGCCTTGTCCGCGAAGCGCTGATCGAACGCGAGGTCCTGCTGCGCGCTATGCCCCATATCAGCTGGCCCATGCGCTTTGTGCTGCCCTATCACAAAGACATGCGTTTTGAGGGGGAAACGCCCACGTCCAACTTGCTCAAATACGTCATGCCATGGACGAAAGGCCGCCGCCCCGCGTGGCTGATCCGGTTTGGCCTGTTTATGTATGACAATTTGGGGGGCCGGAACATCCTCCCCGCGACCTCAACCGTTAACCTTAATACTGACCCAGCCGGAGCCCCGCTTCAGGACCGCTTCGAGAAGGCGTTCGAGTACTCTGACTGCTGGATCGAAGACAGTCGCCTTGTCGTCCTCAACGCCCGCGATGCGGAAAGTCGCGGAGCCGAGATCAACACCCGTACCAAGGTTCTGTCTGCCGAACGCGAAGGGGATCTTTGGAAAGTCACCCTTCGGAATGATCAAGGTCAGCGCGTGGTTCATGCCAAAATGCTGGTCAACGCTGGCGGCCCTTGGGTCGAGGATATCATCCGCAACACCGCCCGCATCAACTCTTCCGAAGGCGTCCGCCTGGTGCGCGGCTCGCACATCGTGACCAAGAAGCTGTTCGATCACGACAAATGCTATTTCTTTCAGGGCGAGGACGGCCGCATCATCTTCGCCATTCCATACGAGACGGATTTCACCCTGATTGGCACCACCGATGCCGATCACCCTGACCCGTCCCTGAAACCCGAATGTACGCCCGAGGAAAACGCCTATCTGCGAGATTTCGCATCGAAATACTTCAAGAAGCCGGTGACCGAAGATGATGTTGTCTGGACCTATTCCGGCGTCCGCCCGCTTTACGATGACGGCGCAAGCTCTGCGACCGCCGCCACCCGCGACTATGTTCTCAAGGTTGACCAGACCGGAGGCGCGCCATTGCTAAACGTCTTCGGTGGCAAGATCACGACCTATCGCAAGCTGGCAGAACATGCGCTTGAAAAAATAGTCCCATTCTTCCCCGAAGCCACCGGCGCATGGACCGCGGGTGCGCCCCTTCCCGGCGGGAACTTTCCCGTCAACGGCGTTGCCGCGCTTGTGGCGGACGTGCGCAAAGCCTACCCCTTCCTGACAGACGCATGGGCGCTGCGCCTAGTGCGCGCCTATGGCACTCAAGCCGTCGAGATCGTCAAAAACACCAAATCCGCCAACGATCTTGGTCGGGATTTCGGGGCAACGCTGACCGAAGCCGAAGTGAACTGGCTCAGGATTAACGAATATGCCACAACGGCCGCCGATATCATCTGGCGCCGTTCCAAACTGGGTCTAAGGTTAACCAAGACCCAGATCGAAACGCTGGACGCCTTCATGGGCGACACAACCCCTCACACCGCTGCGGCAGAATGAGACGCACATGACACTTGAGCTTAAAAACGTCTCCAAAACCGTCGCCGGGCAGACCCATATCTACCCGACCGACCTCACGCTTGAACCGTCCACGATGAACGTACTTCTTGGCCCCACATCGTCAGGCAAAACGTCGCTCATGCGGATTATGGCCGGTCTTGATGTGCCTGCGACAGGCTCGATCCATTGGCAAGGCAACGATGTCACTGGCATGCGCGTACAAGACCGCAAGGTCGCGATGGTTTATCAGCAATTCATCAATTACCCCTCGATGAGCGTCTACGACAATATTGCCTCGCCTATGAAACTGCTCGGCAAATCCAGCGCCGACATCGACAAGGCCGTCCGCAAAACCGCCGACTTGATGCAGCTCACCCCGATGCTTAGTCGCAAACCGCTTGAGCTTTCCGGTGGTCAGCAGCAACGCTGCGCCCTCGCCCGCGCTTTGGTCAAGGATGCAGGCCTTGTCCTGCTCGACGAGCCGCTCGCGAACCTTGACTACAAACTCCGCGAGGAACTGCGCGCCGAGATCCCCAAGATCTTCGCCGAAGCCGGGTCCATCTTCGTCTACGCCACGACCGAGCCCGAAGAAGCCCTGCTTTTGGGCGGAAACACCGCGACTCTCTGGGAAGGTCGCGTCACGCAGTTCGGCCCCACGCCATCGGTCTACCGCACCCCTACCGACGCCACCACCGCGCGCGTCTTTTCCGACCCACCGATGAACTTTCTCACGGTGCGCAAGGACGGCGATAAAATCCATTTCGGCGATGGCCAGAACGCCGATGCCACCGGCGCGCTCAAAGCACTCAAGGACGGCACCTATCAGGCGGGCTTTCGCCCCAACCACCTTGAACTGGACAAGCCGCCAGGCAATCCGCTGCATTTCGCCACCACCCTTGCCGTGACCGAGATCACAGGCTCCGAAACCTTCGTCCATCTTGATCACCACGGCGATCGCTGGGTCGGTCTGGTCCACGGTGTCCGCAACCTTGAGATCGGTGCACAGTTGCCTGTCTATCTCGACCCGTCCCATGTCTATATCTTCGCCAAAGAGACCGGCGCCCTTGTCGCGCCCGCCTCTTATGCGACCGCCGCGTAAGGAAATCCGATGGCCAAAATCACCCTCGATAATCTCGCGCACAGCTACTATCCCAACCCAAAGGGAGAGGATGATTTCGCACTCAAGGAGCTCAACCACGATTGGAACGATGGGGAGGCCTACGCCCATCTCGGCGCGTCCGGTTGCGGGAAATCCACGCTGCTGAACATTATCTCCGGCCTGCTGGAGCCGTCACAGGGCCGCATCCTCTTCAACGATGTCGATGTCACCCACGCCCCCACGCCCGAACGCAACATCGCGCAGGTTTTCCAGTTTCCCGTCGTCTACGACACAATGACCGTGCGCGATAACCTCGCCTTCCCGCTGCGCAATCGCGGGGCTGATCCCAGCTATGTTGCCGAACGCGTCCAGAAAATCGGTGCCATGATCGGGATGGAAGCCGAGTTGAACCGCAAGGCGCGTGGCCTCACCGCCGATGCCAAGCAAAAGATCAGCCTTGGGCGCGGCATGGTCCGCGAGGACGTCAATGCCCTGCTGTTCGACGAGCCATTAACAGTGATCGACCCCCACATGAAGTGGGAGCTGCGCACCCAGCTCAAGGCGCTCCATCACGAGTTCGGTCACACGATGATCTACGTCACCCACGATCAGACCGAAGCGCTGACTTTCGCCGACAAGGTCGTCGTCATGTATGACGGCCGTGTCGTGCAAATCGGCACGCCCCAGCAACTGTTCGAGACACCCGAACACACCTTCGTCGGCTACTTCATCGGCTCCCCCGGCATGAATGTGCTGGACGCAGAGATCACCGGCCAAACCGCCCGCATCGGCGAAACGGACATCCCCCTCGCCCATGGCTATGCCAACCTCAAAGGCAAAACCCAGATCGGCGTGCGCCCCGAATTCACGTCCCTCACCAGCGACCCGACCGGCCTGCCCGTCACCATCCGCCGTATCGAAGACGTGGGCCGCCACAAGATCATCCGCACCGACTACCAAGGCACAGAGATCAATGTGATCGCCGATGAAGGCGCGGCCATCGACACCGACGCAACCCGGATCGCATTTGACCCCTCTGCCATCAACGTCTACGCCGATGACTGGCGCGTGGCCCCTTCCTCCAAATCCGTCGGAAAGGCCGCGTGATGAACAAGACCGTCAACCAAAAAGCGTGGTTCCTTGTGTTGCCTGTTCTGGTCCTCGTGGCGTTCTCCGCCGTGATACCGCTGATGACGGTTGTGAATTATTCCGTCCAGGACAGCTTCGGCAACAATCAGTTCTTCTGGGCCGGCCTCGAATGGTTCGATGAACTGCTCCATTCGGAGAGGATGTGGGACGCTTTGGGTCGCCAGCTAGCCTTCTCTGCGATCATCCTCGCGATCCAGATCCCGCTGGGCATTTTCATCGCCCTTAACATGCCGAAAAAAGGCGTCTGGGTCTCCGTCTGCCTTGTGCTGATGTCGCTGCCACTGCTGATCCCGTGGAACGTGGTCGGCACCATCTGGCAAATCTTCGGCCGCGTCGATATCG
>ERZ1740067.2858-NODE-2858-length-10123-cov-8.698153_pt1 | contig 10123 bp, 6 predicted proteins | sample MGYA00581736_ERZ1740067 | MGnify/ENA primary metagenome ERZ1740067 (study PRJEB43018, sample SAMN04849236) | marine metagenome | isolation source: floating plastic debris | place: Pacific Ocean | collected 2008-08-27 | study: EMG produced TPA metagenomics... | reverse complement strand
AATGATTATCGTTGATGGGTTTGTGATGTTTGGGAACGCTAACGTTGCCGCCTACCTACGTCTGCCTCTGTGGATACTGTTGTGAATACTTTCGTGCCCATTCTCCTCGTTTTTATCTTTGGTGCGGCGGTAGGTAGTTTTTTGAATGTAGTGGTGTATCGGCTGCCCGCAGGACTGTCGCTGTTGTATCCACCGTCTCATTGCCCTAAGTGCGAGACACGGCTGAAGCCCTACGACAATGTGCCGGTTTTGGGTTGGCTATGGCTTCGGGGTCGCTGTCGCAACTGTAATCTGCCGATTTCTATTCGCTATCCAATGGTGGAGTTTTCCACGGGTGCGCTATTTGTTGCCGTATTTTTGATGTTTGGAGTGACTTGGTGGACACCAGGATACTGGATCTTTGTCTGCTGGTTACTGTCTTTAGCGCTCATTGATCTCGACACGATGACGCTGCCTAATAGCCTGACCTCTTCTGGATTAGTTTTGGGCTGGGCGTTTCAAGGTTGGATGCGTTATTTGGAATCGCCGACGCCGCTTCATGTAGGCGGTGGTGTCGTGGCTTCTGTGATTGCAAGTGTGCTAGGACTGTGGCTATTTGACCTGATTGGAATTGCGGGTAGCCGCGCCTTTGGTAAGGCGGCAATGGGGGGAGGTGATGCCAAGTTGGCGGCGATGATGGCGGCTTGGTTAGGTTGGCCAGCATTGCTATTGACGACGTTTTTGGCAGCGGCGATGGGCGCTATTTTAGGCAGCAGTGCTGTGGCGCTGGGTGTTCTGGGGCCGAAGCAGCATATCCCATTTGGCCCGTATTTAGCGCTAGGTGCGCTGTTAACGCTGTTTTATGGCGCGTGGATGATTGCGACCTATCAGGCGATATTTTTCCCAGTAGGGGTGTGATAGACACAAGGTTTGTTCGGTTTTCTCTTGCTCAAACTTGTCAGCGGGGGCAGTCAACCCAGTAGGATAAATAAGGAATTTGCCTTGTGAAGATTTTGTCTTGGGGCAAACCCGGAGCAAAATCAATGAGCGGAAAAATGTCACTGTTTGACTGGTTCGCCAATCGTAAGAAGACTGGTTTAATTAGCCAGGACCGACACGAGCGCGAGATCGCCGATGGGCTATGGACAAAGTGTGAGCGCTGCGATGTGCTGACCTACACGAAAGACTTAAAAGCTAATCAGCAGGTGTGTCCTGAGTGTGGGCATCACCACCGTGTGTTTAGTGCGGAACGGATTGAGCAGCTAATCGACGAGGGCACATGGACACCAATCGATACGCAGGTATCCCCTAAGGACCCATTGCGCTTTCGCGATCGCAAAGCCTATTCCGATCGCATTCGCGATACCCAGGCTAAGACGAAGCTCGTCGATGGTGTCCAAACTGGCACAGGCGAAATACACGGGGTTCCGGTTGCGCTGGGTGTAATGGACTTTCGCTTTATGGGCGGCAGTATGGGCTCGGTGGTTGGCGAAAAGCTGGCTCGCCTGATTGAGCGGGGTACGGCTGAGCAGCTGCCTGTGGTCATTGTGTGTGCGTCGGGCGGTGCTCGGATGCAAGAGGGAATGCTTAGCCTGATGCAAATGGCTAAAATTTCTGCTGCGTTAGAGCGTCATCGCTCGGCTCGGCTGCTGTACATGCCGATACTGACCCATCCCACGACGGGCGGTGTGACAGCGAGCTTTGCCATGCTAGGCGACATTATTTTGGCAGAGCCGGAGGCCACGATTGGCTTTGCCGGTCGGCGCGTAGTAGAGCAAACAGTACGTGAAAAGTTGCCCGATGGTTTCCAGACGGCAGAATACTTACTACACCACGGCTTCGTGGATAAAATCGTGCCGAGAACGGAGCTAAAGCAAACGTTGACTCAGCTGATTCGCCTGCATCAGCCGGTGACGGCGAAGGTTCCGGTGGCAATGAAAACAATGGAAGTGGTGCTAGAAGCGGCAGAGTAGGCTGAGCGGAGCCGAAGCCTGAGAATGGCTGTTACAAGTCGTTACATTTTTGCTGGATCCTGTGTCGGTGTTTCCCCCTAATCACCCTATTCGTGGCATGATAAAGGCATATTTTGATTCAGTACCCTTGAATCATTCCTGTGTTGAATGGCTGGAAGTGAACATAAAAAAATGAGAAATATTCTTAAAAGATGCACTTGGCTGGTGGCGGCGGTCATCTTCGTAGCGACTGGGCTATTTGGCGGTCCCTTTGTTGAAGATGCGATCGCAGCTGAGCTAGACGCTGCGACTCGGACGATTCCGCTGAATTCGGCGGGTGATACGGTGACGCTCTCGGTCGAAGAGTTTACCCGTGGTCAGCGTAAGTTCAACAATGCCTGTGCGATTTGCCACTTGGGCGGTATCACCAAGACCAACCCCAACGTAGGTTTGGATAGTGAATCTCTCTCCGGTGCATTCCCCGACCGCAACAATCTAGAGGGGCTGGTAGACTACCTTCGCAACCCTACAACTTATGACGGTTTGATAGAAATCTCTGAGTTGCACCCCAGTACACAGAGCACAGATATTTTCCCGAAGATGCGTAACCTGACGGAAGATGATCTCAGAGCAATTTCCGGCCATATTCTTCTTATGCCTAAGATTCGGGGTGATCAGTGGGGCGCTGGTAAGACTAAGTCTCTGTAATCAGTCGATCTCTGTAACTGCTCTATGTAGTTGTTTAGAGAAGTTGTACAAAGGTGAGCCTAGGAATATATTCCAAGAGAGCAAACTGAATGTAACGGTAAGCTGATTAACAACAAAAAGATCTACACTTTAAGCGCAGGAAGGGTCTCTTCCTGCGTTTTTTGCTGGATTCAGCAACCTTCGTCACGGCTACTCAATATTCAAACTTTTATGATCACTCGAAGAACACTGCTCTTGGGAACGGCTGGCCTAGCTGCTGGGAGTGTTCTCTCTGGCTGTAACCGCTCACCTGATTTAGCGTCTTTCGATGTCACTTTGCTGGAAGGCGCGATTCCTGCTGAAGTGATCAAACAGTTTCGTCAGAAAATAGAAGCGACGGTTCAATTTCATCCGGTGGCACAGCCTCAGCAAGTCTTTCAGTACCTTCAGCGTTGGCAACAGCAGCCGGAAAAGAGGGTTCGCGGTAGTCGATTGATGCCATGGCGACGTGAAAAAGTGGTGCCATCAGCGCACAACTTGGTGAGTGTCAGCGACTATTGGCTGAAGAGTGCGATCACTCAAAACCTAATCGCGCCACTCACACTATCTGATGACATCCTTGAGCCGCTGCCCTATGGCTGGCAGCAGTTTGCAACCCGCGACGGCCAGGGGCAAATTGTTGCTTCCGACTCATCGTCTTCGGTAGACCTATGGGCCGCGCCTTACAAGGTGCAAAGCTTGGTGATTGTGTATCGCCAGAGCCAGATGCAGAACCTGCTGTCAGAAGGTGGTAGCCAGCCTTTTCAGACCTGGCGAGATCTGCTTGCACCAGTTTGGCAGGGGCGTATTGCGTTGCCAGACCATCCCAACCTTGTTATTGGCCTCCTGCAAAAGATCCAGACAGGCAGCTTCAACACAAGTTTCGATAGCTTGGTAAACAGTAGCTCCCCGACAGCGCAGCTTGTGGCACAGCTCAATGAGCAGCTCGCTGAACCGTTTGCGTCTTTAAATGCGCAGGTCAAGACGTATGACGCTGATACGGCGCTCAAGGCGTTGGTGAATGAAGATGTACAGGTCGTCGTTGCTTGGTCTGGAGATGTGGTGACAGCGTTGCAGCGCTATCGCGACCTGAGGGCAGTGATTCCAGAAGAAGGCAGTTTGCTCTCGGCAGATATGTGGGTGCGCCCCCATGATGCTCCTATGAGTGAAGCGGCGCAGCAGTGGATTTCATTTTGCTGGGGAGAAGGGGCGGCTACTCAGCTGTCAGTTTCTGGGAGAGGACTATCACCTGTCTTTTTGGCTGAGGATGGGCTCAGTGACCCATCTACTTTGCCGAGTGCTTTGGCGGGTGCTTTCGAGAAGGCATGGCTATCGCCAAGCGCTTTACAGAATAGTGAGCCATTGTTGCCCTTGCCGGATGCTATGCAGGCGGCCTACGTTGCGCTTTGGCAACAGCTAAGGAGCAAGGGCGCTGCATAGGCAATTCTCAAATCCAAATTCAGCCATCCTCACAAATTCAATTATCCTCCAATGAGTCCTCCGGCGTAATGATTGTGTCGCAGACTGGAGTCAAGTCTGTGCTGGGTGCACAGAAGTAAGCGCCTCTGAGACGGATAGAGCTAGCGACAACGGTATCGTTCCGATTTGAGAGACTCAGCGCGTCATTGCGATTGGCGGCATCCCCTGTGTGGAAAACGCGTAGCTGGTAGCCGTAGCTATTGGTAACGGTGCCGAATTGAACGGTAAAGCCATAGCGTTTGAAGTAGCTGAGCCGTTCCCAGCGAGTTTCATTAACAACAACGTCTACATATTTGAACCCATCGGTGGTGGTGTAGGCTTGCCACTGGCTGACAATTTCGCCGGGATTGATATCGTTGCTGTATCGAGACGCGACTTGGTCTCGAATCCAGGCAAAGCTAGGGCGACTGAGTTGAGTCGCTGATAGCCGATCGTCAGCAGATTCTAAGGTGCCTCGCTCTGGGGGTAGAAAGAGTGGGAGGGTTTCTAGATCGGTTAGGCGCGATCGCACATCTTCTAGCGACGTTCCCGTTTCAGGTGATGCCACTGCCTGGGCAAGCTGCACAGGAGCACTGGCATCTATTCTTTCGGATACAGCTCTTTCAGATACAGCGGTTTCTGCCACGGCTCGCCGGGAAAGGCTGCCTGCGAAAGCGATGATCGCATAGCTTGTGAAAAAAATGCCAGCGTATCGCCCTAGCCTGTACTTCTGCACGCTTTTTTCCATTAGCTCTCTGCTAATATCAATCGTTCCCGGTGAATATGTCCCAGTGATAGGCTTTGTCCGCTCACGCTTTCTAGCATGGACAATACACCGCTAGGCCGTAGTAGTGTTCCATCATTGCGGCAACTGCCTACGTATCGAATCGCACACTGTCCGCTATTGCTAAGCTGTGATTTTACGTGCTCTGGTAGATTCTCCAGCGTGGTTACGTCTACAAGAGAGAGTTCGAAAAGGCGCGATCGCAAGTTAACGTCTTTCTTTTTGCCCGACTTTGTTGTCTTTGTGTGCATAATTTCCGACGCATCGAGTACCTGCCGGATCAAGCCAGCCCAAGTCGTTGGCTCAAGGTTTGTCTCAGATTCTGCGTTAAGCGCTAGGACGTAGGCGGCTCTGTCCAAAACCTTGGTAGCGGACGGTAGCTGTAAAGAAATTTCTGTTGCACTGTAGATGGGGACATCCTCAGGGAGCTGCTTCTGTAGTTGCGTTTTGAAGTCTGCAATATCGATCACCTTCGTCATCTCAAAATCGATGAGCTCTCCAGTACTAGTGACACCTAGCGGTAGCGCATTGGCTGGTGAAATGCGAGGACCGGGATGAAAACCACCCGTAAAGGCAATCGGCAGGGCGGCACGGCGGATGGCCCTATCCATTAGCCTGGCAAAGTCCAAGTGGCCAATGAGCGCCATATTGCCCAGCTTACCGACTTCGATGCGAATGCGCTGCGCTCTCGTTTGATTGGGTTCAAAGTGGCCCACAAACTGGGGAATCTCAGGGGGTGGGACGACGATATTGTGGCCAAAGTCTGGGCCACAAATGCCGCAGTGGGAGCATCCCTCAAAGGAACAGTCTGGGACAACGGCAGCTTCAAGCGCCCGTTTGAGATCGTCTTGTAGCCACTGTTTCTCAATACCGGTATCGATGTGGTCCCATGGCAGAGGCTTTTCTAGCACGGCTGCCATTGTGTCTGTGATGCCTTGGCCTGCTTGCTCATTGGTATCGATGTTGTCATCTAGGTTCCATTCGCCGCTTTCGACTTGGCGATATTGCCAGTCGAGGCCAGCGTCTGTGATCGCCTGTGTCCATGCGCCAAACGCATTTTCCAAGCTTTCCCACCAGGCATCCATGCCCGCGCCTAGCTCCCAGGCTCGGCGAACGACAGCGGAAAGTCTGCGATCGCCCCTCCCGACAAAGTTTTCCATTGCTGAAATGCGTACGTCGGTGAAGTTGGCTTTCACCCCACGAATGGCATCCAGATCGGCTTTGAGCAGTGCCTGCTTTCGCTTAAATTCTTCAGTAGAGACCGAATGCCACTGGAAAGGCGTGTGTGGCTTGGGTGTGAAATTTGAAATGGTTAGGTTGAACTTGAGCGCTCGGCGACCTTTGATAAAGCACTCTCTCCTGAGCCAGCGCACGGTTTCTGCAATGCCCAAAATATCGATGTCGGTTTCTCCTGGCAGGCCGATCATAAAGTACAGCTTTACCCGTTCCCAGCCCTGCTCATAGGCTGTTTTCACCCCACGCAGTAGCTCTTCATTCGTGAGTCCCTTGTTAATGATGTCGCGCATTCGCTGCGTGCCCGCTTCTGGTGCGAAGGTTAGCCCCGTTTGGCGTAAGCCACCCACGATGTGCGCAATATTCTCATCGAAACGGTCTACTCGCTGGCTCGGCAGCGACAGATTGATGTTGTCATCTTTAAGGCGATTTTTGATTTCTACGCCCACAGACGGCAGAGCCAAATAGTCTGAACAGCTCAAAGATAGCAGTGAAAATTCGTTATACCCTGTCTCGCGCATGCCCCGCTCAATGGTGTCAATCACCTGCTCCGGCGGCACATCTCTAGCTGGGCGAGTCAACATTCCCGGTTGGCAAAAACGACATCCCCGCGTACAGCCTCGGCGAATTTCGACCGTGAGCCGATCATGTACCGTTTCAACGTAGGGTACGAGCCCAATGGAATATTCAGGCATCGGCGGTGCGACTCGCCGTAGTACTCTGGCGGGAACGCCATCGCGGTTGGGATAAGCGGCCCCATCTTGCCCCGTGTCATAAAACCTGGGCACATACACACCAGGGACCTGGGCAAGATCAAATAGGAGTTCTTCTCGGCTAAGACCAGCGGCCTTGCCTTCTTCAATAACAAGACCAATTTCTGGCAGCAGCTCTTCGCCATCTCCAAGTGCTATGAAGTCAAAAAAGTCTGCGTAGGGTTCAGGGTTAGAGGTAGCAGTTCCGCCACCTGCAAATATCAAGGGCCAGCTACCGGTTTCGGTCTCCCAGGGCCCTTGTTCATCTCGCTCTTTCCAGGTGAGTGGGATCTGAGCCAGCGAGAGCATTTCTAATATATTGGTGGCTCCTAGCTCGTAGCTCAAGCTAAACCCTAAGATGTCAAAGTCAGTAAGGTTACGCCGAGACTCCACTGCAAAAAGCGGCAGATTGTTGCTCCTTAGCTTCTCGGTGAGATCGGCAGCAGGTAAGTAGGCTCTATCGCAAAGCTGCCGAGGCTGCGCATTCAAGATGCTGTACAGGATGATATGCCCAAGGTTAGAAGCGCCCACTTCGTAGATTTCTGGGTAGGTGAGTACCCATCGCACCTCAGCTGTGTCCCAGGCCTTGTGCACGGCGCCTTGCTCGTTTCCCAGGTAGCGAGCAGGGCGAGAGATCTCCGCGTTAAGTAAATTAGCGATGGCAGTGTTTCCCGTTTGTGGGATAGCAGCAGAATCCGGATAGATAGCAGCAGAGGGCACGGCAATTACGACAAGACATCAATCAGGCTTTTACTATAGCTTCTGCTCGGTTGCCTTGCTTCATAAAAGACGTATCAAAACAAGAAGCGCCCCCTTATGAGCTTATGAGCTGCGTCTAATCTGCTATGTCTTCTGGGAGCGCTAAGACGGCTGATCGTGTGAGTAAGTGTGGGCATCAATGGACATAGCGCTTACGCTTCATGTATAGCTTTGGCCACTTCGCTCACCACATTAGTGATCTCTGAAACCGTTGCTCTCTGGGGGCTAAGTGGCAATCAAGCGTACGTTGACGCAGTCTCGCCTTAGCGTTATGCATCCGTACGCTTGCTATAAACATTCGATGTGCCAGTTGAGAAGGCGGAGTGTTTGTTTCTATAGACAGAAGCGAAGCCATTATGTTTGTTAGGCAAAGCCAAAAGGTTAATGTTTTGAGAACCATAAGGCTTTTGGGTGCATCGCATAACCAGGAAAGAAAGCTAAGCAAGCAAGCTAAGCGTGAGCGATGACCTAGCTAAGTTTTTACTTTAACCCTGTCTAAAAACACAGGGGATAGTCAAGGTAACAAAAACGCATATTAGAGCCGGTGTCTGTGGGTTGCGATCTCCCGTTCGTTGAACGCTTTGCATCAAAGCAATGATACGAGAAATTTGTTTGACGAATGTGTTTAAAGATGACGGTAATTCAATGATAGATCCAAAACTTATGTCAACTAAGTTCCAGATCAGAAACAGAATTTGAGTAGGACTTATTACGCTTGGTGAAAGAGATAGCACCCTATTGCAATATCTTCTTGAGATAGCATCTTGCTTATGTATTTTCTAAAATTGTGTCTCTTTCAAAATTTTGTATCGCTTAAATTTTTACTCCGGTGACTTGAACAATTCAGGCCACTGACGGAGACCAAGCAAGCGATAACTCTCCTACTTTACTACCCTAAGCTCTGAATCTGAGTTTTAAGGTGTGCTGCTGCCAATAAGGGGACTACCCTGAGCTTCCACGTTTATTTTCAAGTTAATAGAGCCCTAGCGGGTTAATAGAGCCCTAGCGGGCCCGATATTTTGGTGCTCTACGTTATTGCCAGAGTAACGCTTAAGACTTACAAAACATGATTGACTTTTCGATTGTTAACGACTGGGGACATGGTTTCACAGGTAGCTTTTCGATTACAAATTCAGCAATATCAGTAATCGATGGTTGGACGATTGAATTTGATGCACCCTTTGAGATTACAAACCTTTGGAATGGCGAAATCGTCAGCCGAAATGGAAACCGCTACGTCATTCGAAATGCCGCTTGGAATTCGGGAATCGAGCCCAATGAGACTATCTCGTTCGGATTTAACGGCAAGAATTCAAACGGAATAACGACTGAACCAACAAACTATCGACTAAACAACACCGATATTCAAACAGAAAATCCTCAATCCACTCCTATTCCTGAGCCACCAGCTTCACCAGCTAATCCCTCCATGGATGAACACAATCATGGTGAAGAACATAATCATGATGAGGAACATAATCACGGTGGTGAGCACAATCATGATGAGGAACCACTACCCGATGATGTCAACACGGAGCCTCTGACAGAAGGGGGGCAAATTTTCTACAGCGATGGCACAACCCAACGCATCACTAACTTTGACTCCTCCAAAGATAGAGTTGATGTAGGAACAGACTCTATCCACAATCAGATTCCGATTGATACACCTGATGGCTTGGTGTTCCAAAATATGTTCAACACCAGCCGTTCATTGACGCTGGTTGGCATCAATTTCAAAGACCTGAGCGCAGAGAACTTTAACCCCATCGCGGATGCTCATTTGCAGCAAGATGTCAGCGCGGCTTTGGCATGGGAGAACGGTACAGGCTACGTCAGAGAGAATACGGTTTATGTTCGTTCTCACGAAGAGGGGTTAGAAGAGTTTGTTGACTTTAACCCTGTCACCGACAAGATTAGCTTTTTCTATCTGAGTGTACGCGGCGACAATCAACTGAACTTTTCGGTAGAGCAAACAGCTCAAGGTGTAAGGTTTTATAGCCCCATCACAGGCCAAAGCATCACGCTCAATGGGATTGAATTTTCTGATTTGAACAGTTCACATTTTGAGTGGAGAGCCAATCAGTTAGAAGATAATATTGCCAGTCGCATGGGGTTATCGGATAAGATAGCTAACTTCAGCATTGTTAGTGAGAATGTGTTCAGCGGCAAGAGTGTGCCGATGGCAGGATTAGTAGATAGAGCGCCGTATCACAGTAATCCAGATTACACAGGTACGAGAATTGGCTCTAATTATTCTCCTATTGTTCCGACTGATCCAACTGAACCAACCGAGCCAGTTGAACCAACTGATCCTGTTTCTCCTGTTGAGCCAGTCGAGCCATCCATGGATGAGCACAATCATGATGAGGAACACAATCCTTCTATGGATGAGCACAATCATGGTGAGGAGCAGAATCCTTCTATGGATGAACACAACCATAGTGAACACAATCACAATGAAGAGCCCCTCCCCGATGATG
>ERZ1740067.2856-NODE-2856-length-10125-cov-7.300894_pt1 | contig 10125 bp, 9 predicted proteins | sample MGYA00581736_ERZ1740067 | MGnify/ENA primary metagenome ERZ1740067 (study PRJEB43018, sample SAMN04849236) | marine metagenome | isolation source: floating plastic debris | place: Pacific Ocean | collected 2008-08-27 | study: EMG produced TPA metagenomics... | reverse complement strand
GCCATGTCGCGATCGTTGAGGTATTCCACGGCCTTTTCAAGATCCTGCACGTTGGAGGTAAAGCTGGTGTTGGCAAACTCCCCTGCGCTGTGGCCGAGCCCGGTGAAGTCAAAGCGCAGCACGGCGATGCCCATCGTGGTCAGACGGGCGGCGATGCGGCGGGCGGCGGGAATGTCCTTGCCACAGGTAAAACAGTGGGCAAAGACCGCGGTGGCCAGATGCGGCCCTTCGGGCAGGTCGAGCCGGGCGTCAAGCGGGCCTGCATGGCCGTCGAATGTAATGCGTTCAGTGGGCATGGGTGTCTCCTGTTGAGGACAGGATGGGGACTGGCGGCGCCAAGTGGAAGGGGGTGAAATATGCCCTCACGCTTAGGTGTATTTCGCTTCGGCGGACGATGGCGATGATCTAGCCCGCCATTTTGCTGTCCGGGCCGCTTGGCGCACAGCTGTCCCAGCTGCACCTGGCCAAGTCGATCGCCGCGTCGAGCGGCATGGGACGCGCGATGCCATAGCCCTGAAAGTAGCGCCCGCCGGCGGCCATGATCGTGGTGATCTGTTCACCGGTTTCGGCCCCTTCGGCGATGACGTCAACGCCCAGCTTGCCCGCCAGATCGATGGTGGCGGTGACCACGTGATGCGCCTTTTCATCGCGGTCGACGGCCGAGGTCAGCTGCCGGTCGATCTTGATCCCATGGATGGAGAGTGAGGCCAGATGCGCGAGCCCGGCATGACCGATCCCGAAATCATCCAGCATCAGGGAAAATCCTGCATCCCGCAGCCGGTTCACCTGATGGGCCACAGCGTCATTCGACGCGAGCGTGATCATCGTCGTCTCGAGCACTTCGATCGACAAGCGGGAGGGCATGAAACTGGCTTGCGCGGTGCGTGCGATCAATTCGTCCGGGATCGTGGTATTGCGCATCGCGGCTGTCGACAGGTTGATGGACACGCCCACATTCTCAAGGCCTGCAGCGTCGAGGACCGCAAGGCTTTCCATCGCGTGTTCGATCACCATGAAATCGAGGTCCGCGATCAGGCCCAACCGTTCCACATGCGGCAGGAACGCACCGGGCGGGATCATGCCGCGGCTGGGATGGTCCCAGCGGGCCAGCATCTCGAACCGGATGATGCGATGGGCATATGTGTCCACTATGGGCTGAAAGTGAAAGGAGAAGGCGTTGTCGTCGATGGCGCGGGCAACCTCGCGCTGCATCTGCTGTTGTTCGACGAAGCTGCGGTGCAGCGCGGTGTCATATCCTGCCACACGCTCGGGGCGTTTCTGTTTGGCGGAGTACAGCGCGACGTCGCCGCGGTTCAGGATCTCGTCCGCGTCCGTCACATCGCCCGCCGCCAGAACGGCGCCGACCGAGATCGACGCAGTGATCTCTCCCGCCTGCCATTGCAGCGGTGCGCGCGCCGCGCGGTGCAGATGGCGGGCGTGATCGAGGGCCGCGCTCAGCTCAGAAATGCCGGGGATCAGCAAGGTGAACTCATCCCCGCCAACCCGCGCGATGGTCCACGTGTCCTCTGCGATGTTGCGCAGGATGTCGGCAAAGTGGACCAGAATGCTGTCGCCCGCGATATGCCCGTAGGTGTCGTTGATCGCCTTGAAGTCGTTCATATCGATCTGCAGCACCGCAAACGGATCGCCTGTGGCAATCAACTCTTCCAGTGCGGTCCAAAGACGCGCGCGGTTTTCCAGCCCCGTCAACGTGTCCGCATTGGCCAAGGCTTCGAGGTTTTCCTGCGCGGCAATCAGCGCGGTTTCCCGTTCCAGCCGCTCGGTGATGTCGCGCCCGGCCAGCAGATAGCGCGTGTGAGCGCCATCCTGGACGACTGCGTGGCTGAATTCGTGCACAAACCGGGACCCGTCGCCGCGCACATTCGTGCGTTGCGTCAGCCCGCTGAACCGTTCGTCCGAGGGATCAAAGCGAAAGGCGGCAATCTCCTTGGGGCTGATCGCCTCTTCGGGCGGCAATGCAAATTCAAAGGCGGAGCGGCCCAGCATCTCGGACGCGTCACGCCGCATGATCTTGCAATAGGCATCGTTCACCCAGATGACTGCGCCGTCCCGTTCCATCAGGACAAGGCCATCACTCGCGCTTTCCGCGATGGCACGAAAGGTGCGCGCCGTGCGCTGGTTGGTTTGGATCTGCCGAAAGGCGTAGGCAAACAGGGCCGACATCGCCGTCGCTACAACCAGATAAATCGCGATCCTCAGTTCCATCACCATCCCTCACGCACGTCCGTCGGACGCTACGGCCGTTTCGAAAATGAAGGGTTGAGGAACCACGTTTGAGATAAATGCGCGATATTTTTGCGGGCGCACCGCGCCCCGTATGTTCGACCAGCGCATTTTTGCTCAACTCATGGTGGAAACGCACTGTTTCCTGTTTGTGATCTGCAGGGGCGCCGATTCTGCCGTAAACAGGGGCCAGCACTGACTTATCCACATACCTCTTGCAGGATATGCGATATGCCAAATGGCGGCTCTATCACCGGTTTTCTGTTCGCGGACTTCACCTTTGTGAATGACAACGGCCAGCTGAACCCCTCGCAGAACGGCCCGTTTTCGCTGCCAGCGAATGCGCAGGGCACGCTCGCGCCCGGCGCGGTGACGATCGACATAAATGTCGATGACGACGACATGGAATTCGATGACGGGTTTCAGGATGACCCGAACGGCACGCCGCTGAACCAGATCTTGCGCGACGATATCGATACGGTCGACGCCTCCGGCGACCCGGTCTTTGTCGGGGCGGGCGCGGTGTTGGAGGTCGAATTCACGCTCACCGCCGTGCCGCAAGGCGGAGGGCCGGCCATCGACCTGTTGTTCGTTGCGGCAGGTCCGGGCGAGAACCAGGGGGATCTGACGCTGGTTGTGTCGACGGCGCCGCTGGTGCCCGGGACGACCTACGACATCTCGTTCAAAAACGATGGCGGCGGCACACCCTATGGCGAGCTGGTGTGTTTTGGCCGGGGCACGCTGATCCGGACGCCGGCTGGCGATGTGCCGGTGGAGACGTTGCGGGTCGGAGACCGGGTGGTCACGCTGGATGAGGGCGCGCAACCGATCCTGTGGCGTGCACACCGGTCGGTCCTGTTTCCGACGGGCGATGATCTGCCCGTGTGCGTGGCTCCGGACACGTTCGGACCCGGTCAGCCCTATGCCGATACCCTGCTGTCGCCGCGCCATGGCCTGCTGCGGCGCGATGCGGTGTACCGCATGCTCTTTGACACGTCAGACGTCTTGATGGCGGCGCAGGATTGCGTGGACGGCGTCGCGGTCACGCGCAACACCACGGCCGGCACCGTCGAGTATCATCATATCATGCTGCCCCAGCATGGTCTGATCTGGGCCAATGGCATGCTGAGCGAGAGCTTTTACCCCGGCCCGATTTCGCGCGCTTGCCTGGATCCGGCGGCGCTGGCCGCACTTGCCGCCGTGTACCCGTCGCTGCGGGATCCGTGCGCCCCGGCGCCCTATCCCCGGGCGCGGCGGGTGGTGCGCGGTTATGAGCGGGATGCGACGCGGTCGCAACGGACCTCTGGCAAAACTATCCAAACGCCTTGATCGTGGGACCAGTCAGGCGCTGCCCCGCCACCGGACGCGCCGACGGAACAGATGCTGCAAGCACCGACGGCGTCGACCATTCGGGACCGATCAGCGCCCCATCAAAGCGGCGTCAAACGGGTATGAGATCAGGTTTTCGTAGCCGTCTTCGGTCACCAGCACCTGATCTTCCAGCTTGATGGTAAAGTCGCCGCCGACCTCGCCCACCGCGGCCTCCACGCACAGCACCATGCCCGGCTGCAGCGCATAATCGAACGAGCCGGGCACCGCCTTATCGGGGTATTGGACCAGCGGCCACTCATCGCACAGGCCCACGCCATGCATCAGGCAGCCATATTTCTGCGCCTGGAATTTGTCGTCCAGCACATGCGTGTTCGCCGTCAGTTCGGGGATCGTCACGCCGGGCTTGATCATCTCCATGTTGGTCATGATGTGCTCGTGCGCGTGCTGCATCGCATAGATCATGTCGGGCCGTGGCGCATCGGGGCCGATCCACCAGCTGCGCGAGATGTCGACGCAAATGCCGTAGGAGCCCACCAGATCCGTGTCAAAGCTGATGATCTCGTTGCGCTGGCAGATGCGCGGGCCGCATTCCTGAAACCACGGGTTGGTGCGCGGGCCGGACGACAGCAACCGCGTCTCGATCCACTCGCCGCCGCGCTTGATGTTTTCGGCGTGCAGCACCGCCCATACGTCATCCTCGCAGGTCTGGCCGTCGCCCACATTGGCGCGGGCGAAATCCTCCATCGCCTGCACCGCCTCTTCGCAGGCATGCACGGCGCAGCGCATGGCCAGGATCTCGTCCGGGCCCTTGATCGAGCGGGACTTTTCCGTGACTTCCTCGCCATCCATCACCTCGAGGCCCTGCGCCTCGAGCGCGCGCAGCCCATGGACCATGGGTTTGTCGACGGCGAGCCGCCTGAGGCCCGGCGCATGCTCTTCGAGCAGCACGCGCACTTCATTGGCAAAGGCATCGGCGGCCACGTCCACCTTGTCCCCGCGGTCGAAATAGAACAGGTCAGCGCCCGACCGCACCTCTTTGACCAGCGGGTTGAACGAACTCAGAAAGGGCGCGTTCTTGTAATCCCAGATGACCATATGCCCGTCGGCGCACAGCAGCACGGCCCGAAACGGGTTGTGCGTGTTCCACAGCTGCATGTTGGTCGAGTCGGTGGCATAGCGGATGTTGAGCGGGTCAAACACCAGCAGCCCGGCATAGTCACGATCCACGATGTGTTGGGTCAGGCGGCGCCAGCGAAACTTCCGCATATCGGCAAGGTTCGGCAACGTCAGCCCCGCGGCCTGCCAGGCGCGTTGGGTGGCCAGCGGCGGGCCGATCTCGATCCGGTCGGCATCGTTTGGCGTGCCATCGGGCAGCGTTGCGCCGCGGGCGGGATCAATCTTGCGCGTGTCGCGATAATGCTGGTTCATGGCACTCTCCGTTGGGCCTAGAGTGGCGGCGGTCGGGCGGACGGTGTTGCCGGAATGCGACCTCGGCGCGCGTCGTTTTTTGGAGGTGTTATGGCGTTTGAAACCGATCGTGCCATCGTGAGGCAGGCCGTGACCGGTGACCCCGCCTTTGCCGGTCTGGACCTGTCTGCGCCGCTGGCTGACATGGACGCGAGCCAGACCAGGGACGCGTTTCTGCTGGCCGCGATGCGCGTGCTGGCCTGCGGCGGAAACGGGCACAGCCGGGTGATCCCTAACGCGGCGATACGGGTTTGGCCGGTGCGGATCGTGGCGCGGGGCGCGGGCTTTGTGCTGATCGACAAGGGCGTGGCGCGTGCCTTGCACGCCGTGAACGGTGAGCCGGTCGCGGCGGTCCTGGACCGCCTGCGCCCGTGTCTGGCCGGGACGGCCGCGCGTCAAACCGTGATCGGTGGTTTGCCGATGGCGTGGCCCGCCGCCATTGGCACGCGCGATGTGACTTATACACTCGGCGACGGCACGCTTGCGTATGGGTCCGACGCGCTTGTCCCTGCAGCGCCGCTTTATCCACGTGGGGAGATCGGCGGGGCGGACCCGGACACCGACCAATGGGCGTGTGCGGCACCTGTCCATTGGGATGCCCCCGTTTGGCACATCCGGATCGCGCGGTTGGACGTGGATTTGCCCGACGGGCTGGCGGATGCGGTCCTGGACCGGCCAGATGCCAACATCGTCATTGACCTGCGCGGCAATGCGGGCGGCAATTTTCTGCGCGTCCTGCCGATCATCGCGACGCTGCGCGCAGGGTGGCGGGGGCGGCGCATGGCGGTGTGCGTTGACCGGTTTACCTTTTCGGCGGCGATCGTTTCGGCGGTGCTGTTCCAGCACCACCTCGGCGCGCGCCTCTTTGGCGAGGCGATGGGCGATGGCCTGCAGTTCTGGGCGGAAGGCGACACCATCGACCTGCCCGACACGGGCGCCCATGTGCGCTGGTCGAGCGCGTGGCACGATTGGGAGACTGGCCTCGCACACCCCACGACACCGCCCGAGATTGCAGCGCATCTGGTGGCGACCGGTCCGTTGCAGATCACCCCTTGTGCAGATGGGTCAGCGGCACGGGCGTGGGTGGCGGGCTGAACTGGTCAGGCGCGCTGCGCCATGGCACAAGACCGGCCATGACCGCAATTCTGCACCGCCATCTGCCCGACGACATGCGCACCTCCCGGGCTTTGCCAGGGATACGGCCCGAAATGGGGCCATGGCTGCGCGTCGACGAAGCCTATGGCGCGCAGATGGCCCGGCGTCTGGAGGTCATGCGCGACCACCCGCGTGACGTGCTGTTTCTGCAGCCCGAGGCGCGGCCTGCCGCCGTGGAACTGCTGGCCTGCGTGCTGGATGACCTGCCTGCGCTTGGCTTTGCGGTGACGGATGGCACTGTGCGCTGCCCCGACGGACGGTGCGTGACGCCAGACCCGGCGCGCCCGCTCGAGACCTTGGGCGCGCTGTGCCAGAACGACTTTGTCCTGATGGAGAAACGGGGAGAGGCGCATGTGTTGACCGGCGCGGTGCTGTGCTTTCCAGCCTCGTGGCGGTTGCGAGAAAAGGCGGGGCGACCCCTGATCGATATTCACGTGCCGGTGGCGGAGTATGACGGCGATGTGGCCCGGCGGGTACAACGGCTTTTTGACGGGATACAGGTGGGCCGTCCGCTCTGGCGCTTCAATCAGCTGTGGTATCAGGACCCCGAGCTATATCAGCCCCGCTCGCAGGCGGCACCGCGCCGGGTCGGTGCGGGCATGCGCGACGGCCCCTTTTACCGGACCGAGCGGCAGACGCTGCTGCGCCTGCCGCAAAGCCGGGCGGTGGTCTTTGCCATCCACACATTCGTGTTGGCCAGGGCCGATGTTCCGCCCCTGACCTAGCCGCCTGACCAGGCGTCGAAAATCACCACGTGAGGCTGGCCGTTGGAGGTGGCGCGCGGGCTGCGCCCGTTTGGTTTGATCACACAGTTGACCTGCTGGCGCAGGCAGGAAAAGTGTTCCGAGTCAACAACATCAATCGCATTGTCAAAGCGCAACGTGAGCCCATAATAGCCGCGCTCCATGCCCCGCGCCGCCTTGATCCGACCGGCAAAGCGGTGGCCGAGATAACGCCCAGTGATGCGTTGACCGGGATGATACGCAGGTTGGCCATAATCACGCGCCCGCGCAACCAGCGTGTTCCAGTCACGCGCGCCCCATTGCAGGGCCACCGCCTCGAGCGCCTGCGCGTGGGTGCAGGGCCGCCCTGCGGCCAAAAGGGAGGCGCGCAGCCGCTTGGCTTGCGCTTTCAGAGCGTCCCGCGAGGGAAGGGGGATATCCATATCCGTCTCCATGTCATCGGTCGCGATGAGATGTGAGGGCTCCGCATTGCCTCAAGAGCGACCTGATCATGCAGGGTCGATTGTCCAGAACTTCACCGAAGCGCGGAGGGCAGGGGCCTGGGTCCCTGGATGCGCATTAGGCGGTTGTGGCGCAGTTGGCAACCCGGCCCTTCGGGGAGGATTTATTCGGACAAAGACCGGGGCGGGCGCGCCCTCGCGGCGATGAAGGCGCGGGCCCGGGGCACGGGGTTGTGCAGGTACTGATCGGGGCCACGCATCCGGCGGGCGTTGAGGGCTGCGGTGTCCAGAAGATCAAAGCGGACCGCTTCGATGGTGCCCGACCAACCTGGTGTGATCCTGGCCTGTGCTTTGGCGTACCATGCCAGTAACTGGTCGCGCCTGGTATATCCGCGGTAGTCGAAGCAAACCGTGCCATCGGTGAGGTAGACGTGGTTGCCGGGAAAGGGGCCGTTCGGCACGATCCGTTCGGCCCGAAACCCGCCGCGCGGCGGGTCGGTCAGGTAGACGCCCGCCAGGATGTGGCAAGCGCCATGGGCAAAGAAGGCCCGGTCCGGCAGCGCCCAGCGTCTGACCGGGTCTTGCTTGGTTCCCGGTGTGGGCTGGAACATCCTAGCCGTCGATGCGCGCGCCCATGATGGCGATGGATTGCTGATAGACCGTTGCGGCATTCCACTGCTTGATCACGCCGAAATTTGGCTGCCCCTCCTGATAGCCCTGACCGGGTTTCCACCCCTTCTGGCGCAGGAAATTCGCGGTGGAGGCCAGCGCGTCGGTCTGGTTGTAAAGATCCACGCGACCGTCGCCATTGCCGTCCACGCCATAGGTCAGCGCATTGCCGGGCAGGAACTGGGTGTGGCCAAGCTCGCCATGTTTGGCGCCCTTGGTCGCCCCGGTGATCGTCCCCTGATCCACCAGCCTGAGCGCACCGATCGCATGCGGCTTGAAGAAATCCGACCGGCGGCAATCATAGGTCAGCGTGACGATGGCCGAGACCACACTGCTGTCACCCATAAAGCTGCCAAAGGCGGTTTCCATCCCGTGAATGGCGATCAGGACGCCCGCGGGCACGCCATAGATCCGCTCGAGGCTTGCGAAATAGTCGGGGTTGCGCGCCTTGCGCTTGCGGCCTTGCGCGACGATCGTGTCTGCCCCGCGGACCTGCATGAATTTGTCGAGCGAATAGCGAAAGCTCTTCTGGTTGCGGTCGGCGGCGATGGTGCGCGTGGCGTAGGTCGCATTCTGCAGCGCTTGCAGCCCCGCACTCTGGACACCGGCGCGCTGCGCCTCTTGTGCAAAACCCGCCTTCCAGGCGTCAAACCCAGCGCCGGTATTGCCGCAGGATGCGGCCTGCGCCGCGCCCGCCATCGCCAGAGAAAGGGCAAGACCCAATGCAATTCGGTACAACAACATTCCCGCGCTCCGTCTCATTGCGTTACGCGCAAGGTAACGGATTGCGCACGGATCAGGCAAAGACAATTGCCGCGTCGGGCATTTTGACGCTTGTGGCGGTGCGGCCCTACCAGGTTGGCGTGGATTTGCGCAGTTTTTTCAGATGCGCGGTGTAATGGTCTTTCAGGGCTGACCGGCACTGCAATGTCTCGCAGGCCCCCATTTCGCGCGCGATCTCGTTGGCGAGAAAGGGCTGGCCGAGGCTCTTGGCCTCGCGCACCAGCGCGTTCATCTCCATGATCGACATATCCTGGGCAAAGGCGTTCATCCGCTTCATCCCCAATCGCGACGCATTGAACGGTGTGGGCTTGGTGTCCCATTCATAGCGGTCCTGCGGCGCTGCGTGGGTGGAGTTGACCCGACCAAAACCAGGTGACACCAGCGACAGGATCCGGAGCTTGCCGTCGGTACCGCTGAGCGCAAAGGCCACCGCAAAGCCGATGCTCACGACCACCACGCAGGTGGCCAGCCCGGCAACCGCGACCCAGGCGCGGTCAAGGGCCCGCGCGACGGGTGCAGGCCCGAGGCGCGGGATATCCGACGCAACCTGCGTTACCGGTGCGACCGGCGGCGCCGCTGCGCCCTTGTCCTTTTCGATCTGAGCGAGCCGCTCTGCAAAGCTCTTTTGCTTTTTGTCCATGACTGCATCCCGTCCTGAGCGGATCCCTGCTACAGCCCAAGCGTGGTGGAATTTCGGCACTGCCATGGCAATGTTGGTCCCCCACGACGAAAAAGGGCGCCCCCGACGAAGGGGCGCCCATCAGTTCAGCTGCCGAAAAGGGAGGAGTTAGCAGCTGTAATACATACCGAACTCCACCGGGTGCGGCGTGTGTTCGTAGGTTTCGATCTCTTCCATCTTGAGCGCGATGTAGCCTTCGATCTGGTCCTTGGTGAACACGTCACCGGCCAGGAGGAAGTCCATGTCGGCCTCCAGCTCTTCCATCGCTTCGCGCAAGGAGCCACAAACGGTGGGGATGCCGGCCAGCTCTTCGGGCGGCAGATCGTAAAGGTCCTTGTCCGACGGATCGCCGGGGTGGATCTTGTTCTTGATCCCGTCGAGGCCCGCCATCAGCAGGGCGGCAAAGCACAGGTAGGGGTTGGCGGATGGGTCGGGGAAACGGGCCTCGACGCGTTTGGCTTTCGGCGACTCGGTCCATGGGATCCGGACGCAGCCCGAGCGGTTGCGGGCCGAGTAGGCGCGCAGCACGGGGGCCTCAAAGCCGGGGATCAGACGCTTGTAGCTGTTCGTCGACGGGTTGGTGAACGCGTTCAGCGCCTTGGCGTGTTTCAGC
>ERZ1740067.2854-NODE-2854-length-10129-cov-6.097082_pt1 | contig 10129 bp, 8 predicted proteins | sample MGYA00581736_ERZ1740067 | MGnify/ENA primary metagenome ERZ1740067 (study PRJEB43018, sample SAMN04849236) | marine metagenome | isolation source: floating plastic debris | place: Pacific Ocean | collected 2008-08-27 | study: EMG produced TPA metagenomics... | reverse complement strand
CACCATGCTGCGCCCGTGCCAGGACACCGCCAGCCCCACCTCGTGGGCGCGGGCGGCGTCTATGGGGGCCAGCAGCCAGTCCATCAGACGCGACCCTTCATCCCTTGACCGCACCTGCGGTCATGCCGGTGATGATCTGGCGCGACGCGAGCAGCGTGAAGATGATCGGCGGAATGGCCAGCAACATGCCCGTGGCCATGATGACGCCCCACTCGACGTTGAACTCGGACATGTTGTTCACGATCAGGATCGGCACTGTCTTGGTGTTGCGGTCACTGAGCGCGGAGGCCAGCAGGTATTCGTTCCACGCGATGCGGAACGTGAAAATCGCCGCCGCCGCCAGACCGGGTTTGATCAGCGGCAACACGACCTTGAAGAACACCTGGAACGGCCCGGCCCCATCCACGCGCGCCGCCTCTTCGAGCGAGCGCGGCACCTGCACGATAAAGCTTTGCAGGATCCAGATGACAAAGGGCAGGTTCATCGCGACATAGATCAGGATGATGCCGGAATGCGTCCCGGCAAGGCATACATCGCCCCGCCCCCCGAACGTGTCGCGGATGGCCCCACCGATCAGCCCGTCGCGGTCGAGGCAGAATTCATTGTTCCACAGGCCAAAGACCGGCACCAGCAGCACCGCGGGCGGCACCATGCGCACCATCAGCGTCGTGATCGACACCGTGTCGCGCCCCATGAACCGAAACCGCACCAGCGCGTAGGCCGCCATGGACCCGATCACCAGTGTCAGGATCGTGGACACCAGCGCGATGATGATCGAGTTGATGAACGCCCCGCCGAACTTGAGTGCACAGAAATCCAGATGCTCCGGCTCGTACCACAGGACATCACACAGCGCGGTTTCGTAGTTCTGGATCGTCGGCAGAAACAGCAAGCCCGACGCGCCCGAGATGATGTCGACATCCAGCTTGAACGAGTTCGCAAACATCAACAGCACTGGCCCCACAGACATGAACACCAGCAAGGCAATGACAGCGAAAAAGGCGGGATTGGCGCGTTGGTTCTGCATCAGCTGTCATCCTCCGCAGCAGCACGCACCCGGGCGGCGCGGGCCTCCTGCAACCGGGTAAAGGCAAACATTCCGACGGTCAGTAGCAACAGCAGGATCAGCAGGTAATTCGACATCGCCGCCGCTACGCCCAATTCGCGGAATTCGGTCGCTGTGCGCGAGATGCGCAGGGCAAGGATTTCCGTGCTCAGGCCCGGGCCGCCATTGGTCATCACGAGGATCACCTCCAGCACCTTGAACGCGTCGATCAGGCGCAACAGACCCGTCACGATCAGGACCGGCATCATCAGCGGCAGCTTGATGTGCCAGATCTGCTGCCACGGCGTGGCCCCGTCGATGCGCGACGCCTCCAGCGCCGAGCGCGGTAGCGATTGCAGCGCCGCCAATGACAGTATGAAGATGAACGGCGTCCATTGCCAGATATCGGCGATGATGATGGAGGTGAGCGCATAGTCGCCCAGCCAGTCCACCTTGGGCAGGCCGATGCTTTCCAGAAACCGGTTAAATGTGCCGATTGTGGGATGGTACATATAGCGCCACATCAGGCCCACCACGACCGGCGCGATCATCATCGGCAGGATGAACATGGTGCGCAGCACGGACATGCCGCGAATGTCACGATCCAGCAGCAGGGCCAGACCGACGCCCAACACCATCTCGATCGAGACCACGAAAAACGCAAAGCGCAGCGTAACGACGAGGCTTTCGTGAAAGTTCGGGTCGTTCCACAGGGTGATGTAGTTCTTGAGCCCCACGAACTCCGCCTCGCCAATGGATTGGCTCGGGTTCCAGTCGCGAAAGCTGCCCCAGATCATGTAGCCCAAGGGATAAAGCAGCGCGATGGCCATGATGACCATGGCAGGTGCCATGAACATGTATGGCGACAATCGGTTCACGCGCGCGATGGACATCAAGCTCTCCGGGGTCGGTCAAAAGGAGGGGCGCAGCACTCCGCACGCGCCCCTCAGGGGAGGATTACTGCCAGGTGTAGTACCCGGCCTCGTCCATCACGGCGCGGGTCCGTTCGGCCACACCATCCAGCGCTGCCTGAATGTCGAGGTCTTCGGTCAGCACCTTGGACATGGTCGTGCCGATATCGGCGTTGATCTTGCCCCAGACGGGGATGATCGGACGCCAGTCGGGATCGGCAAATTTCAACGCTTCACCAAAGGTCGCGGAGAACGGGAATTTTTCGTTCAGACCCGCATCCTGGTAGGTGGAGAACCGCGAGGGATTACCGCCTTCCATAGCCACCATCAGATCGCCTTTTTTCGAGGTCAGCCACTGCATCAGCAGGAAGGCAGCCTCTTTGTTTTCGGCGTTCTTGGGGATCGCGATGCCGAAACCACCGGTTTGGGAGCCGCGACGCACACCTTCGGGGTGCATGGCATAGCCGACCTTACCGACAACCTTGCTGCGATCAGGGTCTTCAAAGCCGGGCATAAACGCAATCGAGTCCATGAACATCGCTGCATCGCCGTTGGCGAATGCGTTTGCAGCCTCAGCGGGGCCAAAGCTCATCGCGCCTTCGGGGCCACAATCCACGATGGTTTTCAGTGCGTTGGCGGCTTCAACGCCAGCGGCGTTGTTGATGATCGGGTTCCACTGATCGTCAAAGACGCGACCACCCAGCGGTGCAAGGTGCAGCAGAAATGCGTGGCTGGCCTGGTGGCCAGAGGCCGCGCGCGATGCCATACCACCCATGCCGGGCTCGACTTCGGGGATTTTACAGGCCGCTTCGAGCAGTTGCTCGTAGTTTTCCGGCTCCGCGATCCCGTGCTTTTCAAAGATGTCCTTGCGATAGGCCAGAACGGATGTCTCCGACCCGAACGGGATGCCAAACAGCGAACCGGTCTTGCCCGGCAGATAGCCTTTGGCACCGCCTGCAACACCGATGTTTTCCACGTAACCATCAATCAGGTCTTCCGCGTCATAGGACGGGTCGGCCAGCTTGGGGTTCATGAAATACTTGGCGAGGTTCTCCAGTTGATCGGCAAACACATAGTCGGCCTTGGAAAACACAACGTAGCCAATCAGGTCGTATTCACCCTCGTCCTGCGCCAGTTCCAGCGTCTGCCGCTCGCGCATCTTGAGGTAGGGCAGCTGGTCCACCTCGACCTCGATGCCGGTTTCCTTGGTGAACTCGGGCAGCACCTTGATCGCGGCGTTGTAATGCGGGTGCGCGGGGAAATTCACGACCAGCGTCGTGCCTGCATATTCCGCATATGGCCCTCCGTGACCGTCAGCGAGTGCCGCCCCGGTCATCAGCAGCGTCGCCGCCACCCCCGTTTTCAATGTCTTAAGCATAGTCTTCCTCCCATTGCTTTTTCGTCGTTCAGATCGCCGCCTCGGATTGGCGGTCAAACAGGTGAATGCGGTCCGGATTTGCCGCGAATGTCAGGGTCTCGCCCATGGCCATGGGCGTCTCGGAATTCATCTCGACCGTGACGGAGCTGGCGCCGCACTGGCACAGCAGAACCGATTGCGCGCCCACGTATTCCGAGACCTGCACATGCAGTTTCAGCGCCGCGTCATCCGGCGCGTCTTCGGCATAGGTCAGGTCCGACGGGCGCAGGCCCAGCGTCACCGCACGCGCGCCGTGCGCCTTGGCGGCGGCAGCCTTGGCCTCGGACAGGCGCAGTCTGAACCCGTCGCCCGCCACAAAACTCGCCCCACCCTCTTCGGTGATCTCACCATCGAGGAAATTCATCGGCGGCATGCCGAGGAACCCGGCGACGAACTTGTTGGCGGGCCGCTTGAACAGCTCTTCGGGCGTGCCCTGCTGCTGGATGTAGCCGCCATGCATGACCACGATCCGGTCCGCCAGCGTCATCGCCTCGATCTGGTCGTGGGTCACGTAGATCATGTTCTTCTCGACCCGCTGGGACATCAGCGCAAGTTCGGCCCGCATCTGGCCCCGCAGCTTGGCGTCAAGGTTCGACAGCGGCTCATCAAACAGGAAAATGCCGCTGTCCTTGGCCAGCGCCCGCGCCATGGCGACCCGCTGGCGTTGCCCACCCGACAGCGCGCCCGGCTTGCGCGCCAGAAAGTCGGTGAGGCCAACCAGATCGGCCACCTCGCGCACCTTTGCGTCGATTTCGGCCTTGGGTCGCTTGGCCAGGCGCAGCGCGAACGAGATGTTCTGCGCCACGTTCATGTGCGGGTAGAGTGCATAGTCCTGGAACACCATCGCAAGGTTGCGATCCTTCGGCTCCAGATGGCTGACGGGCTGGTCGTCGATGTAAATCTCGCCGTCCGACACATCCTCGAGGCCGGCGATCATGCGCAACGTCGTGGACTTGCCACACCCCGATGGCCCAACGAGCACCGTGAACTCGTTATCCGCCATTTCAAGCTCGATCCCATGCAGAACCTGCACGTCGCCATAACGCTTGATCAGCCGATCCAAACGGATTGCCGGCATGCGTCCCCTCCCTCGTGTTACCGGTCACACTTGCGCATTGTGACCGGTAACACAAGATTTTTCTCTGCCGAAAAATCTGCCCGCTGGTAGCGCTAATCGCTCAGGAATTCAGGGGTTTGGTGCTGGCCCGCAGCGTTGGCGCGGGGTCGATATTGATGCGCACGGGGCCGTTTCGCCCGTCTTTTTCGTCCAGCAAGGCACCGATCAACCGACCCGCTTCGCGCCCGATTCGCTTGGAGTCGACCACCACGGTCGAGATCGACGGCGAGGCAAAGCGCGACACCTCGAAATTGCCAAAACCGGCGACGCCCATCTGCTCGGGCACTGCAACGCCGCGCGATTTCAGTGCCGATTGCACACCGTAGGCCGCCGCATCCGACACGCAGAAAATGCAATCCACATCCGGGAACCGGGCCAGCAGCGGACCAAGGGCCGCCGCACCATCCTCGATGCTCATCGGGGGTTTGCCCACAGGCAGCACGCGGTCACCGGGCAGCCCTGCCCGCTCCATCGCCTGCCGGAAGCCGGCGCGCCGCGCGGCACCACGGGTCCAGTCGTCGCCGTCCTCGCACAGGAACACGAGGTTGCGGTAGCCTTGCGCGAGCAGCGCGTCTGTCATTTGCGCCGCAGCGGCCCGGTTGGAAAAGCCGATCGTGTGGCCGATCGGCTCTTCGGGCCGTTCCCACAGCTCGATCACAGGCACCGACGCCTCCGACAGCAGCTGCACGGTGCGGTCCGAATGCCCGTCATAGGACAGCACGATCGCCTCCGGTCGCCGCCGCAGCATCGCCTCGACCAGTTGTTCCTCGCGCTCGGCCGAATAGTCGGTGTGGCCCAACAGGATCTGCTGGCCAAACACCTCCAGCTCTTCGGTCAGGGCCTGCACGGTTTCGGCAAAGTGCAGGTTGTTCAGCGAGGGCACCAGCACCGCGACAAAGCCCGACCGCTTCGTCGTGAGACTGCCCGCCATCTGGTCGGGGACATAGTTCATGTCCCGCACGACCTTGAGAATGCGCTGGCGCGTGTCCTCCGAAACGGGGCTGTCTTTCTTGAGCGCACGCGACACCGTCATGCGCGACACACCCGCCGCACGCGCGACGTCGCGCATGGTGACTGCTGTTTTGCGTTCGGGGTCGGGCACGGCGCTCACCGGAATTGGTACCGGTAACACATAGCCCTCCGGGCATCCGTCTCGCAAGTGCGCTTGGCTATTCGGCGGCGCGCTGGCCCACATGCGTCAGGCGGATATCGGGTGTCTGAAGCGGCTCGAGACGGTCGGCGATCAGGGCCAGGGGCTCGATCAGCGCCTTGATCACGCTGGCGCCGACCGCGTCAAAGCGCAAGCCCATCGCGTGGAAGGCCGCCGCCCGAAAGCCCGGCTTGGGGTTCAGCGCGGGGTGGATGTCGCGCGTTCCCATCTTGAGATGATGTGCAATGTCCCATTCCTGCGTGGCACCGTCGATCCGCGTCACCACCCAGCAATGTCCGTCGGTGCAGGTCCCGCCCTTTTCCGCCGGGAAGTAGAAGCCGGTCACATAACCCGCCTCGATCCCCGCCGCGCGCAGGGCGGCGATGAAGTAGGTGTTGATGTCCACGCAGGACCCTTCGACCAGCCCGCAACCCAGCGCCGGGATCTCATCCAGACCATCGTTGAACCTGTCCTCGGGGTGGCCATAGGTGAACCGTTCCGCTGTGGCGCAGGCCAGGGCGCGGGCACGGTCCAGGCCGCTCAGATCCCCGGCAATCTCCCGCGCCTCGACAATGAGGTCATCCGCATAGCGGGTGAACCGGGAGGCATGCGGCACGAACAGCTCCTCGGGGTACGGCTCAGCCACGTGGTCGAAATGGAAGGTCAGGTTGAGCGTATCTGCGTCCGGCGTCACGATATAGGCGCCTTGGCCCGTCGTCGCCTCCCTGATCCGCGCAACCCGAGCGGCCCCGGCGGTCAGCCCGGTCATCCGGCCATGTGGCGTGCCCATCCCGCCGGGGACCAGCACGGCAGCGGTGCCGGTCGCCAAAGGGGCCGTATAGGTGATTTCGAATGCCATCCTGTGCTCCGCGCCGATACCGTTTACCGCTACGCCTGCAAGGTGACAGTCCGATGAAAGATCAGAGCGCGATCCAGGCCGTCTTGAGGTTGCGGAACTTGTCGAGCGCGTGCGGGCTCTTGTCATGGCCGTTGCCCGACATTCCGTGCCCGCCCAGTGGCACGGTCATGTCCGCGCCGCCATAGGTGTTCACATGCACCACGCCCGCGCGCAGCCGCCCCACCATCCGGTGCGCCCGACTGATGTCGCGGGTAAACACACCGGCGGCCAGCCCGTAGGGCGTGCCATTGGCCAGCGCGACGGCCTCGTCCTCGGTCTCGAACGGTTGCGCGGCCAGCACGGGGCCAAAGATCTCCTCCTGCACCAGCGCGCTGTCCTGCGGCGCGTTGTCAAGGATCGTGGGCGCGATGTAGTAGCCGCCCGTTTCCGCCAGCAGCCGCTGCCCGCCCGTGCGCAATGCGGCACCAGCGGCTTCGCCTGCGCGGATCGCGGCGAGGATCTTGTGCATCTGCGCCTCTGTGGCAATCGCCCCGGCCTGCGTGCGCAGATCCAGCGGATCACCGACACGCATCGCCTCAGCTGCCTGCACCAGCAGATCGACAAAGTCGCGGTGGACAGAGCGTTCGACCAGCACCCGCGATGCGGCGATGCACACCTGCCCGCTGTCGCGGAAAATGCCGCCCGCCACCGCCTTGGCCGCCGCCGCAAGGTCGGCATCGGCAAAAACGACGCAGGGCGACTTGCCGCCCAATTCCAGATAGACGCGTTTGAGGTTCGACTGCGCCGACGCCTCCAGCAACGCGCGGCCCACCGGGCCCGAGCCGGTGAAGGCCAGCACATCGACATCCATGTGTCGCGCCAAGGCGTCGCCTGCCTGTGGGCCGGTGCCGGTCACGATGTTGAGCACACCGTCCGGCAGACCCGCCGCCTGCGCGATCTCGCCGAGGCGGAGCAGTGTCAGCGACGCGACCTCTGCCGGTTTCAGCACCACGGTGTTGCCGGCGGCAAGGGCCGCCGCGACTTTCCACGCGGCAATCATTAGCGGAAAGTTCCAGGGCACAATCGCGCCGACCACACCGACCGGTTCGTGATGCACCAGCCCCAGCGCGCCGGTGGCCGTGGGCGCGATCTGACCATACGCTTTACCGGACAACTCTCCGTAATAGCGGAAGGTGGCGGCGGCACTCAGCGGCTCCGCCTTGTACGCCATAGCGACTTCGGTTCCGTTATCACGGACGCCGCAAACGGCAAGCTCGGCTGCATGCTCCGCCAGCGCGTCCCCGATCTGTTGCAGGATACGCCCGCGTGCTGCGGGCGCGAGACCGGACCAGCGCCCATCCTCGAACGCCGCACGCGCAGCAGCCACGGCGCGGTCCACATCTTCGGCGCCGCTGGCGGGGATGCGGGCCATGGGACAGCCATCGATGGGCGACACCGTTTCGAGCGTATCGCCACTGGCGGCGGGCACGTGTTGTCCGCCGATCAGGATGAGGCCATCGGCAATGGGAGCAGTGCGCAGGGCATCAATGGTGGCTTGGTCGATCATCGGGCACTCCCCAGCGACGGTTCACTATACGAACCGATGGTTTATACCAGAGTGCGCCCGCCCCGCCCCGCCTGTCAATCGGCGGGGCGCGGCACGATGCGCCCGATGCACAGCCAGCTCAGCACGATCATCACCGCCGCAGCCCCGAGGCAGAGCGGCACACCGCCCAGCTGATAGCTCAACCCCGACAGCACCGTGCCGATCAGCCGCCCCGCCGCGTTCGCCATGTAGTAGAACCCCACATCCATCGTGACCCGCTTGGCGTCCGTGAATGCCAGGATCAGGTAAGAGTGCAGCGACGAATTGAGCGCAAAGAGCACGCCAAAGACCAGAAGGCCCGCCACGATGCTCAGCGTCAGCCACAGCGCTGGCGCACCCGCAAACCACGCCGCCAACGCCAGGGCGGCGGGCACCACAAACAGCGTGCCGACCCAGAACCGGGCGGCGGCGGCAAGGTCCGCCTCGCCCCGGTCCTGGCTGCGCAGCAAGGCAGGTGCGCGCGCCTGCACGGCACCATAGAGGATCACCCAGACGGCCATGAAAATGCCGATCATGAAAAACGCCGCGCGTTGCCCTTCGGGGGTGCCGTCGCTGAGCACGGAATAGAAGTAGATCGGGATGCCCACGACGAACCACACATCGCGCGCCCCAAACAGGAACACGCGCGCCGCACTCAGCCAGTTGACCCGCGGGTTTTTGGAAAACACCTCGGCGAACCTGGCGTCCTTGCGCCCTGCGGGCAGTCCGCCCGGCATGCGCAGCAGCACCGCCACGAGGATCAGTGCCAGCACGGCCGCCATGCCCAGCACTGCGGGCACGAAACCGACCAGCGCCAACGCCGCCGCGCCGAGCAGAAAGCCAAAGCCCTTGACCGCGTTCTTGGACCCCGTCAGCAGCGCCACCCAGCGAAAGAGCCCGTCGCCTTCGGCCGGGGCCAGCAGCTTGACCGCGGATTTGGACGACATCTTGGCCAGATCCTTGGCCACGCCGGACAGGCCCTGCACCGCCATGACGAACACGACCGACGCGGCGATGGACCACGCCGGGTCCAGCTGCGCCAGCGCGAGCAGCGCCACCACCTGCAGGCCCAGCCCGGCATAGAGCGTCGAGGTCAGCCCGAACCGCGCCGCGATCCAGCCCGCGCTGAGGTTGGTGACGACCCCCGCAACCTCGTAGAGCACAAACAGATAGGCCAGCTGCACGGGTGAAAAGCCCAGGGCGTTGAAGTGCAAAAGCACCAGCATCCGCAAGGCCCCGTCGGTGAGCATGAACGCCCAATAGGCTGCCGTGACGGCGACATAGGCGGCAAAGCCCTCGGGGCGGGAGGGGGGCTGCATCACGGTGCCGGTCACGCGATGTGCCTGCGCGCCTTCACAGCGACGCGCCCACCATTTGCGCCACGTCCACCAGCCGGTGGGCGTAACCCCATTCATTGTCGTACCAGGCGTAGACCTTCACCTGCGTGCCGTTCACAACCATGGTGGAGGGCGCGTCGACAATGCTGGACCGCGGATCGTTGGTGTAATCGGTGGAGACGAGCGGCCGGGTCTCGTAGCCGAGAATGCCGTTGAGCGGGCCATTGGCGGCGGCTTGGAACAGGGCATTGACCTCTTCGGCCGTGGTTTCGCGGGCGACTTCGAACACGCAATCGGTGAGCGAGGCATTGAGCAACGGCACACGCACAGCGTGGCCGTTCAGCTTGCCCGCCAGTTCGGGATAGATCAGCGTGATCGCCGTGGCCGAACCGGTCGTCGTCGGGATCAACGCGTTGAGCGCAGAGCGCGCGCGGCGCAGGTCCTTGGCCGGGCGGTCCACTATGGTCTGGGTGTTGGTCACGTCGTGGATCGTGGTGATCGAGCCGTGTTTGATCCCCAGCCCGTCATGGATCACCTTGACCACCGGGGCTAGGCAGTTGGTCGTGCAGGACGCCGCCGTGACGATGGACTGGCCGGTATAGGCGTCGTTGTTCACGCCATAGACGATGTTGGCCGCGCCGCCATCCTTGACCGGCGCGGACACCACCACCTTTTGCACGCCGGCGGCAAAATACGGGGCAAGGGCCGCCTCGGTCTTGAACGCGCCGG
>ERZ1740067.2851-NODE-2851-length-10136-cov-4.978673_pt1 | contig 10136 bp, 10 predicted proteins | sample MGYA00581736_ERZ1740067 | MGnify/ENA primary metagenome ERZ1740067 (study PRJEB43018, sample SAMN04849236) | marine metagenome | isolation source: floating plastic debris | place: Pacific Ocean | collected 2008-08-27 | study: EMG produced TPA metagenomics... | reverse complement strand
CCGTGAATTTCTCTGGCATTATAGCCAATTTGATTAAGCCGGGGCCGATGCGCACAGATATGCGAGCCAATGCCATGCCAGGGGAAGACCCTATGACCCTGCCACATCCGGACGAGATTGTGCCGCTTTTAGAGACACTCGTAGACCCAGACCTGAAAGAGACCGGCCAACTCTTCTCCTTCCAAAACACTGGCAGCGGCTAGCAGCGCGTGCAGGGGGAGCCAGGCCAGGAATACGCAACATCGCCCGTTCCAGAAGCGGAAACGGTTAGCGGTTGGCAGGTCGGCTTTGTCATCATCGGTATCGCCATCACGCTGCCAGGCCTGTATTCAGGCGGTGAAATCGCCCAAGCGCTTGGGCTGAGCAAAGCCTTGCTGGCCCTGATTTTCGCCTCTGCCGTTTTGTCGATTATGTCCATCCCAACGGCTATTCTGGGCCAACGCAAACGGCTCACCAGCTATGCTCTAATTAAAGGCGTGTTCGGCCCGGCGGGCGGTACAGTCATCAATGCCATTTTCGGGCTCATTCTGATTGGCTGGTATGCCGTCACCGCCGACCTGTTTGGCCGCACGCTTCATACAGGTCTTGAGGATAGTCTCGGCCTGTCCATCAGTACGCCGCTTCTAACCATTGTGAGCAGTGCGCTTGTCATTGTAACCACCCTCTATGGCTTTAAGGCCATCGACCGGCTGGCCACAGTCGCGGTGCCGCTCTTATTTCTCGTCATCGCCTATGTCAGCGCCCGCCATATTCTGGATGGATTTGACCCGGGCCCGCAAACCAGCGCCGGCAGTCCGCATGGCGCGTCGTTCACCTGGGCCGTGAATGCGGTGATTGGCGCCATGATTGTGAACGTCGTCTTGATGCCGGACCTCAGCCGCTATGCGCGCACGCGCGGCCATGCTATCCTGGCTGCAGTGATGGGCAATGGCCTTGGCTCTGTCGTGGCTATGGCACTGGCCATGATCCCAGCGCTTGCAACCGGCCAGCTTGACCCAATGGCCTATATGCTCGGCGCGGGACTTGGTATCGCAGCCCTTTCTATCTTGGTGGCCGCCACCTGGACGACCAACTCCGTCAACCTGTATTCCACTGGACTGGTCGCAGGCGCAGTCCTGCAAACAGAGCAATTTCGCCGGATGGTCGCCGTCGCCGGCATTCTCGGCACCGCCGCCGCCCTTGCCGGCTTTGCCGATTACCTCATTGATTTTCTGATTATTCTTGGGATTTTGGTGCCGCCAGTAGCGGGCGTTTATCTAGTGCACCACTTCATCCTAGGTGAAGATATCTCATTCCATGGAGCCGCTTGCCTCAGCGCTGGCACAGCGACGGCGCTTGGTATGATGAGCTATTTCACGCTGCTGCCCACAGGGTTCAGCAGCAGCATTGCAGCGCTAGATACGCTCCTTCTCGGGGCAGGCCTTTACTGGGGCACAGTCCAGCTCTTGCGGCGACGCGCGGCCGCCTAATGGAACCCATCCGCATAGGCATTGATGTTGGCGGCACGCATACCGATGCTGTTGCCATGCGCGGCATGGACGTGCTCGGCGCCATCAAAACGTCTACGACACAGCCCATTTCCGCTGGCATATTAAATGCTGTTGACCAAGTGCTCATCGAGGCGGCCTTAGAGCCTGCTAGCATTGCAGCAGTTATTCTCGGCACCACACAATTCACCAATGCTGTGATTGAGCGCCGGCAGCTTTCCAAAGTCGCCGCCATTCGCGCAGGGCTGCCCTCTGGGCGAGATTTGCCGCCTTTTACCGATTGGCCTGACGATTTGGTGGCAGCGGTTAAAGGCGCAGCCATTCCGCTACCTGGCGGTGTCACCTTTGATGGTGCACCGCTTTCAAAACTGCAGGACGCAGATATCGACGCTGCCTGTACTCAGGCAACGCATTATGCTGCGGCAGCCGTCTCCACAGTGTTTGGGCCGCTTGATAGCGCAGATGAGCAGCGCATCACCGCTGCGCTCCAATCCGTCATGCCCCCAGACCGCATTGTTGGCTCGACCAGCATTGGGTCCATGGGGCTTTTGGAACGGGAAAACGCAGCCATTTTGAATGCGAGCTTACTCGCCTTTGCTCAGGAGGTGACAGCAGCTATTTCGAGCAGCCTGCAAGACAAAGCCTTCACCTGCCCGCTTTTCCTCACCCAAAATGACGGCACCCTAATGGACTTGGAGACGGCGGCCCGTTTCCCTGCCCGCACCTTTGCCTCCGGACCCACAAATTCCCTCCGCGGCGCCGCGCTCTTGTCAGGCGTTGAAGACGCCATCGTTATCGACATTGGCGGCACGACGTCTGATGTGGGCGTTTTAAAGGACGGCTTTGCCCGCCAATCGCGCATGGGCGTGGATGTGGGCGGTGTGCGCACCAACTTCCGTATGCCCGATATCCTGGCGATCGGTCTTGGTGGCGGCAGTGTCGTCTCGAACGATGGCAGTAGCCTGGGGCCGCATTCAGTGGGCCATAAGCTGCCTCTTGAAGGCCGCGTCTTCGGTGGGCCAACGCTCACGGCAACCGATATTGCTGTGCAGGACGGCACGCTGAATATCGGCGCGGGACCAAGCACCGACATCTGCGCACCTGCTGTCGTTGAGACGGCATCTAACAAGCTTCATAGCATGCTGGATGATGCCATCGCGCGCATGTGTGGCCGCGATAAAAAGCCAGTCCTTCTTGTGGGTGGCGGCGCTATTTTGGTGACGCGTCATCTTAGCCAAGCAGCAGAGGTCATCTGCCCGCCACATGCAGGCGTTGCCAATGCCGTCGGCGCGTCTATCGCTCAAGCCGCAGGCGAAGTGGACCAAATCGTGCCCTATCGGGATACCGATAGAACCGAGGCTATCAACACCGCCAAAGCGCAAGCCGCAGACCAGGCCGTGCGCAATGGCGCCAAAGAAGACAGCGTGACCGTGCTAGATATCGAAGAAACACCGTTTTCCTATACGGAAAACAAAGCCACACGCCTGCGCGTCAAAGCCGTTGGCGACCTGGATTTCGCAAGGCTTGCGCCATGACCCAGACCATTGGCCCTGACGACGTTGCCGCTTTATGCCTTGGCTCCGTCTTCCTCGCCACCGGAGGCGGCGGTGACCCTTATGTGAACCAGCTTCTGACGGAAAAAGCTTTGCGCAAGCACGGGTCAATCCAGCTGGTGATGCCAGATGCATTGCCGGACGACGCCCTGGTCGTGGCCATGGGCGAAGCTGGGGCGCCAATGGTGCGTATGGAGCAGCTGCCCGTCGGCGATGAACCTCTAAAGGCCTTGCGGGCCTATGAAGAAGCCACGAAGCGTACCGTCACCCATGTCATTCCCTTCGAAATTGGCGGCGGAAACTCGGTCTTACCGCTGCTAGCCGCTGCCGCGCTTGGACTCCCTGTCGTCGATGGCGATGGCATGGGCCGCGCGCTCCCAGAAGCGCAGATGATGACCTTTCCGCTGGCTGGTATCGCGCCAACACCGGCACTGGCCATCGACTACCGCGATGACACGGTGCTTTTTAATACAAAGGATACGGCAGCTTATGAAAGGCAGCTGCGCGCACTGTTGCAGGTGATGGGCGGGATGGTTCTCACGGTCGAATTTCCAATGACAGCTGCCGACATTCGCGCAGCCGCTGTACCCGGCACGCTCAGCCTTGCGCGAAAGCTCGGTCAGCTGCTGCAGTCTATTCGCGGCGAAGCCGAAGCGGGGTTACCGCACATCATCACGTTTTTTGAGACCACCCTCTATCGTGGCTGCAAGCAGCTGTTTGCTGGAAAGGTCGTCGATTTTGAGCGGCGCACGGTTGGCGGCTTTGATGTGGGTACCGCGCAGATTGACAGCCTAAACGGGGAGACCGCCCGCATCGATATCCGCAATGAATATCTTGCTATCACCGCAGGCGACACCCCGCTGGCAACTGTACCCGACCTCATTACTCTAATTGATGAGGAAAGCAGCCAGCCCATTAATGCCGAACGCCTAAGCTTTGGCCAGCGTGTACGCGTGCTCGGGATCGGCGCGCCTGCTCATTTTCAAACGGACGCGGCGTTAGAGGTTGTTGGGCCAAAGGCCCTTGGCCTGCCCTTCACCTACACCCCCATCGCCTAATCGTCTCTTACGGGACGTTGCCGCAGCTGTTTGAGGCGGCCGCGCTGGGTCTTCAAATCAGTCCGGCGCCGTTTGGCTGTCTTGCTGACGCGGGTCGGGCGCCGCCGTTGCGGCGCGATACGACATGCTTGGAGCAGTTGAGAGAGCTGTTCGCGCGCAGCACGGCGGTTGGCACTTTGTGTGCGCTCTGCCCGGGCAAGGATTTGCACCCGGCCATCGCGCGCAAACAAGTGGCTTGCGAGCCGCTCAAGGCGCGCGCGGTCGCCTGGGCCAAGACGCGGGTCCGATTTGGCATCATAGAGCAGCTGAACCGCGCTGCTGACTTTATTGACATTCTGTCCGCCTGGCCCAGAGGCACGAATAAAATGCTCTTCAATCAAATGGGGCAGCGGGACCATTTTTTTGGGCCTTTGGGGTTTTGGCTAACGGTGTGAATAGTGGCCTGGCTCTAGCGCACCTCGTAAGCTTTACGCAATCATTGACAGGAGCTAGCCCATGGACCTCGGACTGAAAGATAAAGTTGCACTGGTCACCGGCGGCAGCCGCGGGATCGGCCATGCGATTGTAAAAGCACTTTTGAGCGAGGGCGCAAAGGTTGAGTTCACAGCCCGTGGGCAGGAGGGAATTGATGCCGCTATGGCGGGCTTTGACGGCAGCGTCAGCGGGAGCGCGATTGACTCCGCCGATACCGATGCTGTGACCAATTGGGTAAACGCATGTGCAGATAAACATGGCCAAATCGATATAATCATATCCAATACATCCGCTGGCGGCGGTGTTGAGCTGGGTTTGCCAGGCTGGCGCCAGAGCTTGGACACAGACATTCTAGGGACGGTCGCGCTGGTCGATGCTGCACTGCCGCATTTGGAAAAATCCAAAGGCAACATCGTGCAGATTGCAACCATTACAGCGGTGGAGGACCACGACTTCCCCGGAAACCCCAGCTATGGCGCAGTCAAGGCAGCGCTGGTGCGCTATATGGGCCGCATCGCTGTCAGCTATGGCGCCAAAGGGGTCCGTGCAAATACGGTCTCGCCTGGACCCATTTTCGTCGAGGGCGGTGCTTGGGATTGGATTAAAGAAAACATGACCGAATATTATGAGCGGGATATGGCTGCCCATCCACAAGGCCGGATGGGCACGCCGGAAGAGGTGGCAGATGCGGCCCTCTTTCTCGCCAGCGACCGTGCAAAATGGGTCACCGGACAGAACATCTGCGTGGACGGTGGCTTTACCAAACGCATCCATTTTTAGTTCTAATTTTAAATAATTCTGCTGGTTCGCTTTACCCCCTTGCAAGTACTTGCCGGGTAGATACGCGCACATCGCAGGGAGAAACCTTGCGCGCTTCAAAACAAACGAACTAGGGACAGAAAACCCATGAAAAAAGCTCTCCTCAGTGGCCTGGTGGCCAGCTTCATTGCCTTCCCGGCCTATGCAAATTCCTGCGGCAGTGCGCCGACCACGCCTGCGCACTTCGACCCGGCCAGCGCCAGCAAAGATGACATCCTGCGTCTGAAATCTGAGTTCGAAGCATATAAAACCGCAAACACGCAGTTCATCGACTGCATGCGTAAAGGCAACACAACGCCTCGCGAAAGCCGCATGATTGACGAAACAATCGCGGCTGAGCAGTCGTTTGCGAAAGCCTTTAACAACAACGCGAAAAGCTGGGCCAAGAATCAAGCACAGCGCGGTCGTTAATTAAACGTCTTTTCGCGTTTCTCCAAAGTTCCGTTCGTCTGCGCAACCCGCAGACGGGCGGTTCTTTGCGTCTACCCTCTGGCATATTGAGCCGCCGCCACAAAATGGCCTCGCTCTCGGCGTTTGAATGTGTAACATTGCGCCACGAAAGCTCGGGGTCATGGGGCTTGGCGGAAAAAAGGGATAAAACACATGCGGATACTTCACATCGCTCCTCTCATTTGTTCAGCCTTTATTGCAGCGCCAGCGCTTGCAGATGGGCATCATAGCTGCGGCGCGCTACCAGCACTGCCGGCGATGTTTGACGTGGACAAAGCGACCGTTGAAGAAGTGAAACTTGTTGCCGCCGAATACAAAGCCTATCAGGATGAGAACACGAACTACATAGACTGCCTCAAAGAGACGGCCAAGTCAGACGCAATTCAAGGCCTTGCCAAGAAAGAGCGCAAGAAGATGATGGACAAGTTGGATCAAGACCTCGACCAGACGGTCAAAAATGAGCAACTCTTTGCAGACGCATTCAATGACAATGTTGGTAAGTGGCGTGAGAAGCAACTAGCAGCAACGCAATAGCATTTTGGCACGCTTACCAGGCGCCTATCGCCTGTGTTAAAATAAAGCCGCTGGAACAATCTGGCGGCTTTTTTCATGTCTTGACGTAGAAGGGGGCACTCATGAAATGGCGCGGCGGACGGCGCAGTAGCAACATTGACGACCGTCGGGCCCAAAGCGGCTCATCCCGCGGGTCATTCGGGTCTGGCCGCTCTGGGCTGCGCTTTCCGATGCCGTCCAGTGGCGGCGGAAAAATCAGCGGGCTCACGCTCATTATCATTATCGTCGGGGCCCTTATTTTCGGCGTTGACCCAATGGCCTTACTCGGCGGACTGACGGGCACAGGCGGCCTTACGTCTGCACCAAGCACCAGTACACAGCCCCTCACCCAAGCGGACCGGGATAAAAGCGATTTTGTTGCCGTCGTGCTCGCCGATACGGAAGACACTTGGACAGAGATTTTCCGAAATGAATTCGGCCAAGACTATCCGGAACCCAAACTAGTCCTCTTCCGAGGCGCAGTCCGCTCTGCTTGCGGCCAGGCCAGCTCGGCCGTTGGGCCATTCTACTGCCCAGGCGACCGTCAGGTCTATATTGACCTTAGCTTCTTTGATGAACTCAGCCAGCGCTTTGGCGCTCCGGGTGACTTTGCGCAAGCTTATGTCATTGCCCATGAAGTGGGCCATCATGTGCAAACCGTCCTTGGCATTTCCAAGCAAGTCCGCGCCGCCCAGTCGCGCGTTAGCAAGGCGGAAAGCAAAGCGCTCAACGTCAAGATGGAGCTACAAGCCGACTGCTATGCCGGCCTTTGGGCCTATAATATCAAGCGCTCTCAAAATGTGTCTCTAGAACCAGGCGACATCGACGAAGCCTTGCGCGCGGCCAATGCCATTGGCGATGATACGCTGCAACGCCAGGCAACGGGCCGTGTTGTGCCCGACAGCTTCACGCACGGAACCAGCGCGCAAAGACGTCGCTGGTTCCGAATGGGCTATGAACGCGGAGAGTTTAAAGCCTGCGATACCTTTAGCGCTGGGCAGTTATAGAGGCGGCCATTGCTGGCGGTCGTGGATAATTGTCAAGATATCGATATCAGTCTCTGAAGCGATACGGTACACGACGACATAGGACAAGCCTGGGATAGCAAACTCCCTCGTGCCATCAACCAAACCCTCTCGGCCCAAGAATGGAAAGCGTTCAAACATTTGAATAGCTTGGCGAATACGAGAAACGACGCGCTCCGCAGCCCGCTCATTCTGTGTTGCTATGTAATCTTGGATGGCTAGCAGGTCGGAGACTGCCTGGAGCGTGAAGCTAACGTTCAAGACCTAGTTTGTCCCAAACCTCGTGGGCTGGCGTCAGCTTGGAACGGTCATCCGCTTCAGCAAGTGCTATTTTGACCTTTGATGCCTTCCAAGTCAGATAATCCGAAGACTGTGTTTCCAGCGAAGAAGGCTGGAGATGATCCTCCAACTGGTCTTTTGCCAACTGGTCTTGTGATTGTGCGTCGCTCATATGCAATACATAGCAGTTATGCAGCGCTTCAGCAATCAGGCCGCTAAATTCGGCCGTAGCCAGCGCGACGCTATATCCAAATCCGCGCCGCGGCGCTCTGCATAGCTTTGCAGCTGATCTTCGCCAACTTTGCCGACACCGAAATAGCTTGCCTCTGGATGAGCGAAGTAGAAGCCGGATACGGAAGCTGTGGGGAGCATTGCGAAACTCTCCGTCAGCGTCATGCCGGCGGTGCTTTCGGCACTGAGCAGATCGAACAGGATAGGCTTTAAGCTGTGATCAGGACAGGCCGGATAGCCAGGGGCTGGGCGGATGCCGCGATAGCGTTCTTTGATCAGGTCCTCATTGGAGAGATCCTCATCAGCCGCATAGCCCCAATGGGTCTTGCGAACATCTTCATGCATTTTTTCCGCAAACGCTTCCGCCAAACGGTCGGCCAGCGCTTTTAGAAGGATGTCGTTATAGTCGTCGTTGGCCTTCTTGAAGCGGTCTAGGTGCGGCTCAATGCCGTGGCCTGCTGTGACGGCAAAGCCACCAATCCAGTCTGCGACGCCGCTTTCCTCAGGGGCAATGAAATCAGCGAGGGACATGTTAGCGCGGCCTGTTTGTTTCTGCATTTGCTGTCGGAGCATCGGGAGGACTGCAAGCGCTTTTGAGCGGCTTTCGTCGGTCCAAACGATGAGGTCATCGCCGCGTGCATTGGCAGGCCAGAAACCGATGGCAGCTTTGGCAGTTAGCCATTTCTCTTCTAGGATTTGAGCCAACATGACATCGGCATCAGCTTTCAAGCCGCGCGCGCTTTCTCCGACGATTGGGTCATCAAGCAATTTAGGATATTGCCCAGCGAGTTCCCAGGTTTGGAAGAACGGCGTCCAGTCGATGCGTGGTGTGAGCTGTTCTAAGGGATAGTCCTCAAAAACTTTTACACCAGTAAAGCTGGGTGCTGGCGGGAGATAGGTCGTCCAGCCTCCATCAAAGCCATTGGCTAGCGATTCATTGTACGGCCTTAGTACGCGAGCCTTGCCGCCTTCGCGTTTGGTGCGGATGTCGGCATAATCGCCGCGAATACCTTCAATAAAGCTGTCTGCGCCATCCTCACTCATTAGGTTGCTGGCGACGCCGACAGCGCGGCTAGCGTCCAGCACATGGACGGTGGCGCTTTCATATTTTGGCTCAATGCGCAGCGCAGTGTGCACCTTGCTTGTGGTGGCGCCGCCGATGAGAAGCGGGCAGGAGAAATCGCGGCGCTGCATTTCTTCCGCCACAAACACCATTTCATCAAGACTTGGTGTGATGAGGCCTGACAGGCCAATGATGTCCGCGCCTTCTTCTTGCGCCACATCCAGGATTTTCTGGGCCGGGACCATGACGCCCAGGTCTATGACCTCAAAGTTGTTACACTGCAGAACGACGCCGACGATGTTCTTGCCGATATCGTGCACATCGCCCTTCACCGTTGCGAGGACGATTTTGCCCTTTGAGCTCGCAGCGCTGTCATCCTTCTCCTCCTCAATGAAGGGGATGAGATGAGCAACGGATTGCTTCATCACGCGGGCGGATTTCACCACTTGAGGCAAGAACATTTTGCCAGAGCCGAACAGGTCTCCCACCACATTCATGCCATCCATCAGCGGGCCTTCGATAACGTGTATGGGTCTATCGGCTGCTTGGCGGGCCTCTTCCGTATCTTCAATCACGAAGTCAGTAATCCCATGCACAAGGGCATGGGCCAAACGCTTCTCTACCGGGGCGTCGCGCCATTTAAGGTCAGGCGCCTTCTTCTGCCCGCTGCCATCACCGCGATATTTCTCTGCAATTTCAAGGAGACGATCGGTGCCATCCTCACGGCGGTTTAAGATGACATCCTCAACACGCTCGCGCAGCTCGTCGGGGATATCGTCATAGACCGCTAGCTGACCAGCGTTCACGATACCCATATCCATGCCCGCCTTGATGGCATGGTATAGGAAGACCGAGTGCATGGCCTCGCGCACAGGATTGTTGCCACGGAAGGAGAAGGAAATGTTGGAGACGCCGCCGGAGATTTTCACATAGGGGCAGCGCGCTTTGATATCTCGGGTGGCCTCGATGAAATCCAGGCCATAGCTGTCATGTTCGGCAATGCCCGTGGCAACGGCGAAGATGTTGGGGTCGAAGATGATGTCTTCTGGCGGAAAGCCGACCTGCTTGGTGAGGATGTCATAGGCCCTGGCGCAGATTTCTACCTTGCGCTCTGCCGTGTCTGCCTGTCCCGTCTCATCAAAGGC
>ERZ1740067.2850-NODE-2850-length-10137-cov-6.926999_pt1 | contig 10137 bp, 2 predicted proteins | sample MGYA00581736_ERZ1740067 | MGnify/ENA primary metagenome ERZ1740067 (study PRJEB43018, sample SAMN04849236) | marine metagenome | isolation source: floating plastic debris | place: Pacific Ocean | collected 2008-08-27 | study: EMG produced TPA metagenomics... | reverse complement strand
ATAATTGGATGGTTGCTCAACATTAAACTTTCCAATCGTTGGTTCCAATAGTAGCCATTCTCCCAAAACATTTCCTCCAACTGGTTTGGTAATTCATCATCAAGAATATGAAAGAGCAATTCATTATAAAGTACGTTGTAGACCGATGCTCCGATTTCTTCAATCTCATCTTCCCTATTCCAATCCTTCAAAATCTCGGCAATATCTTGGGTTTTTTCATTTTGTTCTAAAGTCGAAACAAAAATCGGAACCAACTTTTCTGCCTGCATGTTCTTTACGTCAAAAATGAGGTCCCATAAGTCCTCTGCTTTAAAGGTATCAGTAGTGTCAAATACCTTTTTCAACCTTTCGTAGCGGTAAAAGGGTGAAAAGTGGTTGGAGTAATAAAAGGGATAGTTGTCAGGCCTTGTATCGTGATTGGCGGTTCCGACCCATCCTCTCTCTGGATTGACCATATGCGGCATTTCTTCTTTAGGAATAAAGCCTGACCAAGATGCGGATTGATTTCCCCTTTTTGGTTGATCGCCATTTGAGTCTTTTCGAATGGGTACGAGTCCTGTAGCTTGATGTGCTATATTTCCATTGATATCGGCAAACACATAATTAAAAAACATATTATCCATTCCAAATAAAGCACTTCGAAATGAAGGAACGTCTTTCGCTTCCAATAGTCGGTCGAAACCTATCGTATGACTTTGTGTTTCTGCAAGCGACCATTTTAAGCTCACGACATCATTGGTCTGAACCCTGAAGACTGGAAAATCCGATATGACTGGGCCACGTTCGGTTGAACGAATCGTAAGCTCAACATCTGTGGTATCTTTAATCGCTATCATCTCCTTTCGTATTTCGAAAGCTACTTTTGCACTGTCTTGTATGTAAAAACCACCATCTACCTCTTCAATGAACAGGTCTTGACTATCCCCATAGGCATTGGTCACTCCAAAGGAAACGAATTCATTACGGCCCGATAGCAATCCTGGTATCCCAGGTGTGGCGATGCCCACAGCTTTAAACTCCGGACAAATTAAACCAACAGGATAAAAAGTTCCTGGTAAAACGCGGGCGTCTACATGAGGGTCATTGGCCAATATGGGCTTCCCGGAGGTTGAACGTTCACCAGAAATCGCCCAATTATTTGAGCCAAAAGCAGGGTAAGGTACAAGCGGATTTGAAAGTGCTGTATGGGCAATTTCTTTGTTCAAGATGGATTCGGATGTCACAGTAGAATCCCTCCCAAAATCCAAGGGAGCGGTACGGTCTAAATTAATCGATAAAGGCAAGAGTTCGGATGCGTCGTCCATACTGGCCGCAAGATTCAAGCTTAAAATCTCATCATCCATGTTTTGACTATGAAATAACCCGATAAAGTGGGTGACGGAAACGATGTCAACCGGTTTTAAGGGTTTTGGCTCAATACCCAATAAGCTTAATTCCAAGGGGAACTCAGCATGTCCCGCCTTCAGATAGGCATTGAACCCTTCACAATACCAGTTCAATACCTCTTTCGTTTGTTCATCTAAGTATTGAAAACTACGTTCAGCATTACCGTACAAATCAAGCACACGCATTTTAATATCTGATGGTAACATCGAAGCCCCAACGAGGGCAGCAGCTTCCCCTTTAATCAAAGCCCTATAAAATTCAATTTGAAAAAGGCGGTCTTGTGCGGTCACAAAAGCTTGGCCTCGTATCACATCGGCCTTGTTTTCAGCTATGACATACGCGATACCATGCTCATCCCGAATAATCGATATAGGTTGCTCATTGATTGAAATTTCAAAGGTACCGTCTCGTTTAAAGTTGTTACTATTGGCTATCCAAACTACACTAACTAATGCCAGGACAAGCAATAGTCCTAAGAAGACTAAAATACCTTTTCTCATCTATATAAATTTCCGCTATTTCTTACCTACAGAAATCTGAGGTATACTTTTAGTACCATCATTGATTGCAGAAATATCAGAGGAAATGATTTGATTGAGCGTACTTTCAGCCTCTGCTACTTCACCCTTTAATTCCTCCAAACGGGATATTTGAGGCTCTGTAGGTTTTGCCCAAGCACTATTTACGGCACGCATAACAGAACGAATTTCTTCACGTATTCGTGGTCGTTGTCTATAATTCATTGATGGCGGAGGCCTTTTTAATATGTCATCCAATACATTGGACAACTTATCCGTAGCCGTATCAATCTCAGTTGACAATGCCTTATCGAGCGTTTGATTGGACTCCAGTTTTTCCTTTAAATCAGCTAATTGTGCTTTATATGTATTGGCATTATTGATCATCACATTGGTCTGCGACAATAGGTCGCGCAACTCCAATAGTAATTTGGTTTTGGCGGCATAGTCTTGTTGACTTAGTTCGATGCGAGGGTCTGCGCGAACCTCAATTGGGGTTTCCAAGACCGCTCCATTGACATTCAAGCGAGCGGTATAGTTGCCGGGGGTAACCAACGGATGCATTTGCCCTGAAAAGAATCCGCTGCTAGAGCCACCTTTCATTTTGGTTGCTGCATCATGTCCAAAATCCCAAACAATTCGATTTACCCCGGCCGTCACCGTGGTATCCTTTAGCGTTCGAATTACTTTACCTGAACCATCGAGAATTTCTACAGTTGCAGTTTCCTTTTCCCCTTCAGCCAAAAAGAAATTGATATTGGCCCCAAAGTCAGGATTCTTGGCCTTGTAATGCCGGTCACCCAGATTTTCAATACGCCAGAACATATGCCATTGGGTGGCCCTTCTTACAGGAAATAAATGGGCAGACTTACCCTTGGTATCTGCCATTTCTTGAATAGGTCGAATATCGTCCAATATCCAGGCACCCCGACCATGGGTTCCAACAATTAAGTCCCTATCACGTGCCTGAATGCGTAAATCCCGTACGGAGACATTGGGCAGATTGTTATTGATTTTGGTCCATGATTGGCCTTTGTTCCAACTTGCAAAAATGCCATGTTCCATTCCCGCATACAACACATCAGGGTTAACAGGGTCTTGACGCACTACTTTTACATAGTCGTCTTGTGGGAGACCATTGGTAATCTTATTCCACGTTTTCCCATAATCAGTGGTCATAAAAACATAAGGCCTAAAATCATCCATTCGATGTTGATCTACCGTTACGAAGGCGGTTCCCGCATCATGCTCTGAAGCATGTATTTTAGCTACCCATGCAAATTCAGGTAACCCCTTGATTCTATCATTGAGTTTGGTCCATGTAGCGCCCTCATCTCTGGTCAGTTGTACATTTCCATCATCGGTTCCCACCCAAATAACTCCTTTTTCAACCGGCGATTCGTCAATGTAAAGAATGGAACAGTGAAATTCCGCCGCGGTATTGTCTTGGTAAATTTCCCCACCCGATGTGCGTTGTTTGGATTTATCATTGGTAGTTAAATCTGGACTGATTTCTTCCCAAGAATTTCCTCTATCCGTTGATTTGAAGACCACGTTGCCCCCAAAGTAAACGGTGTTTGGGTCATGCGGGGAAATGGTTATGGGAGAATCCCAATTAAAACGGTACTTATGATTTTCAATAGCATCACCAGCGGAACCAATGATTTTGGGATAGGGGTGAATATTACGAACATTGCCATACCTTGAGTCGACGTGAAAAATGACTCCACCTTGCAGGTTGGCATACACTTCATGTTCGCTTCCAGGAATGGGTACGGCGTAATACCCGTCTCCATACGCCAAACCTTTCCAATGTCGTTTTAAAATACCAGCAGAATTTAGGGAATTACTGGGCCCCACCCACGTACCATTATCCTGTAGACCTCCATAAATATTATACGGGTCTTGGTTGTCAATAAAAATCTGATAGAACTGTGATAGTTCAATGTTATTGATAATTTCCCAACTATCGCCCCCATCATAAGAAATTTGAAAGCCACCGTCGCTACCGTTCATAATATAATTTGAATTGGTTGGGTCGATCCAAAGGGATTGATGGTCACCATGGACGGTTGTAGCAATTCGTTCCCAATTATTGCCACCATCAACAGACCGACTTAATCGACCCGAAATAGAAAAGAGAATATCAGGATTGTTGGGGTCTACCCTTACATCACTGTAATAAAATGGACGAAAGTTAATATTTGGATCATCATTTACCATCACCCAGTTGTCTCCTCGGTCTTCGGAACGAAATGCCGTACCTCCACCTTGAAATTCCGTCATCAAATAAATAATATTCGGTTCACTCTGTGCGATATGAATTCCTGGGCGTGCCATTGGCTTTTCGGGAAGGCCATTCATGATTTTTTCCCAGGTTTCCCCACCGTCCATAGTCCGATAAATAGCAGTTTCTTTTCCACCATCGTCAAAACGCCAAGGTTTTCTTCTAAAAGTCCACATACCAGCATACATGATTCGTGGATTACTCATATCCATCGCGATATCAGCACAGCCTGTATCCTCATTGATATATAAGATTTTCTTCCAAGTGATGCCACCATCGGTAGTTTTGAAAACCCCTCTTTCAGGATTTGCGCCCCATTCCTTTCCCAAGGCACATACACATGCGATATCAGGGTCGTTGGGGTCAACCACAATTCTTTTTATTCGTTCGGTCTCCTTTAGACCTAAATGGGTCCAGTTTTTACCGGCATCAACAGAACGATATACCCCCCAGCCGTAGCCTACGCTGTTCCTGGGGTCCCCTTCTCCTGTTCCCACCCATAAAACGCTGTGATCGGAAGGTGCTATGGCCAAAGCTCCTATGGAATAGGCACGTTGCCCCTCAAAAATCGGTGTGAAACTTACTCCCCCATTGGTGGTTTTAAAAATTCCTCCATCAGCCCCAGAAACGTAAAAAGTACTTGGGTCCCCTGGAATACCATCAATATCAGTGACCCTACCCCCCATATTGGCCGGGCCAATGGGTCGCCATTCCATTGATTTCAATGCTTTGGCATAATTATCATTTTGTGAAAATCCGAAAGAGGTACAGAGCAGTACCCATAGCATTAGGTGTAATTTATGAGTTCTCATCGCGATATAATTGAGTTGTTAGTAGTTTTTTACTATTAAGTCTTTGAAAATAACCAAAATCTGCATAACCATGAAGAAAAATATCTTCGAATAAAAAGTACTTGAACAAATTTCCCAACGCCTTGTTAAATAGAACTTTTAAGCAAAATATTGGTTACATTTAAGGAACTAATTTGAACACTCATGAAAAGCTATTTATTCCTTCCCCTATTGTTTTTGTTTGTACTTCCGTTTGGTGAACTAAAAGCACAACGAAAGAAAAGTAAAACCACATCAACGGAAACCTATTCCGAAGATTTGTATAGCGCCATTGAATGGCGACTTGTTGGACCTTTCCGTGGTGGGCGATCGGGAACGGCTACCGGCGTGGCGGGTAACCCTAATCTCTACTATATGGGTACTGCAGGTGGCGGTGTCTGGAAAACAACGGATGCGGGAAATACCTGGAGTTGTATCTCTGATGGTTATTTCGGAGGTTCTATTGGTGCGGTTGCCGTTTCAGAATCAGACCCCAATGTGATATATGTTGGAGAAGGAGAACAAACCTTGAGGGGAAATGTTTCCTCGGGAAATGGTCTTTGGAAAAGTCTTGATGCTGGAGAGACTTGGGAATTTATTGGATTGGAAGGCTCTGAACACATTGCCAGGATTAGAATACATCCCACAAACCCTGATTTGGTTTATGTAGCGGCCATTGGAAACCTTTGGAAGCCAAACACTACTCGCGGTGTCTATCGCACAAAGGATGGGGGTGCGAATTGGGAAAAAATACTGTATGAAAGCGATAAGGCTGGTGCCGGGGACTTGGTACTCGACCCCAATAATGCACGAATTATGTATGCGGCGACATGGGAGATGAAACGGAACGGCTACCGCATGGATAGTGGTGGTGAGGATAGCAAAATGTACAAAAGTACCGATGGCGGTGATACGTGGACCGATATCTCAGAATACAAAGGACTACCGGATGGCCCCTGGGGCATCGTTGGGATAACGGTCTCGCCTGTTGACTCCAATCGAGTATGGGCCATCATTGAAGCTGAAAACGGGGGTGTCTTTCGTTCCGATGACGCAGGTAAAACCTGGCAAAAGGTCAATTCCGATCGCGCATTACTGCAAAGAGCGTGGTACTACTGTCGTATTTATGCCGATACCCAAAATAAAGAGAAGGTATATGTCATGAATGTCAGTTATGGGGTTTCCACGGATGGAGGAAAAACCTTTAAACTCAAGAATGCGCCCCATGGGGACCATCATGATTTATGGATTGATCCCAACAATAACAATCGAATGGTCATTGCAGATGATGGTGGAGCCCAAGTGTCCAATGACGGTGGTGAAAATTGGACGACCTATCACAATCAACCGACCTCGCAATTCTACAGGGTAACCACTGACAACCATTTTCCCTATCGTATTTACGGGGCACAACAGGATAATACTTCGATTCGAATTGCCCATCGCAATACCAGTTCAAGCATTACAGAGCGTGATTGGGAACCTTCTGCCGGGGGAGAAAGTGCCCATTTAGCTCCTGATCCTAAAAATAGTGATATTGTCTACGGTGGTACCTATAAAGGGTATATGATGCGAAAAGATCATTCCGTTGGACAAACACGATCCGTAAATGTATGGCCCGATAACCCTGCGGGTTCTGGTGCTGAAGTGATGAAGTATCGATTTAATTGGAATTTTCCCGTGAAGTACAGCATTCACGACGATAATACAATTTATGCTGGATCAAATTTTCTTCATGTCACGACCAATGAAGGCCAATCTTGGAAAACTATTTCACCCGATTTGACCCGTAGCATACCCGAAACCATAAAATCTTCTGGTGGTCCAATTACCCAAGACAATACCGGTGCTGAATTTTATTCCAACATTTTTGTTATCAACGAATCCCCTTTAGAGAAAGGAGTTATCTGGGTTGGAAGTGACGATGGCCTTATACATGTTTCAAAGGATAATGGCCAGAATTGGGAAAACGTAACGCCACCAATTACAATGAGCCCAAAATTAAATATGATCAATTGTATCGACCCAAGTCCATTTAAAAAGGGAACTACCTATGTCGCAGCGACATCGTACAAATTTGGAGACTATACCCCTTATCTCTACAAGACAACCGATTACGGAAAAACATGGAAATTGATTACCAAAGGCATTAAAGACAACTATTATACAAGGGCCATTCGTTCCGATAAAACCAGGGAGGGACTATTATACGCCGGAACGGAGTGGGGTATGTATGTTTCTTTTGATGATGGTGCATCATGGTCCCCATTTCAGTTGAACCTTCCCATCACGGCAATTCGCGATTTACATGTGCGGGATAATGATTTAATTGCCGCCACCCATGGACGAAGTTTTTGGATGATTGATGACTTGACTCCACTACACCAGCTTTCGCAAGAAATGGCCAATGCCAATTTCTACCTATACGCACCAGATAAGGCCTACAGGATGCAACAAGGAGGCGGATGGGGAAGAGTCAACAAGAAATTGGTCGGTGAAAACCATCCCAATGGAGCCATTATCAATTATTATATAAAAGACGCCAAAGAATCCGATACCATATCTATTGAACTCTTAGAAATGGATGGTTCATTGATTCAGCGGTTTTCCAATGTTGCGAAAGCAAACAAACTAGACCCTAGTGCTGATAAACCGTTAAAAGTGAAATCAGGCGGTAACCGATTGATTTGGAATATGCGTTATCCTGGTTTCAAAACGTTCAAGGGCATGGTTTTCTATTCCTCTCCCAACAGAGGACCAAAAGCGGTTCTAGGGGACTACAAGGTTCGCATGAGCTATAACGGTCAGGTTTCCGAAGAAACCTTGACCATAGTGAAAGATCCAAGAATGCCAAATACCAATGAAGACTATCAAAAACAGTTTGACTTTTTGATGGCGGTACGTGATCAGGTAAGTAGGGCCAATACTGCAATAACGGACATTCGAACCGTCAAAAGCGATCTTGACTATTTAAAAGGCAAGAAAACGGTGAAAAAAGAAATGAAGGATATGATTTCTGAATTCGAATCAAAATTGGATGTGATTGAAAATAACATCCACATGACCAAAAACCAAAGTCGTCAAGACCCTTTGAATTATGGTATTCGAATTAATAACCGTCTGGCCTTTTTGATGGCCGACTCTCAACGCGGGGATTATCCGCCAACCGACCAGGCGCAGGAATTCTTTACCGAAGTAACCAAAGAATTGGATGTTGAAGTCAGCGCGCTCAGCCGTCTAATGGACGATTATGTCTCTAAAATCAATGGTAAGGTATCTGAAAATGGAATGGATATGATTTCTATTGGGGAAGAGTAACTGACGACATTTCTTTTATCTATACGTTTTAATGTAGACTACAATCAAACCTTTTTAATCTTGATTAATATGCTCGCTTTCCAGAAGTTGAGCGTGTTTCGAATGTTGAACTAAAATCATTAAAGTAATCATGAGAACCACTATTTGTATCATTTGTAGTATCCTTCTGATAGGGCAATTATCAATGGCCCAAGACCGTATTACAGGGGAACCTTTTGCCACGCGTTCAGTGGTGCTGGGACAAAACGGTATGGTAGCCACAAGCCATCCTTTGGCCACACAAATCGGATTGGACATGCTTAAAAAAGGGGGCAATGCCATTGATGCAGCTATTGCGGCCAATGCTGCTTTAGGCCTAATGGAACCTACGGGTTGTGGTATCGGCGGGGATCTCTTTGCCATTGTTTGGGATAGCAATACCAAAAAAATCTATGGATTGAACGCCAGCGGTCGTTCTCCCCAAAAATTGACATTGGATTACTTCGAAAAAGAGGGAATGACAAAAATTCCATCTCATGGGCCTTTACCCGTGAGTGTTCCCGGTGCGGTTGATGGTTGGTTTGAACTGCATGGTAAGTTTGGTTCCAAACCCATGACCGAAATCTTGGCCCCTGCCATTGACTATGCTGAAAAAGGATTTCCCTTAACAGAACTTATTGCATGGTATATCCAGAGAACCGTGCCTTTTTTTGAATCAAAAGGCTTCCCAAATATTGAAGATACCTACAAATCACAAAATGGAGGTAAACTGCCCAACGAAGGGGAGATTTATAAGAACCCCTATCTCGCCAATACCTACAGAAAAATTGCCGAAGGCGGTCGAGATGCCTTTTATAAAGGAGACATTGCGAAAACAGTGGGTAAATTTATCAAAGCGCAAGGGGGGTTTCTATCGGCCAAAGATTTTGCGGACCATAAATCAGAATGGGTAGAACCTGTTTCCATAAATTATAGGGGATATGAAGTCTGGGAGCTTCCTCCCAACGGCCAGGGCATAGCAGCACTACAAATGCTACAAATTTTGAAGGGCTATGATTTCTCCAATATTGAATTTGGAAGTGCAGAACACTTACATCTCTTTACGGAAGCAAAAAAACTGGCGTTTGAAGATCGCGCCAAATATTACGCTGATATGGATTTCGTTGATGTGCCTGTAGAAGAACTATTGTCTGAGACCTATTCCGACCAGAGAAGAAAACTGATTGGGGAACGTGCTGGGAAATATTCCGCAGGAGAAATTTCAGCTGGAGAGACGATTTATATGACCGTTGCCGACAATGAAGGCACTATGATATCATTGATTCAAAGTAATTACCGCGGTATGGGTTCGGGTATGGCTCCGACAAACCTAGGTGTTATGCTACAAGACCGTGGAGAATTATTTAGTCTGAAACGAGGTCAGGCCAATACCTTTGAACCAGGAAAGAGACCCTTCCACACCATAATTCCTGCCTTTATCACAAAAGACAGAAAGCCATTCATGAGTTTTGGGGTCATGGGCGGTGATTTTCAACCTATGGGCCATACCCAAATTGTAATGAATCTTGTTGATTTCGGAATGAATATTCAGGAGGCTGGTGACGCCCCACGTTGGGATCATACCGGGGGATCAAGCCCTATGGGAGCTACCACGGAAAGTACTGGATTGATTCGCACAGAATCGGGCATCCCCTACTCCACAATTCGTGGACTCATGGATAAAGGACATCGCATGGGTACTGCACGCGGGATTTATGGTGGGTACCAAGCCATCCTCTGGGATAATGAAAACAAGGTATATCATGGCGCATCAGAAAGT
>ERZ1740067.2849-NODE-2849-length-10140-cov-12.744670_pt1 | contig 10140 bp, 9 predicted proteins | sample MGYA00581736_ERZ1740067 | MGnify/ENA primary metagenome ERZ1740067 (study PRJEB43018, sample SAMN04849236) | marine metagenome | isolation source: floating plastic debris | place: Pacific Ocean | collected 2008-08-27 | study: EMG produced TPA metagenomics... | reverse complement strand
ACACGCGACCTTCCGTTTCGCGCCGCCACAACAAGTGCACCATGGGTTGCGCCGTCTCTAACAAAGCGCGCATGGCGTCCGGGCCGTCGGATCGGATCAGGTCATCCGGGTCCTTGCCTTCCGGTAGCAAAACAAAGCGTAAAGATTTACCCGCCTCAAGAAGCGGGAGCGCTGTGTCAATGACGCGATATGCTGCTTTGAGCCCAGCTTTGTCACCGTCCAGCGCCATGATCGGTTCGTCCGTGATCCGCCACAACATTTGAAGTTGGGTTTCAGTGACTGCTGTTCCTAGCGGTGCCACGGACGCGTCAAAGCCGCCTGAGGCAAGCGCAATGACATCCATGTATCCTTCGGCAACCACCAAAGGCTGCCCTTTGCCGGCCGCTTCCCGCGCAGGGCCATGGTTGTAGAGCGTGCGGCTTTTGGCAAAGAGCGGCGTTTCAGGGCTGTTCAGGTATTTTGCATTGTCGTCCGGGTCCATCGCCCGTCCGCCAAAGGCAATAGCGCGCCCTCTGGGGTCGCGGATGGGAAACATGATGCGGTTGCGAAACGTGTCATAGGGCTTGCCACCTTTTTGCGACGGTTTGGCGAGACCCGCTTCAATGATCTTTTCCGCATCAATGCCTTGCTCGGTCAGGTGATCCCAAAGCAACTGCCAGCCTGCGGGGGCAAAGCCAATGCCAAACCGGTCTTGCGTAGGCTCGTCCAAACCACGACGCGCGAGATAGTCGCGCGCAGCAGATCCGGCCGCACTGCGCAATTGCAACCGAAAAAAGCGCACGGCTTTTTCCATCACTTCGACCAGTTCTGACCGGCGATCCGCCTTTTCTTGCGCTTGCGGATCTCGTGCAGGCAACTGCATGCCCGCTTCACCCGCCAGAATTTCAACCGCCTCCATAAAGCCGACATTTTCAGTGTCTTTCACGAAAGAGATCGCGTCGCCTTTGGCCTGACAACCAAAGCAGTAGTAGTACCCCTTGCGGTCATCGACGTGAAAGCTGGCGGTCTTTTCCTGATGGAACGGACAAGGCGCCCACATGTCGCCTTTGGCTTGGTTGGATTTGCGGGTATCCCACAGCACTTTACGCCCAACCACTTGGGTTAGACTGATGCGCGTGCGCAATTCATCCAAAAAGCCGGGTGGCAGACTCATTTTTGGAATATCGGCACTGCACGCCCGAGAGTCCAGTGTCGGCGAGCATCAAACGCACGCTACTGCGAAAGACATGCCTGATACAGAGCGTTGCTAACCTCGGGCGTCATCTGCTCTTCCGGCAGCGAATAGATCCACTCGACCATAGCAGGTACAGCAACTTCGTAGTTCTTGGCATCTTCCGGCAAGCCGCGAATGACCCGGCGTTCTGCGCGACGCGCATTAGAGCCGTTCTTCCGTTCGGTCATGATGTTTGTCGCAATTTGGCCCTGCTTACGGCATTCGCCCTCTTTCTGGGCGTCCGCCGTGTCCTGCGCAAAGGCCGGTGTCGCCATTGCAAAGGCCATTGCAGTAACAAATGCGAGTTTACGGATCATGTGGACCTCTTGGAATGGGCTACAGCTTGGTTGCTCATCGGTAGCGCAGCCCATTCCGATTGTCATGCCATCAGAGCCCTTTGGCCCGGTAGCTTGATGCAACTTTGTCGATAGATACGAGATAGGCCGCTGTACGCAGGTCTGTCACATCCTCCCGACCATGCCAAACCTCTCGCATCGACTGGTATGCGATGCGCATCGTATCATCGAGCCCGGAGCGGACGAGCTCCAATTCGCCAGCGCCGCGAAGATACTTGGATTTAAAGTCTGGCGTCATTGACCACTTGTCACCAAGGTGTTCACTCAATCTTTCAAGTTCGCTGACAATCAGTTCATGCCGTGCCTCTTCCTGGCGTCGTTGCATCCGGCCAAATCGAATGTGACTGAGGTTCTTGACCCACTCAAAGTACGACACAGTCACGCCGCCCGCATTGGCGTACATATCGGGAATGATCACGGTGCCTTTTGCCCGGAGGATGTCATCTGCACCGGCAGTGATCGGGCCATTGGCAGCCTCGATGATCAGAGGCGCTTGTATGCGGTTTGCATTCGACAGATTGATGACCCCTTCCAAGGCGGCCGGGATGAGGATGTCGCATGCCTCTTCCAGAACAGCCGTACCCTCAGCGGTATGGGCTGCATCTGGGAACCCGCTGACGCCGCCATGCTTTACAATCCACTCTCGCACTGCGTCGACGTTCAAACCGTTTTCGTTGAACAAAGCGCCATCACGCTCGATGATGCCGGTGATTTTGCAGCCGTCTTCTTCAAGCAAGAATTTCGCGGCGTGGTAACCGACGTTACCAAGTCCTTGTACGATCACGCGTTTGCCATCAAGCGACCCGGACATGCCAGCCGCCTTGATATCGTCCGGACTGCGGAAGAATTCGCGCAGCGCGTATTGTACGCCGCGTCCCGTTGCTTCGACTCGGCCAGAAATGCCGCCCGCGTTCAGCGGTTTGCCTGTCACGCAGGCTTTGGCATTGATGTCTGTGGTATTCATCCGGGCATACTGATCGGCGATCCATGCCATCTCACGCTCTCCAGTTCCCATGTCGGGCGCAGGAACGTTTTGGGCGGGATGGATCATGTCGCGCTTGGCAAGCTCATATGCAAAACGACGTGTGATCAACTCCAATTCATGGTCATCGTACTCGCGGGGATCGATGCACAATCCGCCTTTTGACCCGCCGAACGGTGCTTCAACCAAAGCGCACTTGTACGTCATGAGCGCCGCGAGGGCTTCAACCTCGTCCTGATTGACCGACGGTGCAAACCGGATGCCGCCTTTGACGGGTTCCATGTGTTCAGAATGGACAGAGCGATATCCGGTGAACGTTTTGATCTGCCCTCGCAGGCGCACGCCAAAGCGCACCGTGTAGGTCGCGTTGCAAACGCGGATCTTTTCTTCGAGCCCGGGCGGCAAGTCCATCAGCGCCACAGCGCGATTGAACATGAGGTCTACCGACTCTCGAAAAGTGGGTTCATTTGCGGGTATCGCGTTCATATGTCCCTCCCAGGTGTTGTGGGCATTCGCCCTTAATTGGCTCAACCCTATGACAGGTTGGTTAACTTGGCACGTTTTTCTATCTTCGATTTTTGGGAGTGTTTGAGCGAAAACAGACCGACTGTTTCGAACAAAGTCTCAATTGGTGCAGAACCTCGGAAATTATTCACTAATTTCAATACATTCCTAAAATATTCCACAATTCGCGCCCTATTCTCGCCGCGTTTTGCCTTCATTTCACCCAACATCTAAGTGGGGTGAATATCCGTCTGCAACAGGCGGGAAAGAGGTAACGAATGATCGGATTAAGCAACCTTCTGCCAAGGGTGCCGGTCGGGAAACGGAAAAAAACGACGTTACGGTCCTCTGTGGCCGTGCCGCTGTACCGCTTCGCCCGGGAAACCGATGGCAACATGTCGATAATGGCGCTCGCCGGGTCGATGGTCATGCTTGTGTTCGGGGGCGTCGGAATTGACATGATCTATTCCGAAGTGCAGCGAACCAAGCTTCAAAATACTTTGGACCGCGCCGTTTTGGCGGCGGCAAACCTGGACCAGGACCTTGATCCTGAACTCGTGGTCACTGAATACTTCAGCGCGATGGACATGTCTGATGCGCTTTCGAGCGTGACCGTTGAGGAAGGCCTTAGCCATCGGATTGTGAACGCACGGGCTGATCGCAATGTTGGTGCCAACTTCTTGCAACTTATCGGCGTCGATGAACTGCAAACCGGCGGTGTAGCAACAGCAGAAGAGCGCATCGCCAATGTTGAGATTTCGATGGTGTTGGACGTTTCTGGTTCGATGGGTTGGAACAACAAGATCGCTAACCTGCGCACGGCCGCTACTGAGTTCGTGGAGACCGTGATCAAAGAAGATGAATCCGGCCTTACGACGATCAATATTGTGCCGTACAATGCCACCGTGAACTTGGGTTCGACGGTAGCGTCCTACTACACGTTGGAAGATTACCAAGAATACTCCAACTGCGCCTACTTCGAAAGCTCGGCCTTCAATACAACCGTCTTGAACCCGAGCAACGAACTTGGTCGTCTTGGGCACTTTGATCCATGGGGCGACAGCCAGAGCACAACCGAAATCAGCCGCCCGTGGTGCGCTGACGACGATTATGGCGCGATCATGGTGCATAGCTCTGACGAAGAGGCGCTAACAGATCACATTGCATCGTTCGGCGCCGGTGGTAACACCGCGATCGACCTTGGTATGAAGTGGGGCGTTTCGTTCCTCGACCCTTCGGCACGGCCCGTCGTTTCAAGCATGATTTCTGATGGTCTGGTTGTGGCAGAAGCCAGCGGTCGTCCTGCAGCCTACACGGCGGAGGACGCGATCAAAATCGTTGTGTTGATGACCGATGGTGAGAACACCACGCAGTACGATCTGAAAGAAGAGTACAAGTACGGAATGTCGGATATCTGGATCGACGACCGTGGCAATAGCAACCCAGGCGATGATCGTTTCTCATTGAAAGTGCGCGATTGGAGCGGCACGAGTAACGACCTTTGGTTCTGGGAACGCTACGAGAATAGCAACTGGAACACTCGTAACCGCAACTCCCCTGATGGTGGCAACAACGCTCGCCGGATGACAAACGCAGAAGTGTTTGCACGCTGGGGCACACGAGGTGTGGCGCGTAAATTCTACACGCAGCCGTATTACGACAATTTTGTCAGCTATGATGATTACTACGATATCTTCTACGCTTACGAAGCCACCGTGGGCCCTAACCCTGCGGATGCCCGCTTGTCCTCAATATGCGCAGAAGCTCGTGATAATGACATCACCGTCTTTGCCATCGGCTTCGAAGCACCGACACGCGGTCAAAACGCAATGAGCGACTGTGCGTCCTCCCCTGCTCACTACTTCGCAGTGGAAGGCATCGAGATCAGCGACGCGTTTCAGCAGATTGCTCGGACCATTAACCAGTTGAGGTTGACCCAATGACACGTTTGTTCAAACGCAACCTGCGTAGCTTTGTTCGCAACGAAGATGGTTCCGCAAACACTATCGAATTCGTCCTTTGGGTGCCACTATTCCTCATCATGATCATCGCGACGATTGAGCTCGGCGCTCTAACCATGCGACACACCCAGTTAGAACGTGCGCTTGACGCTACCGTTCGGGACGTGCGTCTTGGAACAGGTGAGAACCTTTCGCATACAGCCTTGAAGCAAGATATCTGTGATATGGCGACCCTATTGACCGACTGCGATAGCATGTTGCAGCTCGAAATGTTGCCACTGGACCTGCGCAACTGGAGCAACCCGCCGTCCAACGTCGACTGCTCTGACACATCACAAGACGTGACACCACTTCGTCAGTTCGATGCAGGTACTGACAACCAGCTTATGTATCTTCGTGCCTGCTACAAATATCAGCCAATTGCGCCAACAGGTGTTCTTGCCGGCTCACTCTACACTGACGAGCAGGGCTATACCCACGTCGTATCCTTCTCGGCATTCGTACAGGAGCCGTCGTCATGATGATAAGAATCAAATCCGCGCTGAGCCGTTTTGTACGCGATACAAAGGGCTCAGTGAGCGCCGAAGCTGTAATCCTTTTCCCGGCATTGGCCGTGATCTTCGCAGCATCTTGGGTGTACTTTGACGTGATGCGTCAACAAAGCATCAGTATCAAAGCCAACTACACCATCGGCGACATCATTTCGCGAGAAACAGAAGTTCTTGATGACACGTACATCACCAATTTGCGACGGATGATGTTCTACCTGACGAAAGCGAGCGGTGAGGACGTCGACCTGCGCGTGACTGTGGTTCAGTACAACGAAGGTAGCGACAACCATGATGTGATCTGGTCAGAACGGCGAGGTGACTGGCCTGTCTTGAGCGATGGCGACATGGCAGATTACGCTGAACGCCTGCCGCTAATGGCTGATGCGGATCAGTTGATCCTGGTGGAAACTCGCGATGCGTACACACCGACGTTCCAAGTCAGCGGCATCGGACCCTTTGACATCGAAACCTATTCGTTCACGCGGCCACGTTTTGCATCGCAGGTGATCTTTGAAGGCGTCAACGATGGCTCCGGCGCGAACGGCACCGAAGGGCCGGAAGACACGCCCGAGACGCCATCCTAGGATCGGCGAGCGATCTTCACCGAGATGATATCGGCCATTGGGCGGGTTTGCCTGCCAGGGGTAACCCCGCCCACCGCCAACCGGCGCCCAGCGCGCCACCACAAACCCGGATGCCACGCACGTGGCGCCGGGTTTCTCAATTTAAGCATGAAGCCATTTGATGGCTTAATGGCCAGCATCCCCCGGTCGACACCGACAATATCATCCACTCGGGCAAGGATCGCACCATCGCTGTCTTGCAACGCGTCTTCAGTTAAATAAAGCTTCTTTGTTGTTGCTGACTGCAACCGTTGAGCGAACCAAAGCGAGAATACCCCGGAAGCCACCAGAAACAGCTGCCAGCCAAACACGGCCGGTGGCAACGCGAATGCAATATATAGCAGCAATCCGCCTAAGATTAACAGCATGGCGACTGCCAACCAGCGGCGTGGCCCGCTTGGATCTACTTCCGCCAGAATATCATTGCTCATAGACCGCCCCGCTTCTGTCTCGGTGCGGATACCGCAAGATCAGACCTAATGCGAGACACCCCTGGTAATCTCTTTGCCGCGTTCTTCGGGTTCCTCATCAATCAATTCTTGAGGAAACCCAGTGGCGCGGATCGACAAACCTGTCTGCTCTTCCAGCCGTTCGATCAGCCGGTCGGATTGAGCACGCGCACCAAAGCGCGCCTGACCATCTTTCACGATTTCGATCAGTTTTGGCGATACTTCCAATGCGACGCCTTTTGCCTCAGCAAGCTCTTGGAACAGACCAATGTCTTTAAGTACCAGGTCCAGCGTAAAATCAACATCGCGCGATCCAGACAAGATCAACTGGCTTTCCGTCTCATGCACAAATGATGTCCCCGATGAAGCCTTGATCGCTTCATACGTGGTTGCAAGATCAATGTCATGCGCAGCCATGGTCGTCATTGCCTCGCACAATGTGGCCAGATGTGCAGTGGCAAGATAGTTCGTCATGACTTTGAGGACACTTGCCGTGCCGACCTCCCCTGTGTGAAGAACGCGCCGACCCATAAAGGTCAGCAAAGGTAAAACAGTTTCAAAGGTTGCGCGGTCGCACCCCGCAAAGATCGAGATGTTGCCCGTCGCCGCGCGATGGCATCCACCAGACACGGGACAATCCGCAGCACGCCCGCCCTTCGCCGTTACAGCTTTTGCTTGAGCTCGGATCGCTTCGGGATCGGTCGTCGACATTTCAATCCAGGTCTTACCTGTCGTAATCTGTGGCGTGAGCTCATCCAGAACCGATTGAGATACATCGGGACTAGGCAAGCTTGTAATGACCACATCGCAAGCTTGCATGATCGTGGCGGGATCTGACCCTGCTTTGGCCCCCTTCCTCGCAAGAAGATCAACACGGGAAGGGTCTAGATCAAAGACCGTCAGGTCCACTTTGTTGCGCACCAGCGTTCCGGCTAGTTTAGCGCCGACGGCACCCAGACCTATAAAACCAACCTGCATCATGTTCTCCCTCGCCAGTATCAAAAGAACACTGTCGCAAGCTGGCCGGGGGAGTCCGCGTCAAAACCGACACAATGCAACTTGGTTGAGTGCAGGAATGCTTACTCGGCAGCAATTCCATCTGTGAATTGCAGGCGTGCCAATCTGGCATATAAGCCATCCTCGGACACCAACGCGTCATGCGCCCCAGTAGCAACGATCCGACCACCGTCCATGACGACAATGCGGTCAGCCTTCTTAACCGTCGCCAGTCGATGCGCAACAATCACTGTGGTGCGCCCTTCGGAAAGCTCGTCCACAGCGCCCTGAACCGCGCGTTCACTTTCCGCATCAAGCGCGCTTGTCGCTTCGTCGAGCAGCAGCACAGGCGCATCGCGTAAGATAGCGCGCGCAATTGCGATGCGTTGTTTTTGCCCGCCGGACAGCATTACGCCCCTTTCGCCCAAATAGCTGTCATAGCCATCGGGCAAGGCTGTAATGAAGTCGTGGGCTGCTGCTGCACGGGCAGCTTGTTCAATTTCGGCATCTGTGGCGTCTGGGCGACCAAATCGAATGTTGTCCCGCGCGCTTGATGCAAAGATGATCGGGTCTTGAGGAACGAGCGCGATATGGCGCCGCATTGCTTCGCGCTCCAGTTCATCCACCGGAATGCCGTCCATGCTTACGCAGCCTTGGTCAGGATCGTAAAAGCGCTGGATCAAATGAATGATCGTGGTTTTGCCTGCGCCGCTTGGGCCAACAACTGCCACGGTTTCTCCAGGTTGAATGGTCAAATTCACACCGTCAAGCGCGGCTATACCCGGTCGGCTTGGGTACGAAAAATGCACGTCCTCAAACGTAATCTCTCCACGCACCGGGGTTGAGAGGGTGGACGCACTAACAGGGTCTTGGATGGTGTCTTCGGCGTGCAACAACTCCACCAAACGTTCCGTGGCACCCGCAGCGCGTTGCAGTTCGCCAATGATCTCAGACAGTGCGGCAACAGAGCCAGCGACCATGATGGCATAGATCACAAACTGCACCAATGTGCCCACTGTTATGGACCCATTACGCACATCGGTTGCGCCAATCCAAAGCACACCAACAATGCCCGTGAAAACGAGGAAAATCACAATCGCCGTCATCACAGCGCGTGTCCATATCCTGCGTCGCGCAGCATCAAAGCTCTTTTCTGTTACATCTGAAAACGCGGCGCTCGACATCTGTTCATGTGTGAAGGCTTGCACAGTTTGCACCGACAAAAGTGCTTCGGAGGCATTCCCCGAAGACGCGGCGATCCAATCTTGGTTTTCGCGGCTAAGCTTCCGCAGCTTTCGACCCAAGACAAGGATTGGCACAACAATCAATGGCACGATCAAAAGGACCAAGGCCGTCAGTTTCGGCGAGGTAAACAGCATCAAGACAATGCCGCCAAAGAACAACAAGACATTGCGCAGCGCGATTGACACCGACGACCCAATGACACTCAGTATCAGTGTCGTGTCGGTTGTGATGCGGCTCAACACTTCGCCCGTCATGACCTTTTCGAAGAACGCCGGACTTAGGCCGATCACGCGAGAGAACACGGCAATCCGAATATCAGCGACCACGCGTTCCCCAAGCCGCGTGACCAGGGCGTATCGCAAGGCTGTCCCAAGAGCGAGCAACACGGCAACGCCTATGGCGGCTGCGAAATACAGGTCAAGTATGGCTCCGTCTTCGATATTGAAATTGTCGACAACGCGCCGGACGGCGAGCGGCAGGACTAACGACACACAAGCCGTCGCCGTAAGGGCGACAAGCGCCCCGACAAGCAAAGCTCGGTAGGGTTTGACGAATGGCCACAACGCCGAAAGCGATCCAATTTTCTTGGATTTTTGCCGTTCTTCAGATTGGCCCGGAATAGGCTGCGCGTCCGCCATGAGAAACCTGTTGTGTTGTTGGCACTTCTTAAACCGTGGACTGCCAGCAGCGGTCAAGCCGAACCGCGGCACAAGGCCGTTTTGCCGCGTCAGTATCGTTTTTGCAGTGGGGTCAATTAAAACTGGAGCGGGCGGCGGGAATCGAACCCGCGTCATTAGCTTGGAAGACAGAAGTGTAAATTACAGAATATGTATATTTTTTTTGTAGTTTGTGGAAAACGACCACATATCTCTGTAGGTGTTTTGTAGGGATCCAGTTTTTGGAGCGGGCGACGGGAATCGAACCCGTATCTCTTGCTTGGAAGGCAAGGGTCTTACCATTACACAACGCCCGCTCAGCACGCCACGATCTATGACATGGCTCATCCGAGGTCAAGCATCTGCGCTTTCAGCGCCAGGAGAATTTCGACATGACAAAACCACAGGCCGGCATTCTAGGTGTTGGCGACGGGTAATCCCCATCTGTCGCAAGCAACCTGGCTCCGGACTATGCGCTGACTTTGGCGGCGCGAAGTGCTAGCAAGATGCAGGCTCTGGTGGATGAGCTTGGGGCAACCGCGGTTCAGATGAACGCCACGGACGAAGCCGAGGTGGCGGCGCTTTTTGACACCCTACCCTCCTC
>ERZ1740067.2848-NODE-2848-length-10143-cov-18.276665_pt1 | contig 10143 bp, 7 predicted proteins | sample MGYA00581736_ERZ1740067 | MGnify/ENA primary metagenome ERZ1740067 (study PRJEB43018, sample SAMN04849236) | marine metagenome | isolation source: floating plastic debris | place: Pacific Ocean | collected 2008-08-27 | study: EMG produced TPA metagenomics... | reverse complement strand
GGATTGGCTATGCGAGGGGCTGCATGTCGCTGGAATTTAGGGAATTGGTATAATACCCGCCGCCCCGTGTACGTTTTCCGCAATAGAAACACCACCTACACCGTTACTTACCAAACTAACGATCAGGACACCATCCGCCTCGAAGTTTTCCAAGGGGGACGGCGGCAGCTCAACCAGCTATTAACCCGCGTTTCCAATTAGCGTTTTCAATTAACGGTTTTAATGGTTTCACATAACATCTACCGGGGGAGCTGACTGGTGTTTCAGCGTTCCTCGGCGATGGCGATCGCCCTTTCTGCCTGTTCCAATCCGGTGCCGCCAAAGCTGTTGCGGGCGGAGATGACTGTAAGGGGGGCGATCGCCACAGTAGTAACTCCATCTCCCTCGCCAGAATTGATGAAGCTAGGACAATTACCCCTCCAAAAAATAGCAGAACTTCTAACCCATACTGTTGAACTTCGTTTCTACTTAAATCGCCACATCTTCCTTCGCCAATTTAACAACCCGCCTAGACTTATTAAATAACGCCAGACCAACCGTCAAAGGACCGACACGGCCAATAAACATCAGCACAATAATTGCAATCTTTCCCAGGGGTTCTAGGTCTCCAGTAATCCCCCGAGATAGCCCAACTGTTCCTAAAGCAGACGCCACCTCAAAGACCACATCCTCAAACGCCTGACTTTGCACCATAAGTAGAATAATGCTGCCCAATAAGAACATGATCAGATAGAACACCAGGGCAGAAAAAGCCGATAAAACCCGACTATTAGGAATTTGTCGCCCCGAAAATGTAATGTACTCCTGGCGACGAAGGGATGCCATAACCGTTGCGAATGCCGCCGAGATTGAAGTGGTTTTCAATCCACCACCGGTTCCCGATGGAGAGGCCCCAATGATCATAAGAATCACCATCAAAAAGACGGGGGCCGCTGCTAGCTCTCCAATAGGATGGGTATTAAACCCAACAGTGGTCATGGCCGTCATCGACTGAAAGCCGGCAGCTAAGATTCTTTCGCCAAGGGGAAGTTGAGCAATTGAAGAATCCGAAAAGAAGAGGAATACCCAGCCAGCACTAATGAAGCTAAAGGTGGCAATCAGGATAATTTTGGTGGTCAGGGTAATGGCCTGACGTTTGTGAGTTAGGCTAATCCAAAAATCAGAGAGAACAATAAAGCCAATCGCCCCGAAAAGACTAAGCGCTGTGACCACTGTATTGACTAGAAAATTACCCCTGAAATCCACGAGACTATTGGGGAAAATGCTAAACCCTGCGGTGCAAAAGGCAGAGATCGAATGAAATATAGCTGCCCATAGGGAATTAGGAGTGTCTTCCAAGGAGAACGCAACGTATAGGCCAATCACGCCCAGAATTTCAATCAGTGCCGTGAATATAATCGTGTGTCGAATAAAAGTTCTAACGTTAAATCGATCTGGCAGAGAAAATACGGTTTCATTAACCCTTAGCTGTTTAGAGGAAAGGTCTCGTTCGCGGGCCAGAATCACAAAAGAGCCAAGGGTCATGTAACCTAGTCCGCCCACTTGGAATGCACAGGCAATAATGAATTGCCCCAAAAAGTTGTAGGCATCGGGGGTATTGACAGTTACTAACCCGGTGGTGCTGATTGCAGAAGTCGCAATGAAGAGATTATCGAGCGGACTAACAGAATCTGCCTGCCAAGTGATCGGGATGCAAAGCAACAGCCAAGTTAGAAGCACGTAGGACAGGTACCCAAAAAGGACGACCCGCGAGGGGCGATCCGACACCTGTCGCCAGAGATTACCTAGGGGAGTCTTCTTCACGGCTGGGCTTCACCAAAATCGGTTCGACCCACTAAGCATGCATTTTCAGAGACAGATTTTAAATCTGCCGCGGGAAGGGACTTGTGAGTGATTAGAAAGACTTTTTCTTGCCGAAAGGAGGACGTTGCCACCCACTTTAGGCAGAGCTTACAGTCACTTTGGTCATTGGCAGAGGGATCTCCCCTCAGTCCTCCCTTGGTAAGGGGGACGCTGATACAACGTTTGTTTTTGTTCCTCAAATAGCATGTCTTACGTAAGTCCTGATTAGGGCATGTCATCAATTAAGTGCCAGAAGCTTTAAGTGCCAGAAGCTTTACACAGTGGGGAGTCCACGCCCTTTCACAACAAAGCATATTAGGGGCTGAAACCCTGGTGGTTACTGGCTTTGAGATTTAAGTTATGGCAGCCCCTAGAGGTTTTTACTATTGGTTTCCCACCGAGCTTCCGCTGCCGCGATCGCCTGCTCCACCTGTTCAAATCCGGTGCCGCCAAAGCTGTTGCGGGCAGAGATGACCGTGAGGGGGGCGATCGCCTCGTAAATATCTTCCTCAAAGGCGGGATGCAGCGCCTGCCACTCCGGCAACGTCAGATCCTTCAACAACTTGCCCGCGGCTAGGCTAGTTTTAACCACCTTGCCCACCAGGTTGTAAGCCTCCCGAAAGGGGACCCCTTTGGCTGCCAAATAATCGGCCACGTCGGTGGCGTTGGAGAAATCTTCGGCGACGGCGCTGGCTAGGCGTTGAGTCTGGAACGTTAGCCCTTCGTCCATCAGGATGGTCATGGCTTCTAAGCAGGCTTTGACCGTGTTTACCCCATCGAATAGCCCCTCTTTGTCCTCCTGAAAATCCTTGTTGTAAGCCAGGGGGAGACCTTTAATCAGCACCAGCATGGCTTGGAGATCGCCAAATACCCGTCCTGCTTTGCCCCGCACCAGCTCGGGCACGTCGGGGTTTTTCTTTTGGGGCATAATGCTGGACCCGGTGGCGCAGGCGTCGGTGAGGGTGACGAAGCGGAATTCTTCCGACGCCCACAGGATGATTTCTTCCGACAGGCGAGACAGGTGGGCCAAGATTAGGCTGGCGGCGCAGAGGAATTCAACGGCGAAGTCGCGATCGCTCACCGCATCCAAACTGTTGGCATAAATATTTTCAAACCCCAACAGTTCGGCGCTGTAATGGCGATCAATGGGGAAAGTGGTGCCCGCCAATGCGCCCGCGCCCAAGGGGCTGGTGTTGACCCGGCGCTGGATTTCCACCAGGCGGTTCCCGTCCCGTTGCAGCATTTCCACATAGGCGAGGAGATGGTGGGCGAGGCTGACGGGCTGGGCGCGCTGGAGGTGGGTGTAGCCGGGGATGGGGGTTTTGAGGTGGGTTTGGGCGAGGTTTAGCAGCACCCGCTGGAAGTTGAGAATGTACTGGCGAAGTTCGTCGATTTCGTGGCGCAGGTACAAACGGGTGTCGGTGCCCACCTGGTCGTTGCGCGATCGCGCCGTGTGCAGCTTTTTACCCGTATCCCCCACCAGCTCCGTTAGGCGACGCTCCACGGCGAAATGTACATCTTCCGCGTCGATGCCAGGATTGAAATTACCGGCGCGGTGTTCTTCGCGGATTTGCTCTAGCCCGTTCACCAACTGGTCCGCTTCGTCGGCGGAAATAATGCCCACCTTGCCCAGCATTTTCGCGTGGGCTTGGGACCCGGTTAGGTCGTATTCAATCAGGGCAATATCGAACCCAATGCTGGCATTAAAGCGAGCGATCGCCGGGTGGAGCGCCCCCTCAAATCGCTGACTCCAAGTTTTCGAGTCTTTTGCTGCCTGCTGGGTATTGGGTTGGGTATTTGACTGAGCCACGATAAAGTCCTGCCGTGAAATGTCCCGCTTATCTGGCTGTTCAGTATGCCATGGTCTTTTGTATTTTTAATGACTTTTCGTACTCCCGTTACGGGGCGATCGCTTGGGACATTTAAAAGTGGCTCGCTGCCACTGGAACGACCTAGGACGGTCTTAGGCGCTGCACCTGAACTTTGAATCGAGTTCGTGTTTCGATTGCCATTTGCTCCTCTAGCGACTGCTCAAAGGATCGCACTTCTTGGAGGATTAATGGCTTTTCGCTTTTTACCGTGACCGTGACCGTGGGACCACGCGTTTCCCAATCAATTTTTGAACCCACAAGGTCCCACCGGGTAACAATGGGGCGCATGGCGCGATCAAAACGACGTTTGAGGATCATTTGCAGCTTAATGTCATCCATAATCCGCTTGTGACCGCCGGCAAGATACGGGCGGAAACTGCCTTGAACCGTACTGAATTGCTTAACCAGGAATTTTAGGGCGAAGGTGCGTTGCGATCGCCGTAGTCGCTGGTGGAGATAATCTTCCACCGCCTGCACCTGGGTGGGAGTGACCGGCTGGTCAGATTCCACATATAAATTCACCTGAAACGGCAGCTCGTTCCAGTCAATGCGCACATCCAGCAGCTCCATTTGTTGCCCGACGGTAATTGTTTCCCGCTGCAAAATTTCCCGTAGCCCGTCTCGAATGCGCACCTGGTTCATTAGTGTGGAAAACCCTTGGAACAGCGGAAAAATAGTTAGGGCCGTAAACCCCATGCCAAAGGCTAGGGCACGACTGGTGCGGCGAAAGCTCACGTGATAGCCATTGAGCACAAACACCGCCATACAGGCCAAAATAATTCCCAGCAGGTTGGTGAGATAGAGCAAAAATGCGCCGCGACTGGCTTGGTACTGTCCCACGGCGAGGTTGATGCCCACCACACATAGCGGCGGCATTAGGGCCACGGCGATCGCGGTTCCCGCTAAAGCATCGCTTAGCTTGGGGCGAATGCGGGCAAAACCGCACACGGCTCCGGCGACGATCGCCACCGCCAAATCAGCCAAGTTCGGCTGGGTGCGATTTAGGATTTCTGGACCAAAAGCCGATGCTGGAACGCGAATCAAAAGCTGGGCGATCGCTGCTAGGGCAATGGACAGAATCGCCCCCACGAACACCGAAATCAACCCCTGTCGTAATAGCCGCCAATCCCCCTGCACCGCCCCCATGGCCACCCCGCGCATGGGCATCACCAGCGGCGCCACAATCATGGCTCCGATAATGGTGGCAGCGCTGCCCACTAAAAGCCCCACGGTGGCAATCAGACAGGCACAGATTGCCAACACCAGATAATCCAGGTTTAAGGCGGCATCTTCCATTAAGGAGGTGCACATCTTAGAACAATCTTCTGGGGACAGGGCGGCCATGGAGCGATACAGTCGCATGGTTTTGGGCACTCCAAGAGTTTGCTACTGATGTCACGGAGACATCGCCTCAAGTTTGCCCCAAGCGTTTGGAGTTGGGGAGGAAGGTTGTAATCGGTCGTAATGATTCAAGGCTTGTGACACTTTTTGGAACTGTTGAGGGTTTGGAACCTTTTAGGGCGATCCCCAACCTTAAATCCCATACCACCCACTTTACTGGGATGCCGCTGGCACTCCAGAGGTTTCTAGTGCGTGAATTTTTCTACGCACTTTAACGAGCAAAAGTTTAATGCCCAAATTTTGACGCCCAAATGCCTGGCGCAATTCCCTAGTGCGCAGTTTGGTGCAAATTGCATGGGCGCGACTTGAACTTACTCCTAACGACGATAACGACGGTGATTTTGCATATCTCTCTCGCTGCTGGCACTTAACGCGAGTTTCTTAATTAGGAATTTAATGATGCTGAAAATTTTTGGCGCTGGTTTGGATACATCTGCCGCGACGGTGGTAAACGACGGTAACAATCAGCTTTTGAACGTGGGCGATACGGTTAAATTTTCCGTTGTGCCCCAGCGAGAGGAGGGCGGCGCTACAGAAAACGCCTTTAACTTCAAAGTGTTGGGCACAACCCCAGCCAACACCAAAATTGAACTGTTGCTCAATGCCATTGATCAGGGTGGATCCACCATTCGGGTGCCGGTGGACGTTGCTAGCTTGGGCAATGTCTCCGACGGCAGCGCTTTGGACTTTTCCTATGGGTTTGTGGCGGGCGATCGCCTGAAATCTGGCGAAAACGAACTGTTAGTAGATTCCATCGTGATTACCCCCGATCCGGACGATGGCACCAGTGGCGTCACCTTCGACACGCCCACATCAACTAACGTGGCAGTGCCCAATAACACCGTCGATATGTTTGTTGATGCGGCGGATACTACCAATTTATTTTGGAACGTCACTAACCAAAACTTCCTGGTGGATACCCAACCGCCCACCGTTGACAGCATCACCCGCCCCACCGGCGACACTGACCCTCTAACGATTAAATTCTCAGAGTCTTTAACGGCCCCAGCGGGGGGAGCTTTTACCCTCAATAATTTGGTGGCCCTCGTTGACCTAAAAGCGCGGACCTCCAACAACGCCACCACCGATGTTGATCTCAATAATTTCACGTTGGCGATCGTGGATGATCAAACCCTGTCTATTACTCCCCAAGGGGGCACCAACTGGGTGAGCGACGGCACGACTACTTACGAGGTGGCGATCGTCGAAAAGGAAGCGCGGGATAAGGCCGGCAATGAAATTGAGGGGGCACCCAAGGCGGCGGAATTTAAGTTGGATTCGTCCGACACCACTGCCCCTGCCATTGATTCGGTAAAACTGCTGGCGGGCACCACTGGCGAAGGCGTTGAGTTTACAACGATCGCCACTGACCAACTGGATAATAATTTACGGCTAACCTTTACCGAAGGATTGCGATCGCCCTCCCTAGGGAGCGAAATCACCCTGGCGGAAATTACCGCTGGTTTAGAACTGCGCGATTCCCAAGGCACTTTGGTGCCCTTTAGCGCCACCCTTGACACCAGTGGCAATGCAACGGTGGTGATTATCAACCCCGACACGGACTTTAGTTCCTCCACTGGCTACACCCTTAAGCTGGCGGCGGGCTCCGTTATTGACGCTGCCGGTAACCAAAACGAAGAGTTGACTTTCAGTTTCGATACCGCAGTGTCTGTACCGCCCCCAACGGATCCCACCTCCGGCGACGGCGGCAGCAGCAACAGTAGCAGTGACGACGACGATGATGACGACGATGATGACGACGACGATGATGACGACGACGACGATGACGACGACGACGATGACGACGACGACGATGATGACGACGACGACGATGACGGCGACGATGGGAATGGAAGCGATGACAGTGGCGATCCAGACATAGACGATTCCACGGATCTTGATCCCACCACTGATGAAAATGGCGGTTTTGTTTTCCGCTTTGAGCAATTAATCGCAGCTCAGACCACGTCCTTTAATTTGCAGCTCGGCTCCGGTAGCGTCTTCGATTTCGACTTTGGCAGCAGCATTATCGATACCATCCTCGATTTCTTTGCCATCCTTCCCGATTCTGACGAGCCTCAATTTAGCTTCAACTTCTCCCAAGTCAGCTTCTCGTCATCTTTCTCTTTCAACCTACAAACCATTGATTTCGGCGGTGCTGTGGATGTGGACTTACCGTCGTCGGATCAAGATGCCGATGTGCGCGTTGGTGGTTTTAAGGCGAACGGTGGCTACAATTTTTCGGGGCAAAGCTTTAGCGGTGGATTAAAAATCAACGTGCCCGATGACACGGAAAATTCAGATCCCACCACTCGCCGGGTGTTCTCCTTTAAACAGTTCCAAGCCAGCGCTGATATTGAGTTCAGTGCCTTTGCCGTTGCTCTGCCTTTTGATATTGATTCGGAGCTGCCGTTAGATGGGTTCCTAGGAGCTGGCGGCGATATCGTTGAGCTGGTGGGCGATGTGTTGCCGGACGGTGTGCCGGAGCTATTTGGGCTCGGCGGTGGCGGCGATTTCTTTGCCGATTTGCGCGGTATTGTCAGCGATCTGTTTATTAATGGAAATGCGGGCGACGACAATGTTACCGGTGGTAGCGGCAATGACACCATTAATGGCGGCGCGGATAACGATACTGTTGGCGGCGGCGCTGGAGACGATACGGTGTCTGGCGATCGCGGTGACGATATGGTATCCGGCGGCGACGGCAACGACATGGTATCCGGCGGCGACGGTAACGACATGGTTAACGGCGACGGCGGCAACGATGTGGTTGAGTGCGAGGCGGGCGACGATGTGGGCAACGGCGGCGGCGGTAACGATCGCGTCAACGGTGGCAGCGGTAATGATCGCGTCAACGGTAACCAAGGGGATGACGAAGTTATGGGGGGCGACGATGACGATGTGGTCAACGGCGGTCAAGGCAACGATATGTTGATGGGCGGCAACGGCGATGACGTGCTGTCGGGCGACATGGGCGACGATATGTTGATGGGCGGCGCTGGGGGCGATCGCTTTGACTATGGTCTAGGTCGCGGCATTGACACCATTATCGACTTCGATCCGCTGTTGGATAAGCTGGGCATCAACGGTTTAACCTTTGCCCAACTGGAAATCCGCGAGGTGCAAATTGGGCTGCAAATTAACACGGAGGTGATTTTGGGAGGCGACGAAGGATCCAAACTGGTCTTGCAAAATACCTTCGCTGCCCAGGTAACCCAAAGCAGCTTCACCTTCTTCGGAGGATCCATCAGCTAATGTCTTTTGCCCCCAGATCCTAAGAATTTGAGGATAAGTTTGGGGGTAAATTCAGAAGCCAATAAACCGTAAAAAATGCCCTGGATTGAGTAATAAATCCAGGGCATTTGCTTTTCTATAGTCACTCGCTGTTGATACAGGACGCCTGAAAAGTAGCTTCTGCGCACTGAGGACTTCGACTACGCTCAGCCACCTCGGAGTCGAAGCGATGTCCTGAGCGTAGCCGAAGGGTGCAAGCTTGTCCTAAATTGAGGGCGAGGCGCTATGACCTGAAAAGAATGAGAGCATCAATGAGCGCTGAGCGGAGTCGAAGTGCGGACCAGTATTTTGGAGTAATGAAGGTGGATCCAGTGCGATTATTTCGCCCAGTCAAACCTTTCGTAAAATGCCCAGGATGCTTTTTAGTAACGGTGCCAGGTCGTCGGGGATTTTAAATAGGTTTAGGTCTTGGGTGATTTCTTTAGTATCGCGATTCAGTTGCCCAAAGCGCCAAATATCACCCATGGTGACCGCGCCATACAGAACGGCTTGATCTTCCACATGGGACAGGGCAACGAGTTCTACTGCCAATTGGGTAAATCCTCGGGTTAGGTCGTCGTTTTTTGCTTCCACCACCAGCAGGCTGTTTTGGGAGCGCAATAGATAATCAAAATTTCCTTTTAGCCAGTTGTTGACGGTCAAGGGGTATTCGATGCGCATTTGACACTGACAGTCGCGCACCACCTCCAGCATAATTGGCGACACTAGGGTTTCTCGCCGGGCTGCTTCGTTGCTTAGGCTGATAAATGGCAGTGTGCCTTCGATGCGTTCTTGGAGGGCGGGTAGGTAATCGAGGGGTTGGGTGGTTTGGGGAAGGGTGAGGCGAGTTTTTTTTAGGGCGTAGTCAAATTCGGCGAGGATTTCGTCTGCTTCATAGGGCATCTCAAAATAGGAGCGAAACGTATAGGATTGCTCTTTTTGCAGAATTGGACGCTTGCCCATAGCCTTGGTCCTAAACAATATCGGTGTCTTCGTAAATGTCGTCCATCGCGATCGCCCGATCAACGCTACCCAAAATGACGTTTCCGGTAGTGGCGTCAGCATTCAGCGTCCAGTTATCGTCCTCGTCGCGCCGAAAAATTTGTACTTGACGGGAGTCGCTAGAAACTAAAACGTATTCTGTCAGGCTAGGAATCGTGCGATAGTCAGCAAATTTTATGGTGCGATCAAAGTTGGCTGTGGATGGAGAAAGGACTTCGATAATTAAACAAGGATGATTGATATATAGCTCGTCCGAGGGGCGATCGCGATCGTCACAGGGAACAACAATATCGGGGTAGTAAAAAGCATTTTTAGACTCAACACGAGTTTTCATCCCTTCCACAAATGCACGACAGCCTGTGCCCCGTAAATGATTGCCCAAGATCAGGTACAGGTTTCCCGTAATGGCGTGGTGGTTTCGCGTGCCGCCGGTCATGGCAAACACTTCGCCGCTGCGATATTCATGGCGAACGGGGCTGATTTCTTCCCCTGCCAAATAGTCTTCAGGGGAAATGTAAAGAGGGTCGGTGGCAAGCATGGTTTTGTTGAATCGCCAGTTTTAGTTTAGCGATCAGGTGCATCCCGAGGCGGCAAACTACAGAGGGCGCGATCGCCGTCATCCACATCGGGGCTGCTGGTGAGATAGGGCGTCAACCACCCACACGCCCGCCCCAATAACTCCTCCAGCGTTTCCACCTTCCAAAGCTTCACCGTTTGGTCATCGGAAGCGGAAACGATGGTGCTACCGTCGGGG
>ERZ1740067.2847-NODE-2847-length-10147-cov-4.599980_pt1 | contig 10147 bp, 10 predicted proteins | sample MGYA00581736_ERZ1740067 | MGnify/ENA primary metagenome ERZ1740067 (study PRJEB43018, sample SAMN04849236) | marine metagenome | isolation source: floating plastic debris | place: Pacific Ocean | collected 2008-08-27 | study: EMG produced TPA metagenomics... | reverse complement strand
ACCAGATTCAATCTGGTCTTAGAAAACACATGGCTGCAATTTGGCTGTATATTGACTGTATTCTGACTGTAGTATTGTCGGCAGCTTGGTCCCTGCCGGGGTGAGCCCCGCCCTACCGCGGCTGGGTCTTTCGGCGATAAAATCAACGTCGGTATTACGTCGGTATCGCGTCGGTATTACGTCGGTGCGAGATCGGGAACGGCGTGGGAGCGGAGCGCAGCAACCTCGGGCCGGTATGGCGCAGCTGTGTCGGGAAGATCGTAGACGATGACCGCATCTTGATAGTGTAGTTGCCGCCAGAGCACCGGTAGCATCCGGCGAAACGCGGCCGGGATCGACGGTTCAGGGGCGGGCAGGTCATGCCCGATCAGATCATGTAGCGCGGGCAGGTTGTAGTAGGGGACCATCGTGAACATGTGGTGTTCCACGTGGTAATTCATGTTGAGATAGATGAACCGCGTCACCGGGTTCATGAGCACCGTGCGGGTGTTGAGCCGATGGTCGGTCACGTTCTCGGCCAGACCCAAATGTTGCAGCGTGCCGGTCATCACCATGTGCCATGTGCCGTAAAGACGCGGGCCGCCGATGAGCATCAAGGGTAGAAGCGACCAAGTCCAAATCGCTGTCAGGATCGTGGCGGCGAAAATCACGACCCAGATCCGGGCCGTGTGCACGATCTTGGGTAGGTCTTGATCGCGCACATACGTTGCCTCATCCGGGTGCAGACGGCCCATTGCGTGCAAGGCGAGGCGTTGCAGATTCACGCGCAGTTCCATCAGGCCGAACACATTGGCGAAGAGCTTAAGCAGGTCCGGCGGTCGCATCGCCTGAATTTCCGGATCACGCCCCACAACAATCGTATCCGTATGGTGGCGCACATGGGATGACCGCCAAACGATGGGTGAGCGGATCAGGCAAAAACTGGCGATCTGATAGATAGCCTCATTCAACCAAGGCGTCTTGAACGCCGTGCGATGTCCACATTCATGCCAGCGGGCATCCGAGGCGGAGGAGTAGAGCACGCCATAAGCCAGCCAGATCGGAATGGCCCAAGGGGAAGGCCACATCATCGCGGCGATGGCCCCGGTACTGATCAGCAACCCGAGCCAAAGGACGGCATCGCGCAAAGGTCGCGCGTCTTGTTTCTGGCTAAGCTCGCGCAGTTTGGCCGGGTCCACCTTGGTGCGATACCAGTTCACTTTGGCCAACCCGTCGGGCCGGTCTTCAGTGCCATTTGGGCCGGTGAGGGAATAGTCGCGTAGCATGGCGGTGAGGTTAGAGGGGAGGGCGGGTGGATGTCAAAAGTGGGATGTCCGGTGTGCGGGACAAACCTGTCATCCAATTTTGAGCTTTCGCTGACGCAGCATATTCTCGCGCGTGCGGCAGACTTTTCGCGGCGGCGCAGTGCATGTCGCCAGACCGTTCGTTGACAGTCGTCGATTTCTCCCGATCCGATAATGTACTTTCGTTGCTGCCTAGTTCGACTGCCTAGTTGCGGACTCTTCAGCCCTTGCATTTCTAAGCTCCAAGGACTGCCATATGTGTTTGGCAACGGCATTGGACACTGTGGCTCCTAAGATCAGCGCTCTCTAGACACGAGCCAATAGGTTTGCATTGGCCCTTTTCCCTTCACGTTGTAGATTGGTTTTTCTTGAAACACGTAGGCCGCTCCCAATCTCTCTTTTGTGGCCCGCGAAACTTGAATCCGGTCTTCAGCTCCGCCGCTTTCCATGCGACTGGCTGTATTCACGGTATCCCCCCAGATATCAAAGAAGACTTTTTTTGTCCCGATGACGCCAGAGACGGCTGGTCCTGAATGCAATCCTATCCGAAGGCCTACATGCTCTCCGGTCTGTTCCCTACGACGGTCCATCAACGCCAGCATTTCCAAAGCCATATTGGCTGCAATTTGCGCATGGTCTTTTCGCGGCACCAGAATGCCTGCGCCGACCATATAGGCATCACCGATCGTTTTGATCTTCTCCATGCCATACTTTTCTGTCAGCTCATCAAAGCTTGTAAAAATGTCGTTCAGGAATTCGATCAAATCCTTGGGGGCTTTTGATGCAGCGCGCTGTGTAAAGCCCACGATATCTGCAAACAAGATGGTCACGTCGCTCAGATCGTCGGCAATCACTTCCCCCGGTGATGCCTTCAAGCGCGTTGCGATCACGTCGGGCAAAAGGTTTCTAAGCAACCCTTCGGATCGTTCATATTCTGCGGCCAAAGCTGCTTCTGCGCGCGCGACCCTGGTAGACAACACCAAAACCCCTGCCGCCTGGATCGCAGACAGACCGATCACGACCCCAACCAGAACGATCTGTTGAAATTGACCATCGACCTGCGCCGCGCCGGATGGTTCTTGGAAATACAGAACCGAAATGACCATCGCGACCGTTGCAGCAATCCAAGTCAAGACAGTGTCCAACAAATTGTCACGACCATTGACGATGAAAACACCGATAATGAAGCCAAGAAGAAAGAGATAGAGGCCCGTCGCGGCTCCCATATGGTAGGTCATGAACACGAAGACCGAAATGCCCATAGCTACGGAAACACAAACTGCCAATCTTAAGCTAAAAGACGCGATGGTGGGTGTCACGATCAGGATCGCTGCGCAAATCAGCGAACCGAGCCATCCAGCACGCAACCCTTCGACATCGTAAATCGCATAGAAAGCTGCATAACCAAGCGCCGTGGCAAGACCAATCAGCAAGATGACGTTGAATGCGTACCTCTTGGATTTTTCACTGTCAGGCAGCCCCTGCAGCCCATTGTTGAGAAACCACTTCAAAGGGCGGAGAGCTGAATGCATTATAACGTTCCCGGTTGGTGTTCTTGTTTAACACGTGCCGGGGATGTCTCAAGTGTGTGCTGTTGGGAACGCCAGCCAAGACTTCGCCGCGCTACGATTCAATGGCGGCAATCAATGTCGCGGTGCAGCGTTGAATAAGGCGCACTTGTAGCGATTTTCGTGCTGTGAGCGTGCACAGTGAGAAATTCGAATTTACGGGTTGGGCTCGCAGCGGTCATCCGAAGCTTTCGGTAAGGTTTGAAGGTCTCCCAAAGGCATCCATGGTCAGCTGTGCGGACAAAGCTGCCATTGGAATTGGAGGTTCAGGTCGGTTTCGGATACGTATCGACCAGCAACTCGTTGATGGTAATCTTGGGCTTCCCTGCGAAGAACGCGCCAAACGCTTGCATGGTGTCCACAGATTCCGGTTGTGCCGCCATGCTTCGTAGGAGTCCGTTGAACTCCAACTTGCCAGCACGGTCAAACCAGCCATTAATCTGTATCGTTTTGGGTGCAACTTAGACGATGCATTCGCTGCGCATCGTGTGGGAAAACAAGACGCGGTACAGCATGGGTATCCGTTTCGTGTGATCAAATGCCGGTTTCCGAGGAATCACGGTATCTACCTTTGCAGCACCCTGCCTTCTACCGGCTCTTGCGGGACATCTGTGCACCTGCTGTGTCGGATTACTTCTGCCCGCAAACATAGTACTGTGCGCCAAGTGGTAACCAGCCAATGGCGCGGTCAAAACCCTTGAAAAAGCGAGACTCAAAGGGGGTGAATATAATAAATTTAGTCTCTATTTGGTTCAGCCCGGTCTTCTGAACCAAATTGGTAAGGTTCGACGACTTGAGCAAAACCGCATTTTCGTCGAGCGGACAATTGTTCACGATACGCCTGGTCACTGGGTTCATCGGATTATGCTCGAAGACCACCACGATCCCAGACGGTCGGACAACGCGACGCATCTCGCCAAGGAATGATGCCCATTGCGCGGGGTCAACATGGTGCATGACGCAGATCGTGAACGCTACGTCAAACGTATCGTCGTCGAATGGAATGCGATTCCCTTCATATGTTATGTAATTGTTGCCGGGATGGGCTTTTTTTGCGTGCTCCAAGACGCTTGCAGCCACATCAAGGCCCGTCAGCTCCATTGATACGCCGCTATCGGTCAGATGGTCATGTACATCCCCATGCCCGCAACCCAAATCAAGCACCTTTAACGCCTGTTCTCTCTTCACCTTGCGAGTGATGAGTTCCAGCAGATACTCTGCTTTGACCTTGGTGAAATAGTCTTGCGGCTTGCCCGAGAAGCTGATCGCGTCATTTATTTCGTTGTGATAAATGTCTTTATATTCATCGAATTCAGGCATGATTTTCTCAATTGTATGCTGAGTTTGCGCGCTCTTTCGCCTCTATGCTTGTGCACGGAATGATGCGTCGACGCAACTGTGGCCGATGCAATGAGGTTCTTATTGCGAGTCCAACGCGTAGAGGTGCAAACGCCATTGATGTTGCTTTGAAGCCGCTTTGCTGAGGTAGGTGTTGATGCGGACTAGTCCGAGGTCCGCCGCATTCGCCAGAATGCTCGTCGAAACAATATGTGTTCCTCCAAACTCCAACATGGCGCCCATATCCAGATGGGCCTCTATCTCATGCGGTGCGCGCTCTGCAAAGCAAGCGCCTCGGCAGTGTTCCAGATCGGCGACGAATAGATAGGCCCGATTGCCCCATTCGTCGAAATAGCGCGCGAGGTTTTCGCTTTTGTCGATTTCTGCCGCAATTATGCGGCGGAAGCGGTGTTTGACCTCCAGTGGATAGAGCTGCACGTATGCTCCTACAGTGTCAAAACCATTGAATTGCGCAATGGCAGGATGAACGCCGATCATTCCGAGCCGAACTGGAGTTTCCTCTGCGTTCAAGTCGTCACGTATCTTGGCAAACACTTCTGGTGCAAAAAAATTCTCAAACGACATAATGGTGCTAGACGCTCGCGAATACACAGGCAGCTCGTTTACGGTGATAAGTAATTGAAAACAGGCAAGCGAAGTTGGGACTAAGCGGCGCGCCCACGACGACTTCAGAGTCTCGTTCAAAACGAACAGTGCAGCGCCGAATGCAATTGCCCACAGTCCCGGTTGCAACCAATGAAATCGTCCAAAGTTAACTCCGCTGAGTGCTGTTCCAGACAAGACGATCTGCACAACGTCCCAAAGGAATAAGCCATAAAATACGGCTGTTACCGAGAGGGCGCCCAGCGCAAGTACCATCACATTAAAGGGTTGTAGATTTTGACGACCTCGCGGCGTGGTGACAAAAGGCACAAGGACCAAAGCCGCAAGAACAGCGAGAAATAGCGGCAATTCGGTGCCCGGGTTCGCGTGGTACTGCCCTTTGAAAAAACTGTCGGCTATCGTTTTTGGTAGTTCTGAACCTGCTTGTCCATGCACAACCCATTCGGAGCGCGAATTGGGAATATCGGACAGACTCAGGGCCAAAAGCCATTTGTTTTGCCAGATAAATCCGAGCGTTGTGACAGCGTTAAAAATGACAAGCCTCAACGCGCTGTCAAAACGCCGGTAGAACAAGTCGAAGACAATCACCGAAGTAGTCAAAACGAGCGCAAACATGCCCGACAACACCATCGAGCCAAACAGGACAAACGTGATGATGCACATCAGTATTGCGGCCAAAGCAATTGAACGTGGCCTTGCCTTACGGGCTGTGAACGCGGCCCAAAGGAAAAGAGGAAGGCCAGCCACAGCCGCACCTCCTGACGGCCAAAACGGCAATAGGGCAAAACACGCAGCAACCAGACTGCCTAGTGCCATTTCCCGCTGACCCATTGGCGCCCGCGCGACAAAGGAAGAAATGAAGGCGTAAGCGCCGACAAATGCAATGGTCCGCGTCAACGCCTCGGTCGCAACAAGCACTCCAAACGGGGGAAGTACGGCAAAAAGCCAGAAATATAGCTGAAAGGGGCTTCCGAGATACTGTCGCTCCAAACCGCCAAGGAGAGGTTGCACAAGGTCTTGAGCCCCGGCAAAAACCTGTGCTTCACGCGCAAGCACCACACCCCAGGAAAAGTTGGCATCAAGATGATCGTGGACGACAACATTCCCGTGAGTACCTAAGAGAGCGTAGGGCAAAAGGGCAATCAGCAGGCTGCCCACACAAATCGCAACTGGCAAAGCGCGGCGCATGAACTAGACCTCCGTTCGTTCCAAGAACACCCAAAACGCCATCATCAGGTAGCTTATCAGTGGCACAACCAGCATCGTTCCAAGAATACCGTAAAGCGGCACGAGGCCCGCAGTCCTAACGGCCCAGACAAGTGATGTGCTTAACAACAGTGCAAGGAGGCTGGTTAAGACAAAACGAAAGAACGCCCTGCCTCGATCACCTTTGAACTCGAAAGTGATGCGCTTCTGTCCCAAAAAAGACAGTGGAATGACAAGCAGGTACGCTAACAGGTGCGCTGCCATCGCGGCCGTACCCAAGCCGTACAAAAAAATGAGAGAGAGTCCCCCATACATTAACGTCGCTGCCCCGCCGACCAAGGCAAAGCGCAGCAGTCTTTTCAGCGTTTCGATGTTCGGCACGGGAACCCCAACTCAGCCGTTTCACCGTATCGGCGCGACACTCTCACTTCAAGGCTGAGCATCACAGACAGAACCACGAAAACAATTTGTTTTGCATGATGCTAGGGTACTGTTTTTTGTTGTGTGAGCGGTATACAAACGCAGGAAATCCCAAGTCTTCGATGGCGGCGCGGATCGATGCCAGATAGGCTGGCCTTAATAAATAGAGCAGCGTCTGGTAAGAAATGGCCAAAATCGCGATCAATTCTGAATTTTGGCAAGGTCGACGGGTTTTTGTCACCGGCCATACTGGGTTCAAAGGCGCATGGCTCACCTTTTGGCTCCAGCGCCTTGGCGCAGAAGTTACAGGATACGCATTACCAGCCACAACGACCCCTGCGTTGCATGAGTTACTTGGGCTCAAAGGCGGGTATCTAGCGGACATTTGTGATGGCGCTGCGTTAATGAATGCGATGCAAGCCGCCCGACCAGAGGTTGTTTTTCATCTGGCGGCTCAGGCTATTGTACGCACGTCCTATGATGATCCGGTCGCGACATTTGCGACGAATGTGACAGGGACTGCACAGTTGCTCGACGCCGTCCGGCATACGACTGGCACAAAGGCGGTCGTCGTGGTGACCAGTGACAAGTGCTATGAGAACCGCGAATGGCCGTGGGGGTATCGTGAAACAGATGTCTTGGGTGGGCATGATCCCTACAGCGCGAGCAAAGGTGCGACCGAACTCGTTGTCTCATCCATGCGCAAGAGCTTCTTCGCACCTCACCGCCAGGATGGTCATCCCGCACGGATTGTGACGGCGCGCGCGGGTAATGTTATCGGTGGTGGTGACTGGTCAAAAGATCGGTTGGTGCCGGATATCGTGCGTGGGTTGGCAAAAGGCGCCGTCGACATACGCAACCCGCACGCTGTGCGACCGTGGCAGCACGTCCTTGAGCCGCTGAGTGCCTACATTGGACTCGCGCAATTACTGGCGGGGTCGGAAAATGAGATCGACACTGCCTTCAACATTGGTCCAAATGCTGAGGACACGCGCTCTGTTTGGGAAGTTGCACAGGCGCTGTCTGCGCAAATGGGGGGCACACAATTGAAAGATCCGCCTCGCTCAGAATTGCTGCACGAAGCAAACCTTCTTACACTGGACTGTGCTCTGGTTACTCAAAAACTCGGCTGGCGTCCGCGCTGGCGCTTTGACGAGGCCATCACCGCGACAGCCCAATGGTATAAACACTGGCTCGCAGGTGGCGAGATGAGTGCTTTTTCCTCCGCACAAATCGATGCGTTTGAAAATGACAGCCCATATGGAAACCCATAAAATGACCCACGTTCAATTCATCGATACCTGCGAAGTTTGTGGAAACGATCAACTTGTCCCTGTGCTTGATTTGGGTGAACAGCCCATGTGTGACGATCTGGTTCCGATCGGTAACCCAGCACGACCAACTCCATACCCGCTCAAACTTTTGGGGTGTAGGCGCTGTATCACCGTCCATCAGGCTTTCCAGGTCGAAAAAAAAGCTCTCTTCCCAATGGATTACCACTATCGAGCGGCGCTGACCAAAGATGTGGTTGATGGTATGCGCGAACTGGTACAGGCAGTCGCTGAACAAGTCGGATCTTTGTCTGGCCGAACCGTTTTGGACATTGGCTGCAATGACGGCAGTCTGTTGTCGATCTTCGGGGAGTTTGGTGCGCGTACCTGTGGTGTGGAGCCAACTGGGGCAGCGCAAGACGCAAAGCCGAAGTTGGATTGGCTGCACAACGGTTTTTTTGATGCCGCGGCGGTGGAGGTCTATCTAGCGGAAAATGAAAAACCGGACATCATCACATTCACCAATGTGTTTGCACATATCGAAGACCTTAACTGATAGATACTGCACCTCAGGCTACTCCTGACGCCGGACACAAAGTTCGTAATAGAAAACCAATATCTGGGCGCTGTAGTTGAGCAGGCTCAGTTTGATACTTTCTATCATGAGCACCCGCGCACCTATTCATTCCGGTCTTTTGAATTCATTGCCGAAAAGCTTGGCGGAGGCATCGAGTTTGTAGAGTTCCCAGAACGCTACAACGGCAATATCCGCGTCATCATAGGGACGAGCCCCGCCCATGCGACACCTGATATTGACGAAAGCGACTTCATCGCAGGTGTCGCCAAAATGCCGGCCCTCGTTGAAGAGGGCAGGATAAAAACGCAGGAAAGGCTTCGGGCACTGGTGGCAAAACACGGCCCACTTCCTGCCAAAGCGGTTACGGGACGTGACGCGATCCTGATGCATTCTTTGGCGATTGATGAGACCCTCATAGATGCGACGTACGAACGCTCCAATTCGCCCAAGGTCGGGCACTATGTACCGGGGACGGACATCGAAATCCGCGACGAAGCAGAGTTTTTTGCAGAGCGCATGGATGCTCCTGTGCTGATCAATTTTGCATGGCACATCCAGCCCGAAATTGAGAGGTACATGCGCGCCCAAGGGTATCAGGGCCAGGTTCTTCCGATATGGGAATAAACGTTGACGGGGCGGTCAACAGACCGACGCCAACAAGGGGGCAAATGTGAAGGTTGTAATTTTTGCCGGTGGGCTTGGGACTCGGTTGTCCGAGGAAACCGAAAACCGCCCGAAACCGATGGTCGAAATTGGAGATCAGCCAATCCTGTGGCACATCATGAAGATCTTCAGCCACCACGGTCTGAATGACTTTGTGATCTGCAGCGGATACAAACGCAGTCATATTCACGACTACTTTGCAAATTTCTTGCAGCGCGGTTCGGATGTGACCTTTCATATCGACAATGACGAAATGAAGATGACCGTTCATCGTCCTCCACAAGAACGCTGGAACGTGACATTGGTGGATACTGGTCTCAGGACTATGACGGCGGGGCGATTGGCAATGGTCAAGGAGTACGTCGGCGAGGATGACTTTTGCCTGACCTACGGCGACGGCTTAGCCGATGTTGATCTGCCCGCGTTAATTGCCTTTCACAAGAAACACAAAAAGGCAGCGACCGTCACCGCAATCCAGCCGAGCGGGCGTTTTGGTGCACTGGATATTAAGGGCGACACCGTTACCGAATTTGTAGAAAAACCGGTCGGGGACAGAAACTGGATAAACGGTGGCTTCTTTGTTCTCACATCTGACGTCTTCAATTACTTGCCGGACGATCCCGCGCCTGAAATGTGGGAGGGTTCGCCCATGCGCAACCTCGCAGAAGCTGGACAATTGCAGGCGTACAAACATCGTGGTTTCTGGCATGCGATGGATACCTTGCGAGACAAAAAATACCTTGAAGAACTCTATGAGCAAGGTAACGCGCCCTGGGTCGTTTGGGATGATAGGCGCATTTAGTTACACAAGTGGCTTGGTGTGATGAGCATGTTTTCTCTCGGCCGCGTATGCCAAACTGATTTGCAGACACGCTTTGTAAGCTATGCAAGGAACCAAAAGCATGCCCGATCCTGACGATTTCACGACGGAGTCCTCTCCGCGCAAATTAATTTCCATCGTCATTCCGGTCTTCAACGAAGAAAAAAATGTTGGCCATGCGTATGAGGCTGTTTGCGATGTTTTTGACACCTCGCTACCAGATTTTGATTTTGAAATTGTCTTCACGGACAACCACAGCACTGAAGCTACGAAGCTGGAGATAGAGAAGATTGCTATCAAGGACAGACGTGTGCTTGTCGCACGCTTTACCAGGTACTATGGAGTTAACAGATCGCTCATAACGGGCTTCAGTTTGG
>ERZ1740067.2846-NODE-2846-length-10155-cov-17.954851_pt1 | contig 10155 bp, 9 predicted proteins | sample MGYA00581736_ERZ1740067 | MGnify/ENA primary metagenome ERZ1740067 (study PRJEB43018, sample SAMN04849236) | marine metagenome | isolation source: floating plastic debris | place: Pacific Ocean | collected 2008-08-27 | study: EMG produced TPA metagenomics... | reverse complement strand
TTCTGTTCTCGTTTTATCAGCTCTCGTCAAAAGCGGCATAAGTGGGATGCTCCCAAAAAGTTTGGCTTTCCCCAGGGGCACAGTGTCCGTTTGCCATAATCGTGCCCAACGTTGTCGTTGGTGCATCTACCCCTTTCTGTCCTATGGCATTTTCCCTAACTCGTTCTGCCCTTAAACTGTCCGCTTCGGTGATGTTCGCTGGGCTTGGAATAGGGGGCAGCTTGGCGATCGCGGAGGGGGCAAAAGCGAGAGATATCTCGTCCCAGTCGAGTCCTGCTAGCGCTGAGGAAGTGCAAATTGATCGCTGGCTAGAGCAAAATCGCGATCGCCCCACCCTGCTCCGTGCCTTTGTTCAGCGCTTTCCCAAGGGGGGCGATATCCACAGCCACCTAAGCGGGGCAGTGTATGCAGAAAATTATTTACGGTGGGCAGCGGAGGATGGCTATTGTGTGGACCCGGACGCTGGCGATGGGCGACCGGCGTTGATTTTGCCTGAGGATTGTCATCAGCACAGTCGCTATTTTTCCGCGTCTGAACTGCTGGGGCGATCCAGCATTTACGATGCGTTGGTGAACAGTTTCTCCACTAGAAATTTGGAATTTAGTGGGCGATCGGGGCACGACCAATTTTTCTCCACCTTTGGTACGTTTTCGCCTATTTCTTCTTCTGAGAGCCGCCAAGATGACATGGTGGCGGAGGTGGCAAATCGCGCCGCCTCGCAGCATATTTTCTACTTAGAATTAATGAGAACGGTGAAGGGTAGCCCGGTGCGAAGACTGGGGCGAGAGGTGAAATCAGAATTTGAACAACGGGCAGGGCGCGAGATTAATTGGCAGCAAGATTTTGAGGCGTTGCGCCAGTTGCTGATTGATCGGGGGCTAATGGACCTGGTGGCAACGGGCAGTGAGGAGGTGAATGCCCTACAGCGGGAAGTGGAGAAAACTTTGGGATGTGATACGCCCAACCCTCAGCCGGGCTGTGAAGTGACGGTACGTTTTCTTCAGCAAACCACGCGAACCAAAACGCCAGAACAGGTTTTTGCCCAGTTTGTTTATGCCTTTGAACTGGTAAAAACCAACTCCCAGGTGGTGGGATTAAATTTGGTGGCGCCAGAGGATCATCCCATTGCCCTGCGGGATTACACCCTACAAATGGAAATGTTGGGCTTTTTAAAAAGCAAGTTTCCTGAGGTTAAGGTGGCGCTTCATGCGGGGGAGTTGACCATAGGACTGGTGCCTCCGGAACAGCTGCGGTCCAATATTCGTGAGGCGGTGGAGATTGCCCAGGCAAGTCGTATTGGGCATGGGGTGGATGTGCTTTACGAGAACAAACCCTTTGAGCTGATGGACATGATGCGGGAACGGGGTGTTTTGGTGGAGATTTGCCTGACCAGTAATGAGGTGATTTTGAATGTGTCGGGGGATGATCATCCGTTTCAGGACTATCTAGACGCGGCGGTGCCCGTAACGTTGGCGTCTGACGATGAGGGGGTGGCGCGGATTGATCTTAGCCATGAATATCTGTTGGCAACCACGCGATATAACTTGGACTACCGGAAGTTGAAATACCTGGCGCGTAATAGTTTGGAACACAGTTTTTTGCCGGGCGATGGGCTTTGGGCGTCGGGGACGTTTCAAGAATTTCGCGGTCCTTGCCAGGGCGATCGCCCCGGTAGCGGCTCCATTTCCCAACCCTGCTCCGCGTTTCTGACCAGTAGTGATCGCGCCCGCAGTCAGTGGCGATTAGAAGCAGAATTTGCCGCCTTTGAAGCACTGCCTAGTTTCAAGTCAAACTAGCGTTTTGATCGTTTTCAGTTGTTCCGATTAGTTGCGCCAGTAATCGGAACAACTAATCAGATTTCGATTCTTCCAGGGGCTGTGGCGATCGCGTCCAAAAACTGGGGAAAGTTTTTTCAATGGCCGTACCCGTTGCATAAACGGCGATCGCCACAGTGAACCATTTAATTTGATTGCTATCGCCCGACAGTGCCATGGTGTCGTTAATCAAGCCAGTTACCCAGCGCATTCCGGCAATTAAGCCAAATAATAGCCAGCCCAAATTGCCATAGCGCCGCCACACCCAAACCCCAGCGCCGCCTGCCACAATCGGCATCCAACCGTGCAGCCACTGCAATCCCGTATCCAGACCATTTACCGCTGTTTCCATCGCCGCCCCATTTCCCAACTCTATTGTCCCAGGGTACTCCGATGCCGTCGATCTACTCCTAGACTAGGTACACTCAGTAGGATCGTCTGAGCCATGGCGAAACACTGACCACACGGCTTTTCACACCGTTTACTGGATGGCTTAGGGGACTTGGATGAACGAACAGGATCTGGATCAACAAAGGCTAAAAGATGATCGCCAGGATGAGTTGACCTGGGCGGTGGAGGGAAGTCGCGATAATTTGGACCTAACCACGCTGGAGCCGGAGGCACTGGACCGGGCGATGATGCGGCGGTGTTTGGCATTGGCACGCCAGGCGTGGGGACAGACAGCACCAAATCCTCTGGTGGGGGCAGTGGTGCTGCAAAATCGAAAAATTGTGGGGGAAGGGTTTCATCCCAAAGCCGGTATGCCCCACGCGGAAGTGTATGCCCTGAAGGATGCGGGGGAGCGGGCAAAGGGCGCATCCATATACGTAAGTTTGGAGCCCTGTAATCACTACGGTCGCACGCCCCCCTGTTCCCAAGGGCTGGTGGATGCTCAGGTGGGTCGGGCGATCGTCGGTATGGTGGACCCCAATCCCAAGGTGGCGGGGGGCGGCATTAAGCGATTGGAAAATGCGGGTATTCCCGTCACCGTCGGTGTGGAAGAGGCGGCGTGCCAATTACTCAATGAACCTTTTGTGCATCGCATTCGCCACGGTCGCCCCTTTGGTGTTTTGAAATATGCCATGACCTTGGACGGAAAAATTGGCACCACCAGCGGCAATAGCGCTTGGATTACCGATACTCCGGCGCGATCCCACGTGCACCATCTGCGGGCGGGGTGCGACGCCATTATCGTCGGCAGTAACACCGTCCGCCGGGATAACCCGCATCTAACAAGCCACAGCGACACTGCCCACAATCCCCTGCGGGTGGTGATGAGCCGCCAGCTTGACCTGCCGAAAACCACTGAGTCAGGCGATCCTCTGCATTTGTGGGAGACGACTTTGGCGGGCACCACGGTGCTGACCCAAACCGGCGCCAATCCAGAATTGCAAGCTTGGCTACAGGACCAGGGCGTAACGGTCATTGAGCTAAACGCCGTAACTCCCGAGGCGGCGATGGGGTATCTGGGGGAATCTGGTGCTCTGTCAGTGCTGTGGGAGTGTGGGGGAACTTTGGCGGCTCAGGCGATCGCCCAGGGAGCCGTGCAAAAAATCCTCGCCTTTATCGCCCCCAAAATCGTCGGTGGCACCACCGCCCCCATCCCCGTTGGCGACTTGGGAATTACCACCATGACCGAGGCTTTGACCCTGGACCGTATGGGGATTCAACAAATTGGCACCGACTGGATGATCACCGGCTATTTGCCCTCTATTTAGTACTTACCCTCTATTTGGGATCTGCTTGGGATCTGCCTTCCATCTAGGAGTTTATTGGGTGGGAATTGGAATTGTTGGCACGCCGCTTAATTCGGCTACGTTGTCGCTGCCGAATTAAATGGCGAAAAGGATACAGCGTTTGTCCCCAAAAGGTTAGCGGCATGGGCTCGCCTTCCATTCCAAACTCTTTCGGTTCCTGCCCTTGAGGGAGGTAAAACGTTCCAAACATTAGGTCGAAAACGGGGAACAACCCGGAAAAATTCTTACCCCAGCTTGCCCGATCTACGGTGTGGTGAAAACGATGGAATTTCGGGCTAGCAATAACGTACTGCCAAATGCCATAGTCAATTTTTACGTTGGCATGAATAAAGGCTATATAGGCACTTAGAAACGGTACGTAAGCTTCAACGGCTAAGGGAGAAACTCCTAACAGCAACACGGGGGACGCTTGGGCAACTCGACTAATAACATCGTTGATAGGATGCACCCGCACCGCCGATAGCCAATCGAGATCGGTGGAGCCGTGGTGAACCGCGTGAATGTCCCATAGTTTCGAGCAGTGGAACAGTCGGTGAGTCCAGTAGCCAATAAAATCGCCAATAACAATCGCAATTAGTCCCTGGGCCCACAACGGCATTTCTGCCACCGGTCCAAAGCCGTGCATCACCACGTCCCATTCGGTGGATCGCCCGATTAAATAGTAAACGGGAAACATGACGCAAATAATCGCCCCCATGCTTAAAACTTGGCTCACAAGGGGGGTGATAAACCAATACAAACAATCAAGTGCAAAGCCGGTGCGAAAGTTGGATTGATCGGGCACACTGGGGCGCGATCGCTGCAAATAACCAAACCCAACTAACAACACCACAAACAAAACGACCGAGCGAACAATACGAGCTTCCATAGCGCGTTATTCACAAAGTTTTCAACAAGTTTTCAACAATTACCGTTAACTCCCACTGTCATTTTGTTAAAACAGAGAGCTTGTTTTTACTTTAATCTCCCCGTTTGAAATTGGGGGATTAAGGTGAAGATTGGCTAATTAGCGATAAAGAAATGTTGATAATGGCGATCGCTCCACCTTTCATATGGGGCATTTCAATGTAAGGCATTTCAATATGGAGCATTGGTGTTGATCCACAGTTGATTCACAGTTGATTCACAGGGGCGCTACGGGGTTGGAGATTTGTGACCCTGGGCGATCGCTAATCCAATGGCTTTGGGAAAAATGGCATGCTCCTGCGCCTGAACCCGCGCGTGGAGGGTTTCCGGCGTATCGTTGTCCAAAATTGGCACTACCGCCTGCATCAAAATCGGTCCGCTATCCACTTCCAAATCCACCAGGTGCACCGTACAGCCGGCCACTTTTACCTTGGCTTCAAGGGCTTGTTCAATGGCGCGGATGCCGGGAAAGCTGGGCAAAATGCTGGGATGAATATTGATGGCACGCTGGGGAAACGCATCAATAAATACTGTGGTGACTCGGCGCATCCACCCCGCCATAATGGCCCAGTCCACCTGGTGGCGCTTGAGGGTTTGCACCACTTCGTAATCGAAGGCTTCCCGGCTTACGTAATTGCGATGATCCAACAACACTGCTGGGATGCCCCATCGAGCCGCCCGAGCTGCCACCTTGGCACCAGGGTTGTTGTAAATCACCACCGGGATTTCGGCCCGTAAATCTCCATCGGCGATCGCCTGAATCAACGCCTCAAAATTGGTGCCGCTCCCCGACGCCAACACCCCCAATTTTGCCGGAGGAAAACTGCGATATTGCTCATCAAAATCTGGCGACAAAGCGGGGGAAACCAAGGCTTGGGGCTGTAACATAACGACTTTCTTCAGAAGAAAAGGAATTCCACAGCGACCGGTAATTTAAGCCCGATATTGTTATGGTCACTGTTCAAAATCCAGTTCAAATTTTTGAACAGTGGCTACAATAAACGGGCAAAAATGGTCAATAAAATCAGTATCCATTAAACACCCTCGGTTCCCCCCAGGAGGTGCGCCGTTTATACTCGTCCCCTCGCAAAATTAATTGAACAGCTCCAGCGGTTGCCGGGGATTGGTCCAAAATCGGCGCAGCGGCTGGCGTTGCATTTGCTGAAGCGTCCCGATGCGGAAATTGAGGCGCTGGCGAATGCGCTACTGGAGGCGAAAAGTCAGGTGGGGCAATGTCGCCAGTGTTTCCATCTGTCGGCGGAACCCCTGTGCAGTATTTGTCAGGATATGCGGCGCGATCGCCAAACCCTGTGTGTGGTGACCGACTCGCGGGAAGTAATCGCCTTGGAGAAAACCCGTGAATTTCGGGGGCTGTATCACGTGCTGGGGGGCGTGATCTCGCCCATGGATGGTGTGGGTCCCGAGGCGTTGACCATTCAGCAATTGGTGCAGCGGGTGGCGGGGCGATCGCCCAGTACTCCCCAGGAAATTCAAGGGGGGCAGCCGTCCACCCAGGCTAGCAATTTGCCGAAGATTAAAGAGGTGATCCTGGCGATCGGACCTAGCGTGGAAGGGGAAACAACAACGTTATATATCGCTCAGCTCATCAAGCCCTTTACCAAGGTGACGCGCATTGCCTTCGGTTTACCGGTGGGCGGCGATTTGGAATACGCCGACGAAGTGACCCTGGCGCGGGCGTTGGAAGGACGGCAGGAATTGGAATGAGCTTTGGAATAAGCCGCTGCCAAGTAAGGTTTTTCCGGGTAAAAAATTTCGCCTAAAAATCAGCAGAGAAAAATCAGCCAAGTTTGATGCGTTAGAATACGCGGGCTTATTTTTTGAAATTCCCCATGACTCTGAACGTTGCTGACCTGCGCCAGAATTACACGCGCGACGGACTCCACGAAGATGATGTTAGCGATCTCCCGATGCAGCAGTTTGCGTCATGGTTTGCGGAGGCGTCGCACACGGAAGGAATTCGCGAACCCAACGCCATGATTTTGGGCACAGTTTCCGCTGCGGGCAGACCCAGCGCCAGGGTGGTTCTTCTCAAGGATCTCGACGAAACCGGCTTTACCTTTTTTACAAACTACACCAGCCGCAAAGGCGTTGAGCTGCTGGAAAATGGTTTTGCGTCCCTCGTGTTTTTGTGGGAGCCCCTGGAGCGGCAGGTGCGTATTGAAGGGCGGGTGGAGCAAATTCCGGCGGCGGCTTCCGATGAATATTTCCACAGCCGTCCCCGCCAATCCCAGCTTGGGGCGTGGGCGTCTCCCCAAAGCGAGGCGATCGCCAACCGCGAAGTGCTCGAACAAAATTTTGTTGCATTGGCAGAGAAGTATCCAGAGGGCGCGGAAATCCCCCGCCCGGATCATTGGGGTGGCTTCAAGGTGATTCCCGACAAAATTGAATTTTGGCAAGGTCGCCCTAGCCGCCTCCATGATCGCCTCGTATTTACCCTGCAATCGGACGGCGCTTGGCGGTGCGATCGCCTTGCTCCCTAGGGGCTCAGCTTCGTCACTTTTGGCAATACATATTGGCTTAGCGCAACCGTCATTTACCTGCTGTTAGATTTTTTACGTTTCAACATCCTTTAATGGATAAAGGCGGGAGTTCTGAATAGACTATTGACAACGATTATTGTTAAGGGCCTGGTCTATGCCGCTTCTTCGCGTAAAACAACCCACCGTTTTCAAGGTCTCTGAGGCTCAGTCTTTTATGCTGCCTCCTGACGACAAGTTCAATGTTCGGGCAGGTGAGCTATGGGCATCGGAAATTGTTGACAGCGGCGGTCATTACCGGGTGACGCTCCAGCAGGAACTGGGGGGACGTAAGCAATGGTTCGTTTTCCGGGGGCACGCTGAGGTGTCTTACCAAGATCCTCCTGATCCCCCGCCGTCCGATGATGGAGACCTTGGCTCCCGTAGCTTAGACAAAAGTGACGATGACGACGCCACAAAATTAACCATTGTTGTTACTAAAGGCACCGTCTTTAAAACAAAGCCCGACGATTCTTCAACCCTGTCCGATAGTGAAAAAATTTCGGTGGCGGAAGGGGAGTACACCATTCGGCAGATTGTGGAGGATGCGGGCTCCCACATTAAGGTGCAGCTGCTAGAACCGTTGGATGATCGCATTGAATGGTACGTGTTTAAAGGGCACTTGGATCTGGTAAATTTGCCCACTAAAGAGCCGTCTAAGGATGAGCCAGAACCGGTAATCGAGCCTACAGTTAAAGTTCTTCGCGACACTATTTTCAAAGTCAAAGCCGTCCAATCGACGGATTTGGGGGAAAACGAGAAGGTAATTGTGGCGCCCGGCTCGTTTTTGATTAAGGCAGCCAAGCCCGATGGGAAGCATTATCTGCTGACCCTGGTGGATACCCTGGAGGAGCGCACGGAATGGTACGCCTTTGGAGAGCATATTGAATTTGAAGATGCGGACGAAATTTTAGAGCAGGGCAAAGCTGCCGCCGCGAAAGAGGAAGAGGAAGCCAAGCCCGTTGCGCCCCCGCCTCGCCCCCGCGGTCGCATGATTAATATTCCAGGCTATGGTCAGGTGGGCACGAACGATTTAATTATTCCGGGGGGGCACTTTACCTGGAGTGAAGCCACAAAAGGGGGCTCCCGTATTCCAGAAAATGCCACCATTTCCCGCAATATCGTCAGAATGGCGAAGCGTATGGAGGAGGTGCGATCGCGCCTGGGCAACCGCTCCATTTCCGTAACCAGTTGGTATCGTCCCCCGGCAGTCAACAGAGCGATTGGAGGAGCCAGTCGCTCAACCCACATCCAAGGGTATGCCGTTGACTTTAATGCCAGTGGTTTATCCCCGCGCTCCGTGCAGCGAATGTTAGATCCCTGGTGGAGTGGTGGGCTCGGTTATGGTCATACCTTTACCCACCTGGATGATCGAGGCTATCGTACCCGCTGGAATTATTCCTGAGGCTACCTGGAGGGCGATCGCCTACCTTCTTTCTTAAATTCAACAGTGCAAATCCCGGTCAAACCAGATAGTTAACCGGGATTTTTCTTGGATACGGAACACACATGCCAGTGTGCATGCTCAATTTCTAGCGAATGGACTAGCTAATGGAGCATCCTTCTTCGTCACAGGAGATATTTTGATTTGCCACCACTTCTTCAGGCACAACCGTAAACCCACCGACGCGAATGCCCTCAAAACCAAACTGTTCCTGAAGCACTTGATTAAACTGGGCAATGATCTCCGGCAATTTCGCCTCAACGTCCTTGCGCAATTGATCAGCTTCTGGCGGCGGATTTCCAACGGTATTGACAGGCATAAGATGGGGGTCCAAAAGAATGGACTTATCTTAAACCGAAACTTCCAAAGTATCCGTTTCGAAGACAGGCTCGGCTTTGGACTCAAGGGCGCAGGGAATTTCTAGAATAAAATTCGTACCCGTGCCCACCTCAGATTGGCAAAAAAGCTTACCTCGGTGTTGCTCAACCACAATTTTGTAGCTAATTGACAACCCTAACCCCGTGCCCTGCCCCACTGGCTTAGTGGTAAAAAATGGATCAAATAGTGATTCTCGAATATTCTCAGGAATGCCGCAGCCATTATCACCAATTGAGATCCGAATATAGCCGTTCTTCAACTGTTCAGTGGCGATCGTAATAACCCCGGCGACAACATTATCCAGAGCGTCAATCCCGTTAGTCAGAAGGTTCATAAAAACCTGATTAAGTTGGCTGGCATAACAGTTTACAGGGGGAATGTTGCCATAGTTTCTAACAACTTTGATCGGATTGACCTTTGTATCTTTTAAGCGTTCTAGACGATTACGAAGAATCAGTAAGGTGCTTTCAATTCCCTCATGAATATCAACGTTTTTCTGCTCCGCCTGATCAAGCCGAGAGAAATTCTTTAATGACACTACCAATTCAAAAATTCGCTCCGAACCATTGAGGAGTGATTTGAACAGTTTGGCTGAATCTTCCTGAATAAATTCAAACTCAATGGCTTCAATTTTCTCCTCAATGTCTGGAGTGGCTTCCCCAAAAGACTCTCGGTATAAAGTCGCCAGTTCTAGCAGATCAACAAGGTATTGATTGGCGTAAGTCAAGTTGTTGTGAATGAAATTAATTGGATTATTGATTTCATGGGCCAAGCCCGCCACCATTTGCCCGAGGCTCGACATTTTTTCCGTTTGTATAAGCTGAATCTGAGTTTCCTGTAGCGTCTTTAAAGTTTCAGTTAGGGCCTCTGCTTTTCGACGTTCTTCTGCTTCGCTTTCCCGAAGGGCGACCTCCGCTTCTTTCCGTTGCTGCACCTCTTTCTCTAGCTCTTCATAGGTGGCTAGCTGACCATAAACTTCTTGGAAAGTATCCGCCAAAAACGTAATTTCATTGTTCACTTTACCCGCATCAAAGAGAAACTTTCCACTGGTCTCACTGTCCTTAACGGACTGATTAAGTTGGGAAAGGGGAGCAATAATAATGCGGTGAATCAGATAGCTCAACATCACCAGGGTCAGGAGAATGCCCGCCGCGATGGCCACGCTTGAAACAATAAAACCTCGAAATGCCTCTTGCTCTAATGGTTGAAGATCAATGATGGCGATCGCCACCCCCCGCTGTTCGGTGGCACCAAAGACCCGACTGCTAAGAGCTAGTTTATAAAGTAAATCTGAAGCACCGCGCAATGCAGAATCGCCA